>JACKQG010000205.1_pt1 | contig 86837 bp, 101 predicted proteins | sample 8237621 | NCBI WGS metagenome assembly JACKQG01 (sample SAMN15677084, study PRJNA649215) | marine metagenome | biome: marine; feature: Black Sea; material: saline water; isolation source: suspended particulate matter (SPM) from the Black Sea western gyre | collected 2013-06-09/2013-06-10...
CATATCCTAATTCATACCCCTCGCCAAAAATGATTAACCAATTGTTGAGTTATTGTTTAGTTTGTACCCTTTCTTTGTCCGGTCTTTCTACTCCCTAAATGTTTTAAAAGGCAATACCTACCTATTGATTTCATATGCGTAGTAGTGGGTAGAACTTTCCGAGAGATGTGAGCCATATGTAGTGGTTCTGTTCGGTCTTACTAGGGAGTTAATAAGGTGCGTTGCTTATAGAAACCTAAAGACATAAGGATATATGGCGTATCCGGAACCTTAAAAAAAGGAAAGAATTAATACACTTGTTAATACTCTATGAACGATAACTAAACAGTATTGAACAGTTTGTTCTCTTTAAATATTGAGGTCTTACATTATATATATAGGGGGGTTCATATTGACATATGCTTTACTTTTAGAAAGTTGCCTTACATTGCCCAGCGTGTGACGTCTTAATAGACGCCACCCTTATATTGATATATGCATTAATTATGTGACCACTATGTCGACAAGGTAGATGTCACAACTTTTTATATGTAGAGACCCCACCCATATTGATAGTTAACTTACTCAACATACTCATAAATTATGAGTATCAGATTCTTTTTAAATGCAGTAGGGATACCTATATTGATATCAATGTTTATAGGGTTATTCAAGGTGTGTGCGGGGAAAAGTGCGGGGAAAACTACTACCTAGTAGCCAAAACCCTAGTGGCCAGAGGCAGAATCGAACTGCCGACCCCTTGTTTTTCAGACAAGTGCTCTACCGACTGAGCTATCTGGCCGTATGGCGGGGACGACGGGATTCGAACCCGCGACCTCCTGCGTGACAGGCAGGCGTGAACTCCAGACTTCACCACGCCCCCGTAAGTGTAGAGTATAATCTTAATAAAAATTCAAACCAATAGTTTTAGGTAGAATAATATATATATATGAGATTTGGAAGCTATATAAAATACTCTGTTAGATTCTTATTTTTGCAAACTCTTTTAACTTTGTTAACAATTAACTACTTAAATGCTGTTTTAATATCCAAAGAGTTTTGCGAACAATGTGTAGGCAATAGTTTTCTGCTTCAAATCAATAATAATCTTTGGGAGGATAGGAATAGATTCTTTTCATTTATTCCCGAACAATATATAAACATAGATATATTTGCGGCAGTTTTTATATTTGTTTTCCTGATTATTCTTTACTCAACAAAATTTTATACTTATGTCAATGAATTGAGCTTCTCAATTGACCGAAATTATCTTGATGAATTCATTTCAATATATTTACTGTGGACTACCACTTTTATTATATTTTTAACAATGTTTAGGGTCTCTCATCTTATTTCTAGGGGATACTTATTTATTTTTACTTTTATCGTTCCACTTATTCTTTTACTTTTTAGAAATAGTGAATTTCTTTCATCAGTACTTGGTAGATCTGTGACAAATGAAAATTCTATAACATTTAACTTAGAAGATGATTCTATTTTTAGAAATTTGAGAATACTAACTTTCAGAAATACTCTTAAAAATTTTAGTAATATTGATCTTGTTGATTCTGAAAAAGTCATAGCGTTAATCGACGCTGAAAATAAAAAAAACAATGTGAACCTAATAGTTCTAAACTTCAACTCAACAAATAGAATTTCTGAAAAACTAGAGAGCTTTCTTGTTAACTTAAATAAAAAAGTTTTAATTATCTCAAAAGACGAAATGATTTTTAACAACTATTTTTTAAAAAGAGATGAATCTGTTTCAAACTTTAATTTAACCTACTTTAATAATGACATCCAGTATGGTTCGAAATATATAATAAAAAGAATCCTTGATATATCACTATCAGTTTTTGGTTTATTATTTTTTTCACCAATACTCTTAGGAATTTATACTTACATACGATTTATTGACGGTAATCCTTCAATAATAAAGCAGAATCGCGTTGGACTTCATGGTAAACAGTTTAAGATGTATAAATTTAGAACAATGAAGAATAACGCCCATGAACTTAGGGATAACTTACAAGAATTAAATAAAAATGATGATGTCATCTTTAAAATAGAGAATGATCCTAGATTACTTAAAGGAACTCTTCAGTTGAGAAATTGGAGTTTAGATGAGCTTCCACAGCTCATAAATGTATTACTTGGAAATATGTCAATTGTGGGTCCTAGGCCTTTATTTGAGGAGGATACTAAATTATTTTCAGAAAAATACATGCGCAGACTAAACGTTCTACCAGGAATCACTGGCTTGTTACAAATTAATGAAAGAAACACGTCTGAATTTGAAACATGGTATAAATATGATATCGAATACATAGAAAATTGGACACTTTATCTGGATTTAAAAATAATACTAAAAACTCCTTTTTCATTATTTAAGAGCAAAACAAAAGGTATTTAGACTGAAGTGGGTCGGGTGGGAATCGAACCCACGACCTTGAGCTTAAAAGGCTCCTGCTCTACCAATTGAGCTACCGACCCTACAATATTTATTTAATAGTACAAAGAAAAATTATATATAAGTAAATTAATTACTCCTCTTCTTTAGAACTCCCTAAATGTGGGCTCTCTGATTCTAAAATATTGTTTTGTGTGTTATCTAATATATTGATAAATTCTTCATTAATATCTGAAACTATTTTGCGTGCCTTAATTTTTATGCTCTCATCTTTTACAGAAGTCTCAATATTACTTATTAAATCTTCTAGAAGATTAGAGGTGCTGCTTACTGTACTCTCAAGCGAGTCTTTAAGATCATCTAGTAATTTATCTTGATTTTCAGTTGGTTTATTTTTGTTCTTTTCAAGCTTGGAATAATTTTTACTTACTGATGAATTAATATTTTCTTCTTTCATGATTTTCAGTATAAATAAATTAAAATTTAGCTTTGTCCTTAAAAAGTAGTGTTGGATTTTTTTTAATCCTCTGTTGAGCCCACCTAGCAGGTGCAATAAGTCTAAAAAAGGGTGGTAGAAAAGGTCTCGTGTACTTTAATAATTTTAGGTTTATATCTAATATAATGTTTTTGATCTTTGATTCCTTAATACCATATATTTCTTTAAATTCTTTTGGTAGGGTATTAAAAGCTGTAAAAGCTATGAAAGGCCATATTGGCTTTATATGTTTTGGTACAGGCCCTCCACTAATAATATCCTTTACATCATTAGATACATCTGTATCAACTAAATAATTCTTTTCTCTAGATTTCACGATTACCCAATCTCTCAGACCATTGTGGGTTTGTGGCATCTTTTTTTTATCCACCAGAACAAGTTCGGCAGCTTTCATATTTTCTAAATGATACTGATTCTTTTCTTGTTCAGAAAGTTTTCTAACGGTCATTTCATAAAAATAAATGGATGAAATTTGTAAACAAGCATGTACCCATAAAAGTTGCTCTTGGTCAAGGGCATCGTAATATCCACCAGTAACTTCATCATTACCATTAATCACTTCATGTAATTTATTGATTCTATGCGCACTTTCGTCGGCTTCTTTTTTATTTCCAAATGTTACTGAATTTTGTAGTGATAATGTTCTAATCAATCTCTTCCAGGGATCTCTTTGGTAAAATGAAGTTTGTCTTGCACCAGCAGCGATTAAAGGGTGCGCAGCGTGCATTAATAAAGCTCTCGCTCCGCCAAATAAAACAGTAATCTCTTTATTTACTGTCCACATCATTGAGTTTGGGCCAAAGTATCCAGGATCAGATTTCATATATAGATTTTATCAAATTAGCGTATAAACCAAAATAATACAAAAAAATTCGTGATGTGCATAATAAATAAAAGTGATTACTAACAAATTAATTATTAATATACTTTGTATTTGGTAGCTAATTATGAATATTGATCCTTTGAAAATTGAAGAAATTTGTGGTGTGAATCCTCCTGGAGTTGAATATGTAAATCCTGGAAATGATCCAAATTTTGTTTTTACTCCAGACACAAATTTTGAAGTTTTGCCCCTGTATGATGTTGCTGGGAACACTATTAATGTTAACTCCTGGTTTGAATGTGTACATTATGTTACAGGCGGATGGTCTAACACATTGATTGTTGAGTATTTTGAGGGTGATAAATTTGTATTTTTCTCTGCACTTGCTCTTTCAATTGGATATTTGACATATTCCTTTATGGGGAAAAAGTAAAGTTGTGATATCAAGTCGTAACAAAATTACAGTACTTCTGATCTTACTAGTTATTTTATTACCTTTTTGGATTCATGACTCTTCGGACAATGTGGAACCACAAAGAATAACAAATGAGTTCGTTGGTTATTACCAATCAAATACATGCGATATTTCACTACTGGAGGTCTATGCAAAAAATATAGGTAATAAAAATACTATCTCCTACAGCAATAATTACTACGCTGGTACAGAGTGTTTTGGGAAAGTAACTGGATTAGATAAGATAGGTGACAGATTTATAGTTTCTATTGGGACTAATACCAGTTTGTTATTCTTAATACAATCAATAATTTGGTTGCTTTTTATACTTTTGATACCCCCCAAGCATAATAAAACTAACTCAATCAAATTACCGATATTAATCCTACCTCTACTTTTTACATTCCAACATATATCTGAAGCTAGATTTTATGAAAGACTCAATATTTACTATAAAAATATAAGTGAGGGCATTATGGGAAATTATCATTTACTCGGAATGTTCTTAATTTATCTCTTTTTGTTTATAGCCCTTAATGACTTACTAACACAAAGACAAGAGACGATAATTAACTACCTACCATTTGGATTCATTTTTATTTTTACTTTAGGTGGCATGAATATAAATTTTTATTTGATTATATTGTCATATTTTGGATTTAAGAATATTTTGAAATCTGAGAGTACTTTCTTGTTTAATGGTATCTATTTAATCTTTTCTTTCGTATGGATAATTTTAGGAAATCGTGATACAAATAGTTTTTTTGATACAGACAAACTGAGAGGTTATATCAATTCATCGAATAACAATTTATCTCTGATTTTTTGGGTGACAACAATTTTTTTAGTACTAAACGGTATGTTCTATTTATACAGACACTCAAATATTGAAATTGGTAAATTAAAATATAATTTCTTGATCACAGGTTTTCTGACATTTGTTTTTGGAACTCTTGGAAGTGTCTCACCACTCATTAATTTTTTTAATAATCATATATTTGGGCAAAATAAGAGAGGTATTAGCAATCTCACAAGTATTGCTGGAAATACTTGGAGAGGCTTCTCAGCAAGTGCAGAATCATTAGGTGAATTTTATGGTTTTGTTATAGCTTTATTTATAATTCTATATACAAGAAACAAACATAGTATTTCAAAATTTGAATACATAATGCTTGGATTTGTGATGCTTGGGCTATACCGAACAAATAACTTTGCTGTAATTCTCTCCGTGATTTTAATACTTGCAGTCTTCTTGATAGAACACCGCATAATTAACAGAAAAAATAAATCCATAATTTATTGTCTAACCTTTGGTGTCATTGTGGTAGGGGTTTATTTTCTTTTGAATAATTTAAATTATGAATATCTAAGTACTCAACTTCTTTATGAAGCTTCTTTACACTCAAACTTTTTTACTTACACTGATAACTATGGCAAATCCCTACAGATTGAAACTTTATTTAATGAGGAACGAATTTATTATCTTATCAATATACTTGGTGAAGATTCTGTATCAACTTCACTGCAAACACTTTCCGAAATATTTTATCAGAAATTCAACATACCAATAATTCCAAACCTTGTTGCATTTATCAGTATGATTTCTCTTTTGATTAATAGATCTGAAATGTGGGGAATTTTTATTGCAAAATACTCACCAAATACACTCGAGGCAATGTTTGGCTATGGCCCAAATCAATTAAATAGTTATCTTTACAATCAACAAGTTAGATTAGATGTACCGTTAGATAAAATAACTGGCCTTTACTTACCTCACTCATCAGTTCTAGATATTACTCTATTTTTTGGATTGATTGGTTTAGTAGGTGGGATTGTACTATTGGTCACTTCAATTATTAATCGATCAGAAAATAGTGAATATAAATATTTACTTGTATTTTTAGCAATCAATCTTCTAAAAAGTGATTCAATTCTTTATATAAATTCTTTCATGCTTCTTTCTTTAAGCTTTTATTTAGTGAGAACCAAGAAAATGGTAAAATATGAGTGAAGTTAAAAAATTATCATATATTACATATCAAAGCTTTCCATCAGAAAAAGCAAATACAATACAGACTATTTCAAATATAAAGTACTTTGTAAAACAAAATATAAAGGTTAAGTTATATTTTCCGCTCCGAGAGGAACAGAGCTCCGCAGAACTAAAAAATATACAAAATTACTACTCTATCAACGAAAAATTCGAAATTTTTGGAATAAAACATAATCTACCTTTCGGAAGATTTAAATTTTTTAACTCTTTCTTCTTCTTAATAAGTCATTACTTGTGGTCTAAGAAAACTGTTAAAAATGTAATCCTCAATGACGAACTGCCAGATATGTTTTTCACTAGATCAGATTGGGTATTTTATTTTTTATCGAGAAAAAAGTTAAATGTTATATTTGAATGTCATCAATATTCAAAAATAAGATTCTTTCTTTTAAAAAGATCATTGAAAAGTAAAAACTCAAGAATTATTTTTTTAAACGAAAATTTATATCAAGACTTTAAGTTTAAAAAACTTCTTAAAGATAATTTTAGTATTATTCACAATGGTGTTGACTTAGACTACTTTATGGAAAAAATTGAAAAAAATCAGAAAGAAGTTGTTTTTGTTGGTAATTTAAAACGTTTTGGTGAATCAAGAGATATAGATTTTGTAATTAGTGCAGTTCTTAAGATAAAAAGTGGCTTCCGCCTAAAAATTATAGGAGCTACCCCGGAAGAGATTGAAGAAATTAAGAAAAAATATTCAGATGCATACTTTAATGACAATATAACCATCTTAGGTAGGCTTTCTAGATTTGAAACTCTTAAGCATATGAGAAGTTCTGAAATAGGTTTACTTATTAATTCAGATTCAAACACACACTCCATAAAATACACTTCACCAATTAAATATTTTGAGTATTTAGGTGCTGGTCTTAAGGTCCTAGCTGTAGATTTTGATGCACACAGAAAACTACCTTTTGCTGAAAATATTAAATTTTTTAATCATAAAGACTATTCAAGCTTTGAAGAAGCTCTTCTGGCTTTAAATCAATTGGAATTTAGTAATAATGATATTCGTTCTGAAATATCACTAAAAAGTAGAATTTCAAAAATATTAGAGTTATCAAACTTTTAGCACGCCTGGAGGGACTCGAACCCCCAACCCTCTGATCCGAAGTCAGATGCTCTATCCAGTTGAGCCACAGGCGCATGAAATAAGTAATTCATCAAATATTTCGAATCTATTTATATACTAGTTTTAATAATGAATACTGTAAAAATTCTTAATACAACAATATCTGAAACATCTTTAGCTGAAGTTTCTAATATTTTGAATGCTAGAAATTCATTAAAAGTAGCCATTTGTAATACGAACACTGTCGTTCGCAGCTATAGAGACAAACAACTAAATAAAGTAATTAATTCATTCGATATTAAAACGCCTGATGGTTTTCCTATTGCAAAATCTTCTTCAATTCTTTACAAAAATAGTCAAAGTAGAGTGGATGGATATAATGTTTTTCTCAAAACAATTAATGACGGTCTTAGTAGTAACACCAGTCATTACTTCTATGGAAGTGAAGATCTTGTCTTGAAAAAACTAATCACAAAACTAAAAAATGATTTTCCTAATATTAATATAGTTGGTTCATTCTCTCCCCCAATAGGAAGTTATAAAAAACTTATAGAGGAAGAATATATAAAAAATATTATCGAAACAAAACCAGATATTGTGTGGGTATCTCTTGGTTTTCCAAAACAAGAATTATTTATCAATCTCTTTCAGGAAAAGTATTCTGTCGAATCTAACCTTGTAGGGATTGGTGCTGTTTTTGAATGGGTCGCTGGTACTAAAATAAAAGCTCCGGAATTTTTGGCAAATTTAGGACTTGAATGGATTTTAAGATTAGTACAAGAGCCAAAAAGGTTATTTAGACGTTATCTTATAGATAATTTATTGTTTCTATATTTAATTACTAAACAATATATTTCTAAAAAGTAAGCTGATAGCATTAAAAACATATAATGAATTTATTAAAAACAGTTACAGATGATTTAAATATCATTCTAGAAAAAAATGGCATAGATGAAGTTATTGACATCCGTATATCAAATCTAGATAATTACGATTATCAAATTAATAATCTTGTAAAATATCAAAATCACCCTGACGTTGAATCTATTAAAGATGCAATATCTAATTCACTAACTTCATCAGTGCTTGTTGATGTTTTCGAGTTTGCACAAAATCTATTTATAAATATTCAAATTAATGCTGAATCAATTATTAAAAATCTTGAAAATGCTAAAAATAATATCTTAAAAGATAACAAAGAAAGTGTAATAATAGATTATGGAGGCCCAAATATTGGTAAACCACTTCACGTAGGTCACCTTAGGCCATTAAATATTGGAAGAAGTATCTACTTAACCAATAAAATAATTGGAAATAATATCAAGAGCGACATTCATCTTGGTGACTGGGGAATGCCCGTTGCTCAAATTATTACTTACTGTGAGTTAGAAGGTCTCGATTTCGATGAACTAACAATTGATATGCTTGAAGAAATCTATCCGAATGCTTCAAAAAAATATAATGTTGATGATGACTTTAAAAGAAACTCCCAAGAGACTAATAAAAAATTATCTTCTGGCGAGAAAGAAATTTATTCTAAATGGAAAAAGATTAGTAAATTAACACTGATGTCACTTAAAGAAACTCTATTAACGCTAGATCACGATTTTGACTATTGGTGGGGTGAGAGTTCTGTAAATGATTTGATACCAGATATGTTACAAAATCTGGAAAGTGAGGGCAAAATTGAAAAAGATGGTGGTGCATTTATCAGTTCCCAAATCACCGATCCAAGAATTCTTATTACTAAGTCGGATGGATCATATTTGTACATAACTACTGATCTTGCAACTGCTCTTTTAAGAAATAAAGAAATCCCTCACGAAAAAGTACTTTATGTAACCGACAACAGGCAAAAGTTACATTTTGAACAGCTATTTGAATCACTCTTGTTCTTTAATTTCCCATTAAAAAAATATGCTCATGTTGGTTTTGGCACAATAAATGACCCTAATGGTAATCCATTGAAAACTAGAGACGGTGGTAACTTAAAGTTAGTTGACTTGTACCAACAGGCTTTTAATTATGTTCAAAATATAAATAATACTTTGTCGGAATCTGATCTTCACTGTTTAACAAATACTGTGCTTACATACAGTGATTTGATAACAAATAGAAAAACAGATTATAAATTTGATTTAGAAAAATTTACAAGTGTATCTGGTAAAACAGGTATCTATATTCAGTATGCTCAAGTGAGAGCAAATAAGTTAATTAAAAATCTGAGTGAGAATAAGCCATCCCTTGAAATAACGCCTACTCCTCTTGGAACTCTTGATAGAAATTTAGTTATGGCCCTAGCAAATATTGAATTCCATCTCGAATTAAGTCTAAAAAACAATGAGCCTCATCATCTTGCAAACTATTTATATGATATAAGCAGTACTTTTAATGCTTTTTATCAAGATTCCAATATTAAGAAAATAGAAGATGCTGATGAAAGAAATCAAAAAATTTTTATTACTGCTCTTTTTATAGAATATTCACATTTGGTGATGTCATGTTTAGGGATTAAACCTGTAGAAGAAATGTAACTTTATAAAAAAATCTGTGCAGTAACAACCCAAAAAGTTAGTGTAATTCCGTAAGACGCTCTATCAATTAAAGGTATACTCTCGCGCAAACTATGTTGGGCAAATAAAACTAGTGGTATTGCGATGAATCCAGAAAATGAGACTGCTCTTGCAATTGATTTTAAGTCATACAAGATTTGTGTTTCTGAACTTAAAAAGAACTGAAAAATTAATAAAGAAAACAGTGAGAAGAGGATCACATAAAGAATATTTGAAACTAAATCTCTAAAATTGGCATTGTAAAGCTTAAATACGTTCAAAAATTCTATTGGTATGAAAAGTAAAAATATAGATACAAAAAACAATATAAGAAACCAGAATAGCCCCTGTCCACTCCAAGAAATTATCTTTGAATCAACAAAACCTGTTGATTCGAGAAGTAAATAAAATGAAAATCCCCCTACTAGTGAACCAAGAGAGAAAAAATATAGACCTAAAATTGAATAAAAGTTCTTAACTTGAAAACCTAAATCGAAATTTCTAATTTTTTGATTCTGCATACAGTCATATATTAATATTTAATTGAGTAAACTGACTATATATATGGAATTAATTGAAACTCCTAACCCAAACGCTAAAAAAATTGAAATTAAACATGGGCTTGAAGTCGGTACAGTAATAAAATCTACTTCCGATGATAATAATGAACTTTGCAATAAATTAATAAGTGTTTCAGGTATTAATACAATTTTTGCAGGTCCTGATTTTTTAACACTGACAAAAGAAGAAAATAGTAACTGGGATTCAATAAATCATGCTATTCTCAATCAATTTGATAAAATATAAATATGGAAAATTTTAACTCAGACCCAAAACCAGGAAGGCTCATACTTCCACTTGTGCTAATTGGTATGATTGCAACAACTTACACTTTTATTAATAGAGTTACTACAAATAATAACCTTGAGGTTATAAATGTAAGTGATAGTACAGCTGAAGTTGTCACTGAAGAGGTTGTAGTGGACACCACTACTACTTCTACAACAACAACTTTACCGGAAGCAGATGTTGCTTATCTTGAAGAAATACAAGCTGAGAAAATTCAATCAGTTGAACTAGGTAAAAAAGTATTAGAAACAAACCAAAGATGGGATGATAAAGATACTACTTATCAAGAGGCTCAACAAGAGTTTGAAGCATTTATCAATGATGCAGAACAATTTGTAACAACAGTATCTGACCCAGGGCCACCAAGCAGTAATGCAAGCCTTGTATCAAATCATGAAGAGTTGAAAATATTAGTTAATTTGATTTATGAAGATACCAAAGAGCTATTGGAAGGCTTGACTGCACCCGACACAGGTGAAAGACGTTCAACCGCTTTGAGCTCATTCAATAATAATTTGGGATCTTTCCAGCAAAAGATTGAAGAGATTATTGCTTCTTCAACTTCTAGCTAGAAGCAGCTGAACAAACAGTATCAATCATCAACATTGCAATAACATATGGATCAGCATTAGCATTAGGTCTTCTATCTTCTAGGTAACCCTTTTTATCTACTTCTACTTGCCATGGAATTCTTATTGAAGCACCTCTATCGCTAACACCATATGAAAATGTATCATATCTTTGAGTTTCGTGAGCACCAGTTAGTCTATCTTCAATAGCTGCACCATAATTTTGAACATGAAGCTCTGCATTTTTTCCAAGCGCTTCGCAACCAGCAACAATGGCATCGAATCCACCATCTTCTCTCATTTGCTTAGTTGAGAAATTTGTATGCATGCCGGCACCGTTCCAGTCACCTTTTACAGGTTTAGGGTCAAGTGTAGCTGAGATATTATAGTCCTCTGCAATTCTGTAGAGTAGCCACCTTGCAACCCAAATTTGATCACCGATTGCTGGTGCACCGACTGGGCCGATTTGAAATTCCCATTGTCCAGGCATGACTTCAGCATTTGTACCTGAAATCTCAAGACCTGCTTCAATACAAGCTGTTGCGTGTTCTTCTGAAATATCTCTACCGTATACTTCATCTGCACCTACACCACAGTAGTATCCACCCTGTGGAGCTGGATAGCCAGATGGGGGGAACCCTAGTGGTTGACCGTATTTTAAGGAGTCATAGGATTGCTCATAAAATGTATACTCCTGTTCTAATCCAAACATTGGCTCAAACTCTGAGAAATTTTCGGATGCTTCAAGACAAGCAGCACGTGTATTTGAAGCATGTGGAGTCATATCAACATTCAAAACTTCACACATAACTAATATGTTTTCTCCGCCTCTTAAAGGATCTTTGAATGTTGCAACTGGGCTTAAAACACAGTCTGATTGATCACCAGTAGCCTGTTGTGTACTTGATCCATCAAAACCCCAAAGTGGAGGTTCTGTACCTTGTTCCATAATTTTTGTTTTACTCCTTAGTTTGGCGGTTGGAGTTTGACCGTCTATCCATATATATTCTGCTTTTATTTTCATAGTTATCAATGTAGTATTTATTCTAATTATTGGTATATTTCAAATATTAAATAATTGTTTCAAGAAAATGATAACTGCATATATAAATTTAGATAAAAAACATGCAAATTTTTTGCAGTTATTTAAAGATGCTGGAATTAAAAAAATTGCATTAAAAAATATTCAAAATCAAAGTCAACTTGATATTGCACTAACCTCACTTAGTAAATATGGGGAAACAAAAAAAAGCCTCTCTGATTTGGAATCAGCATCAAAACCTGTCCCAGAGCTTATCGTATGTGAAGATGAAAATTTTGCTCAAACTGTGGACCTAATTAAAAATCCCCGTATTGAAATTATTTCATCAAAAAGTGAGCTGGCTGAAGTAAGTGCTCGCATTCATTCTCTACTTGGAGATACTAACTCTGAGAAGATAGAGTTTAAGGATTTAGTAATCAACCTTAAAACTTATGAAGCAAAGGCTGGTGATGTTTTATTAGATTTAACGTTTATGGAGTATGAGTTACTCAAGTTTTTTATTGAAAACCAAGATGATGTTTGGTCCAGAGAGCAGTTGCTAGAAAAAGTCTGGGGATATGATTACTTTGGTGGAGCTAGAACTGTTGACGTTCATGTCAGAAGATTGAGAGCAAAGCTTGGTGAAAATAGGTCTGAATGGATAAAAACTGTTCACTCGGTAGGTTACAAATTTAACTAAAGCTGTTACCGCAACCACAGGTTCTTGAAACATTTGGATTGTCTATAGAGAATCCAGTTTCCATTAAACCTTCTTTGTAATCTAAAGTAGCTCCTCTTATGTGGTCGACACTTTGGCCATCAACAACAATAGAGACTTCTCCATACTCTTCTGTAAAATCATTATCATATTTCTCTGTATCGAAAAACATTTCATAAGAAAGTCCGGAGCAACCTCCTGGTTTAACTCCCATTCTTAAAAAGCTTCCTTCAGCACTTTCCGCTACTTTTAACTCTTTAAGTTTTTTAACGGCACTATCAGTTGCTAGTACTACTCTTGATGATTTTATTTGTAAATCCATACTTTCATTATACCAAATATTGGTTTATTCAATAAATTAATAATTACATGTTTTCATATTGACTTTAAAATAACATTATGACGCAAAACGATATTCTCTTAAAACACCTCTCAACAATAGTTGACCCAGAACTAGGTGTAGATATTGTTGAACTAGGTATGGTCAAAGACATTACCTACAAAGATGCGACTGTATTTATTCAACTAGCTTTAACAATTGCTGAATGTCCTATGAGAAATCAAATAGAGACTGAAATCAATCGCAAACTTTTACTAATGGAGAATATAGATAAAGTACAAATTGATGTAGTCGCTATGAACAAAAAAGATAGAAGTGCGGTAATGGAAAAAGCCCGAAAAAAAGCAAGAGATAATGCAAATGAAACAAAAATTGATCCACAAACAAGAGTTATCGCCATTGGGAGTGGAAAAGGTGGTGTAGGTAAATCAACAATCTCAACAAATATAGCTCTTGGCCTTGAAAAACAAGGATATAAAACAGGATTATTAGATGCAGATATATGGGGATACTCTATCCCCCGTTTATTAGGTATTCAGGCCCGTTTAGAAGCTGGAGAGGATAAAAAAATAATCCCTTATAAAAGAGGGAATCTCGAAGTAGTCTCTACTGGTTTAATTACAGAAGACGAAGATACAGCACTAATGTGGCGAGGGTTAATGTTAAGTAAAGCTCTAGAGCAATTTCTTAATGATGTCTCATGGGGGAAGTTAGATTATCTCATTATTGACTTACCTCCAGGAACAGGAGATATACAAATGGCATTAGGAAGACTTTTGCCCCAAGCAGAGCTTATTGTTGTTACCACTCCACAAGTTACTGCCCAGAAGGTTGCAACTAGAGTTGCGGATATGGCAAAAAGAAGTTTTATACCTCTTTTAGGTGTTATTGAGAACATGTCATACTTTGAGACAGATACGGGACAAAAGTATGAAATATTTGGTGAAGGTGGAGGTGAAAAGCTTGCGGAGCAATTTGCAATCCCTCTGTTGATGAAAATTCCATTGAGTGAAAATACAACAATAGAAGCTGATAGAGGAATTCCACTAATAGAGCAAGAAATGGACACCCCAACAAAATCATCTCTTAATGAGTTGGTCAACAAGATAACTGATGTTTTACCACCGATTGCTGATGAGACTTGTACTGGAAGAATTGCAAAAGTTTTTGAAGAGTTAGGAAACTAATATTTATGGAAAATCTATCCGTAAATGCATTGGTAGATTCCTATCAAAACCATCTACCTAGAGAAATCTGCACAAACGTAGCAAAAGATATTTTTGAACAATTTTCTGATAAAGAAACTTTACTTAAGGAATATAAATTAGCAATCGATAATCTACTAATTAGTGAACAATTAAAAGTAATAAACTGTACAGGAACACTATTACACACAAACTTAGGAAGGGCTCAAACCAATGTCACTTTTGAAGGACATGCCTCAAATATAGAGTTTGATTTAGGAAAGCAAACAAGGGGCAATAGAAGTTCGTATCTATCTTACTCAATGAATTTATTGCTTGGTTCGGAAGCAGTGTGTTTTGTAAACAATAATGCTTCATCATTATTTTTAACCTTGCACTCACTTAAAAAAACCCAACAAGTAGATGCTGTAATAATCTCTAGGGGAGAAATAGTTGAAATTGGAGGTTCATATAGATTACCAGAAATAATTGCGGAAACGGGCTTAAAACTTATTGAGGTTGGGACTACAAATAAAACACACAAAAAAGATTACTCCACTGCTTTAAAAGGCAATCCACATGCAGTTGTTTTAAAAGTGTATAGATCTAATTTCTCAATTTCAGGATTTGTCGAAGAAGTCTCCATCAAAGAGTTGAAAATTATTGCGAAAGAATACGGTGCTCTCGTCATACATGATATAGGTAGTGGCTTGGTTGTTGATAAAAAATTCTTAGAGAAAAACAAGATCAGCTTTTTTAGCAATGAACAACATGTGCAAGACTCTCTGCTTGATGGTGCAGACTTAGTTATGTTCTCAGGTGATAAGTTATTTGGTTCTCTTCAGGCTGGAATAATCGCAGGAAACGAAGAACTAGTAACAAATATAAAAGAGTCTCCACTTTTTAGAACTTACCGATGTTCTCCAATTGTGAACTATGAACTCCAAAAAACTACTGGCTTATATCTTTCAAAAAAAGAAGGCTCTATACCGTTATGGCACTTTTTGACACTCTCCTATGAAGAACTTCTCAATAGGATTAAGAAAATCTCGGGGGTTTTAGATATAAAGCATACTGTGGAAGAAAGTTATTCATTAATTGGTGGAGGAAGTATGCCAGATGTAAAAATACCTTCTCCTGTAATAGCTATTCATACTTCTATAGATACCAATTTAATAAGTAAATTGGCAAGTCTAGATATTCCAATAATTCCAAGAATTAAAGATGAAAAGATAATTTTTGATTTAAGGTCTTCTTTTGAAATTGATGATGAACTTATTTCCAATGCATTAAAAAACCTATGACGGTACTTGCTACTGCTGGGCATGTAGATCATGGTAAATCTACTCTTGTAAGCTTTTTAACAGAACAAGAAACTGATAGATTGGCCGAGGAGAAAAATCGCGGACTGACAATTAATCTTGGCTACACCTTTTACGAATTCAATGATGAAATAACTTCAATTGTTGATGTTCCCGGACATAGTGATTTTTTTAAAAACACAATGGCAGGGTTTTCAAATGCTGATGCAATTTTGTTTGTTATTGATAGTACACAAGGGTGGTCAGAACAGTCAGAACAACATTTCAGGGCATTAATTGGACTTTCTAAACTCAACATTATATTCATCTTCACAAAGTTAGACCTACCAGAATCAAATGTTGAGGAAAACAAACTCATAGAAAGAATATCTAAGATAAAAGACTTAAACTATACAATCCTTAAATTTAATAAAAACTCAACAAAAAGAGCGGATCTCATTAAAGATATACAAGAATTTTTAAAAACCTTCTCAAATAATTATTCCTCTTTTTGGGTAGATAGAAGCTTTGTAATAGATGGGATTGGTAGGGTAATAACTGGTACCGCAGGAAAAAATTTTAGACTAGATAATCTATATTTATATCCTAGAGCTGAAAATGTTGAAATAAGAAGTATTGAGAGTGTTAACAAGGAATATTCTCAGACGTCTGGATCTCAAAGAATTGCTATATCTTTAAAAAAATCGAATGATATAACACCAAAGAGAGGAGATTTAGTATCTAATGATGTTCTGCAAATTTCTGATTTTATACTTTTTGAAATTCTTTCGGAAGACGCTGACAAAATGAATAACAATACCATCAAACTTTTTGTTGGAACTACAAATAAGCTTGTTCAGAGATTTTATGTCTTAAATGTTAACAAAAAGCAATACGCTGTTGCTAAATTAAATGAATTAGTTGCAATACCTGCTGGTGAAAAAATGGTCTTGCACAATATTGATAGTAATCAGTTCTATGGATGTGAGTTTATGATTCCACTTTTAAATAAAAATCTTGTAAAACACCTTATTAGAAAATCAAAAGATAGAACTGAGTACGATAGTCTGTTTGAACTAGTTCCTTTTACAACGATAAGTCAGGGAGTTGATGATATAAAAATAGGCAATCTATACACAGATTCTTCGACATTGAATAATATCCATAAGCATATAAGAGAAAACTTTGAAAAAATAAATAAACAAGGTGTTGCTAAGTATTTTTATGAGATATTTTTTATTAAAGAAGTAGATTTAGGTGATCTGTTTTCAAAGTTTGAAGATCTGTCTATAAAGGAAAACCAAATTAAATTGACACAGGACACTAGTGATGAAGATATAAAAATTTTAAAACTAATCTATAAAGACTTGGGCGATAAGTTAACTGTCCCAAATATAGATTTAAAAAAATATGATAGAGAAATTGTTAAAAATCTGTTTCTACAAGGAAAACTAATAAGAGTATCGAAAAATATTCTTTATACAGAAGAGCATCTAAAAACTGTTGTAGATATAGTTCATCAACTACCAGATATATTTACAATCTCCCAATTTAAAGAACTTAGTGGTCTATCAAGAAAATATGCTATTCCACTTTTAGAGGCATTAGACAACAAGTTGATAACAAAAAAATTGGACACTGAAGGAATTAGAGAAAAACTAGTCAGTTAAAACTAAGTTTCTCTTTCTTTCAACTTCATTCATTCCTCCCCAAACACCGAATGGCTCAGAGATTTCATAAGCTTCTTCTAAACATTCAAATTTTACAGGACAGCCATTACAAACTGATTTTGCTTTTAATTCTCTTTTTTCTCTATCTTCTTTTTTTTCAAACGTAGCTGGTGGAAAGAAAAGATTGCTACTGTGTTGTCGGCAGAGTGCGTCATATTGCCAGGTGGAAATGTTTATTTGTAACATACATGGACAATATTTAAGAAATTAGGAAAGGCAAAAGGTTTTTTTCGCGAAGTTATACGTTAGATTTCTAAATTTCCGTCATTTTCTATAATTTTATAAGAACTACCTTTACTATATTTTTTTTCAGGGTTTGACTCAACTCGTACTTCACTATCCCCAACTTTTACTAACACGGCATTACCATCTAAATTTTGAATAAACTCTGCGTCAGAGTCAACGTAAGACGTCATCGCACTTGTATCAGTAGTAAGACGAGAACGAATAACCGTTGGTATCGCTATAAAGTAAAAGAAGGCTAGCCCAATAGATATAAAAGCTAGCATAATATTATTTACACTTATTACATAATCGCTGAACATAACAAAAGATGAAGTAACAAGAATTCCAAAAGCTAAAATGCCTAAGCTTGAAAAATAACCTCTCGAAAGTATTTTCAAATAGATCATATAAGCAACTATGAATATTCCAATTCCCAAATAATTGATGCCAAATTCTTGAAAAGGTAAAGACGATATGACTACTAATAACCCTCCAATAAAAGCCATGATCCCTGGCCCAATAGCAAATAGCTCAAGACCTATAAGAGCAAAGCCCAGAACAAAAAACATATATGTAAAGATTGGTTCTGAAATTGCTATATAAAACCTCTCCATAAGAGATGGTTTTAAAAAGTTTATTGCTTCAAATGTATCCTCTTTGATGGTGAGTCGAACATCATTTGAAAAACTTTCTGAGTCATTGATGTTTTCTAAAAATGCGCCCAAAGAACCAACGACCAAATAATCTTCAAAAATACCCTCTTCGTCGTCGATAATTATTTTTTGTTCCGCAAAGTCACAAGTATGCTCTAAACAGTATTTATCCTCCAGCTGTTGAGTAAATGGAACATTGATTATTTCAGTTCCAGGAACATATCCTAGAATATCAAAACCAGCTGTTACTAAATAATCAATTTCAATTGAGTATGGGCCTACCCACATAGCTTTTATGAAGTCCTTATCTGAGATTAGATTTTCGAACTCATTTACGGCCTTTTCGCTGTATTTAGTAGAACTGTATTGGATAACAAGTAAGTCGTTTTGAGTGTATTGTATGTCATCTATATGCCTTTCGATCGAACGGACATGAGCAGATGAGAAAACTCCATCTATTTCAAATATATTTAATTGGCTAACGCTGATTACCAATAAGGCAATCGAAGAAATTATATTAATCATTCTTATTCCATTTTAAAATTACAGGGTACTATTCTTTGAAAACTGTGAAGATTTTTATAATAAGTGATAATAATTGGGTTAAAGAATCAGTTGAGAAATATCTTGATTTTGAAAATACAATTAATTCAAGTTCAGAGATTGAAGATGTTGATTCAGTATACGACTACATATTTGTAGATATGCAGGTTAAAAGTAATGGTGGACCATCTCTAATAAGAGAACTGAAGAGAAGTGATCTCACTAAAAATACTAAATTCATTCTACTTGCAGATAGAGAAGCAGATGAGTTTCAAGCAAAAAGAGTTGGTGCAGATTATTTTATAGTAAAGCCATTATCAAAGGCAGCTATGAATCTTGTCTTTAAGAACTAATGGTTTTATTTAATCGTTCAAAAAATTCTTTTTCGTATTCCTCAAATTCTTTTGAAGTTAAGTCGTAAATAAAAAATCTATTTAGAAGAACCGCAAACTCTAGTGAGAGCTTTTTAACAATATCTTTATCTTTTATACCTATTTCTTCAAGAAGTTGAGAAAGTACTTTGTTTTGAAATAACTTAAATCTTGCTTTGTAATTCACAATAAAATACTGAGAGTATAGATTTATGCACAATATCTTATTCTCTTTCATTAATTTAATATAAACTTCATAAAAGTAAATTATTTTTTGCTTTGAGTCAGATGGTTCGTTTTCATTAAAAACATTTAATACATAATTTCTACAATAAACCAAAATATCATAATAAAAATGTTCTGGACTGCTGTTGAAATGATTGTAGATACTAGTTTTAGAAACATTTGTATATTCTGCAAGAGAATTCAAAGATAAGCTGGAAATTGGCTTGGTACTAAGTAACTTTACACCAGCTTCAAGAAGTTCTTTGTGCACTTCATCATATTTTTGTTGAGCTCTTACAACTCTTTCATCTACCATTTAGACACATTTCATTAGATACGTTTTTAGATTACTTTGAAATTATTTAAACACAAATTATAAGTGAAAAATAAGAAAAAACGCCCTATTTAATCAAATATGCTTTACAATCTAATGTATAAATTGAGTATTAACTTTGACATTGTTTTATATATAGTTTTTTTCTTGAGCTTAGTACTTTCTGGTATGCTTTCTGGTTCTGAAACAGCGATTACCTCTATTCCAATTCAAAAAGTGCATCAATTAGAAGATTCTAGGAAAAATAACAGAATAAAAAAAGCAAAAGACAACATTGAAAAAACTATTGGTGGAATATTAGTCGGTAACAACTTTGTTAATATATTAATGGCATCTGTAGCCACGTTGATTTTCGTAAGACGATTTGGCGAAAGTGCTGGTAGTGCATTAGCGACTGTTTTTACCACAATCATTGTTTTAATATTTGGTGACATAACTCCAAAAACCCTAGCTACAAAACTTCCTATTGCATTTTTGTCAAAAACTACATTTTTAGTTGAAATCTTGTCGAAAATATTTGCACCTTTTACAAACAGTATCACAAATGTAATTATGAAATTTGTTAAAAATACTGATGAAGACGATGCTGAAGTGACTGAAGCTGATATTCAGGCATTAACAGCATTAGGTGAAATTGAAGGACAAATACTACCTGCTGAAAGAGAAATCATTGACTCATTGCTAGATTTTTCAGATCGGCCTATAAAAGAAATCATGACGCCGAGAGTAGATGTATTGTTTTTATCACTACCCGTCAGTCTTGATGATGTAAAAAAAGTTGTAAACGATAAAAGAATTTCCAGAGTTCCTGTTTCGAAAACGGAATCTCTAGATGATACATTTGGTGTTGTTTATGTGAAGGATTTAATAAATCTAAACGATCCAACTGAAAGTGTAGAAATAGAGAGCTTGATTAAAGATGCTATTTATCTTCCAGAGTATACCACTGTCCTTTCGGCCCTAAATATTCTCCGAGAAAATAAATCAAGTTTCGCATGTGTGATTGATGAAAATGGTGGTATCGAAGGTGTTGTTACAATCAAAGATGTTCTTTCGGAGTTTGTAGGTGATTTACCAGACGAACATGATCAAAGATTTTCTGGTATTAGAAGATTAGGCCCTGGTCAGTGGCGAATAGATGGAAAAACTGATATTGATGACTTTGAAGAATTTTTTGGTCTTGAGGAAAGTGGCAAAGATGTTGCTACAGTTGGGGGGCTTTACCTGAGTCATAGTGAACAGCTTCCATCAGAGGGTGAAAAAATAACTATAAACGGCCTAGAAATAACTGTCGTAGAGTTAGACAGTAGAAGAATTGAATCCGTAGTAGTTAAAAAAATAGCTAAGAAATAATTTATCACAATCCACTAGAGTAAAAGTATGCAAGTTTTATATGCCTTAATTCCACTCTTAGGAGGTTGGTTGGTATATGGCCTTATTGCATCTCTATTTCTGAAAAGAGCCAGTAGTAGAGATTATTTGCTACTTATATCCTCTGGGCTTATTGGAGGGCTTATTGGAGGCTCTATAGGTGAAGGCATGGACATACCTGGGAATCTATGGTGGATGAGAGAATTGCTAAAAATTGGAGTCACAATTGTAGCAATGTATACGATTCAAATTATCAGACTACAAGTTTACAATTTTAAAAATAAAAACTAGTTTTTTGGGACTCTGGCTGCTTTTAATAAACTTGCATTTTCGTCAATCAAACCGCATCTTTTTGAAAGTAGTTTTGTGTTAAATGCAAATAGGTTTTTTCTCCAAGTAGCTATAAAGCCATACCCACCTGCTTCATCTAGCTTTGCAAAAGCTGCATCAAGATCTTTTGTAGATTCGGCTATGACAACTGGTAGAGTTTCATAAGTTGCATCATAATCTTCAGAAGGTTCAATTTTAGATGAAAGTAGCAATGTTTCTAGAAGTGAACTACTCATTGTCTAGCAACTCCTCAAATTTCGATAAAAAAAGTTCTTCATCTTCTCCATCAAGCACGATCGTGAAGGGCTTGTCTTTGGCTATGCCAAGACTTAATATACCAATCATACTTTTTCCATCTTTTTCAATGAGTTTTTCTTCACCAGTCTGTGGATTTTTCTTATTAAATTTAACTTTTACTGTACCATCAAACTCTTGTGCAATCTTAACGAATAGACTTGCAGGCCTTGCATGTAAACCAACTTCATCTTTAACAACTAATTCTTTTTCTAACATTTACAAACCTAGCCTTTCAATGTAATTATCACTATAGTTTCCAATTTCCCAAAACTCACTATATATATTAGTTTTTCCCTTTTTTAAGACTGTCTTGTTAAAACTACTGAAACCTTCAACTTGTGGAAAGTCTTCATGGATAATTATGTCCAATACAATTCTGAATGTATTGACATCTTTATTATTGTTTATCAATAGTCTTAGAGGGTATTCAAACCTTTCATTTTTAGAAAATTTAATTTCAGGATTTCTGGCAATTCTGTCTACCTGATCTTTTATATCTGGAAGCGCAAATCTATCAAGAATAGTTCTACCAAAATCATCTAAGTTTTCATCTGTTTTAGAAAATAAATAATATGCTTCAGATAAACTCTTCACAGCTTGTTCTGCAAACTCTCTTCCTTCTGTACTTGAAATTATCTCATCAATATAAAAATTACCCTTTGAAAGTCCGTAATAAGCAAGTTTTAAATGGAGACCATTTAAAAGCCATAACTTTTTATAAAATTCATTTTCATAATTTTTATAAGAAACTATTTTTGATGAATCGAGGGGTTGTAATTCAGTTGCATCATCCAAAATAATTGATCCATAAGTTTCTACAACAACGTCTAAAGACATTAAAGGCTGGGGAGGAACAATTTTGTCTACAACTGCATCAATAATTTTTAAATTAGGGTTGGGAGATTTTATTTTTGATCCTGTATTGCTCGATGCTCTGTACATGTTTTCAAAAGCTATAAATACTTGTTCTTCTTTGTGGTCAAGCATGGCTACTTTTTCAAAGATTCCCTCTACAAACTTTGGTCCAACAGAAGTTGTAACTATGTCAGCACTTAGCAATACTTCATTTAATTTTTGAGTATCTTCTAAATGTACTGCTCTAATATTTTTTATTTTCTGCTTGTTAAATCCATTTATATCAAGAGATTTTATTGTATATTGACCTTGTTCGTTTATTTGATTAACTATATCTGTGTTTACATCTACAAATATCACTTCACAGTCATTATCTTGAAGTACCGGAGCAATGAACCCTCTTCCTATATTGCCAGCACCAAAATGAACAGCGTGTTTCATAGGCTCATAGATAAAAGATTAAAAATATTTTCTACAGATGATTCTTTCCAAAGTTTTTTAGCATCTTCCTCTTCTTCTATTGCATCAGCTAAAGCTGATAATACTCCCATGTGATCATCGGAATTGGCTGCAATGCCGACAATTACATACGCCATCTCCTCGTTCCAAAAAACTCCATCAGGTACTTGGATTACACTGATTCCAGTGTGTTTAACATGTTTAGAACCCTCTGCCATGCCATGAGGTATGGCAACACCATTGCCTATATATGTGGCAAAAGATTGTGTTTCAAGCTTTTCGAGCATTGATTGGATGTATTCTTTCTCTACATAGCCATTCTGAAAAAGAATTTCTCCAGCCATAATTGTTGCATCTTCTTTTGAAGTAAATGCTTGGCCTGTAACTATAGATTCTTTGACTAATACCTCATTTTGATTCATGAAGAGGTGATTTCATTACCCTCTGATAAATCTGAAATAAGTTTTTTAAGAGATGGGTCATTCATAAACATTGTAAATTGAACGATAACTGCATTTTCAGGTGCTGCTGCCTTTGCTGCTCCAGAAAGTCCTGTGTGACAGACAACTATATCGGAGTCTGCAGGAATTTGGGTTGCAGGTGCATGAACGATTTCTACATCTAATCCAGCTTTTTTTGCTTTTTTAATTAGGCCATTTTTAACCATTAAACTTGATCCGGCACCAGCTTCACACGCTAGGCAAATCTTTTTGACATCCGCTGCTTGTATTGAACTCATATTTTCCTCCAAAAAAAATTGACTTGAGGATTTTACTCCCCAAGTCAATTATAACTTAATAGTTTATGTTAGACAGTAGGTATATTGCTTTCGATAGTAGCTTCTACGCCTGCGTCTGTTTCTTTGATTGGGCGAGCTCTTAGTAAGATAACACCGACTACAGCAGATGCTGCTGTTGCGATTGCCACTCCACCGAGAACTGCAAATGCCCCACCTTTTGGAAGCATAGCAATGTATGCAAAAATACTTCCTGGTGATGGAGGTCCTACAAGACCTGCTCCGGTTGCTACGAACCAAAGGTCAGCTGAAATTCCACCAGCCCACATTGCGATGATCATAATTGGATGACCAAGGACATATGGGAAATAGATTTCGTGAATTCCTCCAAAGAAATGGATAATTATTGAGCCAGGTGCGGATTCTTTCCACATGCCTGTACCAGCAAACCAATATGCTAGAAGTAATCCAAGTCCTGGACCTGGGTTTGTTTCTAGTAAGAAATATATTGATTGACCAGCTTCTGCTGACTCAGCTGCTCCAAGAGGTGTTAACACACCTTGGTTTACAGCATTGTTCAAGAACAATACTTTTGCAACTTCAATAGGAATGTCAGCTAACGGAACTAGACCACTGTCTACTAACGCTGCTGCACCATTTCCTAATGCTTCTGTTATTGCATCAAGTATTGGACTGATAATGTTAAAAGCTAGAACAGCAAGACCCCAACCCAAAATACCGAGTGAGAAGTTGTCATATAACATCTCAAAACCTTCTGGTATATTGTCTTGTAATCTACTATCCACTTGCTTCAGTACCCAAGCTGCTGCTGGACCAATGGCCATAGCACCTAGGAACTGTGGTGAAGATGTAGCAACAATAATTGCTGTTGTAACAACTGCACCGATTACACCACCTCTATGACCATGAACCATTTTTCCACCTGTATAACCTAATAGAAGTGGAAGAAGAGTCAGAATCATAGGACCTACCATTTGGACCAAATCTTCGTTTGGCAACCAACCAGTAGGTATATAAAGTGCTGTAATTAAACCCCAAGCAATGAAAGCACCAATATTAGGAATAACCATTCCTGACATAGCACCGCCAACGCGTTGTATGGATTCTTTCATATTACAATCCCCCTAACGATCGTTTTTGTTGAATTTTTCAACAATATCATTATAAAAGTAGGTTTTGATGTTTCACTTTGACTTTCGTTCATCTAAAATTAAATATGTAACTAAATTGTTGCTAAAAAGTCTATTTTTTAGACCAATTCAACAAAAAAGACTTGATTCATTAAAAAAAGGGGTTTTTTTGAAAAATATACTTATTTTTCTTGTTTTAATTGTCTTTTTGGCGGCAATTTCTATCGGAGCAACAGGATCTTTAGTTTCAGGAACATCAGGTGTATTTAATAAGGTACAAGGTGAGGTTTTTCAGGAAACATCCAGTGAAGTCATTATTGAAGATGATAAATTATTCATTTCTATAAATAAAAAAGATAAAGAAAATACTGAAAAAAGTGTTATCGATTGCCTTAATTTTTACTCGGATAAGTACCCTGATCTACTGGTATACACCTGTGAGATAGTTGTTAGAACTAACATAATTATTGATGATAGTTGTAATTACTTAACTGGAGTACTGACAAAGAAGTACGCAGAAGAATCTATAACTTTAAACTACAACAGTAGCTGTTAGTCAAATAGAGAGCCGAGTAGACTTTCTCCCTCAACTTCAATTTCTGCAAGAGGCTCACCTACATTAACCATCGAACCTTCTTCAGCAATTAGTTTTGTAATTTTTCCATCAAATGGACTATCTAGATCCATATCGACCTTGTCGGTAGCAATCTCAGCTATCACATCACCTTTTTTTACTTCATCTCCAACATTTACTTTCCAAGTTAACAGTTCTGCTTCTGTCATTTGGTCAGACATCGCAGGAAGAATAATATTTTCATTGCTCATTTTCAATCATCTCCTTTATTTTTTGTACGATATCCTCTTCTTGAGGTATCACTGTTGTTTCTAAATGTTTTGCAGACGGCATAGGACTATGTAGACCAGCTAATAATTCTGGTGATTGATTTAGTGCTTTGAATGCACGAGAAGTAACTACTTCAGATATTAAGGTAGAGCCAACAGAGCTACTCGCAGGGGCTTCTTGGCAAACTAATAGTCTTTTAGTTTTCTCAACTGAGTTAATTACTGATTCTGAATCCATAGGTGCTAAAGTCAATAAATCAATAATTTCAATAGAGTAATCTGTTAGGGAATCTTCTTTTGCAGCACTTATAACACTATTTACCATGTTTGAATATGAGACAACAGTAATATCATTCCCCTCTTGAATAACTTTTGATTTACCAAGCTCTGATGAATCACTAGGCATAGGTCCTAAATTTACTTCGGACTTAAGTTTGTAAATTAACTTATGTTCCATAAAAATTACAGGATTTGGATCAACGAAGGAAGCTAAAAGTAGATCAAATGCATTTTGAGGATTTGATGGAGTTACAACTTTTAAGCCTGGTACGTGACAAAACCATGACTCTAACGACTGACTGTGTTGTGCTGCTGCACCTGTACCAGCGCCACTAGCTCCTCTTACAATCATTGGAACATTCACTGCTCCTCCATACATGAAATGTAATTTCGCAGCCTGATTTACAATTGGATCCATCGCATTTACAATAAAGTCACTAAATTGCATCTCAACAATTGGCTTAGAGCCAGTAATAGCTGCACCGACGGCTAAACCGGCAATAACATCTTCTGAAATTGGTGTATCTTTAATTCTTTCATGACCATATTTTTCTAACAAACCATCTGTTACGCCAAAAGCCCCACCATATACTCCTATATCTTCACCTGCAATGAATGTTGTATCGTTTGAGTCTAAACAAAGAGATAGTGCTTCTTTGATTGCTTGCCCTGTTGTCATTTCAGGCATAAGAATCCTCCTCTAAATTGGTTTTAGGACTTTCAGGTGATTCTAAAGCCTTTTTAACTGATTCTCTGATTAGGTTTTTTACTTCGACTTCAACCTTTTTTAATTCGTCAATTTCTACTTTTTCTTCAGTTAATTTACCAATAAATCGTTTCAAAGGATCTTTTTCTTCTTTCCAAAAATTAATTTCATCTGATGTTCTATACAAATTACGATCAGATTTTGAATGACCTCTATATCTATAAGTTACAGATTCAATAAACATTGGTTTTCCTGAACTTTTTATTTTTTCTTTACACTTAGATACAGTCTCATAGACCTCTTCAACATCGTTACCATCTATAGAGACACTTTTGATTCCATAAGATTCAGCTCTTTGAGTAATAGAACCTCCTGCAACAGCATTTTCTGACGCCATGGACATGCCATATTGATTATTTTCACATACAAATAAGACTGGTAGGTCCCAAAGAGAAGCAAGGTTTAATGCCTCATGAAATGACCCTTCGTTTACAGCACCATCTCCAAAAAAACAAAGAACAATATTTTCAATTTTTTGCATTTTTAAAGATAGAGCTGCTCCTACTGAAATTGTTAAACTACCTGCAACAATTCCATTTGCACCTAGGTTCCCATTTGATAAATCGGCAATATGCATAGAGCCACCTCTGCCTCTACAGTATCCATCCTCTCTGCCGAGTAATTCAGCAAACATTTTGTAAGGGTCTGCACCTTTTGCTAAACAGTGGCCATGGCCTCGATGAGTAGAAGTAATTAAATCTTTTTTTTCTAAAGCTAGGCATGCACCAGTAGCGGTAGCCTCTTGCCCAATAGATAAATGCATAGTTCCGTGCAACAACCCCCTTGAAAACATCTCTTCCAAGGCCTCTTCAAATAAACGAATAAGGAGCATCATTCGATATAGTTCTAATTTATTTTCTTTACTCACTTTTACCTTTTTAATTATTTTGTTTACTGCGTAACTTATTTATTAGGTTGTCAGGCAGTTCAATAGAGTCTCTAGGAATAGGTTCTCCTTGTTTAACCTCTCCGACAACGGTTGCTCCCTCAATCAGACCTAAGGGGGCTAGCCCCTCTGTTTCTGAATAGGGGTAAGCAACTCCATAGGAGCAGAAGCCACCAATTCCATCTATTGTGTCTCCGGGTTTCAAATTTTTCTTTGCATGACCAATTACCTCTGAAATCCATGTTGTTGGCTGTAGTCCTGGTTCGTTATTAATAATTGCCATTCCAACACTTCTTGGTGCTTCGACAGAAGCTAAATGATAGGGCCTGTAAAGAGTGTAATAAGGGCCTTCACCCATAGACAGATATGCCATTTCCTCAATAATTGTTGGGTTATCTGTTGTAACAATTGAAAATACTCCTGGCGCTGGTCCAAAAGCAAAATCTACTCTCCCAGGTTCTTTCAAAACACCTCCATCTGATGTTGGAATTAGAGTCTTGTTTAGCTCTGAAACTTCACTAACAGGCCCATTCATTCCAACCTTGTCTAAAGGCATGCCTATGCCATTAGACAAAGAGGTCATCTCAATCATTGTTTTACTACCATCTACAAAGCTTGCAAGCATTTTTGGATTCATATTTTTTTGTACTGCTCTTTCTTTTAATGAATCAGGTGTAGCAGTTTGATCTAATGGATTGTTTTTTCCTTTTCCAATACAAACTACTTCAAAACCTATATCAACTGAGAAGTCATACAATTCCTTGCATGCCACAGGTTCATCCCCATTTGCAACACTATATACTATTCCTTTTTCTTTTGCTTTTTGAGCTAGGTATAGACCTATCGTGATATCTGTTTCAACATTAAGCATTAAAATATGTTTACCTGCTTCAATACAACTTGAGGCTACTTCTGCACCAACCCATGGAACCCCTGTAGCTTCAAATACAATATCTATTGGAAGTTCTGCCAACTGTTTGGCGTCGTTAACTATTCCGCCATGACCGTTTGAGATTGAAGAAATTGCATCTTTGTTATGCCCTATACTTTTCATGCCAGCAAGACCTAAGGCGTTTTCTGCTCTTTTATTGTCAATGTCAGCACAAGCTACTAATTCCATGCCAGGAATACGACTAATTTGAGCTGCTAAGCCAGAACCCATTTGCCCAGCACCAGCAAGGCCAATACGTACTGGCCTTCCCAAATCTTTCTCTCTTTTAATAAGTTCTTGTGTGAAGTTCATTTAATTAATCTCTATCGTGTCGTCTACTTTTACTTCTGGCTTATTGGAAAAACTACAATTAACATCTCCAGGTAATGCTGCTTCTGTTGATGAATCAAGTTTTAGAACTAGGTGACCTAAGTTAACAAAATTTTCATTTGCTACGGGGCCAACTGCTGTAACCGTGAGCTCTTCGTTAGATAAATTTATTGTTGTTCCAACTACAATTTCTCCAGTAACTTCTTTTAACTCATGGACAACGGCTACATCTTGTAGTTCTTCTGGAGCATTGTCTCCAAAAAATACAACTATTCCCTCTTCTAAAAATAAGTGGGCTTGTTCCCCAATTTTTACTATTTTAGAAGAGTAGACCCCCACTATATTTCAGTAATCTGATCTTCGCCTACGCCTGAAACAAAGTTTTCTTCTCTAATGAACTGGGCCAACGGACCTGCTGGAGAAGTGTCATGTATGTCAATGGTTGGAACACCCTTCATTGGATAAACTCCTATTCTTGCAGTTCCACCGCAGTCAATTACCGCACAGGCCATAGCTTTAAAACCACCCTCTGGAGATGATTTAAAACCGTCAAATGGCTCTGCACCAGTCATATCTGCAATTTTTTGTGCTACTGGATGAATACCTCCACCGGTAATACAAACAACATATTTTTTTTCATCTGTAGGCTTTACTTCTAATGGGCCTCCCCATCCTCCAGGTCCTCTTTCGATTTTTACCTTTTTGTATTCTGCCATTTTTGCTCCTTAAATTATCTGTGACGCTCTAATTTTACTCAGAGCGCCACAAAAAATGAAATTGTTGTCTTTGAAGTTTACAAACCTAGTGCAAACAACCAACCAACAACAACTGAGATAGGTCCAGTTATCATTCTACTTGTTAGAACGGCTGGAACACCAATCTCTACTGTTTCCGGTTCTGCCTCACCTAATGCGAGACCTACTGGAACGAAATCACAACCAACTTGTGGGTTGATTGCAAATAATGCCGGCAGTGCCATAGAAACATCTACGTTTCCACGTCCAATCTCTGTTCCAACTAGAACACCAACGATTTGAGCTATTACAGCTCCAGGTCCTAGCAATGGTGACAAGAATGGAATTGAACAAACGATACAGACAAGCATCAAACCAACAAGGTTATTTGCAAATCCTTTAATTCCTTCAGCTATAACATCTCCAACTCCTGTTGAAAGGATTAATCCGATAACACCAGCAACGAATGCCATGAATGGAATAATTGTTTGAATACATAGCTGTATAGCATCTCGACCTGCTTGAAATAGTTTTCCAACTACTCCACCAACAGATCTACCTATTTTTTCAATCATACTTTGCATTATTCAGCACCGACCTTTCTTGAAGACATTATTGAATAAATGATGTCAGTTGTGACACCTCTAATCAAAATAACGACAAGCCCAGCAAGTAAATATCTTACTGCTAAAGGCGTTACTAATTCTGGAGCCGCAATCTCAACTCCAGCAGCAATTCCTAACCATACGAATAACTCTCCACCATTTGCATGTGGAAATATTCCCGTAATTGGATGAACAAAACTAACTGCAGCATCATAGAATGCTGGTTTGTTTTTTTCTGGTAAAAAAGTACCGAATGTATAGCAAACTGGGTTTGTCAGCATAAACACAGCTACAAAAGGTAGCAATGTATATCGAACTGGAACATACATCCAGCCCTCCTGAGCAGCCCACTTGGCAAAGTTTTCAACCTTATCTTCACCAATGAATTTGACCAATGCATTTACTGCGGTCAAAAACACCACTATCAACGGGATAATACCAGTAGTCAAGCTGACAAATACATCTGCTGATGTTCTAAAAACACCAATAAACGCATCGGCCATACTAACTAATGTGTCCATTTTTCCCCCTTCTTTATATTTCTAATTAGAAACACTCTCTGAATCCTCATTAATTTTTTTAATTAATGTATTTGCAGCCATGGCCGCAGCATCATTAAGTGGATCTTTTCCGCCAGAGTCCGAAAACTCTGACAAACTTTTGTTAATCATCTCTGTAACTTGTTGTCCTTTTGCAAAAACTGTTGTTCCTTTGAGTGTTATAGCGTCGACTATAATTTTTTGAGGATTGGCAGACATGGCTAGATAAACTCTTTTTCTTCCCCATTTGGGCTGATTGGTACCTATAGCAACAGTTAAATTTTCACCGTGTAGTTCTTTTACAACATTCATAAAACTTACTGCTTGTTTTTTTGCAAGCTGCATTTGTAGAACCCACATACCAGCAAGTCCTAAAAACAAAGCTCCTAATGCAATAGGTGATTCTAAAATAATTAATTTCCCTTACTACTTAATTACATTCTATATTCAAAGAGTTTTGGTTTGCAATTTTTACAAGTAAAAATTTAATTTTAGATATAACGGCTTAGAAGAATGGTGCTAAGTAGATGTGTCCTATTCTTGAGTAATTATTTTTTCTAATTCAAATATATCCTCAATAAAAGTTACTTTCATATTTTTTGGGTCTCCAGGGACAATCACTGCCTCACGACCTACATATTTGGAGACGCACTCTGTAGTATCGACGGCCTGCCAGTTATCTAATTTTGCTAATTCATAAGATTTCCACAATTCATCTGCTGGGAATATTTGAGGAGTTTGTATTTCAACAATGGTTTCATCTTCAGAATGATCTGAATTGGAACCTTTTTTTAAAGAAATATTTTTTGAGTTAAAACCGGGTGCTGAAGCTCCGTTTTTTCTAGCGACATCGATTAATTCATCTAGTAAATAAGAAGGTAATAAAGGTCTGGCTCCATCATGGATTAAAATTAAATCATCTTCTGATACGTTTCCAGAATTTTTAAGGTACATAAGACCCTCATACTCACTGTCATGCCTAGTTTTTCCCCCTACTGTTACACCCACTAATTTTTCAGTGTCGACAAGCTCAATAACCCTATTTGTTTTTTCCCAATCTTCTTCACGAATTACAAGAAGTATTGAATCTACATCTTCAGATTTCTCTAGAGTTTCAAGAGGCCAACAGAGTGCAGGTTTTCTTCCAATTGGAAAATACACTTTGTTTTCTTCATCAGTAAATCTATGACTTGAGCCGCCAGCTAATAATATTGCATGAGTTTTCATATATTTAAGTCGCTTAATAATTCTCTAACTTCTTTGCTATTTTTTGATTTAAGAATTTTAAGCTTTAGTTCATTTGTATCAAAAGAATTTAGATTAATCAATTTATCATAAACAAATGGTGCTGCCGACGGTGACATACTGAATTTGCGCAACCCTAAAATATACAAAACCACAGCTGCATCTGGATCAGAGGCCATCTCTCCACATACAGAAACTTCTTTATTGGTTGATTCTCCAACTTTGAAAACATTTTCTAGAACCCTAAGAATTGCGGGATGTAGTGGGTCTTGGTATTCAAATAGACTGGGGTTGCCTCTATCAGCTGCCATTATGTATTGAGTTAAGTCATTGGTGCCAATTGAGAAGAAGTCTACATACTCAGAAAAATCTTCTACGAGTATTGTTGACGATGGGGTTTCTATCATTATTCCAACTTCCGGAACTTTTTTATTTAAATTTTTAGCGATCTCTAAAATTATATTTTTACTTTTTATAAAATCTTCGATAGTTGAAATCATAGGGAACATTATTTTTACACGATCTGCATCTTTAGAAGTAAGGATTGACTCGATTTGTGTTCTAAATAGTTCTTCAATTTGAAGCGAAAGACGTATTCCCCTAACTCCTAAAAAAGGGTTTTCTTCAACCGGTAAGCTTAAATAAGCTACTTGTTTATCTCCACCTATGTCAAGTGTCCTATAAGTTATTGTTCCAGTAAACTTTTGTTGTATTTTTTCTAGTATCTCTTTTTGTTCATCAACCGTAGGAATTGATGACCTGTCTAAATAAATAAACTCAGACCGGAACAATCCTATAGAATTTAAAAAATCGTGATTGAAAGACTCAATCTCTTCATTAGAGCCTACATTGATTAAAAACTCAAAATCTTGTTCTTTGTATGAAGATTCCGTAAAGTTAGTTCTTATCTCTTCTTCGCGTTTTTTATTTTTGTTCATCGTCTCTATAACTTTTTTATCTGGATTTATAATCAACTCTCCACTTGATCCATCTAATGCAATTAGGTCTTCGTTCATTATTTCTTCAATACCTTTTCCAACACCAATAACACACGGTATACCCAAATTTTTTGCTACGATCACGGCATGAGAAGTTGGGCCACCATCTTTTAGAATAATTCCTACTACATTTCCCAGATTCATAGAAGAGGTGTCTGCGGGAGTTAAATCATCTGCAACAAGTATTGAATTTTCACTTAGATTAACTTTTATCTCTTTTTCCTGCATTGTGTTTATTAGATGTTTGCCAACTGAGAGAATGTCTTCTGCTCTCTGTTTAAAATATTCATCTTCCATACTTGCCAATATCTTGGCACTCGAATCAAATATACTGTATACCTCTTTAACAGATGCTTGATTGTCAGCTGTCACTTGTCCTGTGATTTCAGGATCTTGAAGTATTAATGTATAAGCATCTAAGACATCTGCTTCTTCTATTCTGTCATTATCTTTGAAGGTTTTAATTTGTGATTCGAATTTAGAAATAAGTTTTGTAACAGCCTCTTGAAATATTATCTTTCCGTTGGTGTCTAGGTCAACATTATTTATATACACATAAGCTTTACCAATTGAACTTCCAATTGAGACACCATTTCCATTAACACTTTTCATTATTTCATCAAGTTACACGGAAAAAAAGCTTTTTGCAATGTTGGATTACTTCAAAACAACATTATTTTTATTGTATGAAATATTTACTTCTTAATTTTAAAGAAACCCCTACATATGGTTGGGTTGAATACTCAAAAGACAAAGGATTAATTAAATCTGAGGAGAAGGATTTTACAAATTTAAATGAAATTATGAATCTTATGAATCATGAAACTTGTGTAATTATTGATGAACTTGCGACAGATGAACCGACACTTTCAATTTCTCTTGAAAATATACTTAAGTCAGACTATTCAATAACAACTCAGAAAGTTACTAATGCAATCAAAAGAATAAACTCTTCAGGAAAAGTAATAAAACACTTAGATCGAGATAACTATCAAAGATTATCAACTCCAATTAAAGCTAACAGAGAATCAATAAAAAAATATTTTGAAGAGTATTCTGATTGGGATTTTGAAAAATACTTAAAATTAAACAACCACTCTTATAAAGATTATCAAACCTTTGAAGCTGGTTTAATCCTAGAATCAAAATAAATCTGACCAATACCTACAAAAACAACCAAAATAAATCCTACTGATTGCCTTAGAGTGAGTGTCTCGCTTAGTAAAATAGCTCCTAATACAACTCCTGTTACAGGTTCTAAATAGGAGATTGTACTCACTGCTATAGGTTTAATTATTTTCACAACATACCAATAAGTCATGAGTCCCACGCCAGTCAAAAAGAATCCAAGAAACATACTTACCTCAATATTTTTAACTAACCAATCTTTAGATTCATAAGTAAAGTTAATAAGAATTAAGGCAGCAACTAAAAGTTGTGCAAATGCAACCTTAAGACCTCCAAGCTTAGAGCTATACGATTCTCCAATAGTAATTATTAAAGACAAGCTTATTGCACTTACTAATCCATAAATAACTCCTTCGAGAGACTTTATGTTTGAAATATCTAAAAGATTATATAGACCAAAAAAGCCTCCACATATTAAAGCTACTTGATATACCTTTGGTTTATTTCCTCGTAAAAATTCAATTAAAAGTACGAAAAGGGGATATGAAAAGACAAGTCCAATTCCAACTGCAATTGAATTCAACTCTATAGATTCAAACATTGTTACCCAGTGAATAGCTAAGAGGGGTCCTAGAATCAATCCTGGTTTAAGCAATTCTTTTAGATTAAAGTCTTTTCTGATTACTAAAGTGGACAAAAATAGTGTTCCTAAAAAAGTCCTAATCCCAACCAGTCCGATGGAAGAAATATCAGAGGTTCTTATTATTAATGGAATCGTTCCCCAAGAAATAGCCAATAGTACTATTCCTGAATAGGCTTTGATTGTTGGGTTCATTTACTCAGATTGTTTTGAGTAATTTGAAAAAGTAGTATATTCCTTGCTGAAATAAAGATCTACCTTCCCTGTAGAGCCTGATCTGTTTTTAACAATATTGATTTCTGCAACACCTGGTTTTTCAGTCGCGGGATTGTAATAGTCGTCTCTATAAATCATCATGACAATATCAGCATCTTGTTCGATTGCTCCAGACTCTCTTAAGTCTCCAAGTCTTGGTCTTTTATCTTCCCTTTGCTCTGCAGCTCTGTTTAATTGTGATAGCGCAATAATCGGTACTTTTAACTCTCTAGCTAGATTCTTTAGGTTTCTGCTGATTTCAGCAATTTCTTGTTGTCTGTTGTCTCCAGAGTTACCTTGCATAAGCTGAATATAGTCAACAACTATCAAGTCTAAACTTTTAGAAGCTTTTAACCTTCTAGATTTTGCTCTAATGTCAGTAACAGTAATTACTGATGCATCATCAAAATAAAGGGGCATAGAGTTAACTTTTGAAGCAGCCTCAACTACTCTTGACCATTTTTCAGGACCAAGTTGTCCTTTTCTTGCATCACCAGATGCAACTTTGGCCTCGGAAAACAATACTCTTTGAACTAGCTCTTCTTTAGTCATCTCAAGCGAGAAAATTGCCACTGTCTTTTTTTCCTTTGCAGCATTTGTTGCAATATTAAGTGCTAAAGATGATTTACCCATGCTTGGTCGAGCAGCAATAATAACCAAATTACCATCTTGTAAACCGGCTAAAGTATTATCCAAATCAACAAAATGTGTTGGAAGACCAGAAAGTCCCGTTCCTTGATTTTCTATTTCTTCAATCTGTTCGATTGCTTCATTTAAAAAATCAGATACCCCAATTAAGCCATCTCCGATTGCGTCGTCTGAAGCGTTAAATATTGACTGTTCTGCTTCATCCATGACAGAGGATATTTCTTTGTCCAGAGCATATGCCAGAAGCTCAATTCTTCCACTTGCTTTCAAAAGCTTTCTTCTGTTGGAGTGTTCTAATACAATTTCTATATATCTTTCGAAGTTGGCTGAACTAGGTACATTCTCAACTAACCTTGCTATATATGAAGCGTTTAAACTTGTTGTATTTTTGCTCTTAAATACAATTTCAGAAACCGTAACGCTGTCTATGGGTTTTCCAGAGTCAAACAACTCTTTCATAGCCTCAAATATTTTTTCGTTATTTGGACTATAAAAATCACCTGGTTTTACTGCCTCCATTAATCTGTTTGAGGCATCTCTTGATAAAAGTGCGCTGCCTAAAAGAGCTTCTTCAGCTTCAATACTATTTGGAGGGGCTTTTTGTACTCCTAGTGAATCTCTGGATGAAACTGCTTCTGGTCCAGCCATTATTTTGTTTCAGGAACTATTTCTAAAGTCACGTCAAAACTAACGTCGGCACTTAATCTGATGTTTACTGTGTGTAAACCAATTTCTTTAACCTGGTTTTCTAAAATAACCTGGTTTTCTTCTAATTTAAAAGTTGAAAACTTTTCAATTGATTCAATTATCTGTGCATTTGTTACAGCTGCATACAGAGTTCCTTCATCTGTTGAATTTTGAGCTATAACTAAGTGTGCATCAGCCAAAGCTTGTTGAATAGAGTCTGCAAGTTCACTGCTCTCTTCAAGCACTGAATGTCTCTTTTCTTGCATTCTTTCAGCAACCGTTACATTTTTTGCAGTAGCTACCATTGCCAGATTTTTTGGTATTAAATAATTACGTGCATAACCTTTTGCAACGTCAACGATATCTCCTTTTCGGCCCAGTTTTGATATATCTTCGTTGAGTATTAACTTCATCGTCGGTTATAGGATTGTTTGTAAGTACTTGTTGTGACATAAGGAAGAAGAGCAAGCTCTCTGGCAACCTTTACAAGTCGTGCTACTTTTGCCTGTTCTTGTTTTGTAATCCCAGTGATTAAGCTTGAACGAATTTTTCCTCTATCTGATATAAATTTTTCTAGAAGCTTCACATCTTTATACGTTGCTCTTGAAATTTGTTCTTTAGTTACTCTCCTTTGTTTAGGTGCTTCATATTTTGAAGCCTTAAACTTTGGAGCTCTTTTTTGACCTTGTGCTTGTCCCATTTACATACCTCCTAAAATGGTGCTTCGTTTTCTTCGAAATTATCTCTTGCTTTAGGCATATCTGAAGATCCTGAAGAACTTGAATCCACACTTGCTGTTGCCCACTTTAGAGCTGGTCCGATTTCATCAATCACAATGGAGACTTTTGATCGATTTCCACCTTGCTGGTCTTCCCAAGTTGAGTAATTAAGTTTTCCAACAATTATTACTCTCATACCTTTTGTTAAAGATGAACTTACATTTTCAGCTTGTTGTCCAAAAACTACACCGCTGAAGTATTGTGGGTCATCATCAACATTTACCCATTCACCATCCGTAAATCTTCGTTTTTTAGGTCCTGCAAAGTTGATATCAAGGACTGACATTCCCGAATTTGTTGTTCTTAGTTCAGGATCCATTGTTATGGTTCCAACTATTGTTACTGTATTATCTACCATGTTTATACCTCTAGCTTTCCATCTTTAAGACTTTGTGTCTAATCACATCATCAGATATTTTTAGCACTCTATCAAGTTCACTTGGCACTGTTGGAGGTGCTTCAAAGGTTGTTATAGAATAGATACCTTCATTAAAAGTTTCTATTTGATAGGCTAGTTTTCTCTTTTGCCATACAGCTTGCTCTGAAATTGAACCACCATTAGTAGTAATAATTTCAGTTATACTTTTGTGGATTTCTTCAACAAGACTGTCGTCTGCTGTTGGTCTAACAATTGAGACCAAGTCATATTTAGTCATTTTTTCTCCTATGGACACTTGTACGTGGCTTCTTTTGAAGCAGGTACTTACAATGTAATACTAGAAATGGCTTATGACAGAATTTTTTTAATTTCTTTTTTCCATTCTTCAAGGGATTCTTGCAAATCTGCCCCCATGGCATAAGAATGATTTTCTGTTGGAAATTTTTTATTTTGTACTTCTGACTTATAACTCTTGAGTGCTTCTACGGTATCCTCATATTGTTTGGAGTACCTTTTCACAAATTTAGCATCTACATATTCCTTTGATTTCATTCCTAATATGTCATGTAAGACAAGTACTTGTCCATCTGTTGATTTTCCAGCACCAATTCCTATTGTTGGTATTTCAAGTGCTTCAGATATAGATTCAGCAACTATAGATGGAACACCTTCAAGGACCATTGAAAAACAGCCTAGTTCTTGTATGAGAAGTGCATCTTCAAACAATTTCTTTGCTAGCTCGAGAGTTTTACCTTGTACTTTGTAGCCTCCCATCATATTTTTAGACTGGGGAGTTAGTCCTAAGTGACCCATCACTGGTATTTCTGCATTTACCAAAGCTTGAATAGTCTCTCTTCTCTTTGATCCGCCTTCAACTTTAACGGCATCAGCTTTTCCTATTTGAATAAACTTAGCTGCATTTCTCAATGTGTCCGCTAAATCTACGTGATAGGACATATATGGCATATCTGCAACTACGAGGGGCTTAGGTTTTGCATTAGTTACAGCTTTTACATGATGCAACATTTCTTCAACCGTGACAGAAAGAGTATCTTCATGACCTAAGACAACTTGAGCAAGTGAGTCTCCAACTAAAATGATATCAATATCTGCTTCTGAGGCTGCTTTTGCTGAGGGATAATCATATGCAGTAACCATAGAGATGATTTCTTTATTTTTTAAATTTACAATATAAGGTACTGTTTTTTTCACTTTTTCCTCTCTCCGCTTTAAAAGTCGAAGGATTATTCTAATTTTATTATTTTTGTCTAATTAAGCAACTCTTTATTTACAAACTAAAGCAATTATTATTTTTTGTAGTTTACGATACGAATTATTATCCAATAACATTCTTTATATGAAGTTTTTAAAAATCACACTCTTATTAATATTGATATCATGCACAGCAACAGCAGAAACTGCTGAGGAAGAGATAACTATGAAAACCCAAAATGATGAATTGAATAATACTGAAAACCAAAAAGCATATTTTGCTGGTGGGTGTTTTTGGTGTATGGAGCCACCATTCGAAGCATTGGAAGGTGTTCTTGGTGCAACTTCTGGGTACATGGGTGGAACAATGGATAATCCGACTTATGAAGATGTTGTAACTGGCGAAACAGGACATGCTGAGGTTGTCGAAATATTGTATGATCCAAACGTTGTGTCTTATGAAGAATTACTTGAAGTGTTTTGGAGAAACATTGATCCAACTGCTTTAAATTATCAGTTTGCAGATGTAGGTTCTCAATATAGAACTGAAATTTTCACTGTAGGAGAAAATCAAATGCAGTTGGCAGAAACATCAAAGAAAGAATTGGGAGATTCAGGAAAGTTTGACAAACCAATTGTTACTGCAATCTCAGCTGCCCCGATGTTTTATATTGCTGAAGAATATCATCAAGATTTCTATAAAAAGCAGGCTATGCGTTATGAGATGTACGCAAAGGCAAGTGGACGAAAAGGGTATATTGAGGAAACTTGGGGTAATGACTAGTTACGAATAGTTTTATATAGCGTTTCTTTCCACTCACTACTATTAATCTCCCAAATAACATTTATATTTCTTTTTGTATGGCTCCAATGCTCGTCAATATGGGGATCGCTCTCACCAACATGTAGTTGATCAACGATTGTCATCCCTCTAGCTGGACCATCAATTACAACTTGTACATTGTGTCTTGAAGCTTTTGTAGTTACCTCTGGGTTTAGAGCTACTGCCATGGCTACTGGATCTGGTAATCCAAGACCAGGATCACCTAACCAATTTTGACTTGAATCAAGAGCATGTTTGTTACAATCAATAGTGAAGTCTGCTTTTTCTGTCTTAAAACTATACGCTAAATCCATTTCCTCTTCTGTTAAATTTGCTTCGCCCCTACAAAGTTCCCAACCAACCATTGTTATGTCATGATGATTAGACTTAAAAACAGTGTCTGCTGCTTCAGGGTCACACCATATGTTGTACTCTGCTGCTGGGGTTACATTCCCAACTGTATTAGAAGCACCTCCCATAATGACAATGTTTTTTAACTTTAAAAAAGACTCTGGATACTTTTTTATAAAATTTGATATGTTTGTTAGTGGCCCAAGCGTAACTAGTGTTATCTCATCAGGATTTTCAATAATGTGATTATTTAAAACCTCTATAAAGTCCTTGTCTGTTTCTTTAAGTTTTGGTGCAGGATAATTCATGTTGCCCATTCCGTCAGGTCCATGGAACCAATCGGCATGCTCTCTTTTTTTTACTAGAGGCGCGTCTGCCCCAACGTAAACAGGAACATCTTTCTTGCAAAGCTCAACGGTATACCTTGCATTAATACTTCCCTGCTCGACTGACATATTTCCTGAAACAATGCTAATTCCCAAAACTTCAACATCATCCCATTCAAGAGCCATTAATAATGCAACCGCATCATCGGATGCAGTATCTGTATCGATAAAATATTTATTTTTCATATGCTATAAAGGATATCAAAAGTAACTAAAAGATTCTTTTAAATTAATAACTAGTTTTAGAGTCTAGATTATCGACTATTTGCTTTTTTTAAATTTATAAAATTTGCAAAAATGATTAAGGCTGCACCAAAGTAAATAAAAATATCACCCTGTTCTGAATAAAATAGTACCCCTATTGAGACAACAATCGGTAACCTTAATAAGTCGATTGGGGCAACTACTGTTGGGGGTGCAAGTGATAAAGCTGTTGTTATACAATAGTGGGCACCTAAACCAGCAAATCCAATTACTACAATCCATGCTATATTTTCGTTCGTTGGTATATCTAACTTTCCATCTAGAAGAGATGTGATTAAACCAAATATTAACTGGATCGTGGTTAAGAAGAATAGAATAGTTAGAGTTGACTCAGTTCTTGTGAGTCTTCTTGTGTAAATATTCGTTAGTGCAAAGACAATTGCAGAGATTGCTGCAGCAACTAATCCTAGATTAATCCTTTCAATATCTGGTCTTACCGTAATTAATACACCAATAAACCCAATAAACACAGACAATATTTTATATTTATCCAGTTGCTCATTAAGCATTAAGTATGAAAACAAAACTATCCAAATAGGCATTGTAAATTCTAGTGAAGTTACTTCAGCAAGAGTGATTGATGCCAATGCATAGAGCCAAAGATTCTGACCAGTAAAATGAAAAATATTCCTTTTAAGGTGTGTTCTTATCTCTTTTAAGTTAACTTCGTGGAGTAAGTCCTTCTTTATTAGAAAAAATAAAATAATAGATACACCTATTACACTTCTATAAAATAAAATTTCAAAAGTATCTATTTGGAGTGAAATCTCTTTTCCAGCAACTGCCATCGAGGTGAGAAAAAAAACTCCACCAACCATCCATAAAGAGCCCTTTATTGTATCAGTCATTGGCTACAGATTTGCATCAGTTTATCAAAACTACATAAGTTGCTCTTAGTTCGAATTCTACGGACCATTACACACACCATAATCGTATACAAACTCTTAAGTGAATGATCACCTATAAACTTCCACAATATTTTCTTAAAACGCCTGTGGGATAACTGTCGCTGACAACAAAATCGGGATCTGGTGTTAGGGTGTTCTGAGATTTTGAAGATAAAAGGTCTCTGTATTCATCAGAAGTTCTCCAGAATTTAATACTGTACTCTTGATTTTCATCCCACCATTGAACTTCATCTTGAATGGTCCAGTTATTTCCGATTGAAACTAAGTGTTTTTCAAGAGCTGTATTAGCATTTTTCGAATCTTCGAAATTTCCATAAAAGCCATTGATTAGACTTTGTAAATCTAAATTATTAATTTCATAGTTGGTAAGAATACTATCTAGGCCATTAAGTCCTATTTTGTTAATTCTTAAAGCTTCATACACATAATCTAGTTTTGTAGCGTCGACGTAAGAGTATGTTTTATATATTTCACTTTCGTATGCTTCAATCTGAATTACATCAAATATTTTTTCAATCTCATCAGCTAGCTCAATACAGTTATTTATTTTATTATCACTATCTGAAATTGTGTTTGTTGTACAGAAACTAAAAAAAATTGAAAGTATTAATACTTTATGAATCAATTTTTTCTTTAACATGCCATCCTTTATTGAATGGTATTAGAAAAAGAGGGATAATCGTAAATATTAAGAAAAGATTTTTTGCGTTATCCAACGAATAATACTCAATCATATATCCAAAAAGACTTGATCCTAAAGCGATTCCAAATCCTACAGAACTAGCCAACCACGAATATGCTTCAGTCAAAACACTACTTTTTGTTACGTTTGATACATAACTGTTTGCAAGTAAAAATATCGGACCTATACCTAGACCGCAAAGAAAGCCTGAGGCTAAAAATAAATTTTTTGTGTCAAAAAAGAAAAATGTTGATACTGATAAAGCTAGATATATAAAAACAATATTGTAATTTTTTAAATTTTTAGTATTACTGAAATAATATCCGTAAAATAACGCGCTAAAAAGTGCTGTTGATCCATTAACTAGATAATAAAATGCGGTTAAATTTTTAATACTCTCTATATCTTCCTTCGCGACAACGTAAATAGAGATAGAACTCAATGATGCACCTACAAATATTAATGTTGTCAGTAGTGGTAGTTTATTTTTAGAGATCCATATAGATGTTTTTTCATTTATTGAACTTGGTATATTGGCAATTTCGATTGACCTAGAAAACACAACTCCTATAGTCCCTATTACCGAGCTTACGATTGCTATGTAGAGAGCAATTATGGGATTTAAATAATTTGATACTGTTGCAAAAACAGATGGACCTACTAAGAAGTTGAGTTCATCAATTGAAGACTCTATAGCTTGAACTTTTTGATTATCTGTTTCTTCAGTGATTGCTTTCCAATTTCTTCTTGTATACGCACCAACGGCTGGAACCGTAATCCCAAGAAATACAGATAAAAAAATGTATACTATGTCTTTATCAAATTCTCCAATAGTTATTAAAAATGAACTAAAAACAAATCCAGTAAGTAAAAAACTTACAACCTTTCTTTGGCCAATTTTGTCTACAAGCCTTCCATTCAGAGGTTGGATTAATGCATTAGAGATACTGAAGCCAGCTGCCATAGCTCCACCAACTGCATAAGAACCCGTCTTATAATTTCCAAATATGACCATACCTACCTGAAGCATTGAATAAGGTGCCCTCCCAAGGTATCCAAAAAATATTAGATTTTTTGCACCTTTAAGATTTATAAGAGTTTTATAAGTAGATTCTTTGAACACTTATACATTGTTGTACGCTTTTCGATTTAGATGTGATTTAAAATATCACCTTAAAGATTTTCTTAATAAATTCATAAATTTATCTTTATCTGACTTTGTTACAACTCTTATATTCTGATTTTTTTCTTCTACATTGAAATAATCGACTATTGTTTGTCCTCTAGTAATCCCATCTCTGGTGTCAACTATTACATGTAGCTGCTCAGAATCTTCAATAATTGAATTATCTAAAGCAATAGCCATAGTGATGGGATCTGGTAAATCAAATCCATGAAAACCATATGTTGTAAAAGTTAGATCAATAAGTGTTTTTTGAATATCAACTGAAAAATCAGCTAACTTACTTTTTAGAGATCTTAAATCTTCAATCTCATCTTCTTTAAGCATCGCATATTTATAGGAATTGTCCCAACCAACCATTGTTATATTCATACCTGAGTCAAAACATATTTTTGCAGCTTCTGGATCCACCCAGATGTTATATTCAGCTGCAGCTGATACATTACCTGTCCCATCAGAAGTTCCGCCCATTACATAACAATGTTTTATTTTTTTTGATATTGATGAATCTTTCTGAATAGCTAGAGCAATATTTGTGAGTGGTCCGAGAGTTACAAGAGTTATATCATTAAGATTTTCGTTAATTGTATCTATTATAAAATCTATTGCATTTTTTTCTTCATACTCTTCCGTTGAAGACTTTATACCTATATCACCCATTCCATCTATACCATGAACACACTGACCGCTTGCAGAGCTAGATTTTAATGATTTTACATGCTCCATAAATTTCTCTAATACATATACCTCCTCGTAATCTCTTGTTAAAGGTTTGTCTGCGCCGGCAAATACTTTTACTTTTTTTTCAGTCATATCGATGGTTGAAATAGTATTTTTAATTCCCTGTTGTAACGGAACATTTCCTGATACAACTGATATTCCTAAGATTTCAATTGAAGGATCTTGGAGTGCTAACAATATAGCTACAGCATCATCTGATCCCGTATCTGCATCTATTATAAACTTTTTCAAATTAGTACATCGTTGTAACAGTTAGGTGATGAGGTCTGTGGGTAGCATGATATTGTTTCCATAATCTGTAATCAAGTTGGGGGATTATTATTTGTTTATCTAACGGTCTTCTTTTATTAACCTCTTCAGTAAGTTTTGCTGTTGTGTATAAACTTACAGCTCTAATTTCGACCTCTTCTCGGGAATCCCTCTCTATTAGCTCACCATTCATAATTTTATTATTTAATGTTTCTGAATATGTAATAATTTTCATTACTTCTAGCGCAACAGGTACAATGTAATCTGCAAATGCGCTCATTTTATGCATATCTTCAACCACAAAATGGCCCGCTCCAGAGAGTTCTCCATGAATTCCCCAAAAGGCCAACTGAGCTAACTTATAAAAATGGACTTCATGTCCATCTTCAAGAATTGTTTTATCATCAAATCTTGGGAATTCAGTAATTAATCTTTCAATTAAACCCTCGCCATTACTGTACAATTTCTTGGGGCCTTGATTTATAAAGTTAATCCAATCACCTTTATATTCAGAGGATAACTTTTCTCCGACCTCATTTAATATTTCTAACCTTTCACTCATCATTGGCATTTCAATATTTCCAGAAAATATTTTATTCAATTCGTCCATGTCTAAAGATGAAAGTACCCCGCCATCATAAAGCTTTATACCAGATGCAAGAGCCTCATTTATCTGCGTAAACATAGCCTCACTATCTGAAAAAATATATCCATCCCGTTCAATTTCATATTTAATACTCTTTTCAAAGTCTGTAAAAGCAAAATTAAGAATATTTATAAGAAGTGTTGTTCTAATTACTTCCTCAGGATTTTTTTTTGTTTTATTATTTTGAGGAGATGGAAATTCTTCATATGCAAGCCAATCGGCAACATTTTCAATTTCTTGATTGTTTATTTGAATTTCTCTAAGATTGTTGATAACAGGATTAAGAGAACTTAATACTTTTGCATCCCAATCAATATCCATATTTAAAATCATACTAGAAATGATTCTCAGATGGGGATATAATCTAATGATGAATCCTAAAATATGTGTGGTTGGAAGCTCCAACATTGACCAAATTTCCTATGTAGAAACGATACCCTCAGACGGAGAAACTGTTTTTGGTAATTCTTATCAGATGGGTTTTGGCGGCAAGGGTGCTAATCAGGCAGTGATGGCTGGACTGTTAGGTGCCGAGACTTTCATGATTACCTGCCTTGGTGATGATATTTATGCAGATATGACAATTGACAATTACATCAAATGTGGTGTGAATGTGGAGCATGTTCAAAGGGTAGATGGTTCAAGTGGCGTTGCGCCAATTTGGGTCGACAAATCTGGACAAAATAGAATAATTGTAGTTTCTGGAGCAAATGAGAAAATTGATGCGAAAAAAGCTGCTTCCTCATTACTGGAAATAGAAGATTTAAATGTATTAATAGGCCAATTTGAAATACCTATGAGTGTTACACAGGAGGTATTTTCAGTTGCAAAGAATAATGGTATTAAAACAATACTTAATCCAGCACCCGCAAAAATTCCCTCAGATGAATTAATGCAACTAACCGATTGGTTTGTCCCAAATGAAGTAGAGTTCTCAACAATTACGGGAACAGATGCTTATAACGATGACAACTTAATCTCATATGCAAATACAATTTCATCTAATCTAATTGTTACCCTTGGGGGAAATGGAGCAGCACTTGTTTCAGAAAATTCAGTAGTAAAAATATCAGCTCCAAATGTTTCTGCTGTTGACACGACTGGTGCGGGTGATGCATTTGTTGGTGCCTTTGCTTTTGGGTTAGCATCAGGAGAGTCTCCAGAAGAATCAATATCTCTAGGTGTTAAAAAAGCAAGTGACTCCGTTACAAGAGCTGGGACACAATCTTCATACAAGGCTTAAATTAAGATGGTAGTAGTTCCTCTAAGTCAGCAGTACATCATACTTTTAGCACTTGTAGGTATCTTTATTGTGTTTTTGATAGAAGATAGAAGATTAAAAAATAAAAATCACATATTAAATAAAATTTTTCACTATTTTCCTAATTACAATAGTGATTTACGTGTTGGATTTTCTCTTATAACAATTTCTGCAATTTGTGCTATTTTCGGGGTTTATCTATACACTTCATTAGTAGTTTTAGCTGGAGGGCTCATTTTCCTTTACAAGGGAAGAAATTAAGAATCTTTAAGCCAGAATCTAACTTTTGGTAATACGGGGTCTATTAATTTAAAAATAACTATTCCAACCCCTATAGTTGCTGAACTCATGGAAAGTATCAAGATTAATGAGACAACACTGTATGAGTTAAAAAAACCTACTAATAGTGGGACAATAATGAATATGGGTACTCTGAAAGCAGTGAGCATTGCGTTAGTATTTCCAGCATCACCAACATCTCCGAGCTCTACTGCTAAGTTACTCTGTGATGTATTAAAGATGCCGAGACCTAGGCCCGCAAATATAAATATAAGATTCTGAAAGTTTGAGCCGCCATAAATAAAGATTGCGCTTGCTGCAAAATGCATACTAAGTCCAAGTATGTATGTGTACTTAAACCCAATTCTGATTCCTATAATTGGAACAAAAAAACTTCCTATGCTTTGACTTAATAATAAAAGTGTCACCCACATACCTAATCTATTTGTTGGTATGTCGTAAAAGCTAATTAACCAAATACTAAAAAATGGAGTGATTGCCTCAGGTATAGCACTAAAAAAATTTGATAAAGATACTGCCTTAAGACCTGTATTATTTTTATATATATGTTTCCACATATTCAATTGGTCTCTTAAAGCTACAATTGAAATTTTTGTACTTGACTTAGAACCCGTTTGAGGTTCTCGTATTAATAAAAGGGGAATCATTGAAATACTCGTGATCCCTATCACCAACATTAATCCAGATAGATAGCCCTCTATTAAGCCACTTTCAGCAATCCTTAAATCAACATATCTTGAAACTAAATATCCTGCAGCAGAACCAAAAGTTAGATTTAGTGCAAAAAATACTGATCTAAATTTATAAAGTACTCGAGATACAAGATCAAAATATGAGGGAAGGATGGCTCCAGCGCTAAATACAAAAATTATATAAGCTATCACAAAAAAAATAAATCCCATTTTATATGTTGAGTAATTGCTCAAGGTTAAAGCTAGAAGTATTATTCCAAATCTCTCACAAATACCCCAAAAAATAACTCCTCTCTTTGAGTCTTGTTCAATATTTCTTCTTGCAGATGTTAAAAATTGTGAAAAAATTCCTACAGCATAAAAAATAATTACAATCAAAGATGGAGTGTACCACTTATCGGAAATGGTCAACGCAACATCTGGTAGGTAGCTACCTGGAATTAAGAGTGCAAATGCTGATCCGAAACCAATCGCATCAAAGATAAACATGCAATAATTAAATACATAATTTTTTTTTATAAAATCTTGAGTATTAGCCAATTGGTTTTATTACTTTTTGCCAAAAAGTCTTATAGCAAATCCTGCTCCAAAAATTATTGTTAAAAAAGCAATTCCACAAAAGGCTACAATAAAAACTCCTACGTTTGGACTAAGAGAAAATCCAGTACTTGGTATAAATGAATTTAAATTAAATTTTGCATACATGCTTAATATAATTGGCGTCAATGCGGAAATTGATAAAAAAGTATCTCTTTTTGAAAATTCTTTATACCTCATAAGAGTTCTCTCGTTTTTTGAACCGAATGCTCTTGTTTCCAAGCTCATTGATAATTGCTGAACTCTATCGATAGCTCCAGCAAACACTGGAATTATACTCGGCAAAAGAGCTTTGAAACCTTTAGCTTCCATAGCTCTTGATTTCTGTGCAGATAAAATAATAGAAAACTCTCTCTGCATTATTGGAATTAATTGCAGAGTTGTTGTAATCATAAAATTTACTGTATAGGGGACTTTAGCTCTTTGTAACGATGCTGATAATTCACCTGGGTGGAGAGTCATCAGCATCAAAATTGACCAAGTAACAATGCACAAAATTCTACTACTGAATAACATTCCATAAATTATTGAGTCCGTATAAAGAGAAAATGGTCCCAATTCAGCTAAATATTGAGGGTTGTCAAAAACTGCAGGTGGAACTATAGACTGCAAAAAAATCATAGCAAAAGTTGCAGGTCCAAAGACTACCATTGTTCTTAAGTAGCTAGGAAAAGTTTTTGCAAGGACTACCATAGCTATACCTATGAGAGCAACTCCATAATTTATATATGGATTTTTATTAAAAAAGCAAAAAAAGACAAAAGACAAAACCCAATAAAATTTAACAAAGGGATGGATTTTGTGAAAAAAAGAATCTCCGGGTACGTAAGCCCCAATTGGTACACTAGGCATTGTCTTCCTCCTCAATTTTTAAACTAGCTTCAAGAATCATTTTTACGGACTCTGACATATTTTTTTGGTATTCATCTTTGGTTAACGATTCTCCTGTAGCTTGATCGCCCGCAACTAAAAGGACTGCACCTGTACGAAGTCTTCTATATGAACCAACAACGAATAATGTGGCAGCTTCCATTTCTGAACATAAAACACCGCCTTTAACCCATGCATCCCATTTTTGTAATAATTCTGCAGCTATGGGCATGTCTTCAGGACTATGTTGTCCATAAAAAGAATCCTTCGATTGAACAATTCCAACATGATGTGCTAGTTGAGCTTTCAGTGCTGCCTCTTTAAGGGCCATTACCATGTCATGAGAAGCCACTGCAGGAAATTCTATAGGCATATATTGGACTGAAGTACCTTCGAATCTAACTGCGCCTGTGGCTATTACCTTATCTCCGGCTTTTGTATATTCCTGCATTGCACCAGACGTACCCATTCTCACTAATGTCTTAGCTCCTATATTTGCAAGTTCTTCAACAGCTATTGCTGTGGAAGGGCAACCTATACCTGTTGAAGTCACTGAAACAGATCTTCCTTTATATTTTCCAGTCATTGTTTTATATTCTCTATTGTCAGCTACTAATTCTGCTGTATCAAAGTGATCAGCAATAAATTCTACTCTTCCTGGATCTCCTGGTAAGATAACAAAATCTGCAACGTCACCTTTTTTCATCTGAATATGATATTGAATTTCACCTTTTAGGAGCCCACCTTTTTCTTTATTACTCATTTTTTCTATCCTTTTCCATACTATTTATACCTTCTAGAACCATTTTTGTCATTTTTTTTACAGTTTCTTCATCTGAAACCTCTACAGCTAAAACAGCACTAGCTTTTAATTTTTTTATTTGAGCTAACGTAAATAAAGTAGCTGCCTCCATTTCAGATGCTCCTACTCCTCCTTTTTGCCAAGCTGTCCATTTGTTGTTGAGATAAGGTGCAACTGGCATCCTTTCTGGCTCAACTTCTCCAAAAAATGAATCTTTTGACTGACAAGTCCCGACTTTTGTTTCAATACCTAAATCTTTCGATGCTTTTATTAGATTTGCAACTAATTCATAATCAGCAACTGCTGGGTATTCAATTGGTATGTACTGTTTTGAAGTTCCATCATCTCTTACTGCACCCGTCGCAATAAAGATATCTCCTTTTTTTACTGTTTTTTCTACTGCTCCTGAGGTACCAATTCTAATAAAAACTTCAGCACCTATATAAGCTAGCTCTTCGACTGCAATCGCTGTTGAAGGACATCCTATTCCTGTTGAAACTACAGATACATCTGTACCTTTATAGGTTCCTCTTGCAGCATTAAACTCTCTATTACTTCCTTGCATTTCATAATCGTCAAATACTGAAGCAATTATTTCTACCCTGTTTGGATCGCCCGGTACTATTACATACCGGGCAACCTCGTCGATCGTTAAGGGTAAGTGTTTAACCTGCTCAACTTTGTTATTGAACATAATTAAATACCTTCGTTTATTCTTTTAGTTTTTAACTTTTTAATCTAATAACAGCTATTCCACACAATATTGTAAGGAAACCAGCTAAAAGACATAGCCCTGCAAGCATTCCGAATGCTGCATCACCTTGTATCTCTGATGCTGCGTATGGATACACCATATACATCACTCCGAGACCAGCAATACCAGCACCAAGACCATCTTTAGATGTTACTTCTTTCATATTATCTACTCCTATAGGTTCATAGATACGACTGTAAGAATAACTCCTACAACTGTACCTGCTGTAATTAAGACAACTTTACCCATGCTTTCAGCTTTCATTATTGGTCCAGTTACCTGCAAATTAGTAGGTAGTGCTCCAATTATTGCTAACGCCAAGAATGACGAAAGAATTTTATCAGCTGAAGAAACAATTATGTTACTTGAAAATACTGAAGTCCACATATCTCCTCCTGCTGCAAGTAAACCTGCAGTAAGAACATCTGATGCGTGACCTGTTGCTCCTCCGAACACAAATATAACTATTGGTGCAGCCATTAACGAAACGCCTACGCCTGAAGCTATAGACAATCCAAAGAATTTGAGCTTGTCGTTTGCCCAACCCCATTTAGTTCCATATCCCCAAATCAATGCACCGACAACGTTACACGCTGCAAATGGTATTGATGTTGGACCTGTGATGAAGCCAGCTGTAACGTTGGTAATAACGCCAACAAGTGCTCCCCACCAAGGACCGATTGTCATAGCAACAACTGCTGTTCCAATCATATCTAGGAATATAGGTAATTTTAGCGCACTGGCTACTGTTCCTCCAATTACGTTCATAACGGAAGCAACTGGTACTAACGCAATAACATAAGTTAAAGGTATACCACCGCCTGTCGCACTACTTAGTTGTTGTGAAGTATCTTGATCTTTCACAAATAACCCCCTTCTATATTTATATTTTTTTAATATAAATTAGTTTTTTTTACGGTGGACCTTTCAAAACACCGTCAGATTTTTTTACGGTGGGCCATGAAACACCGTCAGATTTTTTTACGGTGGGCCATGAAACACCGTCAGGTTTTTTTACGGTGGTTTACCTAATAAACATCGCTATATAATTTAATTTATTACGAACTCGAAGGAGAAAGTTTAAACTAATTCACATATAACTTGATTTTATAAAATTAAAAGTAACTTTGCTAATTCTTACATAATTTTTTTTAATTTAATTTGCTTTTTCTAGATATTTTTTTTATGTGTATTTAAGAGCATCTTCAACAGAAAGTATTGCCTTTTTATTATTTCCAAAATTTTTCGCCTCTGCAAAAGCGGTTATCTGTGGAGGTTTTAAATTGGTTTTTTCTAATATAGGTTTATTAATGAATAGATCAGTTGGTGGTCCGTCAAATATTAATTCAGTATTACACATTACAAGAACTCTGTCTGTCTCTTCAACCACTAATGGCATGTCATGGGATACAACAATTACTGTTTTTCCTTGACTTTTTAGCTTTTCCATGGAGTCTTTAATAGTTTTAACTCCTGAATAATCTTGACCTGTAGTAGGTTCATCAAGAACTACTACATTAGGTTCCATTGCAATTATTGAGGCCATCGCTACTGTTTTTCTTAAAGAAAAACCGAGACGATAGGGATTTAGTTCCAAATACTCTGTAAGTAAAAATTCTTCTGCTATTTCTATAACTTTTGTTTCTACTTCAGACTCATTTAACCCGATATTTTTCAACCCAAAAGAAAGCTCTTCATGAACTGAAGCTGCAAATATCTGGTGATTAGGATTCTGAAATACATAGCCCACCTGCCTAGCAAGTTTGCCTACTGGGTTTTCTCTTGTATTGAGATCTCCTATCATGATGTCTCCATCTGTTGGCTTAAGCAAACCATTGAAATGTTTTACAAGTGTTGTTTTACCTGATCCATTTTGACCAACTACTGAAACTATCTCTCCTTGCTCAATAGTTACATCAACATCTTTAATCGCTTGAACCCCATTTGGATAGGTGTGTGCTACTTTCGTACAATTTATATTTGTTTCACTCATTATTTATATCCTTTCACTGCTTGGTCCACTGTAACTGGGATTCCTTCTTTAAATTTATCAGGAACTCTTGAAGCAAAATCTGTAATTTGAGGTATTCTCACTCCCACTTCACTTTGAATATTAACAATATTTGGGAAAATCTCTTCAGGGCTTCCAACTTGAGTAATTTTACCTTCTTCTAATAGAATGACTTTATCGGCATACTCAGCTATTACTTCGACTTCATGTTCTGCAATTATGACTGTCAACCCTTCCTCCTGATTGATTCGTCTAGTGACTGTAAAAACTTCTTCTTTGCCTATGGGATCAAGGTTAGAAGTTGGCTCATCAAGAACTAAAATCTGAGGCTTCATTGAAAGAGCGGAGGCCATGGCAAGCCTCTGTTGTTGGCCCCCAGAAATTTCAAATGGTGACCTTTCTTCAAATCCTGCGAGTCCTACTAGTTCCAATGATGTAGTTATATTTTTAATTATTGTTTCTTTATCGACACCTAAATTCTGTAGTCCTAAAGCGACTTCTTCAAAAACAGTTAGCTGACTCATTTGAAATTCTGGATTATCAAAAACACTTCCAACTTTACTCGCAAGCTCTCTTACTGGAATTTTAGGAGGTACTTCACCTGCCACTTCAATTTTTCCAAACATATCAGCCTGGATCATATTTGGGACTATCCCGTTTATTGACAAGCAGAGAGTAGTTTTTCCGGCTCCGTGAGCTCCCAAAATGGCTATAAACTCTCCTTCTTCAACTTCAAGAGAGATTTTATCTAAAGCTTTTTCTTCTTGTTCTAAATATTGAACTGAAAGGTTTTCAATTTTAATAATGGACATTAATACCCCTTTTTTTTGTAAAATTCAGGTTTTTTTACGAAGGTTATCCTATTAAACATCGATTATATAACTTAAATAGTTGTAAGTTTTTATATTTTTTTATAATATCATCTTGTTAGATTTCTTGCTTTTGTTTTAGATAATTTTTTAATTTTTTTTTGACAGACTCATTTTTAGCTACTTAAAATTGAAACATGAATATTCCAGAACTACATTTACCGACTTTAGATCAAGATTTTATCAAAGATCCTTATTCCACCTTTGAAGAATATAGAAGTAAAACTCCAATTTTTTGGGATGAAATTAATAATCTCTTGTTTGTAACGCGTCATAAAGATGTTAGAAATATACAAACAAGTAAGATGTTTGGAACAACACATAGTCATATAGAAAATTTTGAAGGTGATGTAGAATCCTCAAATGTTCCCCTGACTTATGTAGGTTATAAAAGATCAGAAAAATATGAATCTTACGATTACTTCTGGAAATCAGAGCAATTTTCACTTTTAAACCTTGAAGGAACTATGCATAAAGAGTTACGAGGATTAGTTGCTAAAGCTTTTTTACCAAGATCTGTTCAAAAACTTGTTCCATTTATGGAAAAGAAATCTAAAGAATTATTAAGTAATACGAACGGCTCGAACTTTGATTTGCTTAAAGATTATGCCCAACCTTATTCAATTAGCATTATTGGAGAACTTCTAGGAGTTCCTGCATCAGACCATGCAAAGTTTTTAGACTGGTCTCATAAAATAGTAAAAATGTACGATTTTAAAGTTGATGATGTTGATGCTATGAATGCCGAGAATGCTGCCAAAGACTTTTTTGATTACGCTCAAGATTTACTCAACAGAAGAAGGATTGACCCCCAAGATGATATGATTACTCGACTATCTCAAGTAAGCGAGAATGATGTTCGATTAACTGACCATCAAATTATTTGTACAATAATACTTCTATTAAATGCAGGTCACGAGGCTACAGTAAATACTCTCGGAAATGGATTTTATGGATTACTCTCCAATGAAAAAACTTATGAAGAAGTATCAGAAGAATCATCAACTATGACGGATGTTGTTGAGGAACTTATTAGGTGGGATAGTCCTCTACAGTTTTTTCAAAGATATGTTCTTGAAGATACTGAAATTGAAAACTTTAAGATTCCAAAAGGCTCTAAGGTTGCAATTTTACTGGGTTCAGCCAATAGGGACCCTGCGGTCTTTGAAAATCCTTCAGAGTTAAATTTTAATAGGGAAAATAAAGACCATAGCAGCTGGGGTGGTGGTATCCATTTCTGTATTGGAGCTCATCTGGCAAGGTTAGAGTTAGAGGTCTCTTTTGAGCATCTTCTTAAAAAGAATCTACTATTAAAAACTGAGCCTGAAAGAACTGGAGCTTTTGGTATTAGAGGTTACGAGAACCTCTTAGTAACAACTTAAATAATTTTAATTTAAGAACTAAATTCTTTTATTGCAGATAAAAGTTCATCTATATTGAGTACTTTTGTAGAAATCATTCCTTCAGTAAAGAGATTTCTATATCTTCTTTCTTCAGCTGTAATCGCTATTACTGGTTTCTCATTAGCATATGTGAACCCAATTTCAGAGGCTGTACCTGAGTCAATATCCTGTCCAGTTATTAGTGCAACAGTTGCATCTGACCAGTTAAGTGCATCTAAATCTGCCTTAAATATGGCATCCTTTGTTGATTGAGTCATATTGTTATCTTTAAATTCTTCAGGATCAATTACAAGTCCGGAAACTTTTGTTTTATCCCTATGTGGCACGAAACACTCATATCCCGCTTCTTCTAAAACTGCTGCTATGTCTTCAAGATATTTTTTTTCATGTACGTTAAATAGTGGTCCTGCGATGTATATTTTCTTAATCATATTATTTAAACTAAAAGCTTTTCGCTGAATCAACAAGTTAAAAAAGTAGTATTTTTCTACCAATTATCTCAATAAGTCTTAAACTCTTTTTATGGGTAATTCTAAAAAATATGGTATGAATACCAAAGCTATTCATACCAAAAAAAGAGTTGAGCTTCCAACAGGTGACGTGATGCCTCCAATACATTTATCTACAACCTTTGAAAACTCTCAACCTGGTGAATACGAATACTTCTATGGAAGGAGTGGTAACCCAACTAGAGAACTATTTGAAAGAACAATGGCATCTCTCGAAGGGGTAGAAGATTTTGAATCTATGCACTCATTTGGAATGGCCTCTGGAATGGCTGCTGTAACACTAATTGGTGAGTTGGTCGAACCTGGTGAAAATGTTGTGATTACTAGAGATGTATACGGAGGTACTACTAGGTTTTTTTCACAGGTAATGAAAAAAAGGGGTATTGAAGTAAACTTTTGCGATCTTTATGATGAAGAAAAACTAACCTCTTTAATCAATGAGAAGACAAAGTTGGTATGGTTTGAATCCCCTTCTAATCCAAGAATAAATATTTTTGATATTGCCAAATATGCAGACATAGTGCACAAAAGTAATGCCTATTTAGTTGCTGATGGTACATTTACCTCACCATTTATAACAAGACACCTTGAACATGGTGTAGATATTGTGTTTCATTCGACAACAAAATATATAGGTGGGCATAGTGACACTCTGGGTGGTGTTGTAACAACAAATAATGAAAAAGTCTGGGAAGTCTTGTTTGAATACCAAAAAACAAGCGGTGCAATTATGTCACCATTCGATGCTTATCTCTGCCAAAGAGGTTTATATACGTTAGGACCTAGACTTGCCATGCACTCTGCAAATGCCCATAAGTTGGCTGAATACCTAGAAAACTCTGAACATATTAAGGAAGTATTTTATCCAGGGCTACAAAGTAATCCTCATTACTTAATAGCTGAAAAACAAATGGACATGTTTGGTGGAATGCTAAGTTTCAATGTTGAAGACCATATAAATCTCAAATTATTTTGGGAGAATTTAGAACTTTTTAAATTAGCAGTAAGTTTAGGTGGCGTTGAATCATTAATCGAATTGCCTAGGCTAATGACTCATGATTCTGCTGAAGGGACTGAGGCATCAATTGATGATGATCTTGTACGAATCTCTGTGGGATTAGAAAATACAGAAGACCTTATAAGTGATTTAGAGTCCGCATTAAATGCTGCAAAGAAATAAACTTAATCCTTTCTCACTTGCTTTAATAAGTATTTTCACTACATTTTTACTATTTGCATTCTTTGGGTACAACGGCTGGGGGCCAGCAGCAGAAAATGAACAAGCTATTGGTGAGATTTCTAGATGGTGTGAACGTGTAAGTAGTGGATTCTTTAGAGAACCAGCAAATACTTTAGGAAACTTAGGATTTGTAGTTGTCGGTTTGTATATGTTTTTTAGACTTTCAAAAGATGCCACACAGGGAAATACTCCTCTATTTGGATCATTCAAGATTGCTCTTCTTTACGCCTCAGCATCTACCTTTTTAGGACCAGCTTCAATGGCTATGCATGGAACTCATACTAGATTTGGAGCGTGGTTAGACAATGTGTCAATGATTTCTTACATTCTTATTTTATGGATTTACAACTTAAAGAAACTCACAAAATTCTCTTCACGGACATTCTTCATAATATATTCAACACTTTTAGCATATTACGCCTATAGCTATTGGTATCTTGATAGCGGATTGGGGATTGGTGTTGACTTATTTGAACTTAGTATTGGTTTGTGGATTGCTACTGAAGTACTAGTAAAGATGCCGAATATTTATGGGAGACTACTTTCTGGTTTAACCGTCTTGTTAACTCAACAGCTTTTTGGTAGTTCTGTTATTGATTCTCTACAGAACCTACAAGAAAACTGGGAGATGCTTTTATATTTTATTCCAGCTTTAATTCCTAATTTAGAGGGGGGTACTATTAGAAAGTACACTCCATGGTTCTTTATTGGTGTTGCTTCATTCTTTGGTGCACTTATTATCTGGGAAACTGGTGTCCCTGACCATCCATGGTGTGAGCCAGATTCATGGCTACAGGCGCACATGGTTTGGCATTTACTTTGTGCAGCAGCAACTTTAAGTTTCTTTAATTTTTTTAGAACTGAAAGAACAATTACGGTCTGAGGTACATTAAGTCTTTTTGGTTTAGCTCAACTATTTCTCGAGAAAAGTAATTTGTGTACATATCATTCGATATCCAGTTATCAACCTGATCATCGTAGTATTTAGACATCACATGACCAGATTGACCTGATGGAATTACCGTTCGCGAATTATCTAAATCACTCAGATCAACAACCATTCTCATAGAAGGGTAGCTTCCAATTGTAAAATCTTCACCAAAACCCCAGTCTGTAGAGTTAATAGCAAAGTTTGACCCACTTGATGCAACAGGGCCAATATTTACAAGATTTGTGAGAATTGGAATGCCGGCTTCCCCAAGTAAATTTGTAGGATAAGTAATAGTATGTATTTCTCCCCATTCCCAATCATCACTATCTGTAGAATCGAAAATTTCAATAATTGATTTATCAGAAAGAGCTAAAGTTCTCTCTAAAATATCAGTCAAGTTTTCTTTTTCAGGTGTATTAATATCGTCCCAAATAATGTGATTTGGATCTTTTAATAATGTCCTAAATATTTCTGAAGTAGAATCAGAATTACCTGGTTGTAAAGATATTTCATTCCCTGCATTATCAAAAACAACTAATTCTTCAAAAGTTTGCCCAACAAGAGATTTATAGAATACCGCCCAAGCAGATGCTCCTGTTGAATCAATATTCATTTCAAACTTCTCATCACTAATTGCCCATTCTTTTAGTTCTGTCAATACTTGCGAATCAATATACACATTATTGAAAACATAAGGTAAAACATACGCAGCTGAGTAATCAAAGTTATCGATTTGCATTGCCTGCATATCATCTACAGAAATTTTATTTATCATATATTGGTTTATTACTCGCTCAATAGCTTTGGCCCTATAGCCCCTAGCGTAATAATTTGGCCATGGCTGATCTGGATGAACAGATTGATTGGCAGTAATGATATAACCTGAAGAAGGATTCAAAGAATATGGAAGGTCTTCAAATGCTACAAACCCCTGCCAATCATTTTCACTAAACCAACCTTCAATTGGCAAGTCTCCATAAAGTCCTTCTTTTCTAATTGGTAATTTTCCAGGTGACTGATATGCTATATTTCCATCTCTGTCGGCATACAACAGATTCTGAGCAGGAACGTGAAACTTTCTAGTAGCTTCTCTAAATTCTTCCCAGTTAGATGCATAGTTAAATTCTCTAATTCCTACAAAGGTTTTCCCAGGCACTAGTGCTGACCAAGAAAGAGAAACTGCAAAATCATTAGGTAAATTGATGCGTGCCTCTTCTCTGAAAGTACTTTCTCCCTCTTCTGATATTAGGTTTATAGGGAAGCTTCTATCTGAAACTACTGGTCCGTGGTGTGTTTCTCTAACTTCAATAACTATTGGTTCTGAGCCTGCAACATCAATTATCTCAGTTGTTCTCTCCATATCTATCCAAACGTCATCAACTTGATACTGGTTTTCGTTGTTTGGATTAATTTTTTCAATAAATAAGTCTTGTACATCTGGACCCATATTTGTGAAACCCCAAGCAATATCACTGTTGTAGCCAATTATTACATACGGGGAACCAGCAAATGAAAATCCTGCTGAATCTAGTTCACATTCTCTATTTTTGGGAAAGCAATGTAATCCATTTTCATACCATATGGCAGGCAATTGCACCGATAGGTGTGGGTCATTAGCTAATAATGGTAATCCTGTATCTGTGAGAGTACCGTCAACTACCCAGGAATTTGAGCCTAGTGATTGATTAGTTTGCATGTCTTTTGTTACATATTTAATAAAAAATGATTGTGTCATTTGCTGAAAACTATTTGCTTTTCTACTGGAAGCAAATGAGCCTTTTCCTTCCCATTCTTCAACAATGTAAGGATGGCTTTCTGGATATGGTGGAGTTAATAAATTATAAATTTCGGGTGTCAAAGTGTTATATGTTTTTGAATTTGCTATTTCAGAAGTAAAATTGCCATTTAAATCATACGCCATCATCTTTGCCCAAGCTAGTGGATAGTAGGGTTCATATGTGTCAACAACATAGTCAGGGTTTATAAACTGTAAGACAAAATGTTCAAGACTCAATCTATTTTGCGGACGTGATTCAATATACGCATTAACTCCATTTGTATAGTTAATTAAATCTTGTTTAAATTCTGGTTCTAAGTTTTCGTATTCTTCGAGTGCGATTTTATGAAAACCAAAAGTCCTAAAAAGTAAGTCAGCTCCGACACCCGGTTCTCCAATTAGAGATGCTAGTCGACCAGTACTTAGGTGACTCCAGAATTCAAGTTGCCAAAATCTATCCTGTGCGTGCACATACCCTTGAGCAAAAAGAATATCATCTACATTTGTTCCATATATATGAGGTATACCCCTTTCATCTCTTATGATTTCAACAAAGTCAGTTAAGGGAAGTCCAGTAACATCAATTTCATGATCTGGAAGAGGCATTCTAAAAATTACTATTCCTACAATTATGACTAGTGCCTGTATGCCAATAAGTGTGACTACTAGCCACTTAAAGAATTTTCTCAAAAATCTCCCCCTTCTTCTAATTAGATTAGATGTTATAAGTTAAGGTTGTCTATCCAGTTTGATATTTCTTTTACAGTATTTATATAAACATCCAGTGCATGTTCATCAGAATCATAAGAAGACCTACTAGGATCAATAAAAGAATTGTGAAGTCTATTTTTTGCGTTCGGAAAAACTGGACAAGTTTCTTCTGCAGAGTCACAGACTGTGAGCACATGGTCAAATTCCTGATTAATAAAATCATTAACTAATTTAGGATACTGGTGACTAATATCATGGCCAATCTCTGCCATAGCTTTTACAGCATATGGATTTACTTGAGTTTCAGGATGGGTTCCTGCTGAGTAAATTTCGGCATCTGGATATTTATTTTTTAGTAAACCCTCTGCAATTTGAGATCTACAAGTGTTTCCTGTACAAATAACAATGATTTTCATAGATTTATTCTATTCGCTTTATTACTCTAAATTTATGAATTCAGAAGCAAGTAAAGAAAAAAAATTTACTGAGCAGATTGAAAAGTGGATCATGTACTTTTTATATCTATTATTTGGTGGTTTGTTTTTCTTAATTTCTCTTCAGGGGTCTTGGAGTGAAGCGATAATTTTACTACCTGTTGCAGCTTTCACAATACCTCTAACAAAATGGGGAATGCGCTGGCAAAATGAGAGGTATATTAGAAGTGCACAAAATCAGGACGAGTTAAAAATAGTAAGTGCAAAATTAGAAGAACTTGAAGTAAGAATTTCAAAATTGGAGGAAAAATGATATCACTAGAGTTAATGGCTAAGCATATGGCATGGGCTAACCAAGAAATTTACAAAGAAGTACAAAAGTTAGATGATACAGTTCTGGATTATTATGTTGTCGACCCTGAGTGGACTGTTAAAACAATCATGATTCACATCGCAGGAGCTGCACATTTATATGGGCAGAGATTAAATGGTGAGCCTTTTACCCGTTTTGAATTAAAAAACACTGAAGGTTCAGAAATGATAGATGAGCTTCTTACAGAACTTAACAGAATCGATAAAAGCTTAATAGAAAATGTTGATAGGGAAGATCGGGAGTTTACCTACACAACTTCAAAAGGTGAACAAACTGCAAAAGTCTCCGAGATTCTCTCTCAGATGATTTTTCACGCAGGCGAGCACCGAGCACAGATTGTTGCTGCATTAGATAAACATAATGAAAGATCAATTAATTTAGATAACTATTCAGTTTGGGGTTATACCAAAAGTTTGAGTTAATGATGAAAAGTTGGTATTGATTTATAAATCTAGGCCTAACTCTTCTGCCGTATAACTCCATAATTTTTCCCTCAAGTCATCTTTATAAACAAGTTTGTTGAGTTTTTTTGTTGTGGGCTTTCCGTAAATACCAAAAACACTGGGTGCATATGTTTTTTTGGCTGATGTGTGTTTTGAGTTAATTGCTTTGAGAATGGGTTCCGTTCCTGTGTTAATGTTTGTAGATATATATGTGAAGGCTGATTTCCTTATATTTGTAACTTTATATGGCCTAGACTGTCTTGATTTTGTTACACCTGGATGCGCAATCGCGACAGAAACTTTATTATTAGTTCTTTTTTCAAGTTCATAGGCAAACATTGACCTGTACAAATTAGTTAAATTGTATCTGGTGCTTGAGGAAAAATTTTCCTCTCTGTGAAGATTTTCTAGTTGTATTTTTCTTGCGAGGTACATTGAAAGGCTTGAAACCTGTACCATCCTTCCCTTGTTCTCAAGAAGATTATCTAGAAGTTTTAAAGTGAGTCTGTATGTGCCAAAGTAATTCACTGCAATCATTGACTCAAATCCTTCATCAGTAAGGTTGAAATCTTGATAAATTAATCCCCCATTATTGTATAAAACATCCACTCCGTTATAAGAATTAGAAATTTCATTGGCAAAATTATTTATGCTTTCAGATTTTGAGAGATCTAACTCAAGGAAGGTTGCATTTTCTCCTAAAAATTCTGCAGCTTGCTGTCCTTTAGATTTATCTCTACAAGCAAGAATGACTCTGTAGTCATCGTGAACTAGTTGCTTGGCAACTGAGAGCCCTAAACCTTTATTTGCTCCTGTAATTATTGCTAATTTTTTCATAATATTTTTACTCCATTCAATTCTATACTTAAAGGAATGTATTATTTATTAGCCTCAGGAATAGTTCTAATTATTTTTAGATACTTTAATCTGATCCCAAGTTTGTCGAATAGGTTTTGGAGATATGTTGATTATGTTCTACTAGTTTCCGCTTTTGTAATACTTCTTTCAAGAATTCCACCATTTTTTTCTGGGATACTTCTTAGTGGTGTGGTTTTTTTTGCTTGGAGAAAAGGCTGGTTTGACAAACTACGTTAGGGAATTATCTCCAATAATACCTCTATAGGCTGAGTAGCCCACTCGTCGAACTCAGCAATCATCACATCAGCTGATTTGCCAAAATTAGATTTAAAAGCTTCTTCAAAACCTAAGTCTTCAATTTGGGTCCAAAAGTTAACTCTGAAGATTTCTTCGCTTGTGTTGTGAATCAAGTATGCAACAAACCAAGTTAAAACATCGTAGCTTTGGAATGATTCGTTATACCCTAACTCTCTTAAGCTTCTTCCTTCATTAAGGTATGCATTAATAGTCTGAGCTTTGTACTCCATTTCTTGTTTGAGATATCCTGCGTCGATTCCTGGTTCTTTTGAATACCAGTATTGTGCCATATATTCTGCTCCGCCCTCCATTAAAAATGGAACCTGTACTTCGTCTCCGTTAAAGTAGATATTGCGATTACTAGTTCTCCAGTCACCATCTGTATCAGTAGCTGGTACGGATAAATTTGCATGCTGATATACATGGAAATATTCATGAAGAATTACTTTTTTATAATCTTCCTCTTCAGGACCTGGATATTTAGATGACATGATAAGTGCGTTGAAATAGTATCCAATATAATCTCTGATGTAGGAACTTACTGCAGCTCCTCCCTCGTTAACGTATCTATAAAATGGAGACCATCCATCACCACTATCATAAGGATCTCCGTTTGCACAATCCCACTTTTTATTCCATGAAGGATCTTTTTGTGTTCTAACCTCACACCATTTTTTATCTAGCGCTATAACTTCGTCTTTACCTTCCCCAACAATCCATATTTCGAGAGGTCCGTAGTTGCCCCAAAGTTCAATAGCTTTATCAACCCATTCGGCTGTAATTTCAATTGTTTCTTGAGATACATCCGATGCAGCATAGACTTCCGGCTGTGCATCAGTTGCTCCCCAGAAAATTGAATTAACTGAATCTTCAGAACTTTCAACTAATTTTGATTCCTCTTCAAGTATCTGCTTTTCGTCATTTTGTAGCTCTTCTTCAACTATTAGTTTTTTCTCCTCAACTGAAGTAGATAGGGGTTCGGGTGTACCTCCACAAAAAGAAACTAGAAGTAATAAAATTAATGTTTTTTTCATTTGTAATACTTATTATTTTTTAACAACCAATTGATTCCCAAAAACAATCCAATAATAGCAACCAGTACTGTAAAGTTTGGAAAGTTCCAAAGAAAAATCAGCGAAAATATAATTGTAAGGAAGATTACTAACATTTTTTATTAATCAGCCAATACAATTTTTAGGAGTTAAATAATAAAGTTGTTAACTGCCAGATGATAATGAAGACAAAAACCGCAGTTTTTTTTGAAACTTTTTTATTATTAACCCAATCCATAATATTTTTAAAATTCATATAATTTAATCATTTCTCGTGGGGACAAGTATCGTCACAAAATGTGAGTACGAGCCAATTTCACACTTAACACTTTTCATATTGTTTAACTTCTTCTGAATGAGTTCTGTAATTTTATATACAAAATAAAAATTTTTTGGCATGATGTCTACCGCTTGTGCCCGAAAGATTCCAGTGCAGTTTAAAAGAAGTTTTTTACTTTCTTCATCTTCTGTCAGATAAAAATGTAGCTCCCTGCAACACTTTGCTTCATCAGTGTCTTGATGTTTCCACCATGAATTATTCATCATAATGACAGCTCTCTTAGATAGTGGAAAACTATTCAAACAGTCCACTACGTTGGAAACCTTTGATCCCATTTCAGATGAATAATCTCCTTGGAGTCCTCCTCTATATTCGGTTTCATATTTTACTTTTTCTTCTTGGGAAATAGGTAGTTCACAATTTTTTCTTGCATAGTAATCCAAGGTTTCAAAGTCGAATAAATCAGTAATTATGGTTGCATTTTCTTCATTAAAGTTATTAATATTTCCATGAAAATTATTTATAGGGGCTATTTTTGTTGCAGCTGCTTGCATTTCTTCAGCGCTGTCATAATTATTCATACACTTTATTTTAATCAGTAACGATCTCTTTAACTTGAATCGAAAGCTTTTTAAGATTTTTATTATTGTAATTGAATATCCACAGAAGTACATATAAAACTCCTACTATAAAAAATAATAAAGCATAACCTCTTCCAGGTCCGGTTCCTACCAGGGGAGACAAGATATCTGCATTTTCTGGATAAAAAGTGAATTCTAAGTAGTCTCCTAATGGCCCAGCAATAATAACCCCTAGAGGACGTAACATTTGAGCAATCGTACCTCTGAGTGCCAAAGCTCTACCTCTAATATCTTCAGTTGTAATGGATAGCCATGCTCCAGAAGATACAGTTTGTTGGACTGTTCCACTCACTCCATTGATTATACCGTGAATGCATAAGAGAAATATACTTGGCCTTATTGACCCTAAAATTAAACTTAATCCACTTAACAGTCCCATATATATAGCAACCTTTAAATTTCCCTGAAGTTTATCAGCCAATCGTAAAGAAATAATTGAACCAAGTAGAAAAGCCAAACCAATACTCGACTCAACAATACCAAGCCCTCTTGCATCAGTAAAGCTCAGAATCATTGGGGGTAGCAGTACTGAAGTAAAACCCCACAAAAAGTTAGCTATCGAGAGGATGGAGACTAAAGCGAGTAAGCCTTTTTGTTTTTTTAGCCAGCTATAAGCTTGAACTAAGTCAAAATAAACATTTCTAAAACTTAATTTATCCTTAACTTCCACTTTCTTACTTTTGAAGAAAGTTATAGTTGCTATCCCAAAGATACACGTAATAATGTCAACAAGTATTACTCCTGGTAAACCAAAGAATGCGTAAATAAAAGCTCCTCCTATTGGCGCAATTAGAACAGAAATTGCTTCTGCGCTTTCAAATAAAGCTGATACTTTTGTTACTTCATTCTTTTTAACAACATCCCCCAAGAATGCACTCCAAGTTGTCCAGTGAGCTATTTCAAAAATTCCAAAAGCAAGTGCAAATGGTATCAAAAGAGTTAGTGTCAAAATATTATTCAATGCAAGATATCCAACAATGCACATCAATACTGCAATTGTTAAATCGTAAATAATAATTAATCTTTTTCTGGGAAACCTATCTGCGAGCACTCCTCCAAAGGGTCCAGTAACAACACCAACTATTGCAACAGTGAACAAAATCGTAGAAAGGGCACTAGCTCTTCCTGTCGTTTCATATACCCAAACTCCAATAGCAAAAAAAGACATACCTGAACCTGTCCAAGATATTGTTTGTCCAAACCAAAGTAAATATATTTTTTTATCCATAGCCAATCAATTTTAACTGAATCTAAAATAAGAGAAGTTATAAAAAAGGAATGAAATGAGCATTGCTCTTATTACGGGTGGATCAGGGCACGTTGGAGCTAACTTAGTAAGAGAACTAACCGCACAAGATTATAAGGTACGGTGCATAGATTTTGATGGAGATCATCGAGCCTTTGAAGGGTATGATGTTGAGCTTATTACAGGCAGTGTCACCGATATTGACACTTTAGATAAAGCATTTGAGGGAGTCGATGTAGTTTTTCATACTGCAGCAATTATAAGTTTGGAGAGAAAAAATAAAAGTCTTATTCGCTCTGTGAATGTTGAGGGAACAAAGAATGTGTGTAAAATGTCACTCAAGCACAGTATCAGAAAGTTAATTCATTTTTCTTCTGTTGATGCGTTTATACGTGAACCATTAGAGGACCCTCTGTTGGAAGACAGATCACTTGTTGTGGACCAAAATGCTGTTCCTTATGATTTATCAAAAGCAGATGCACAGAGAATTGTTTTAGAGTATTGCAATAAGGGTCTTGATGCATCCATAATCCACCCTTCAGGAATTTTTGGTCCCAACGACTTTAAGCCAAGTTTGTTTGGGCAGGAATTTATAAAAATTGCTAATAGCAAAAGACCTTTCAGTATCAATGTTGGATATGACTATGTTGATGTTCGTGATTTGAGTAAAACAGCAGTGAACTGTATTTCGAAGGGAGTCTCTGGTCAAAATTATATTGTTGGAGGTAACTATATGGATTTTGTCTACATGGCCGATGTTATGTCTCAAGAATTGGGAAGAAAACTTATAAGAGGAACTCTTCCATTTGCAAGCATCTATCTTTCTCTTCCAATGTATTATTTACTTTCACTTATTACAAATACACCTAGAGCTATAACTCTTGATTCAATTCATACGATAAAAGTACAAAATAAAAATATTCCAAGCCAACTATCTAAAGATCAACTTGGCCACAGTCCACGCTCTATTGAGGAAACGATTACGGATACTCTTAAGTTTTTCAACGATGTTGGGGCCATAGCGTAAATTTAGTCTAAGAGTGATTGATATCCTAGCTATTAAAAGATAAGGAATCAAAAAAAAACTATTTTTTCATGCTTTCAGTTTGAAATTTGTTGCATTTCTCCATAGGTTGAAGATAAGAACAACTAAGGGGGAATCTTGTGTTGAGTAAGGAAGCTGTAAAAGCAAAAAAGAAATATTCAAAGCTAGGAACGGTTATTAAGTTGCTAGTAGTTGATCCTAAAAAAATAAAAATGTGGAAAGTTAAATTACAGAGGTTGAATTTTAATCTCATAGGAAAAATCAATCCAAAGTCGGATGGCGCTCACAAGGAAGAACTCACTCTTGGTGGTATTAGAACATGGAAAATAACTACTCCTAATTCAGATCCTGAAAAAATATTACTTTATTATCACGGAGGTGCCTATCAAGTAGGCAGTCCAGAGGGTTACTACCCTATGTTGACTCATTTAGCCAGAGAAACGGGTTTTACAATCTATATACCAGATTACAGACTCGCTCCAGAACATTACTATCCTGCTCAAGTTGAAGATGGGGTTAAAACATTTGAAGCATTAATCAATGACTTAGGATACTCTCCGGGGCAAATAGCTTTTGGAGGAGATTCTGCAGGTGGCAACATGTCCCTTGTTACACTTTTAAAGCTAAAAAGCGAAGGAAAGAGTCTGCCAAGTGCAGTCTTTTGCATATCGCCTTGGGCTGATCCAGCTGCTACTGGAGATTCTTACAATGACGAGATGTGTTCCAAAGACTTATTGCTGGGTCCTATTTTTACAAAGATGTGGAGTGATTTTAACCTTGATGGCTTTGCGGGATATTTTGTTCGAGATGAAGACTTAGATTCTGAAAATCCTTATATATGTCCGATAAAGGGTGACTACACAAACTCTCCTCCCATTATGGTACAGGTTGGTGCTCATGAATTACTGCTCTCAGATTCTCGAACCTTAAAAAATGTCTTTGAAAGAGATGGTGTAACTTACGAGTACAAAGAATGGGATGAATTGTGGCATGTATTTCAACTTGAAGCGGAAATGCCTGAAACTATAGAATCATTTAAAATGTTTGGAAGTTTTTTAAATAAATATATTGGGGTTCCTGTTTAAGACTAGTTACAGCTAGTTAGTCAATCTCATTAACTGAGAGGAAAGAGTTTCCTATCATTATTGAGTCTTCTCCGAGTTGTTTAGCTTTTTGTGCAATAATTCTTACAATATCTTTAGATTTATCAACATCACAGATAATCGAGAGTTCGACTGATTCCTCGGCCTTGCCTTTCCACATTCCCTCAAGTTTTAGTATTGACCAACTGTCAACAACTTTAAGGAGTTGTGGTTTAGACTGTTCAACAACTTCTGGGACTGTTCTTATCTTAAGCTCTACATCAAACATTTTGTTAAGTATGACATTAATTTTGTACTAACGAGTTTATTTTATTATTTTCTTCAAAAGAATTCGACTTCAAACAAAAAGATTAACTTCTGTGCTCTCTAAATTCTTTAAATAACCATGGAATCATAAATAACGCAGCAACTGGATCAAAGTACCAGAGACCAAAGAAGTAATTAACGCCGACACCAACTAAGACCAATACTGAAAGATTTAAGCAAAATAATGTCTCCTTTGCCTCAGCAATAATGACTTTATTATTTAATTCTTTACCAAGTTTTAATTTTCGATAACCCAATGGTCCTTCAACAAGAATGGATACACAGGCGATGATTATTCCATAAATAGAAACTTCAGGTTTATTTGTATTTAGAAAATCCAATGCTGACTTTGCAAGGATAAATACAATCAATACTAAAAAAGAATAGGCAATTAACTTTTCTGCACGATCATGAACTTTTTTATTGGTTGAAGAAATTCCCCAGATAGCAATTATGGATGCAAAGATTTCAATAAAACTATCTAAACCAAAACTAAGTAGTGTCGTAGAGTTGCTCTCAACGCCAAAATATAATGCAAATACTCCTTCTAATAAGTTGTAACAAATAGTAAATACTATGAGTTTTTTAGATAAAATTATTGATTCTGTCACAAGAATTAGTATAAATGCAGTAGTTAACTAAGAATATTTCAATTAGTAAGGTTAATTATCGACGTTCAAGGTAAACAATGATTGCAGATGCAGAACTAATCTGAATTAATGTGGAAAACAGGTTTTCCACTCCAAGAATACTAGCAATTATTCCTCCCAAAAAAGAACCTGTAATACCTATTACTGCAGTCCTTCCCCACGTCATCGGATTTGGACCAGGAATAAGGATTCTTGCCAATGCACCAATAATAAGTCCTACTACTGCGAACTGAAATATAACTATAAATGTAAGTCCAAGAAAAAATGTTCCCATATTTTAAATTGTAAATTACTCAGGTTTATATTTTTATTTTGGGTTTTTTGAAAATTTGATTGTAAATAGTTTTGATGAAATTAAGCTTCCTATAACTGGTGCCAAGACATAAAAGTAAATCTCCCTTGTATTGCCACTTACTAAAGCAGGTCCAATACTTCTCGCAGGATTTAGTGAACCTCCAGTGTATTCTCCAATTAATAGTGCGGAGATACATACTGTTCCTCCAATAGCAATTCCATAAATATTATTTTCTTTTCGTGTTACTTGTAAGATTACAAACATCAAAAGACCGGTACAAAAAGCCTCCAGAAAAAAGCCTTGGCTGGCATCAACCGAAAGAGTCGTTACGCCAAAGCTATGCATTCTTCCAAATAGTGCTACATGCGTCTGGGATGCAAGCATTCCACCTAAGATTTGTATTCCAATATAAAAAACTGAATCTTTAATTGATATTTCTTTATTCAATAAAAATCCAATTGTTACAGCGGGATTAAAGTGTGCACCAGAGAATCTACCCAACAAGTAAACAAAAATTGTTATGGTTAGTCCAAAAATTATAGGTATCACAGCTGAAGATAGGTTTTCTAAATCTGAAAGTATAATGGCGCCACATCCAAAAAAAACTAAGGCATAAGTTCCTGTGAATTCAGCTAGGAGTGCAGGAACAGTTGTTTTAAATCTCATAAGAACACAATAATTGAGTTATGATTTTGGTATGTTAAACGGAAAGCCTTTCAAAGAAACAGTGATTGACTTAGCAAGAGTCATAGTATTTATTGTTCTTGTATATTATTTAGTAGATATTGTCAGTAGGGTGTAAAGCTTGATTCTTCTATTTTAAAGAATCTTTTTTTGTACGTTCATCTAATCTTTTTTTAACTTCTCGTTCAATTGTTAACTCAGTATCGCTGTATTGGATATTTACTTCTGTTGGCCCTTGTTGAGCTTCTCTTAATTCCTGTAAAGTTTTTTTTGCTTCATCAATATGTATATTTTGAAATGCCTGCTTTACATGATTTAAGTAATAAATCACTTGCTGAATGGGCATAGTCTCTATTTCTCTATCAATTCTGTCGAGACCTTTTTCGTATGTACTTAGATTTTTTTGAACAAGACTAGAAAGTATGCCTTGTGTTGCTTGGTTCAAAATAGCTACAACAGGTTCTCTCCTAAGAGCTCTGTAGATTGTACTCGGTGAAATATTATTTTTTGCAAAATCTAAACGCCATCTTGAGGAATTCGATTTGTCATATGGTTCCTCTTTAAAAATTCCAGATTCTGAATTCCAGCCGAGTTTTACTAATCTATCTTTTATCGTAAAGTTAATAGGTTCAGATAAGCTTTTAATAGAAGCTCTCTCTTTTTTTCTTGCCAGAAATCCCTCTACTAAGTCCATATCGGAAATAGATTCAAGACTATTTATTAATTCTTGATAATCTTCACTAAACCCCTCTTCAGAGGAGACTAGGTTTGAATACCTGTGGTAGTGATAAGTAAGTTTCATATTGCAATTATTGCTTAGGTTTAACTGATTGTAAAAAATTAATTTAAAAAGTTTAGATATCGTTAATGAATGTATCTTGAAAACTCTGTCTATTAACCAACTCAACTACACTAGATTCAGTTACTGCAACCACACCTGACTTTGGTACTCTATTGTAATTACTAGCCATAGCAAAAGTATACGCACCAGTTGATGTTGACATTAATATATCACCGGACTCCGTATCACTTGGCAACATTGCCTCTTTTACCAATAAGTCGCCACTTTCACAGTGTCTTCCAGAAACAGCATACACCGTATCTTCTCCATTTTTTCCACTAGAGATATTAAAGAGTTTGTGTTCGCTGCCATACAATGCTGGCCTTGGATTATCAGACATCCCACCATCAACAAGAATGTAGGGTTTCTCTCCACGATCATCTTTAAGCGCACCAGCAGTGTACAGTATCACGCCAGGATTATTGACTAATGCTCTTCCAGGTTCAATCATGACCCTGTAGTCATCCTGCCAATGTTCTTGAATTCCAGCATGAATAGCATCAGCATAGACTTTTAATTCATGGTCTACTTCATCACCTGCATAGGGTGAAAAGAACCCACCTCCAGCATCAAAGACGACTTCGGCTTGAATGGCTGCACGATGCTTATAGAGAAACTCTGCACACTCACTCATTGCTTTTTGATAACGTTCAGGATCTTTTATCTGACTACCAATATGGACATGAATGCCTGAAAACAACAAGGACGGTGCATCATAAATCTGTTTCAAAGCCTCTTCTGCAAAACCTATTGAGATACCAAATTGCTGGTCATATCCTGTAGTCAGCACCATTGGATGTGTCTCTGCTCCCACATCTAAATTGATACGCATAATAACTGGTTGTTGTCTGCCTAATTTAGAGGCGGCAGCTTCCAACATAGGAATCTCATAGCGATTATCAATAGAGATATGTCCACCCTCGTTTTTCATGAAAAACTCAATTTCTTCAATACTTTTATAAGTACCGTTAAATAATGTATTTTCTAAGCTTCCCGTGACTGCTTGTACAGTTGCCATCTCTCCACCTGAGACAACATCTACTCCCCAACCTTTTTCATGTAATTCTTTTACCAGAGCCTTACAGATAAATGCTTTTGCAGCGTATCGAAAAAGAGTCTCTGAACCAAAAGCATTTGAGAAGTGATCAATATTATCTTTGAGGTGCTCCCAGTCGTACACATACAATGGTGTTCCGTATTCTTTACCAACATCAAGCAATGAAGTATCTCCTATGTGAGCGACTCCATCTTTAAATGAAAGATTAGAGGGTAAGTAATTCATTTTTTAAGACGACGCTTTATCCATGCAATATCTTTTTTCTGTGCCTCAACGCCACCTGGAGTTTCAACAATAATGTCTGATTTACAGTTCTTAATAACGTACTCAAGCTCTGCTTTTGGAATATTACCTTTACCTAAATTCTCATGTCGATCTCTGCTGCTTTCAAATCCATCTTTAGAGTCATTGAAGTGAACCAGGTCTATCTGTTTAGTGAGTTTTTTAAATCCTTTTACTGCTTTCTCTGTGGGGATACCTCCAGCCCATGTGTGGCAAGTATCTAAACAAAGTCCAACATTCAAGTCACCAATCACTTCCCAGAGTCGTTCAATAGAGTCCATATAACGAGCAACAGAGTTTTTTCCTCCAGCAGTATTTTCTACCAATACTCGCATACCTGTGTCTTCCACAAATTCAATGGCTTTTCTCCAGTTATCGTATCCCTCTGCAATGTCTCCACCTTCACCAACAGAACCTCCGTGAACGATAACCGCTTTAGCTCCAAATGAAGCTGCTACTTTACATGTGTCTTTAAGTAATTTTCTACTGGGATGTCTTACTTTATTGTTAGGTGTTGCCACGTTAATTAAGTAGGGTGCATGTACATATATAGGGCCTTTGTAGCCTTGCAATGCATCAATATCTTCACGGGGTTTAGGGCTCTTCCACATTTGAGGGCTAGAAACAAATATTTGGAATGTATCACCTTTGCGGAGTTTAATCTCCTCAATTGCATTTTTTGAAGGTATATGTGAACCAATATTCATGGGTATATTATAAAGCAATTATAAGTTGTAAAGAAAGAAATTATCCCATTACCTGTTCTGAACCAACCAGGATATACACACACTGTGGATTGGCAAACTGTTCATTATTATCTACAACAGTAATTTCCAGTGCATTATTTACATTTTTAATTTCTACACTTGCACCCTGAGCTGTGCTTAAATCAAGATCAAGGCAGATATTCACTACTTTAATATCTGCAGCGGTAGCACCTTCAACTAACCATTTCTTTGTTGGAGCTTGTGTTGGTCCAGTATTTAGTGAGGTTATTGTGTAATTCGTCGTTACACGTTCTGTGAAAATAAGGACTCCACCTTTTCGACTACTAAAATTACCAAATGCCAACAATTGTCGACCATTAGATAAATCAAGAAAATCAGGGTCACCTCCTGGTGGAAGGTACTCTACTTGAGACCAAGTAACTCCATCAGGTCCTTTTCTATACTCCATGTAATCATATGTAGGCCAGATCCACTCTACAACTCCTGTTGCATTGAGCTTAATTGCTGGGTTTGTAGTAACGTCTGTATCTCCACCATAAGAACGATCTACCTGGACACCCCAAGTAAGACCATCACTTGAAGTTGCTACACATGCTCTTCTGTTGAAGGAACCTGAAGGACTCACTAACTCTTGAACATGAAAAATCCAAGAACCATCATTGAGTTGCGTAATTGTAGGATCTCCTAACGGTCCAAAAGAGTTTCCATCACTATCCTTACAGTCTGCTTGTAAAAACCTTGGAATATCCACTTTTTGAAAATTTACTCCATCTGAGGATTCATACTTAACTAAAGAGTCTCCTGTTGATGAAAGCTCCCAACCCCATGCAGATACTTTTCCATCAAATACTAAGGCTTCAATAGGAGACCGAACTGGAACTCGAACACCAGACTCTACAACCCATGTTCTCCCACCGTCACTAGACACCGCAGAGTGAATTAGGTTATCGTACCCACTTATACCTGCTTGCGGTTCATTACCATTCTTAAAATATACCCTGAGTATCCCTTCACTAGTTTCTACTATTGATGGATCGGCAATGTTTCCTAGACTATTTTCTAAACTTCTTATCGAACCTAGGTAAGAAAGGTGCATTGAGCTTAAGGTAGTTTCTTGAATTATTGGACTTCCTTGACCGGGTTGGTTGCTTTCTCCTAAAGGAGGTTTACTGCCTGCACTTCCCGGCTGACCTCCTGGCATACCAGGGTCTGGCGGAGGCGGTATATTGCATCCTTTAAAGGATTCTTTGTATTGCTCCTGAATTGACCCTCCTGAAAGAAAATCTTTCTCCATCTGTCTAATAACATCAGCTCCTGCTTTATCTACTAAACAAATTTGTTCTCTTGCAAGTAAATTAAAAAAGATGCCTTGGGGGAACTCATTTAATAATTCTTTAACGATGTCTTCAATTGACACTGTATCTGAGGAAGTTTTTTTAATGTCTGTGTTTTCAGACTCCACACTACCTTGTGTTTCTTTTTGGGTGGTTGCTTTATCATTTTCAGTACTTTGATCTGACACAGGTTGTGAACTGTCACCTCCACCAGCACAGGCAACAACTATAAGAAAACTTACTACTGCGGTTACTGATCTGGTATTTTTTTTCACCTAGTTTGATTATATACAATTCTTTTTTCAGAAAAAATTACGATTTCAGTAATTTGATTATTTTGAAGGGAGAAAGCCTAGAAGCCTATTAGAAAACTTATACTCGCCAACCCAGAAATGATATCCGTCCCAACTAATTCCTGATGCCATCTTTGTACCCATATTTGTTTTATCAGTTCTTCCTCCAAAGCTCATCGTTGGGGAGCTACCAGCTAAAGCATCTGAAATTGAGTTCCAACCAATAATCTTGTCATCGCTTGGAATAAATAATCCTTTTTCATTAAAGCTCACTTCTGATGGGCAGTCCTGACCTGGTACAGTTTGATATGAAGGTGCACTTAGAGAAGAAAGTTCTAACACTTTGAAACTTGATCCACCTGGATAACAACCAATTGCTAAATGTGTATCATTCATGTCTATTCTTCCTAAGTTTGAAAGATTTGGAAGTGAATATGTAGGGTTGTCAGATTTTCCAGGAACACCCTCCCAAATATAAATTGTATCCGAGCCTGAATCTGCAACTGCAAAATAACTGCCGTTATAAGCTATTCCTCTAACACCTTGAAATGTGATATTACCAATAGACTTTTCATTTAAATCAAAACTGTAGTTACCTGTATTTATTGTATTTTCAATATCGCTCCATCCAAATACACTGTTACCGCCTGCTAAATAAATCTCTTTACCGTGAACAACTAAGTCCCAAGGTGGTTGATCGAACCTTCTCATGACTATATCTGGTGTAGCACCAGAACTTCCAGGAAGCTGTTTCCAAATTGAAAGCGATCTATCGAAATCAGATGAGACAAAAAGCATTGAACCATTAGAGTCAATTATTGGATTTTGAATAATAAATTCGTCTATCAAAGGGTAGTCTGTCGGTTCGTTAGCAAGTAGTGCCCAGTCTGGTTTCTCTGTTGGAGAAGTAGGAATTGTATCAAAAACAGATATTCGGTTTCCATTATATTCAGCAACAAATAATTTACCATCTACAACTGTTGCTCCTCCATCATCTCCGCCAGCCCATCTATGGCCTTCTCCTGGATTAGCTATTTTTACATTTATCTGTAATTCTTGCGTACTGGTATAAAGTTCATCATAAAAATACATGGTCTCTCCACCTGCAGCAATACCATAAATTTTTGAATCATGAATAGTACCTGCGAGCCAGTTGTCTATACAGGCGTCTGGATCTCTTGAAGATGTTGGCCATGAAGTCCATACATGGGTTGAGCGAGTCCCGTTTAACCCTATACATGGACCATTTGCATTTTCATCACCAAGCATTACATAGTTACCATCTGAAAGAATAGACCTAGGAGTACCAACTTGACTCGATGTTAAAACAACATCTGGCGATATGGATGGACCTGGAAAAGAGTTCCAAAATAAAACTGCTTTTGCGACAGTTGCTGTAACAACAACTTTCGTGCCATCTGACCAAACACCCCAAGGCCACGAGTCACCAAAATTTACATAGTTAGTAATTGGGAGTGCATAATCAGCAGTCTGGCCAGAAGATGATGGAAAGGATGTCCAAACAAGGACTCTATTATTATCTGAATCCGCTACTAGTACTTTTCCATCGGGAGTAATAATTACTTGACCTGGAAAATCCATATTGTTTAAACCAGTTCCAGAATTATGTGTTGTAAAATTTGCTTGTCCTAAAACTAAATCTGGTGGTGTGTTTGATGAGGGAATAGTGTTCCAGATTAATACTCTATTGTTGAATCTGTCAGTAACGGCTAGCTTTCCATAATTTGCTGAAATTGAGACAGGGTGATTTAACTTGTTAGCACCTCCTGTATTATTGAACCCATAGCCGGAAAGTAGAATGTCTCCTGTTTCATTTAACCCATACCCAGTTTTTCCATTTGAGGTCGCAACAGAGTAATTTGGGGAGTATTCATAAACACTCAAGTCATACCATGAACCCATGTTTTTTTCATCATCACGATCTGGATTAGAGTTCCCTGAGGGAGGTGTTGCGCTATCACCATTATTATCGCTTCCTCCTGCGGGTGGTTGAGCTACATTGTTTGAACTACTTGGATCTTCGAAGCATGCAATCACAATTCCTGACTCAAAGCTATCTGGGTTTAAATCAGTGACTATATTTTGATAAATCTCAGTTGGCAATGACTTAGAGATGCACTCTAAAACCTCGTCTTCTGCTTCTTTTAAGATTTCTACAGCTTTTTCTATATCACCACCACTATTTTGAGGTGGTGGCGGATTGTCTCCTCCTTGAGGTGGTGGCGGATTTTCTTGTTTTTTATCATTCTCTGGCAAATTTTCCTCTCCAGGAGGAGGCATATTTTCCAAACCTGGAGGGTCTGTGGGAGGCGGATTTTCTTTAATTTCTGAAGTATTTTCTGGACTAGAACAGGCTTGAAAGAGTAGAAAGAGTATTAACCCTATATTTATTGACTTTTTCATATATATTCTATTATACGAAAATTTAATGAAATATAAATATTTAATAAATAATCAGTAGACTTATTACTAAGACTTCCTTTTGTGCCTTGAACCACTTTAACAGGGCATGATAAAGCAAAAATTACAGCCACGAGGGAGTCTTTTGCATTTTTTCTTGGAATTTAATTTTTTATATGTATTTTTAAGTCTTTTCTTGGAAAAGGAATAGGTGCAGGATTAACTATAAGTGGTTCTGTTGATGAAATCTCCTCGATGTTTGAAACTAATTTATAAATGACATTTTTAAACAAATAACTAGCAAAGAACTTCCCAAGGCAGGTGTGTGCTCCCCCAGAAAATGGGTAATAAGCTTCATTTGGTTCTTCTGTGTTTAAAAATCGCCTTGGATTGTATTTCTCAGGTTCCTGCCAGTAACGATTATCATTATGTAAAACAAGGGGACCAATAGCAACATAAGTTCCTGCCTCTAATTTATAATTATCAACAACTGTATCCCTCATAACATATCTTACTGAGAAAGGGACAGGTGGGTACATTCTCATAGCTTCAGAAAATAAAGACTCCCCTTTAATACCATTTTTTAAGTCTGTGGTATCTGTATAAGACATCTCACTACATTCCTCTCTCAATTCTTGATAAAAAGTCTGGTCTATAGAGAGATGGTGAATAGCAGAAGTTAATGTACTTGTAGTTGTGTCATGAGCAGCGAGTAGTAAAAAAATCATGTGCTCAGCAATTTCATAATTGCTTAATCCACCTTCATGTTTATTTGTTTTAACTAATTCTGCAAACAAAGTATTTGATTCTGTATTTACATTTTCTGCTTTATTTTCAAAATATTCAAGTAGGGACTTTCTAGCTTTAAGGCCTTTTCTTAACTTGGTAAAAGGTAATGGGATTCTTACCACAGAGGTTGCAGATTTGATTGCATCGGTAAACAACTTTTCTAGTTCCTTTTGTCTAGAGCTGTCAATTTCATCAAAGAAAAGTTCAAGGGAGATTTTAAACATTAACTCTTTTATGGTCGCATACAAGTTAAATGATTTGCTATTTTGTAGATCGTCAATCCAAGAGTCAAGCAAGGGTTGTACTATCTGTAAATAGTTAGCTAAAGCATCTCGTCTAAAAGAGTCTTGTAGTAAACCTCTATGAAATCTATGATCATCAAAATCTCTTAACATCAAACCATTTTCAAAGGTCTTTCCTAGAGAAAATTCCCATCCATGCTTGGATGAAAAATTATCTTCTGTGTCAAGATAAATGTGTTTTGTTGCACTAGGGGTCATAAACAATGTCACTCTTTTGTGCAGAATGGAGATTTCGAAGATATCACCGTGCTTTTGTTGTAAGTTTTTAACTAATGATAAAGCATCATTATTAAATTTTATTGAGTGACCAAAAAGGAAGTTTCCTTTATCTAGTGGTGGCTTAGTCATCATATATAGATAACTGTAAATAAAAATATTTTAAAAAGCAAAAATCCCAGTTGATCTTGCGACCCTCCGGGATTTTCTATTCTATTTCATTTTCGGTCTTGCGACTTCTTTTTCTATAGTGTGTAATAAATGTACCTAACTATCGGCATTTTGGCAAAATTTTTTAAGGTGTTTTTTTCGCGAACTTTTATGCATATTATTTATATTTTTATTGAATTTTGAATATTATCTACTTATGAACATAAGGTTGTTTAAAAAAAGTGATTGGAATCAGGTTAAGACAATCTACCAATTAGGAATAGATACAGGTGTAGCAACTTTTGAGACTACTCCTCCAGCAAATGTCTCACTCTGGTTAGCAAAAATAAATCCTAAATTGACTTTTGTTTTAGGGGAGGGAGATGAACTACATGGATGGATAACATTAAGTAAAATATCTTCGCGGTGTGTCTACGAAGGGGTAGGGGAAATCTCAATTTATGTTCACCCACATTACCAAAAAAGGCATGTAGGCAAACTGCTTTATCGACATCTAGAAACAGAGGCTAAAAACTGTGGGTACTGGACCTTACAAGCACAACTCTTTACAGAGAATCTTGCCTCGAAAGAATTTTTTGAAAAACAGGGTTTTAGACAAGTTGGAACAAGAAAGCGAATAGGGCAGTTGGAAAATCGTTGGATTGATAATTACCTCTATGAAAAAAGTTTATAAATTAGAAATAAATTCTTTTAAGTTGTAATTAACATTACAAAGCAAAAATCCCAGTTGATCTTGCGACCCTCCGGGATTTTCTACACTATTTCTTTTTCGGTCTTGCGACTTCTTTTTCTTTAGTGTCTTATAAATATACGTTAGTTTTTACTCTTACGCAAGATATTTACTAATCTATTTTTCGCGAAGTTTGAGAGCTTTTTGCAGCTTGGATAACTGCGCATTTAACAACAACAAAGATGGATTAAACATGGTGAGAAAATCTTTTATCTATTTTTAAGTTACATTTCCAGAATTTAGGTCATCAATAAAGCTCTGCAACTCATCGGTGTCCGTATTTTCTATCAAGACAGAGTAGGTCTCTTTATCAAAGATAAGCTTTAGATATTCCTCCTCTAAAATGACTTTTCGTAAATCTTGAATATCTTCGACAACAGTTAATAACTTTTCTGATGTTCTCATTGCTATTTTGTATTCTGAGACTTCAAGTATTGGTTGAAACATGCTTTGTACAGCAGTAAATAATTGGAAGCCACCAACAATTAGAATGAGGTAGTATAAAACCTCCTCTCTGGGGTTAGAGCCAAACTCATTTAAGGTAATGTAGTTTTTTAAAAACTCTCTAAACGGCCCATTAAAAATGTTATCAATAGAAACATAGGAGAGGAAAAAACCTGTAAGAAGGATTGGGGTCATTTTTTGTTGTGTTCTATAAAGTGTTCTTTGCATAATTTTATTTCTTTTCTTATCAGAATAACTCAATTTGGCTATTGTTTTTGTAATGGAAATTGTACTTATTAGACATGCACAACCTCAATGGTTAGAAAATGATAAATATGTTCTCAATCCGGGCCTTACCCCAAAAGGAATTGAGCAAGCTCTGCTTTCATCAACTGTGTTTCAAAAAGAGAGTATGGATGAAATTTGGGTATCTCCTTTGAATAGAACTCAACAAACTTTAGAACCCTTTAAAGAAAGGGGTGTATCGTCAAACATACATACTTATGACTGGCTTCAGGAAATGATGGATGATGAAGAGAAAGATTTGATGAGTAAATCAGATAGCGATATTCAAGAATTTTTCTTAAAGAGGAATACAAAATCATTTGAAGAGTGGTTGGAAAGTTATCACGGAGAGTACATGAAAGCCTTTAGTGATAATATTTTTTCCAATCTTGATGAAAATTTAAAGCAGCGTGGAATTGTCAGTATTGATGAAAAATATGATCGTCTTTTCGACTTAGAAAAAAACACATCTGAAAAATTGATGATTATCTCCCATGCTGGGACTATGTCTGTACTAATGTCTTATTTTCTAAATATGCCTTTGTATCCCTGGACGTGGAGAAAATTTCTTCCAAGACACGCTGGACATACCATTTTAAAATCTACTCAGATTTCATCAGGTCATTTTTTCCGATTAAAAGAATTTAACAATGTTTCGTTCATGGATAGTGACGAACTTAAAACGTATTAATTTAGTTATTAATAATTTCCCTGGTAACAGGGCTTACTCCTAATCCACCAATCATATACCCAAAAAGCAACGGTATGGTTACCAGTCCACCAAGACCATAAAACCTCCAAACCATTTCTTGTTCAAAGTAAAAGCTGGCTGTGAACAAATAGAAAACAAAGAGTAGACCATATGAGCCTGCTATCAGAGATGTACCAATCTGCATTTTCTGTTTACTTTCTGTGATGTAGTACCAGTTGGTTATTTGCGATGCTAAATAACCAAAAACAATCCCCCACAAAATTTTTGCTGCCATGAGTTTTAGGTCTCCAAGAACAGAGTGGAAAGAGAGATACACAAAAGATATGGTGTACATGATAAATATTTGATTTTTTGTTGGTTGAAATCTTATGATGAAAACAAAAAATATACCAGCTAACAGGGCCTGAAAAAATAATGAGCCTGCTGCAAGTTCCTCTATGCCGTACCAGAAGAATTCTCCGACATTCAAATAAGGATGTAAAAACTGTGTAATAAATGTAATTAAACTTAATGAAGCCCCAACAGTTATTACTGCAGGAGTATCTAAACTTTCTATCTTTGGTCGTGAAGCAAATACATAGGCCAACATTAGAAATGCACCAAGAAATAACATTAAGTGTGAAGGAGACACAAGTGGCTCAACTCCCTGTTCTATACCTAAAAAAGTATGCCAAAGTACATCTAATCCCCCACCAATTCCAAAAATAACTGCACCTAAGATTCCTACATCCACTCGGTAATCTTTTATGGAATTTTTAACATACGCTGCGGAGACTACTGAAAACGCATAACCCGAATACAAAACTGCATGCCACGGGGTAAAGAAAGACTCTATCTCTTGACTTAAATAGATGTGAGCACTGGAATCAATCCATGTACCAATAAGAAACCATGTCATTGAAAAAATTAATAGACTTCTATGGGCGGGGTTGGTTATTGGTACTGGAGCAAATTTATCAAACATATATTTATTTTCTATATTATTAGATAGTAGTAGGAATACTTAACATGAAACATTTTAAAAGAACATTAACTTTACAGAACTCAATATTTCTTGGCCTAAGCTCAATGATTGGAGCAGGTTTATTTGTAAACATTGCCCCAGCAGCTGTAGTTTCCTCTTATTCATTAATATTTGGACTCTTGGTTGCCTCTGTTTTAGCATTCTCCAATGCAAGTTCATCTGCACAGCTAGCAAGGCTGTACCCTGAAACGGGTGGTACTTATTTATATGCAAGAAAGGTACTCGGAAATAAGGCCTCATTTTTAGCCGGTGCAGCATTTATCATTGGAAAAATAATAAGCTCAATCGCTATTGCTTTAACTTTTGGAAACTATTTACTTCCCTCATCACCTAGAGTCGCTGGCATAGTTGTAATTCTGATAGTCGGAATAGTAAGTTATTTTGGTGCTACTAAAACTGCATCTGTTGCAAAATGGTTTGTTTACTCTGTGTCAGGAATTCTTATATTTTATATCATCTCTCTCATCTCTACAGAAAGTTTTAACTTCACTATCCCAGTCTCAGATGGATTGTCTTTTGAGTCCTTGCTATTAAGTAGCAGTATTTGGTTTTTTGCTTTTACTGGCTACTCGCGTTTAGCTACATTTGGAGAAGAAGTTAAAAACCCAGAAACTATAATTCCAAAAGCAATTATGACAGGTCTTGGAATCACTGTAACGTTATATCTCTTAACTACATATGCGACCTTAGGTATAGTTGATCCGTCAATAATCCAGAACTCTTTAACTCCACTCAAGGTTGCATTTGATGTGTCGAGGTTCTCAAGTTTCTCATTCTTGATCTCTATTGCTTCAACTATTGCAACAGCATCTGTACTGCTAGCTCTTATTCCTGGAATAAGCAGAATCGTTGTTGCTATGTCTAGAGATAACTACCTACCAACCATTCTGGCTAGTATCCACAAGAAATACAATTCGGCCTATTTCGCGGATATATTTATTTCTTCCGTAGTTGTAATTGGCATATTGTTATTTGATGTTGTAGAGGCAATTAAGCTAAGTTCTTTCTTTATTCTCCTGTATTACTCTTTAACCAACTATTCAGTTATAAAGCTTGAAAAGTCTAAGAGACTTTATAGTGTTTTGATAGCCTATTTTGGTCTTTTAGGTTGTATTTTGCTAGCTTTGGTGCTTCTTCTAGATTTCTTAAAATAAGTTCACAATAAATAACGTTTGTGATTTAATTTTCACATAAAAACAACTCTTGTGAAAAGTTAATGTGTTATGCAATCAACTTTATTATGGCTCTATTTTCGTCTGGCCCCCTCATCATCATTTTTGCCATTAATCCATATTTTTTCTTAATCGCTTCGATGCCATCCTGCTTTTCTACTGGATCTTCAATAATTGATGCCTGTAGGTTTAAGTCCTCCGAAAGTTTTTCAGATCCAGACTGGTTTGTTTCATGAATCGTTACGTTTCCATTATTTCTTATTCTTTTAACTTTTCCAGAAACCTTACCTGTTGTTACATACAACGCATTCCCTATCCCAACGACCCAGACAGCAGTTGATACTGGGGTGTTATCACGCCTATAGGTAATTAAGTTAATGTATTGTACGGATGAAAAATCATTTAAGGTCATAAAACAACCTTAGGTTAAAAATTATTTAATAGAAGCTCTGGGAGCTGAACCAGTCTTCTTGCCAGATAACTATCTGATAAAAGTAGGTAAAAGAGAAGGGCTCCGATAATGACTACTCTTATTAATATTCTGCTGTTCATTAATAGCTCTCTATTTATTTCTAAGTCCAAAAAGAGGTCTTAAAAATTTTATATTTTTTACTGCATGATAAATTGTCAGGCTTACAAAAACTATCAAGAATAAAATGAGTGGAAACTTGATAACTGGATGCAAATTCACATCAGCAAAATAGCTCATTAGTGCCATCTGAACTGGTAGGTGAACTATATAAACTGGATAAACGGTTGTTTTATAATAAGTTAATTGGGGTGAGTCTTTATTTAGATAAGTTGCTCCTAATCCAAGCATTAAAAATATAAAATTAAATGACTCAAATGCAATCAGTCGATTATCAAGCGCACTTCCTCCTTCGAATTCATTTATAAATCTGTAAAAATAAAGGCTAAGCCCTAAAAGTAAATGCACTTTCCAATTCCTCTTGTTAGAGTCCCAGAAGGTATCTCCCTGTGAAACAAGGATGATCCCTAGAAAAAACCATATGAATCCTAAATAGAATCCGTGAGTAGTGTTGGCGTAGGATGCATAATCTGTGTTATTGAAGATATATCCTTCTAAAATTACGGGAATAGAAAAAACAAAAATACCGCCCGGTTTATTCAAGAGTTTTGAAATTATATTTTGTTTTGAATCGTTATAAGAAATAAGATTTAATAATGGAACTAATATTAAACAGTACATCAAGATATTTTTTAGAAACCATAAGTGCGCACCATCAAAAAAGGTAATAAAGCCAAACCATAGGTATTCATTCGACCAACCTTCGTAGTAGGTAGCTGTTATTGCGAGGGAAGCTGATCCAAAAGTAAGTGCTCCGAAAACGTAAGGCAGTCCTAAGATTTTAAATCTTTCCTTCAAAATTTGAGATCTAGTTCTTTTTTGGAAAGAAAGTCTTAGTGCAATTCCAGCTATCAGGAAAACAAGGGGGATTCTCCAAGTGTTCAGTAAGCTGAGGAGAATCCATAAACTATCTGTGACTCGTTTGTTTTGAACAAATGCGATATATGGAGCAATAGAAGTAAAAGAAATTCCAAGGTGATAAAAAATAAGTAAGAACATTGCAATAGATCTCAATGCATCAATATCATATCTTCTTTGGCTAGGCATATAAGCGTATTCTATTGAGTTTTATATTTTACTAATCGGCATACTTTTCGGCACCGGCAAAATGGATTGATACATAATCTTCATCTCCAACAACCCAACTATCATGTGGTTTTTGTGAAACATAAAAAAGATCTCCTGCTGTAATTTCCCTCACGGGTTCACCTTCAATTGCAACTGTTGCAGTGCCTGAAATAACCATTCCTAAATGTTCCGTCTCACAAAATTCTGTGCCTGAGAGTGGAGAGACGTCCACAGACCATTTCCACCCTTTGTAATAAGTAGCTTTACCTATCGTCATGCCGGGTAAGTTAATGACTTCGTATTTTCCTTTATCGAATTCTCTGACTTCATCAGGGTTGTCAAACCTTTTTATTATGTAATCATCCATTTCTATAGTGGGGAGTCTCCTTCGTTAAAATCTCTAAATAGACTAGCTGCAAACACGGGTCCCATATATGCTAACGTCTCACCATCAAATAAATCAGATTCTGCTTCACTATCTAGTGCTGCTTGTAGTTTCTCTACTGCGGCATCCATAGCTTCTTTTGAGTCCCAAAAGTTCCAACTAATAGCACTATTACCATCAAAGACTGCTCCTGTTATTTGAAGACCATCTGAATCTTCATAAATAGGTTCTACCTTTTCTTTTAAAAAGTTTAAGACTGCATCGGTATCTTTAGCGACACCCACAACTAATCTTAAGTAACTTGGTTTTTCTTCACCTACGCCTATGCTTTTGTAGACATTTCCAAACACTGCATCACCTTCATAAATTACTGGTGGTGCGGCCATGAAAGATGCTGCATCTGCCAAAGTTGCTTGAATTTTTTCAGCTACTGCTTCTACAGCCTCTTTACTTTCCCAGGCAGCCATATTAATAAATGAGGTTTCCCCAGTTATAGCAGCAGTCATTGAAAGTAGCCCTGGCGTGTCATCAAAAGATGTCATAACATTTTCTTTAACAAATGATATAGCCTCATCTTTTTTTCCATCCTGTAAAGCTGGGATAGTTATTCTAAAGTACATATTTATCCTTTCTTGTGTAAATGAATTATCCTTCTGTTTTCTGGTAGTTTCCTATCGCATCTCCTATTCCAATCATGAAGAGTGGGTAAAGAATAACTCCTCCTAAAACAAATAATGGTGCAAATACGACTTGAGGAACTAGTCCAAATAAAGTAAGAATTTGTACCGGAACTATTATTCCAGCAAAAATTTTACCAACGTTCTGAGTTCTCTTACTTAGTAGATTATTGCGATCACGTGTAACTAACAGATATGCATAAAGTCCGTAGAGGATAAATGCAGTGCTGTTAAATGATCCTGAAACTGCCCAAATTGTATCGGTATCTAAAGTTGTTTCGAAGACACTGTTGTAATTGTAGACAGCACCTAACGCAAAAAGCATTTGAGCACAAACAGTTACAAATAATACATTGTGCATATGAGCTAGGTCAAAAGTCTTTTTTACATCAAATACAACGTATATTCCCATAAGAACACCTGATGTACAAAAAGCGATAACAAAGTTTAATATCCCAGTAATTGCACCATAAGTTGGATCAAAACCAACAGCATCAGGTCCCCTTAATAGGGCGAGTATTACAAAGTTAATCAACACTGCAACAGCTACGACTCTCGTGAGCATTTTAATATTTTTTATTTCGTCCATAAATGTATCCATTATTTTCCTTTCGTTACATTTTTCCAACAGGAAAGTCTATGTAGTTTTTCCACACATCACATTGTCCTGTTAATTCTTCTGGGGCTTCTTTTATTAAACTGGAAACTGCATCTGAAATAACAGATGAAATTACATCTGATGCAGCATGTGCCGCTTCATGACTAGTCCAAAAGTTAAAACTAAAACCACTGTCTTCATCAACCTTGCAGGCAGCTGAAACAAAGATTCCATCTACATTTTCATAGGCTGGGTAAACAGTATTTGTCATAAACTCTGTAACATCATCATAGGTTTTACCTTCTTGAGTTCCTCCACCTAATACAAACCTTGCAAAGAAACCTTCTTCGCCATCCTTGGATACGGCAATATATTGTTGTCCAGCAACCATTGGTCCTTCTATGACTTCTGGTTGGCCAGCAAGCATCTCTGCCGCTCCTGCTAGAGCCTGATTAAATTTATCAATTGAAGCTTCTTTAGCTCCTTCGTTAGCCCAAGTAGACCATGCCATGAATTTTCCATCATTTGTCGCACATGCAGCTATCCCTAATAACCCTGAAATTCCATCATAAGATGGGATGACTGTATTTTTGACGTACTCAAGGGCATTATCCATTTCACCCTCATTCACATCTGCAAGAGTTAATCTTACAAACATACTTGCCTCCTTTTTCTTTTTTTAACTTTGTGAATTTGTAAAAGCTTTTCCTAGTGAGAATATAAACATTGGATAAAGCAATAAACCACCAAGAGCTGAAACCACAATCCCTAAAGTATCTGGAAGTACACCAAGCGCAAATCCAAGTGTTGAAATAAGAATTAATGTTGCCCCACCGTAACCAGCAAATCGTCCATAGCTAGGAATTAGCTCAACACTTTTTGCAGTTCTTAAAGCAACTAAACCAAAGATTCCAATAGTGACTCCCCAACCAGAGGAAACGCCACCAATAGCATTCCCAATCTCATTAGCGCTTAAAAAAGCGTCATCATTGTTATACGCATTAACTTGTCCAAAACTTCCAATTGTTTGTACAACTTGTGCAACAAAAGCAATTGAGCCTGCA
>JACKQG010000206.1_pt1 | contig 86643 bp, 92 predicted proteins | sample 8237621 | NCBI WGS metagenome assembly JACKQG01 (sample SAMN15677084, study PRJNA649215) | marine metagenome | biome: marine; feature: Black Sea; material: saline water; isolation source: suspended particulate matter (SPM) from the Black Sea western gyre | collected 2013-06-09/2013-06-10 | depth...
CCTCATCGGCGAAGACCTCGACGTATCCCTCCGTGTCGCCGAGCGTCCGTGCCCGACCAGAGGCGGCGAACGGGAATCGGCCCGACGTGGTCGCGATCCCGGCCGCGGCTGCCGACTCCCGATCGAGGCCCACCGAGAGCACCTGCGGGTCGCCGAACACGATCATCGGCACGCAGGTGGGGTCGAAGCCGGCCGGTCGGCCACAGGCGGCGTCGACGGCCACCTCGGCCTCGGCCGTGGCCTTGTGGGCGAGGGCCGGACCGTCGGTGAGGTCGCCGATGACGAACACCCGGTCGGTCGCCCGGCGCTGTGCATCGACGACGACGAGTCCCCGTCCGTCGACGGTGGCGCCGGCGTCGGCGATCCGCACCGTGTCGCTGTTCGGTCGTCGGCCGACCACGACGGCGATCCGGTCGGCGGGCAGCACCAGGCTTCCATCGGGGCCCGTGACGGCGAGACCCTCGGCGGTTGCCCCGACCGCACGATGGCCGAGGCAGAGTCCAACCCCCAGGCGCCGAAGACCGCGCTCGACCGCTGTGCCGATGCGCTTCCCGAAGCCCGGTAGGACCCTGTCCTCCATCTCGACGACGGTGACGTGGCTCCCCAGCTTGGCGAAGGCGCAGGCCAGTTCGACGCCGACATAGCCGCCGCCCACGAGCACGAGCTGGTCCGGGAGGTCCCTGGTGAACAGCAGTTCGGCCGAACCCACGACCCGGTCCCCGTCGATCGGCAGGTTCGGCAACTCGACAGGGCGCGAACCGGTGGCGACGACGGCGTGCCGAAACTCGAGGTGCTCGAGTCGGCCCTCGTGTTCGACGGCCACACGGTTGGGACGGCTGAACGCAGCTGTCCCCGGCAGCACACGTACCCCCGCCCGGTCGAGGAGGCTGGCCACCCCGCTGGTGAGGTCGGCGACCACGGATGCCAGGTGGTCGCGTACGCCCGCCATGTCGACCTCGGTGGTGGCGCTGACCCCCCAACTCGCCACCCGACGGGGAGCGGCGGCTGCATCGGCGACCTCGATGAGGGCCTTGGAGGGGATGCACCCCACGTTGAGGCACGTGCCCCCGAGGGCGTCGCGCTCGACGAGGGTGACACGCCGGCCCAGACGGGCGGCGTGGAGGGCGGCGGCATACCCCCCGGGGCCCCCGCCGATGACGAGGAGGTCGACAGGCGATGCGACCTCCCCGACGACCATGCGGGTATCCCGAGGGTTCAGGCCCCGACGAGCAGCCTGAGCGGCTCGGTCAGGTCATCGACGACAGACGCCTTCAACGTCTCGAGCAGGTCGCCGTCGACCAGGCGGTGGTCGGCGCCGAAGGAATAGGGGAGCATCGGACGTGGCACGACCGCGCCTTCGTGGACCGCCGGACGGTCGGCGATCCGGCCGATGCCGAGGATCGCCGCCTGTCCGGGGGGAATGATCGGGGTCGCCCAGCGGCCCCCGAGCGACCCGTAGTTCGTGACCGTGAACGTGCCACCGGTCAGGTCGGCGGCCGTCAGTCGGCCCGCCCTCGCCCGTTCGGCCAGGTCGGCGATCTCGGCGGTGGCGCCGAACAGGTCGAGGAGGTCGGCGTCCCGTAGCACGGGGACGACGAGGCCCTGGTCGGTCGCAACGGCGACACCGACGTTCACCCGGTCGTGGACGACGATCTCGTCGCCCTCGACGCAGGCGTTCACGAGCGGGAGGCGACGCAGCGCACGGGCGGAGGAGACGACCGCCACGGCGAGCGGGGTGACCTCCCTGCCGATGGCGGTCATCCTCGTGCGGAGGTCGAGCAGGAGCGAGGCGTCGAGTTCGTCGAACGAGTGGATGTGGGGGATCTGGCTCCACGACTGCGCCATGTTGCGGGCGATCACCCCGCGTACACCCCGCAACGGGTGTCTGCCCGCCGCGATCCGGCCCAGTCCAGTGGCCCGGTCCCGGGTGGTGTCGCCGGCCCGGTTGGTATCTCCCGCCCGGACGGGGTCGTCGGCCCGCCCCGCCGTCGGAGCGACCGCAGCGACCACGGACGCCTGGAGGTCCGACTCCACGATGCGCCCGCCGGGGCCCGTGCCGCGGACCGTGGCGAGGTCGATCCCCAGCTCCCGAGCGCGCTTCCGGGTCGCCGGCGAGGCCTTGGGACGGACGGCGGGAGGTGGACCCCCGCTGGCCGGAGGTCGGACGGCGGGTTCGAGGGTGGCGGGTTCGGACGGTGCCGCCACCGGATGCGGCACAGTGGCGGGTTCGGACGGTGTCGACACCGGATCCGGCACAGTGGCGGGTTCGGACGGTGCCGCCACCGGATCCGGCACAGCGGCGGGTGTGCCGTCCTCGATCTCGATCAGGAGGTCACCGACCCGTAGACGGTCGCCCTCGCCACCGCCCAGGGCGACGATCACACCGGCGACCGGCGACGGCAACTCGGAGCTGGCCTTGTCGGTGAGTACCTCGACGAGCGCCTGGTCGCGTACGACGGTGTCGCCGGGGGCGACCAGCCATTCGACGATCTCGGCCTCCTCGAGGCCCTCGCCGATGTCGGGAAGGTGGAACCGGTAGGGCATCGTCTCGGAAGTCCCGTCGGCTCAGGCGACCTCGAGGACACGCCGGACCGCAGCGGCGATCCTGTCCTCGTCGGGGATGTAGCGGTCCTCGAGCATCCCGACCGGGTAGGGCACGTCGTAGCCCGAGACGCGCACGACCGGCGCCTCGAGGGACCAGAACGACTCTTCGACCACGGTGGCGACGATCTCGCCGCCGAAGCCGCCGGTCTGTACCGCCTCCTCGCTCACGACGACCCGGCCACAGGCGTCCACCGCCTCGGCGATCGCCGCCACATCGAGAGGCACCAGGCTCCGTAGGTCGAGCACCCTGATCGAGAGCCCCTCACCGGCCAGGCGGTCCGACACCCGGCAGGCCATCTCAACCTGGTGGCTCCAGGCGATGATGACGAGGTCATCGCCGGGACGAGCGGTGCGGGCCGAACCGAGCGGGACGAGGTGTTCTCCCTCGGGGACCTCGTCCCGTATGCCCCGGTAGCCCCGCAGCGGTTCGAGGAACATGACGGGGTCGGGATCGCGAATGGCCGAGGCGAGGAGTCCCTTGGCGTCGGCAGCCGTAGCGGGAGCCACCACCTTGAGCCCCGCAATGTTGGCCAACTGGCCCTCGAGGGAGTCGGAGTGGAGTTCGGGCGTCCGGACGCCGCCCCCGAACGGGGCGCGGATCGTGATCGCCGGGTCGAAGCGGCCCTGCGTGCGATAGCGGAGTCGGGCAACCTGACCGGCGATCTGGTGCATCGCCTGGTAGGCGAAGCCGAGGAACTGCATCTCGGCCACCGGCACCAGCCCGGCGATCGCCAGACCCACGGTCGCACCGGCGATGACGCCTTCGGAGAGAGGCGAGTCGTACACGCGCCGCTCGCCGAACTTCTCGTAGAGGCCCTCGGTGGCACGAAAGACACCCCCGTTGCGCCCCACGTCCTCGCCGAGGACCACGACGCGTTCGTCGCGGGCCATCTCGGCGTGCAGCGACTCGTTGATCGCCTCGAGCATGTTGAGTTCGGTCATCGGGTGCCCTCCACCTCGGCGAGCAACGCCAACCGTTGGCGGGCGAGACGCGGTGAGTCCTCGGAGACGCAGTGGTCGAGAAGTGCGTCAGGAGCGAGGGGCATCGTCCGTGCCCGCTCATGGGCGGCATCGACGGCAGTCAACGCCGCGGATTCGACCTCGGACTGGGTAGCCGCATCCCAGAGTCCCTCCGCCTCGAGTCGGGAGCGCAGGATGGCGATGGGGTCGTTCCGACGAGCCGCTGCGAGGTCCTCGGCGGGAACGTACCGGGTCGGGTCATCGGCCGTCGTATGGGCGCCGAGTCGATACAAGGCCGCCTCGATCAGTGTGGCCCCGAGTCCGGAACGCGCACGTTCACGGGCCCCGTGCACCGCCTCGTACACGGCATCGACGTCGTTGCCGTCGACCTTGACTCCGGGGATACCGAAGGCGGCGGCCTTTGCGGCGAAGGACTCGGCCGCCGTCTGGAGGTGGACCGGTGTCGAGATCGCCCACTGGTTGTTCACACACAGGAAGATCACCGGTGCCTTCAGGACGCCGGCGAGGTTGCCGGCCTCGTAGAAGTCCCCCTGAGACGAGGATCCGTCCCCGAAGAACGCGAGCACCACCCCCGGGTCGTCCTGGAGGGTCATTCCCCAGGCCAGGCCCACGGCGTGGGGGAGTTGCGTTGCCAGTGAGATCTGGTTGGGGAGCACCCGGATCGGTGCGGGGATGTGCCCGCCCGCCGGATGCCCGATGTTGTAGAGCAGGAACTGTTCGAGGACCTCGGGTCCGTAGCGGCGCAGCGCCAGCGGTTCGCGGTACTGCGGGACGACCCAGTCGTGGGCGGGATCGAGGGCATGGGCGGCGGCGACGATTGTGGCCTCGTGCCCGTCGATGGGCGCCACGGTCCCGATCTGTCCCTGGCGCTGGAGGTTCCACATCCGCTGCGACTGGGTCCGAGCCGAGACCATGTCCACGAGCATCTGGCGTCGCTGCCCATCGCTGGGTCGGGTCATGGTTGATGCTCGCCGGAAGGAACTTCCATGATGGCCGACACTATCCGAGCGGTCCTGAACGACGTGTCGGAAGTCACGAAATCCGATGTCGCAAATACGGATTCGGTGATCACGCGGTCGCTATTCTGGACTCCACAACGGTTCGAGACATTCATCTTTCGAACCTTGAGACTCCGGCCGAGATCATCCCCCCTGATCGGACAGCCGAGAGCGAGAGAACGTCCCGCCTCCCCCCAGGCGGGACGTTCCATTTTTCCGAGGATCAGCAGAGTCGGGAGACCGCCTCCCGGGGACTAATGTCCCGAGGGCAACCATCGACAGGAACGAGTCGCTCGAGCCAATGGGTACATCGCGTAGAGAGCTCATCCGCATGACCGACGATGAGGTCGAAGCGTTCATCGAGGCGAAGATGAGCCTGCAGGTCGGGACCATAGAGCGCGATGGTTCGATCCACCTGTCGACCCTCTGGTACGGGATCATCGACGGCCGAATCGTGTTCGAGACCTACACCCGGTCTCAGAAGATCGTGAACCTCCAGCGCGATGACCGCATCACGGTCCTGCTCGAGGATGGTGAATCCTACGAAACGCTCCGAGGCGTGATGATCAAGGGGCGGGCCATCCTCTACTCGGGCGACGACGACGTGGTTCCCGTCGCCGAGGCCGTGATCAGGCGTAACCAACCGGAGGTCCCCGAAGAACACGTTGCCGCAGCAGCGGTCCAGATGGCGGCCAAGCGGACCGCCGTAGTGGTCGTCCCTGAAAAGGTCGTCTCCTGGGACCACACGAAGTTGGGCGGCACGTACTGAACGGGTACGGGGCCTGAACGGGTACGGGGCCGCGTACCGACTCCGTCGGGACACGCCGCTGGTTCCTCCTAGAATGTCCGCCGTGGACGACCTCCTGGCGGTGCAACAAGAGGACACCACCACCGATCAGATCCGGCATCGCCTCGCCAACCTGCCCGAGCGGGCGACCCTCGAAGCCGTGCTAGCCGAGCGTGAATCGACCGAATCCGATCGCGACGCCCTGCGCCTCGAGCGCCTCGAGCTCGACCGTCGCCAGAAGAGGGTCGAGGCCGATGTCGAGGCCGTCGTCTCGCGCATCCAGGAGTTGAACGACCGCCTGTACGGAAGCGGCATCAGTTCTCCAAGGGAGGCGCGTGAAATCCAGGAGGAGGTCGACCGGCTCAAGCCCCGTCAGGACAACCTCGAAGAGCGAGTGCTCGAGGTCTTCGAGGAGATCGACCCGGTCGATGCCCGGCTGGGCGAACTGGATGCAGCGGCTGAAGCCGGTGATGAGGTGATTGTCGAGGCGCAGGCAGCACTGAACGCCACCGAGGCTGATCTGGCCGAAGAGCTGGTGGGGGTCCGGGAGCGCCGCGATGCAGCGGCCGCCGGAATCTCAGCCGACGTCCTGGACCGCTACGACAGGCTGCGGCGCACGTTCGACTCCAGCACCGTTGTCGGATTCGACGGTTCCGGATGCAGGGGCTGTCCCTCGGCGATGCCGGCCGTCGAGGTGGACCGCGTGAAGCACCTCGAGGCCGGCACCCTCACCGACTGCGCGGAGTGCGGCCGCCTGGTGGTCCGCTGACCGGTGCTCCTCTGGTTCGCCGCCCTTTCGCTTGTCCTGGTGGCAGGTGTCTTCGACAGCCCCAACCTCGACTATCGGCTGGTCGTCGTCGGGGCGGTTCTGCCTGTCGCCGAAGGAGCCGTGGGGGGACCCTGGTTGTTGCACACGCTTCCCTTCTGCGTGGCCGCCCTGTTCGGCGTGATGCTGGTCGCCCGTGGGCGGCGCTTTGCCCAGCGGCGCTGGCTGGGAGTACCGATCGGCCTCTTCGCCCACCTCTTTCTGGACGGGACATGGACGAGGACCGAGGTGTTCTGGTGGCCCTTTGCCGGAATCGACTCACTCGGCGGCTCCTCGGTGCCCGAGTTCAGCCGCTGGCCGGAAGGTCTCGCCTTCGAGGTCGCCGGCGCCGTGGTCGCCCTGTGGGCATGGCGGCGCTACAGGCTGGGGGACCCCTCCTGCCGAGAGGCCCTTCTGCGGCAAGGCCGCCTCACCGGGATGCGATCCTGATGCTCTATGTCGTCCGCCACGGCCGGACCGAGTCGAACGCCTCCGGGCTGCTCCTCGGCAGGGGCGACCCCCATCTTGATGATCTCGGCGTTCTCCAGGCGCAGGCTGTCGCAGATGCGATCGGGCCCGTCGACCGCATCGTTTCCAGCCCCCTGCTCCGGACCCGGCAGACCGCTGCTGCGTTCGGCTCGGACATCGAACTCGACGACCGTTGGATCGAGCTCGACTATGGGGAGTTTGAGGGCCGCCCCGTGGCTGACGTTCCCTCCGGGACCTGGGCGGCCTGGCGGAACGACCTCGACTGGGCGCCACCCGGGGGGGAGAGCCACCGGCAGTTGGGCGCACGCGTTCGAAAGGCATGTGACGACCTGTTGGACGAGGCGGCTATCCGCGACATAGTGGTCCTGACACACGTGTCTCCCGTCAAGGCCGCCATGGCATGGGCGCTCGGAGTCGGCGACGAGGTCGCCTGGCGCTGTTTCGTCGAGACGGCATCCGTGATGACCATCGGCACCGGCCGTGGGGGGCCCTCATTGCGGGGCTTCAACGACACGGGGCACCTCGATCACCTGGGCGGGCTCGGGCCGGCCGGCCGCTGAGCCGTCCGAGGACCAGCTCCTGCTATTCGTGGTCTCCGAGCCCTCCGGAGGAGGGCGGATCAAAGCCCTCGGGCCACACCGTCGTGTCATCATGGCGGATCCCGTCCAGCCGGACAGAATCGAGTTGGGCACCGGTGAAGTCGGTGCCGACGAGGTCGGCGAACGACAGGTCGGCACCGATCAGTGCGGCACCCCGCAAGACGGCACCCGACAGGTTGGCGGCGCGTAGGGTCGCACCGTTGAGGACCGCTCCCCGGAAGTCGGCGCCCATGGCGAAACAACCGGTGAGGTCGGCCTCGTGGAGGCATGTTCGGGACAACGTCGCACCGGCGAGGGTGGCCCCGCCGAGGAGTGCGCCCGTGAGGTCGGCGCCGGTCAGCCAGGCCCCACCGAGGTCCGCCGACCGGAGGTCGGCGCCGATCAGCCGTGCGCTCCCCAGCCAGCAGCGACACAGGGTCGCACCACCGAGGCGGGCACCGGTGAGGTCGGCGTGCCACAGGTTGGCGAGTCGCAGGTCGGCGTCGGCCAGCACGGCGTTCTGGCAGATCGCGTGCCGCAGGGAGGCACCCACCAGTCGGGCATCGGAGAGGTCGGAACCGTTGAGGACCGCACCACCCAGCCAGGCCCCCGAGAGGTCGACGGCACGGAGGTCGGCGTCGGTCAGATCCGCACCGGCGAGGTCGGCGCCGGCTTCGATCGCGTAGCCGTTGATCTCCACCGGCGCGAGCCTAGGCGCTTCCCACAGCAGGGGTCGTTCGTGGCGATCGAAACGGAGTGGACCTGCCTCCACCCCCTCGGGGGCGGGGTGACGGTGAGCCGGCCTGTAGGCGGGGTTCTGTCCACCGGCCCCTTGCGGGGATCCGGATGGGTGACCATCCATCTGTGCGGCCTACCTGGGAGTGTCCACGGACGGGTCGCCCTCTCCCTTTTCGGCCTTGCTCCGGATGGGGTTTGCCGAGCCGACCGGGTCACCCCGGCCGCTGGTGCGCTCTTACCGCACCGTTTCACCCTCACCTGTGCCCCGACTCCCGAAGGGAGCCGAGGCCATCGGCGGTCTGTTCTCTGTGGCACTTTCCTGCGGGTCGCCCCGACTGGCCGCTAGCCAGCATCCTGTCCTCTGGAGCCCCGACCTTCCTCAGCGAAACCCCCTGGGGGGAGACGCCGCGGTCACCCGGCCGGCTCACCGTCCCCTCCAGTGTGGCGGGTCAGGGGACCTGGAGCAACGGGAACTCGATCACCACGTTTCCGTGGCGAATCGGTCCCCGGCGAAATTGGGACTTGCAACGTACGTGTGTCCCGACTAGCACTACGCCGGAGATGCAGACTTCCCGAACCGCCGCCACTTCGTTGTTTCCGCCCACCGGTCGAGCCGGTTGCAACGACGCGGCGCTGCCGTGGGTGGACCGGAGTGCATGTCGGGGCCTCGACGCCACGATCTTCTACCCGGACCCCGACGACGAGGTGGGTACGGAGCGGGCACTGGCCGTGTGCGGAGGCTGTGACGTGCAGGAGCACTGTCTCGAACACGCTCTCTCCCTGCGGGAGCACACCGGCATCTGGGGTGGTGCAACCGAGCGTGATCGTCGACGCATCCTGCGTCGTCGCCGCCGTTCGGCCTGAGGGTCCATCCAGATGGGACTCCAGGGTCTCGGCGGGTGGCCGGGGCTGCTGAACCGGCTGTGCGCCGGCGAGGACCTCGGGAGCGACGAAGCCGAAGCGGTCCTCAGCGAGGTCCTCTCCGGTGGCGCCGAGCCCGTCCAGATAGCCGCATTCCTGGTGGCTCTGAAGGTCAAGGGCGAGACCACTGAGGAGACGGTCGGCCTCGTCCGGGCGATGCTGGCGGCCGCCGAACCCCTGGACCTGCCGGAAGACACGATCGACATCGTCGGTACCGGGGGCTCGCCCCGCAGGCGTGAGAAGGCCCTCAACGTCTCGACCATGGCATGTTTCGTGGCTGCCGGAGCGGGTGCCACGGTGTGCAAGCACGGCAACAGACGGGCCTCGTCGACCTCCGGTGCCTTCGACCTGCTCGACCAGTTGGGGCTCGACATCGACGTCGCTCCCGAGAAGGTGGCGGAGCAGGTGGCCCTGCACAACCTTGGGTTCGCCTTCGCCCGGACCTTCCACCCGGCCATGCGCTTCGCCGGTCCGGTCCGGGCCGGAATCGGAATCCCCACCGTCTTCAACGTGCTGGGGCCCCTCTCGCCTCCAGGTGGCGTGCGGCGCCAGCTCGTCGGATGTGCCGAGCACTCGCTCGGCAACCGCATGATCGAGGTCTTCCGGGCCACCGGCTCGGTGCACACGTGGGTGGTCACCGGACACGACAACCTCGACGAGATCGCAGTTACAGGTCCGACGAGGGTCCTCGAGCTCCGCGACGGTGAGATCGGCGAGTTCGAACTCGACCCCTCGGCACACGGGATCACCATCGTTGAACCCGACGACCTGCCCGGAGGCGACCCGGCTGAAAATGCTGCGATCGCCACCGCATTGTTCGCCGGGGAGGAGCGGGGCCCCGCCCGGGACATCGTCGTGCTGAACGCCGCCGCCGCCCTTGTGGTGGCGGGCGTGGCCGACAACCTCGACGCCGGCATCGAGGCCGCAACGGCTTCGATAGACGGCGGTTCGGCTGCGGCTGTTTTGGAGGCACTGCGCGCCTGACGCGCTCCCGCCGGGTCGCGGCCATGCTCACGTGGCGGGTGATCGGGGCGCAAACCGGGGAATGGGCCGGAGGGGTTCCGCCAGTGGACCTTCGACGTGGAGCGGCTCGAGGCGGTGGGCCTCCCGCTCGAACCAGGTTGCCACGCAGTTCAGCTCATCGGCCTCGTCCCGGGTGACGGGCCCCACCGGTGGCGCAACTTCGTCGAAGGTGGGCTCGTCGACTGGATCCGGTTCTCCGTCGCTCCAGGTCCGGTGCAACCTTCCGTTGATGACCTCGGCAATTCCGTGTCCGACTATCCGGACCCGGACCCGGCCGGCGTTCCGGAGGATGTCGATGCGGCGCTGGCGTAGGAGGGTGCTAGCCAGTGCCTCGGCGCCATTGCGGGCGTCGGCAGCCTCCTCGAAGCGCTCAGCGGCCGCCAACCCCTGCATCCGTTCCGCGAGGGGTCGGAGCAGCAGTTGGGGCTCGCCGGTGAGGCCCCGGTATGCGAGGTCCGCGATGTCGGCATAGTCCGACTCGTCGATCGATCCGGAGCAGGGGCATGCGGCTGCCCCCAACTGGGCCGCCGTGCAGGGCGAGGTGCTGGATGAGGTGCTGCGATCCCTGGGGACACGCCCCGTGCAGCGCCGCAGCGGGACGACCGAGTGGATCGCCCCGATCACCTGCCGGGCGAACGAGGTGGATCGGACGGGACCTATGTAGAGGGCGCCGTCGTCCCTGACCACGCGTGCCACTGCCAGTCGGGGGAAGGCCTCCCCGAGCGTGAGCTTGAGGTAGACGTAGCGTCCGCTGCCGGTCCCCTGGCGGTTGTAGCGGGGCTGGTGCCGGTGGATGAGCCGGATCTCGATGACCGCAGCCTCGAGCGGGCTCGAGCACACCTGGTGGTCGATGCGTTGGGTCTCGCGTAGAAGGCGCTGGACCTTGCGGCGTCCGTCGGTCGAGAAGTAGCTGCGGACACGGGACCGCAGGTTGGTGGCCTTGCCGACATAGAGGACGTCGCCACGACGGTCGCGGAAGATGTAGACGCCCGGCAGGCGGGGGAGGGTCTCGGTGAGGGGCAGCTTTCCGGCTTCGGCATGGCCCGCCATGGTCGGCAGGACCAGGAGGTCGTCGAGGCCGGTGACCCCGAGCGTCGCCGCCCGCTCGATCAGGAGGTGCAGCAGTTCGCCGGTGGCGAGGGCGTCATCGAGGGCACGGTGGTTGGGGGAGTGGTCGAGGCGCAGGTGCCTGGCGAGGGTGCCGAGCTTGCAGTCGGGGACCTGGTCGCGCACGAGGCGGCGTGCCAGTGCACACGTGTCGACGGATCTGTTGGTGAGGGGCGGCCGGTCGGCCCGCTCGAGCGCAGCCCGCAGGAAGGAGAGGTCGAAGCGGACGTTGTGGCCGACGATGACCGAATCGCCGACGAACTCGAGGAGGGTGGGCAACACGGCGTCGATCAGGGGAGCGTCGTGCACCATCGCCTCGGTGATTCCGGTCAGCACCGTGATGCGGGGTGGGATGCCGCAGCCCGGATCGACCAGCGTCTGGAAGGTGCCGAGACAGGCCCCTCCCCGGAGCTTGACGGCGCCGATCTCGGTGATTGCACACGTGGCCGGGGAGGTGCCGGTGGTTTCGAGGTCGATTACGCAGAAGGTGACGTCGGAAAGCGGCGTTCCGAGGTCGTCGAGGGAGCGCTGGAGGGGCGGGGCACGGGTGGTTTCGCGGGTGGTTTTGCGGGCGGAAACAGGCATCCCTACCAGTAAATCGAACATGTGTTCGTCTGTCAAGCGTGGTTTCCCGAAGGGCTGTCACATCCCATCGCGATAATGTCGCCATGGAAAATCCACGAATACCTGAACCATTCCCCCAGACCATGGTGATCGACTGCGCCACCTGCAGTGAGCAGCACACCGCCACCTGCGACGACTGCGTCGTGACCTTCCTGCTGGGTCGTCGGCCGGGCGAGGCCGTCGTGATCGACCTGGCGGAACACCGCAGCCTCCGCATCCTCGCCGACGCCGGTCTGGCGCCGCCGTTGCGGCACAGCGCCGACTGACCCGGGGCGCCTCTTCGGGCCCGATACCTGCGACGATGGCGCCATGGATCAGGGAGCGCCGCCGGGATCGATGACAGAACCTGCTGTGCTGGCCGACGAACTGTGCGAGTTGGGCCGTCGGTCCGGTCTCGATGCTGTGGGCATCGCCGACGCCTCGCCGTTCATCGAAACCCGGCGCCACCTCCTCGAACGTAGGGACCGCGGCCTCGCTGCCGACATGCAGTTCACCTACCGCAACCCCGAACGCTCCACCGACCCGCAACGCACGCTGCCCGGCGCACGCTCCCTCGTGGTCGGCGCCCTGCGCATTCCGGCGCCACGGCTGGCTGCGCCCGCACCCGACGAGGCCCGCGTCGCCGCCTACGCACGCGCAGACCACTACGGGGAACTGAGGCGCTCGCTCGAAACAATCGCCGATCGGATCCGGGAGCGTGGCTGGCATGCCCGGGTGGTCGCCGACGACAACGCCCTGGTCGACCGGGAGGCCGCCGTTCGGGCCGGCATCGGCTGGTACGGCAAGAATGCCAACGTCCTGCTTCCCGGACGCGGAAGCTGGTTCGTCCTGGGTTCTGTCGTCACCGATGCCCGGCTGCCCGCATCTACCGAGACCGTCCGTGACGGCTGCGGAACCTGCGACCGCTGCATCACCGGTTGTCCGACAGGCGCCATCATCGAACCGGGAGTCGTCGACGCACGCCGTTGCCTGGCCTGGTTGGTACAGGCACCGGGGTCGATTCCGGTCGAGTTCCGGCGGGCGGTCGGTGATCGCCTCTACGGCTGCGACGACTGCCAGGAGGTATGCCCTGTCGGTCGTGCTGAACGCGACGGCGACCCCGACTCGGGGGCAGGTGCCAACGAGTCGGCCGCATGGATCCTCGGGGCGTCCGACCCCGACCTCCTGGACCGCTTCGGCCGCTGGTACATAGCCGAGCGCGACCCCGGGTACCTGCGCAGGAATGCACTCATCGTGCTCGGCAACGCGGTGGACGGATCCCCGGAAATCGACGCCCTGCTCCACGGCTACACAGCGTCCCCGGACCCGATGCTCCGGGAACACGCCGAGTGGGCCATCCTGAACCGCTCCCGGGCCACCCAGCCTTGCACCAGGATCGCTACGCCGTGAGATCCCACCTGCTGGTCACCAACGACTTCCCACCCAAGGTGGGAGGCATCCAGTCCTACCTCTGGGAACTGTGGCGCCGCCTTCCCGCCGAGGACGTGGCCGTCCACACCACCCCCCACGAAGGGGCGGCGGCGTTCGATGCCGGGCAGCGGTTCGCCATCACCCGCTCGCGGGAACCGTGGCTGCTTCCGTACCCGTGGCTGTCGCGACGTGTGGACCGACTTGCCCGGGAGCATGCTGCCGAACTGGTGGTCTGGGATCCGGCGATTCCCGTAGGCCTCACCGCCCCACGTGTCGAAATGCCGTACGCCGTCGTCCTGCATGGCGCCGAGGTCACGATTCCGGGCAGGTTGCCAATCCTGCGGCCCCTTCTGGGGCGCGTCCTGCGTGGTGCATCGCTGGTCATCAGCGCCGGCGGCTATCCCGCGGCCGAAGCCGAGCGAGCCGCCGGTGGACCCCTGCCGAGCCTCATGGTTCCGCCTGGCGTCAACACCGACCGATTCGTTCCACTCGATGGGGGCGAACGGGCGTCGGTGCGCCGCCAACTCGGCCTGCCGGTCGATGCTGCCCTGGTGGTCAGCGTCAGTCGGCTCGTCCCCCGAAAGGGCATGGACACCCTGGTCCGAGCGGTGGCCCGCCTTGCCATCAGCGAGCCGGACGTGGTCCTGGCGATAGCCGGAGCGGGTCGTGAGCGTGCCCGTCTCGAGGCGCTCATCGAGCGCACCGGCGCTCCGGCGTTCCTGCTCGGACGGGTCGAGGAACGCCTCCTGCCCGGCCTCTACGGGGCAGGCGACGTGTTCGCATTGCCCTGCCGCACACGCCTCGGTGGCCTCGAGCAGGAGGGGTTCGGCATCGTCTTTCTGGAAGCGGCCGCCGCCGGTGTACCTCAGGTGGCCGGCCGCAGCGGGGGAGCGGCAGAAGCAGTCGAACATGGGAGGACGGGCCTCGTCGTGGACGACCCGGACGACATTGTGGCCGTTGCCGAGGCGATCGGCGGATTGCTCTCCGACGAGGATCGCCGCAGGTCGATGGCGAAGGCCGGGCGGCTCCGTGCTGAGAGCGAGTTCTCCTATGACGTGCTGGCCGACCGCCTTCGGGAGGGCATCGACGCAGCAGTTCTTCGCCCCGCCTGATGAGCCTCTCTCTACGATGAGGTACCGCCCATGCCTCACGCGGTCCGGTGACGTGCTCGGGTAGTGTCGGAGGCGATGAGCGACCATGCCAGCCAACACACCCACATCCAGGCTCCACCTGAACTGTGCTTCGCCACGGTGCTCGACGTCGGGCGGTACCCCGAATGGGCCGTCGACATCAAGGAGGCGAACGTCCTCGTCTTTGATGAGGAAGGCAGGGCCGGCGACGTTCAGTTCCGGGCGGCTGCGATGGGACGCAGCAGCAGTTACACGCTGCGCTACACCTACGGCTCCAACCCGCTGCGCGTGTCCTGGCGCCTGATCGAGGGCGACGTGATGCGTCGCATGAGCGGCGAATACGAGTTCGTCCCAGTGGAGGGCGATCCCAACGCCACCCAGATCCACTACGACCTCGACGTCGACCTCCTGGTCCGACTGCCCGGCTTCGTGAAGCGCCGCCTCGAGGCCAAGATCGTGCACACGGCGATCGACGACCTCAAGGCCCATATCGAGGCGCTGTCCGCCCGGCACTGAACATCGGGGCCCCATAGCCCGAACAACCCCGGGATCCGCCCCCACCGTGCCGGGTACGCTCAACGCCGATGGAGTATCGGCGCATCACCGCACTACCTCCCTACGTATTCACGATCATCGACACGCTCAAGGTAGAGGCGCGGCGGGCCGGCAGGGATGTCATCGACCTCGGCGTCGGCTTCGGCCCAGGCGGGGAGGGCCATGTCCGGTTCGCCCTCATCGAAAACGAACAGCGGATCGCCCAGGCTGTGCGTAGCCTGCGCGGCTGCCTTGATCGCCTTGGCTGAGGAGGAGCAGACGTGCGCATCGGAATTCTGACCGGAGGAGGTGACTGTCCGGGTCTCAACGCCGTCATCCGGGCTGTCGTCAGGCGCGTCGAACGGGGTCATGCCGGAACCGTTCTCGGCTTTCGCGATGGATGGAACGGTCTCATCGAGGACGATGCCGTCGACCTGGACGTGGAGGCCTGCCGGGGGTTGTTGCCGCGTGGAGGGACCGTGCTGGGCACTTCGCGGATTCAGCCGTTCGGGGTGGATGGGGGGGTCGATGCTTGCCGGAACACGCTCGAGGTACGGGATGTCTCGGCGCTCGTGGTCGTCGGCGGCGAGGGGACCCTCTCGTGCGCTCTCGAGATGCACAGCGAGGGGTTTCCTGTAGTGGGGGTGCCAAAGACGATCGACAACGACATTGCCGGAACCGAGATGACCTTCGGCTTCGAGACTGCCGTTGAGATCGCAACCGAGGCGATTGATCGACTACACACGACAGCCGAGTCGCACGATCGGGTCATGGTCGTCGAGGTGATGGGCCGCCACGCCGGACACATCGCCGCCTGGGCGGGCCTTGCGGGTGGCGCCACGGTCACGCTTGTCCCCGAGGAACCCTTCGACATCGAGGATGTCTGCGAGCGGGTTCGGCGCCGTCATGACCGTGGACGCTATGCATCGATTGTCGTCGTCGCCGAGGGAGCGCTTCCGGTCGAGGGAACGATTGCCATGCCCGAACCCGAACACGACCGCTTCGGACATGTTCGGCTCGGAGGGATCGCCCATCCGATCGCCGCGGAGATCCGAGCCCGCACCGGCTTCGAGACCCGGGTCACGATCCTCGGCCACGTCCAGCGGGGCGGCACGCCCACAGCGTTTGATCGGGTGCTGGCCACCCGCCTGGGCGTGGCAGCCGCCGACGCTGCCGTCGAGGGAGACTTCGGAACCATGTCGGCGCTACGTGGAGGCGACATCGTGAGGATCCCGCTCGAGGAGGCGGTGGGACACCTCAAGGTACTGGACGACGACCTGTGGCAGACCGCCAGCGTGTTCTTCGCCTGACCCCCGCTACCCGGACCTCGACCCTGACCTTGACACTGGCCTCGACCCTGGCCTTGACACTGGCCTCGACCCTGGCCTCGACTCTGGCCTCAACCCTGGCCTCGACTCTGGCCTCGACTCTGGTCTCAACCCTGGTCGAGTTCCCGGTAGCGGGGATCAAAGCTGGCGTAGTTGGCGCAGTAGACGGGGGCACCCTCCTCGGTCGGATCGCCGTCGCTCACCGGGATGTTGATGGGGATCAACTCCCCTTCCCTCTCTACGAGGATCTTCACCAGTTGGATCTCGGCGCCTACGATCAACTCGGTAGCCGTGCAGACGAGCATGGCGTAGGCAAGGCGGTTGCTCGTCGAGTCGTCCTGCGGGAACCCCTCAAGGCTGTTCAGGTGGATTTCGAGCAGGGTTCCGTTCAGGATCGTGCCGATGATCGTGCTGCCCTCAATGAACGGTGAGACATACTTCTCCTCCTGTTCCTCCAGGTTCGGGCCGGCCAGCACCTGCTCGAGGATCGTGTTGACCGTGCCGTCCGGGTCGATGTCGCGGGTGACCTTGGCCAACTGCATGCGGTCGTCGATGTTCTGTGCGAGGAAGATCTCGACCTGCTCGGTGTCCGGCGAGGCGATCGTCGTCGTGGTGGCGTCCGGTTGCAGTGCATCAGGGATGGACGCAGAGACCGACCGCGGCTGGCTCTCCACGGTGATCCCGCATGCGGCGGCGAGCAGCGTCAGCCCGAGGAGCGCCGCCAGGGTCGAGGGTGGTATCCAGCGACTCACACGGTCACCGCCGCGTGGTCGTCATCTGGGAGCGGCAGTTCGATGACGAAGCGGGCGCCGGACCCGCCATCGCTCCGGTCCTCGACCCAGACCCGCCCGGCATGGAGGCGAATGTCCTCCCATACGAGGCTGAGGCCCAGGCCGACCCCGGAGCCACCCCCCCGACTGCCAGCGGAGGATCCTCGGGAAAATCGGTCGAAGATATGTTCCCGCTCAGCCGGGGGAACGCCCGGTCCGTCGTCCTCGATCCCGATGCGGACGACCCCGATGTCGCGTTCCATGGAGACCCCGGTGAGGCCACCACCGTGGCGTGTCGCATTGCGCACGAGGTTGGCCATCACCCGTGCAAGACGGCGCTTGTCACCGTCGATGAATACCGGTCTGCCACCAAAGCCATCGGCAACGGCGACATCTTCGAGGTGGACGGAGCGCAACGAGGCGTGGACAAAGTTGGCAATGTTGATCTCGGTCAACTCCAGCGAGGCTGCACCGGCGTCGAAGCGCGAGATCTCGAGCAGGTCCTCGACCAGGCGGCTGAACCGGGCCAGGTCCTGGGAAAGCAGGTCCAGGGCGGTCCGGGAACGCTCTGAGAACTGGTCGCGGCGGGCTTCCAGAACACCGACCGTCGTGGTGAGGGTCATCAGCGGGCTGCGGAGTTCGTGGCTCACCTCCGAGGCGAAGCGGGCGTCGCGACGAATACGCGCCTCTAGGGCCTCGGCCATATCGTTGAACGAATCTGACAGAAGATCGAGGTCGGGGTCGGCCTGACGCTCGAGGCGTGTGTCGAGGCGACCACCGGCGATGGCCTGGGCAGCAGCGCTTACCCGTCGCAGCGGGCGCAGGGTGCGGCGGCTCGCCCACCAGCCGAGGACCGCTCCGAGCAGCGTGGTTGCAGCTCCGGCCGAGAACAGGATGAAGCGGATGGATCCGAGTGTGTCGGCGACACCATCGAGGTCGATCACCTCGTAGTAGTCGGCGTCGAACGAGGTCAGCGGGAGTCCGATCACCAACTGGGGTCGGCCGGCGACGATCGTCCGGATCTGCCCCGGCTGGCCACTCTCGACGAGTGCCGTGAGAACGCCGGGGATGTCGCCGCGACCGAACTCGGGAGCGAGAAGCCATTCGGTCCTGAGGCGCACCAGGGGCTGGCTGCCCTCGAGGTTCGTCAGGGAGTCCACGATTGAGGGAAGCCCCTCGACAGTGGTGTCCGGCGTGAGCTGGTTGTTGAGGCGGGCGGCGTTGCTGACGGCAACGGCGGCGGCGCTCTTCTCGCGGGTCTCGATCAACTGTTCACGTGACAGCACCATGGTGACGCCGGCGAGCACCACCGAGAGCACGAGGCCACCGATGGCGAAGGCCATCGATATGCGTGCACGCAGGCCGACCGGTCGCAGGGACTTCGTATCTGTGGTGCCGGCGGTCATGTCAGGGCTGGAGCTTGTACCCCATGCCGCGGACAGTCACGAGGAAGCGAGGGTTGGCGGCGTCGGGCTCGATCTTTGTCCGAAGGCGTCGGACGTGGACATCCACCAGGCGGCCGTCGCCGAAATAGTCGTACCCCCAGACCCGCTCGAGGAGCTCCTCCCGGCTGAGGACCTTTCCGGCGTGCTGTCCCAACTCGACCAGCAGTTGGAACTCGGTCCGGGTGAGGTGGACCTCGATGCCACCCAGGCGGACGACCCCCTCCTCAGGGGCCACCTCCAGTTGGTCGAAGATCATGGTTTCCGGCATGGTTTCGGATGAGCGGTACCGGCGGAGCAGTGCACGGATGCGCGCCGAGAGTTCCTTTGGGGCGAACGGCTTTGTCAGGTAGTCGTCGGCACCCGCTTCGAGCCCGGCGACCACATCGTGGGTGTCGGCCCGAGCCGTGACCATGACGATCGGCACGGCGCTGGTACGGCGGATGCTGCGGCAGACCTCGAAGCCGTCGACGCCCGGAAGCATGATGTCGATGAGCACTACGTCGACAGGTGTCCGGGCGAAAGCCGCCATGGCCTCCTCGCCACTGGCCGTCTCCTCCACCTCCCAGCCCTCGTCCTCGAGGGCGAGGCGGACTGCGGCGCGGATGCGTTCATCGTCCTCGACTGTCAGGATTCGAGTTCCCACGTGCATCATCGTGCCCTATTTGCGCCGCCGATGCTGAACATCGCTCGGAAATGCCATTTCCTGGAGATCGTGCCCTCCGGTCAGACCCTGTCGGCCTCCACCGATCGGAGCAGTTCGGCGAGCGCATCACGTAGCCCCGGAGGGGCGGCAAGGACGAAGTCGCCGTCCGTCGGGTTGCCGTCGAGGTCTCCGATCGTGCCGCCGGCCTCGCTGACGAGGACTGTTCCAGCCGCAATGTCCCAGAGGTTGAGGCCGCGTTCGTAGTAGGCGTCGAGCCGTCCGGCAGCCACGTTGGCGAGGTCCATGGCGGCGCCACCACCGCGACGGATGTCGCGGATCCGGGGAAGCACCTCGACGAGTCCGATCGCCTGCCTGCGTCGGCGATCCGGGTGGTAGCCGAACCCGGTTGCCACGAGCGCCTGCGAGAGTTCCATCTGGTCGCTCACCCGGATCGGTTCGCCGTTACAGGTGGCGCCGGCACCCCTGGCGCCGGCGAACTCGTTGCCCAGAGCCGGGTCGACGATCACGCCGACAGCAGGTTCACCGTCGATCTCCGCTCCGATGGAGATCGAATAGCCCGCGAGTCCGTAGACGAAGTTCGTGGTGGCGTCGATGGGATCGATGATCCAGCGAACTCCGCTGGATCCCTCCAACGTGGTCTCCTCTTCGGCCAGGATTCCGTCGTCCGGTCGGGCATCCAGCAGCCGGGCGACGATCTGGGATTCGGACCAACGGTCAGCGGCGGTCACCAGATCCGTAGGGGTGCTCTTGGTGCCCTCGGCGGGGGTCCTGCCGGCGAGTTGCCGAAGTTCCGGGGCCACGGCGCGGGCCACTTCCAGGGCAAGGTCGCGCAGGTCTGTCGGATCAGCCACGGGAGTTCGATCTCAGCAAATCGGATGGTGGTCCCGAGCGGCCTGCTGGAGTTCCCTGGTACGCCATTCGGCCATTGCCCGAAGCGTGAGCGTTGCGACGATGCCGACCCCGGTTGCTGCACCTACGGCACCGAGCACACCCATGGAACCTGCCAGCGTCGTGCAACCGTCGGTGCACTGGAGGTCGGTGACGGCGTAGCCCACCAGGCCGCCACAGGCTCCGGCGATGAGCACGGCGATGAACGCCAGTACTCGGGCGATGGGCGGCGGGGCAGCCGATGCCAGGGGATCGCAAGACGTTGTTCCCACAGGGGGAAGGCTACGTTCCCACAGGGGAAGGCGACCTTTTGATGCCAACTGGCCCCGGCCCGTTCCAAGTGGGCGTTCTGGGCGCGAGAATGGCCGGATGCGCGACTGGACCGTTGCCGGGGCCCTCATCGTGAGGGACGATCGTCTTCTCCTCGTGGCGAACCGTCGCCGGGACGGTCGCATCGAATGGACACCGCCGGGTGGTGTGATCGACCCCGGCGAGACCAGCCTCGAGGCGCTCGGCCGGGAGGTTCGTGAGGAGACGGGTCTGGCGGTGGCGTCATGGTCCGACCTCGTCTACCGCGTGTCGGTCGACTTTCCGGACCGGGGAATGCGCCTGGGGGTCGAGGTATTCCGGGCAGAGTTGTGGTCCGGCGACCTGACATTCGAGGACCCGGACGGCATCGTCGAGGACGGGGTCTTCGTAGATGAGGAGCACGGAGGCACCCTCCTCGAAACGGCGCCGCGCTGGGTGTGGGAGCCGGTCGGCGACTGGTTGGCCGGAGGGGTGCCATTCGGCGCCGGCTACGAGTTCCTCGTCCGCGGCACACGCCCAGGGCACCTCGACGTCACACGACGGTGAGCAGCGCAGGCTCCTCCGACACGGCTGCACCGTCGGCCGAAGGGGCGGCGTCGATACTGCACGTCGACATGGACGCCTTCTTCGCGTCGGTGGAGTTGGTGCGCCGCCCGGAGTTGCGCGGGCGGCCGGTGCTCGTCGGCGGAACTGGAGAGCGGGGCGTGGTTGCAGCGGCTTCGTATGAGGCACGCGTCTACGGAATCCACTCGGCGATGTCGTCGGTCGTAGCGCGTCGGTTGTGCCCCGACGCCGTGTTCCTGCCAGGCGACCATGCCCACTACGGGGAGGTCAGCCGACGGGTGATGGCGATCTTCCGGCGGTTCACCCCGCTGGTCGAACCGCTTTCACTGGATGAGGCGTTTCTCGACGTCTCGGGCTCGGTGGCCCTCCTCGGCACGCCCCTAGAGCAGGCGACGGAGATTCGTCGAATCGTCAGCACCGAGGAGGGGCTGGGTTGCAGCGTCGGCGTCGCCCCCAACAAGTACCTGGCGAAGCTCGCCAGCGAGCAGGCCAAGCCGCGTGTCGGCGAGCGGGGCCCGGAGGCCGGCGTCGGCGTGCTCGTGGTGCGATCCGGGGAGGTCGGTGGCTTCCTCGAACGACTTCCCGTCTCGGCCATCTGGGGTGTGGGCCCCAGAACCGACGAGCGCCTGCAGCGCCTCGGCATCCGGACGGTGGGCAAGTTGGCCGAGGTCCCCGAGCACACCCTGGTCGAACTCTTCGGTGAAGTGCTCGGGCGGCACCTCTGGCGGCTGGCGCGGGGCATCGACGACCGTCCGGTCGACCCGGCCCAGTCGGTCAAGTCCGTGAGCCATGAAGAGACCTTCGCGGTGGACCGGACCGGCCGGGAGGATCTCCACCACGAGCTGGTCCGGCAGTCGAATGCCGTGGCGGGGCGGCTCCGGGCGGGTGGCATCGCCGGGCGTACGGTGACCCTCAAGGTGCGGTTCGTCGACTTCACGACCGTGACCCGGTCGCACACCAGGGTCGATCCCACCGATGTCGCCGCCGAGATCGTAGAGACCGCCGGCGAGCTCCTCGACGGGCTCGATCCGACGCCCGGCGTGCGCCTGCTGGGGGTGGGGGTGAGCGGCCTCCAGGATGCCTCGGTCCGGCAACTCCGCTTCGAGGACCTCGATACCCGGACCCGGCGTCAGGCGGAGAGGACCGTCGACGAGATCAGGAAGCGCTTCGGGAAGGAGATCATCGGGCCGGGGAGTGCGTTTTCTTCTTCGGATGAACCCCGGCCCGACGCCGGAAGCCGTCCATGGGGACCCGACAACATTTCTCAAGGACATGAAGGACATGAAGGACATGAAGGGCGTGAAGGGCGTGAAGGGGCGTGAAGGGGCGTGAAGGGCGTGAAGGGCGTGAAGGGCGTGAAGGGCGTGAAGGGGCGTGAAGGGGCGTGAAGGGGCATGAAGGGCATGAAGGGCATGAGTGCGCCTGATGAGTCTCGACGCGCGTTGTGGTAGCGCTCCTGCTGTGAGAAACTGGAGGACACCAGTGTCGAGCCGGAGGGCCGTGTGCCACTGTCCAAGGATGAGGAACGGATCCTCAGCGAGATCGAGCAGCAGCTCTACGAATCCGATCCCCGCCTTGCACGCGAGGTGGCAGAGACGACCGTCTACACGGATGCGTTGCATCGGCTGAAGTGGTCGGTATTCGGCTTCGTGGGGGGAGTGGCCCTGATGATCGTCACCCTGTCGACGTCATACCTCCTGGCGTTCGTCGGCTTTCTCGCGATGCTGGGGTCGGCGCTGGTCCTGGAGCGGAGCATCCGCCACCTCGGGAAGACAGGCCTCGAACAGGGTCGTCGCTCCCGAAAGACAGTGTCGTTTCGCGACGCCTTCGGGAGCACCCGCCAGAAGATGCGCGAGCGCTTCGAGCGCGGCGAATCCGGCCGCAACTGATCCCAGAAGCGACTGCATCGTGGCCAATGTCCTGGCCATCGACATCGGTGGCACCAAGATCGATGCCGGTGTCGTCGACCGGTCCGGTGAGGTGCTCGTACGGTCCCGGATCTCCACCCGTGCCGGGGCCGGTGACGATCTCTTCGGGTGTGTCGCCACCCTGGTGGAAGGGGTCCTCGAAGCGTCTTCCGTGAGGCCTGACGTCATCGGAGTCGGTTGCGGCGGGCCCATGCTCGCCGGAGGTGTCGAGGTCTCGCCGCTCAACATTCCCGAGTGGCGGGCCTTCCCGTTGCAGGGCAGTCTCGGCGACCGCTTCGGCCTGACGACCTTCGTGGACAACGACGCCAAGGCGTTGGCGCTCGCCGAGGGCTGGCGGGGTGCCGCGGTCGGTGAGCGCGACTACCTCGCCATGGTCGTCTCGACGGGGGTCGGCGCTGGGATCGTGCTCGACGGACGCCTGCTCGACGGGGCGGCCGGCAACGCCGGTCACATCGGACATGTCGTCGTCGAACCGGGCGGTCCCCTGTGCGCCTGCGGCGTACACGGCTGCCTCGAGGCGGTGGCGTCCGGATCGGCCCTGGCCGCGGAGCTCGGACATCCGGCGGCGCAGGCCCCTCCCGAGATCCGTGAACGTACGGGACGGTATGTAGGTCGTGCAGTCGCGGCGGTTGTCAACCTCCTCGACCTGCGACTGGCGGTGGTGGCCGGATCGGTGGCGCTCGGCTTCGGCGAGGTGTTCTTCTCGGCGGCAGGCGATGAGCTGGCGGCCGGGTGTGGCCTCGAGTTCACAGAGGGGGCCAGGATCGTCCCGGCAGGGCTGGGGGCCGACGGCCCACTGGTTGGTGCGGCCGCTGTGGGCCTGCGCGGCCTGGGAATCCTGGAGGGCGTGCGGTGAGTGCCAGTCTGCTGGTTCGGATCACCGCAGCTGTTCTGGTCCGCCCACGCCTCTGGGTCACGGCGCTTCGGCAGGCCCATCGCCTTGCACCCCGGGGATGGTGGCGTCGACCACCGTTCCTGCCGCTCCCGGATCGTGGCTATTCGGCGTTCCGGCAGGTCACCCAGTACGGCGACCCCGGCCACCCGCCGGAGGTCGGGGACATCCTGGTATGGCTCGACTGGTGCCGCTCCCTTCCGGCGGCGGTCGCTGCCGGAACTTGCGAAGAAGGCGCATGGGGCGACCAGTAGGGTTCGGATGTGGCCAACTCACTGATCCTCAATGCCACCTATGAGCCGCTTTCGATCGTGTCGACCAGGCGGGCGATCGTCCTCGTGCTGGGAGAGCGTGCGGAGACGGTGCATACCACCGGGCGGGTCGTCCATTCGGAGTTCCTCGAGATCAACGAACCCTCCGTGGTCCGCCTGTCGCGATACGTGCACGTTCCCAGGTACCGGCGCCGGGGCTTCAGTCGGAGGGCGGTCCTCCACCGTGACGAACACCGCTGCCAGTACTGCGGCTCGCGGGCTGAAAGCGTCGACCATGTCGTGCCGAGGAGCCGTGGGGGCGCCCACGATTGGGAGAACGTGGTTGCCGCCTGCCGTCGCTGCAACACGCGCAAGAGCGACCGGCCCCTTGCCGAGTCCGGGCTGTGGCTGAGTCGGGAGCCGCGGGTGCCCCGCCTCTCGACCTGGTTCGTGATGATGGCCGGTTCCGTCCCCCGGTCCTGGGAGCCGTATCTGGACCTGGTGGCCGGCCAGACGGCGTGAACGGCTGGGAGTGCGATCGGCCCCTCGGAGGTGTAGCCGAGCGCCATCTCCGGGACCCCTGCTTCGCCACGCGGCGGGTCCTCATCCACGAGGTCGACCGTCCGACGCTGGTTCTCGGCAGCGCCCAACGGGATGGACGGTGGGCGCCGGACGAGGCCCGGCTGCAGGCTGCCGGATGCGATCTGGTCAGGCGCCGCTCCGGTGGCGGTGGCGTCCTCCTCCGTCCGGGTCACGTGCTCTGGGTGGATGTCATCCTCCCGCGTGGCGACGACCTCTGGGACGACGACGTGGGGTGCTCGGGCCTGTGGCTGGGCGATGTCTGGGCGGCAGTGCTGGAAGGCATGGGCCTCGTTGCCGAAGTGCATCGGGGCGCGCTGGTCGGAGGTAGGTGGTCCGGGGCCGTGTGCTTTGCCGGACGCGGGCCCGGTGAGGTCTCGGTAGGCGGCCGCAAGGTGGTCGGCATCAGCCAACGCCGCACCAGGGAGGGTGCCTGGTTCCAGTGTGCGGCCCTGCTGGAATGGCGGCCCCGGGAGATGGTCGACCTGCTGGGCCTCGAACCGGTGGGTCAGGTGATGGCGGAACTGGAGGCGTGTGCCGTCGGCCTGGTCGACCTGCTGGCGGGAGATTCGCCGGGCGCCGAGGGCCTGTCGGCGGCTTTGTCGGCGGCTTTGTTGGCCGAGTTCTCCCGAAGCTCCTGACCCGTCAGGGCCGACAACTCCTAGCCGGGGATGTGCGCAGTTTCTCGGGTGTCTTTCGGATCCTGCGCGTCCTGTGGGGCGGTGACTTGCTTATGGGGGGCAATTACCCATAGAGTGGGTCGTTGTGGAGTGAAAGGGGGAACAGTTGCTTCCTCCTTCCACCCCGAACCGACAAGCCAGCACCACGATCCGGAGAGGAGGGGAGAGCGACATGGACTTCGACTTCTTCGTCGGAACATTCGAACACACGCTCGACGAAAAGGGACGAATCGTCCTTCCCGCCAAGTTCCGGTCCCACTTCACCGACGGCGTGTACCTCACTCCGGCCGACGACTGCGTGGTGCTGCGGACCCGGGCGGAGTTCGAGGGAATGGTCGAGCGCATCCAGGCGAAGGTGCGCTCCGGCGAGGTCGACCACCAGTTGAGAACGGCGCTTGGGTCGGAGTCCGTCAACGTGCAACCGGATGCCCAGGGCCGCATCACCCTGACGGCACGGCTCCAGGAACTTGCCTCCCTGGAGCGCGAGATCGTCCTCATCGGAGCCTTCGACACGATCCAGATCTATGCGGCGTCCACCTGGCGCCAGGTGGAACAGGCAAGCGCCAGCGTCGTCGCCGAGGCATACCGCCAGGGCATCGGAATCTGAGGCAGAAGGACAAGGGGGTGGCACGGCGCAACTCGACCACGAGGACGAGGGATGGCGAACCCGGCCGCCCTTCGACAGTCCCCCGATCGGCAGGATGGGAGGTCCCTACTCCGCCCGCTTGCCATCCAGCCCGACCGGGAGAGAAATCCCGGCGTGCGCCCGCCGATCGGGGGACTGTCGAGGGACGGCGGGGACGTTGTCGAGTCGCCGCCGCATTCACCATGGACACCTCCGATGCAACTCCCGAACCGATCCCGGAAGCGACCCCGGAGAACCCCTTCCGTCACCTGCCGGTGATGCTCGACGAGGTGCTCGCCGCACTCGAGCCAATGCCGGCCGGTGCCTTCCTCGACGCCACCGTGGGCGGTGGAGGCCACGCCGCCGCCCTGCTCGATGCCCGCCCCGACTGTCGCCTGATCGGCATCGACCGTGACGCCGAAGCCATCGAGGCTGCTGGGCACCGCCTCGCCGCATTCGGGGAACGTGTCCACCTCGTACACGCTGCCTTCCGCGACCTGTCCGGTGTCCTCGCCCACGTGCTCGGAGGAGACCCCCTGGTCGGGTTCCTGTTCGACCTTGGCGTGTCCTCCCCGCAGCTCGACCGCTCCGAACGCGGCTTCAGCTACCGGGAGCCGGGTCCGCTCGACATGAGAATGGACCGCCGGCAGACCCGGACCGCAGCCGACCTCGTCAACGGCTCGACCGAATCCGAGCTCGCCGCCATCCTTCGAACCCACGCCGACGAACGGCATGCCGGGCGGATCGCCGCCGCCCTGGTGGCGGCCCGACCGGTCACCGACACCAGACAACTCGCTGATCTGGTCCGTGATGCGATTCCGGCCCCCGCACGGCGCCGTGGTGGGCACCCGGCCAAGCGCACGTTCCAGGCCCTGCGCATAGCGGTCAACGACGAACTGGCCCAACTGCCCGGCACCCTCGATATGGCCATTGAACGCCTGGTCACCGGCGGTCGGGGAGTTGTCCTCGCCTACCACTCGGGCGAGGACCGGATCGTCAAGGAGCGCTTCGACCAGGCGGCGACCGGTGGATGCACGTGCCCGGCCCGACTGCCCTGTGGCTGTGGGGCCGTGTCGACAGCCCGCACCCTCCGACGAGGCGCCCGCCTGCCCTCCGATGCGGAACAGGCACGCAATCCCCGGGCGGCGAGTGCCCGCCTCCGGGTCCTCGAGCGGACGAATCCGGAGAAGCGCCCATGACCGCCGTCCTGCGCCTGCCCCGACCGCTCCGCCGACAGGCGCCCGGCTCGACTCCCACGGCTACTCCTGATGCGGGAATCGTCGCCGATGCCCGTGCAGTGATCGGGCCCTTGGCGATCTTCAGCGTCGCCGCAGTCTTCCTGGCCTCCCTGCTGCTGGCGGGCTTCCACAGTGTCCTCGTCGACACCCAGTTCGAGGTCGACCGCCTCCAACGCCGACTCGACAACGGACAGGAGCAGTCCCAGATGCTCAGGATGGAGGTCGCCCGCCTCGAGAGTCCTGAACGGATCCTGAACGTGGCCCAGGGGCGCCTCGGCATGGTGCCACCACCCGAGCGGGTCTACCTCCCCTCAGTCCTTCCCGGCGACCCCGCCCACCCGATCCCGGCGCCGGTCGGAAACCCGTTCGGGACACTCCACCGATGAGCCGACGCCCGGATCCTGTTGCCACACGTGGCCGGGGGTCGCGGCGTGTCGTCCCCCTCCGCAAGACAGCCCGCAGCCTCTGGTGGCGTTGCATGGTCACCGGTCTCACCTTCCTACTGATCGCCGGAGCGCTCGTCTGGCGCCTCGTGTCGCTTCAGATCCTCGAACCCGACCGCTACCTCGCCCACGGAGCGAGACAGCGCATCAGCACGATCGAACTTCCGGCAGCCCGGGGCGCCATCCTCGACCGGAACGGAGTGGATCTGGCACTCTCGGTGCCGCTCCAGACCATCGCCGCCAACCCCCGGCTCATCGAAGACCCGATCCGTGCAGCCCGGGCTCTCGCCCAGATCGCCGACACCGATGTCGAGATCCTCGAACAGCGGCTCGCCAACGGCAAGGCCTTCGTCTATGTGGAGCGACAGGTATCCGAGGACGTGGCCGAAGCGGCACTGGCACTGGACCTCAACGGCGTCTTCACCATCCAGGAACGGGCCAGGGTGCGACCGGGAGAGGACTCGGCGATCGCCCTCCTCGGACGCACCGACATCGACGACACCGGCGTCAGCGGGCTGGAGTTCGTGTTCGATGAACTGCTCTCCGGTACCCCGGGAGAGCTGATCGTGGAAACGGGGGCACGGGGTTCCACCATCCCGGGCGGTGAGTACCAGATCGAACCGGCGGCCCTCGGCAACGACCTGGTCCTGTCGATCGACCGGTCGCTGCAGTTCGAGGCAGAGCGCCTCCTTGCTGAAGGAGTCGAGGTGGCAGGCGGCGAGGCGGGAATCCTCATCGCCATGGACCCGAAGACCGGCGAGATCCTGGCCTCGGCTGCGGTGGTGCGTGAAGATGGGGAGATCAATGCCTCCAGCGAGCACCGTGCCGCCACATGGAGCTACGAGCCCGGTTCGATCATGAAGCCGCTGACCTTCTCCGCCGTTCTCGACAGCGGTCTCGGCGCACCGTCTTCGGTGCGCGAGGTGCCGGGCTGGGTCCACGTCCACGACAGCGACTTCAAGGACTCCTTCCCACACGATGAGGAACAGTGGTCCATCGCCGACATCCTCCACCGATCCTCGAATGTCGGAACGATCCTCTGGGCGGTCGACCTCGGCGAAGACCGCCTCTACGAGCGCCTGCTCGACTTCGGGTTGGGCCGCTCCACCGAACTGGACTTCCCCGGAGAGGCATCGGGCATCCTTGCCGCCGTCGGCAAGTGGTCGGGCACCTCGCTACCGACCATCGCCATCGGCCAGGGGGTCGCCGTGACACCCGTCCAGATGGTCACGGCGTTTTCGACGATCGCCAACGGGGGACAACGACCCGCGCCCACCCTGATCCTCGGAACGCGGGACACTACGGGTGTGTTCCAACCCGTCGACCGTGCCCCAACAGAGCAGGTCATCCAACCGGAGTCGGCCCGACAGCTCCTCGAGATGCTCGAGCGGGTGGTCGAGTCGGGTACCGGTACCAGGGGCCAGGTGCCCGGCTACAGGGTGGCCGGCAAGACCGGCACCGCATGGAAGCCCCGCCCTGAGGGCGGATATGGGGAGGGCACCGGCAACATCGACTACGTCGCAAGCTTCGTGGGAATGCTTCCCGCAGAGGATCCGGAACTCGTTGTGCTGGTGGTCGTCGATGAACCGGCGCTGAGCACCTATTCGGGTGGCCGGGCCGCAGCGCCGATCTTCGCCGAGTTCGCACAGTTCGCGGTCCGACAACGCCGGATTCCATCTGAAGCCGAGCGCATAGGCCTCGAGGATGCAGGCCGGGTGATGGCGGCGACGCCTGCCCAGATTGTGGCCCTCGAGGCAGCCGAGGCTCTGGCACGCGAGGAAGCCGAGCGGAGCTCCGACGAGGTCGCAGCGGCATCGACCGGGGGTTGACATGGACCTGGGCGAGCTCATCGAGGCGGCGCGCCAAGAGTGGGATAACGGGCTGGATGCGCACAGCATCGGAGCGATCGGCCCGGGAACCCAGATCACCGGTATCGCCTACGACTCGCGCCGGGTTGCCCCGGGGGACCTTTTCTGCTGCCTGCCGGGCATCGCTGCCGACGGCCACGACCACGCACGGGAGGCGGTGGCCGCCGGCGCTTCTGCGCTCCTCGTCGAACGCCACCTCGACCTGGGCATCGATCAGGTGGTTGTGCCGGACGCCCGCCGATCCATGGCGCTGCTCGCCGCCGTCCTCCACGGCTTCCCCTCCCGTCGGCTCGCAGTGGTAGGGGTGACGGGAACCAACGGCAAGACCAGCGTCGTACACATGCTCGCCGATGTCCTCCGCCGGAGCGGTCGGCACGTCGCAGAGTCGGGAACCCTGACCGGAGACAGGACCACACCCGAGGCCCCGGACCTGCAGGCTCGGTTGGCGTCCTGGGCGGACGATGGCGTGGACATCGTGTGTATGGAGGTTTCCTCCCATGCCCTGGCACAGCACCGGGTGGACGGCATCGGGTTTGCCGCAGTGGCGTACACGAACCTGACACGGGACCACCTCGACTACCACGGGTCGATGGACGCCTATGCGGCGGCCAAGCAGCGCCTCCTCGCAAGGGAGTTCTCCGGCCATGCGGTTGTCGTCGTGGACGACGACTCCGGAAGGGAGCGTGCGGCTGCAGGAAGGCACTCGGGCCTCGAGGTTGTCGAGGTGGCGACATCGGATGCATCGGTCCTTGTCGGCAGGAACGGATCCCGGTTCACATGGCGACACGGGGAGGTCGACCTTGCACTCCCGGGTCGCTTCGCCGTGACGAACGCACTGGTGGTCGCCGAGCTCGCTGTCCTCGTCGGCACGCCTGTTGCGGACGTCCGTGAGGCACTGGGCCTGCTCCAACCCGTACCCGGCCGTTTCGAGTCCCTTCCCGAGGCGGCCGGCATCAGGGTGGTCGTCGACTATGCACACACACCCGATGCGCTCACGGCCGCCCTCGCTGCGGCCCGTGAAGTGTCGACCGGCAGGGTCATCTGCGTGTTCGGCTGCGGCGGTGGACGGGATGAGGGGAAGCGTCCAGAGATGGGCCGCGCAGCCGTTTCGGGCGCCGACGTGGTCGTGGTGACATCCGACAACCCGAGGTATGACCCACCTGGGGGGATCATTGAGGACATTCTTTCCGGTATGGACCTTTCGGGCACGGATCAATCGGAGGTGATCGTCGAACCGGATCGACGCGAGGCCATGACCATGGCGATCGGCCTGGCGCACTCTGGTGACCTGGTCCTGGTCGCCGGCAGGGGCCATGAGGCAACACAGCATGTCGGTGCCGACCTCCTGCCGTTCGATGACCGCCTGGTCGCCGCAGAGATACTGGAGCTTCGCTCGTGATCCGCCTGCTCATCGCAGCAGCAGTGGCGATGTCGTCCTCCCTCATCGGGACGCGGATCCTGATCCGGTGGCTGTCCCGCCTGCACATCGGCCAACCCATCCGGGACGACGGACCCGAGGGCCACGCCACCAAGGCCGGCACCCCGACGATGGGTGGCCTTGCGGTCGTGACCGGCGCCGTCCTCGGCTATGTCCTGAGCGACCTGTACCACGGCATCTACACGCGCACCGGCATCTTCGTGATGCTGGCGATCATCGGTGGCGGGACCGTAGGCCTCATCGATGACTGGATCAAGGTCGTCCGGGAGCGCAGCCTGGGGCTCAGCAAGCGGGCCAAGCTTCTCGGCCTCCTCCTGGTCGCCGTGGGCTTCTCGGTGCTGATGCTCCGCTTCACCGGGGCCCACACCGAGCTGTCCTTCACCCGCATCGCCCAGCCCGGCATAGACCTGGGCGACACGCTCTGGACCGTCTGGGCCGTGCTCCTCATCATCGGCTCCTCGAACGCGGTCAACCTCACCGACGGCCTCGACGGCCTGGCGGCCGGCGCCGGCACGTTCTGCTTCGCCGCATTCACCTTCATCGCCTTCTGGCAGTTCCGGTACCCGCTGGCCTACGAGGTGCCCCATGCACTCGACCTGGCGGTGGTGGCCGCATCGATGGCAGGCGCCTGCCTCGGCTTCCTGTGGTGGAACGCCGCACCGGCACAGATCTTCATGGGCGACACCGGCTCCCTGGCGATTGGCACAGGCCTTGCCGCGCTCGCCCTTGCGACCAACACGCACCTGCTGCTCCCGATCGTGGCGGGCCTGTTCGTGATGGAGACCGTCTCGGTGATACTCCAGATCGGTGCCTTCCGCCTGTTCGGCGGCCGCCGGGTGTTCCGAATGGCACCCGTCCACCACCACTTCGAACTGGGCGGCTGGCCCGAGACCACGGTGATCGTGCGCTTCTGGATCATCTCGGGGCTCTGTACCGCCGTGGGCCTGGGGTTGTTCTATGCCGACTCGATCGCAGCGGGCGTCACGGAGATGGGTCGATGAGCGGAACGGTCCTTGTACTCGGACTCGGGTTGACAGGGCGTGCCGTGGCAGAGGCGCTTGTCCGTCGGGGCGAGGACGTGCGCCCCGTGGACGATCGACCCGAAGGGGCGGTCCGGACCGCAATCTCGGACCTGGGGCTCGAGTTGGTGGCCGCCCCGGGAGTTGAGGACTGGCCAGGGCTCCTCGACGGCTGCGACCGTGTCGTGCTCAGCCCGGGAGTGCCCGATGCACATCCGATCTTCGGAGCAGCCCGGGGGGCAGGCGTGGCTCTGCTCGACGAGTCGGACCTGGCCGCCGACTGGGATGCACGTCCCCGCTGTGCGGTGACCGGCACTGACGGCAAGACCACCGTGGTGACCCTGGTCGCCCAGATGCTCGAACGTTCCGGAATCCGTGCACTGCCCGCGGGCAACAACGAGACCCCTCTTGTCGTGGCGATAGACGATGCAGAGGCCGAGGTGTTCGTGGTAGAAGCCTCCTCCTTCAGGTTGGGGCATGCGCGCTCGGTTCGCCTCGGACCCGCCGCATGGCTCAACTTTGCACCCGACCACCTCGACATCCACGCCGACCTTGCCGCCTACGAGGCCGCCAAGGCGCGGATCTGGGAATCGATCGACGACCCGGCCGATGCAGTTGCAAACCTTGCAGACCCCGTCGTCAGGTCCCATGCGCCCGTGGGGGCCACCGGATTCGGCAGTGCCGGCTCAACGTGTCGCATCGATGACGGCGAGCTGTTGCTGGAAGGACAGGTGATCTTGGCGGTAGATGAAATCTTGCGTCGGATGCCCCATGACCTGCTCAACGCGCAGGCTGCGACTGCGCTTGCCGTCAGGGCCGGAGCCTCGTCTGCGGGGTGCGCCGATGTCCTGCGTTGCTTCAGCGGCCTCCCGCACCGCATGCAGTTGCTGTGCGAGGTGGACGGCACCCGCTTCGTCGACGACAGCAAGGCGACCACACCGCATGCCACCGTGTCGGCCCTCAACGCACTGCCTGGTGCAGTCCTCATCGCAGGTGGTCGGAACAAGGGCCTCGACCTCACCCCGCTGGGTGCCTCCGCACCCCGGGCGGTGGTGGCCATCGGCGAGGCCGCCGACGAGATCGCAGCAGCGTTCAGCGGCCGCTGCCCGGTTTCGGTAGCCGATTCGATGGAGTTGGCAGTCGCCCAGGCCTGCCGGGAGGTCGAAGAGGGCGGGGTGGTGCTGCTCTCGCCCGGCTGCAGTTCCTTCGACTGGTACTCGTCCTATATGGAGCGCGGGGACGACTTCGCCCGCGTGGTCACGGAACTGGAGGCGACCCTATGAGTCCGGTGGCGACCAGGGGCAGCAGCTCCGAGGGACAGGCGGAGGCCGGAAGTGCGAAGGTCGCGAGGGGTACACGTCGGCCTCCCGGTCGCCGGTCCCTTCGCTTCGTGGTGCTTCTCGTCGTGGCTCTCATCCTGTGCCTGATGGGGGTCGTCATGGTGCTGTCTGCCTCGTCGGTCAACGACCTGCGCGCATACGGCGATGCCTGGCACCACCTGAAGCGCCAGGTGCTCTGGTTCCTGTTCGGCCTGATCGCCATGTCGACGATGATCCGGATCGACTACCGGCGACTGCGGCCCCTGGCCGTTCCCGGCCTCTTCGGTTGCATCGTGCTGTTGGTGCTCGTCCTCATTCCCGGCCTGGGGCTGCGGACGAACGGGTCGGCCCGTTGGCTGGATCTAGGGGTGGTCTCGCTACAACCATCCGAGTTCCTCAAGCTGGCGTTGGTGCTGTACTGCGCCGACCTGTTGTCACGGAGCAGGCGTCCCCTCACGGACAAGAAGCTCACGCTGTATCCCATCGTCGGCCTGGTCGGTGTGATCGGTGTCCTCCTGATGCTGGAGCCGGACCTGGGTACCTCGATGATCGTGGGTGCCATCGCCGTGGCGATGCTCTTCTTCGCCGGCCTGCGCCTTCGGCTGCTGGCAATGCTCGTCGGGGGCGGTGCCCTCGGAGCGTTCGGCCTGACGATGAGCGCCGGCTATCGGCGGCAGCGGCTGTTGGGCATGCTCGACCCCTGGACGGATCCGCTCAACACGGGTTGGCAGACCATCCAGTCCGGAGTGGCCATCTCCAACGGCGGCCTGTTCGGGATCGGGCTGGGCGCAAGCCGCGCCAAGTGGGGTTTCCTGCCCTTCGCACACACCGACTTCATCTACGCGATCATCGCCGAGGAGTTCGGTCTCGTCGGAGCCGGGCTGGTGATCGTGGGCTTCCTGGTCATCGGCCTTGTCGGACTGTCCACGGCGTTGCACGCCCCTGATCCGTTCGGCCAGCTCCTGGCAGCGGGGATCACCACCTGGATCATGATCCAGGCGTTCGTCAACATCGGTGCCGTACTCGGGAGGCTTCCGATCACCGGGGTCCCGTTGCCGTTCGTCTCGTTCGGCGGCTCGGCCCTGATCGTCACGATGGGCGCATTCGGCATCCTGCTCAACATCGCCCGCCAGACGCCGTGACCGCACGACCACGGCGTGGGGTGGTGATCGCAGGGGGTGGAACGGCGGGACATGTACTTCCCGGACTGGCCATTGCGAACGCACTCGTGGAAAGGGGAGTGGTCGAGGCACCAGATGACGTCCTCCTCGTTGGCAGCCGACGCGGCATCGAGCGCACCCTTGTCCCAGCGGCCGGCTTCCCGCTCACCCTCCTGCCGGGACGTGGCATCCAGCGTCGCCTGGCGCTCGCAAATGTGGGCGCCGTGCTCGGGCTGGGCCTGGCATGCATGCGTGCCGTGGTGTTGCTGCTGCGTCGGCGCCCCCGGGTTGTGGTTGCGCTGGGGGGCTACGCCAGCATCCCCTGCGGGCTGGCCGCCGTTCTCCTGCGGATCCCGATCGTCGTCGCCGAGCAGAACGCAGTACCCGGGGCGGCCAATCGCCTCCTCGGCCGATTCGCCAGGGCGTGCGCCGTGCCGGCGGATGGTTCCGGGCTACCCAGGGCGGTCGTGACAGGGAACCCTGTCCGACCGGAGATCCGTGGGCGATCGTGCGGCGCCGGTCGCGAGGCAGCCCGCCGGACGCTCGGGCTCGACGATCGGCCGTTCGTCGTGGTCTTCGGCGGCTCGCTGGGGGCGCGCCGCATCAACCGGGCCGTCTTCGAGGCGATGCGGGACTGGGATGGTGTCGAGATGGTCGTCCACCATGTCATGGGCAGCAGGGACTGGAAGGCCACCGACGTCGTTCGGCACGCTGCGGCACCCACCGTCGAGCATCGTGTCGTCGAATACGAGCACGACCTGCCCACGGTCCTCGTAGCCGCCGACCTGGTCCTTGCCAGGTCGGGAGCCACGACCGTGGCCGAACTCGGTGTGGTGGGCGTGCCCTCCCTCCTTGTGCCCCTGCCGGGGGCTCCGGACGACCACCAGACCGCCAACGCCCGCCTCCTGGCCGACGCCGGCGGGGCCCGAATCCTCGCCGATGGGGAGCTCGACGGTAGTCGGCTCCGGGTCGAGCTGGCAGAGCTCCTCGGTGACGTGGATCGCCGGCAGTCCATGGCAGAGGCTGCTGCAGGCGTGGGCATCCCGGATGCCGCCGACAGGGTCGTCGACCTGATCCTGGAGCATGCCGATGCCTGAGGGCCCGATCGACCTGTCGGTACCCCGTCGTGTTCATGTCGTCGGTGTCGGCGGCGCAGGAATGAGCGCCATTGCCGAGGTGCTTGCGGCAATGGGACACGAGGTGACGGGTTCCGACCTGAAGTCATCAACCGGCATGGATCGGCTGGAAGCACTGGGCATAACCGTGACCGTGGGCCACGCAGGGTCGAACCTCGGGCGGGCCGAGATCCTGACGCGCTCGACGGCCGTTCCGGACAGGAACCCGGAGTGCCGGGCCGCCGTAGAGGCCGGTATTCCGGTGCTGAGCCGTGCCGATGTCCTGACCGCCATCTGTGCACAGCGAAGCACCATTGCCGTCGCAGGGACCCATGGCAAGACGACGACGGCATCGATGTTGGCCCTTGTCCTGCGTCAGGCCGGGGTTCGGCCGTCGTTCATCATCGGTGGCGACGTGAACGAGATCGGCACCGGTGCCGCCTGGGACAGCGGCGACCTCATGGTCGTCGAGGCCGACGAGAGCGACGGGACCTTCGTTCGGCTGCCCCGTACCGCAGCCGTAGTGACCAACGTCGAACCCGACCACCTCGACCACCATGGGGGCTACGGGGACCTCCTGGCAGAGTTCTCACGCTTCGTCCAGGAGACCGACGGCCCCGTGGTCGTCGGGGTCGACGACCCGGACGGAGCGCGGCTGGTCGCCGAGTTCACCGGCGCAGGTACAGGTACGGGTGCAGGCGTATGTGTAGGCGTTGGGACGGAGCGAGGAGCCGACTGGGGGATCACCGAGGTCGAAGAGTCGTGGGCGGGGGTTCGCTTCGCCCTCCTGACGCCCGGCGGAGGCCGGATTCCCCTTTCCCTCCCGGTGCCCGGCCTGCACAACGCACGAAACGCCGCCAGTGCCGCCGTCATCGCCATGCTCGTGGGGATTGCGCCCGATGCGATCGCCGAGGGCCTCGGGAACTTCGGTGGCGTGGCCCGGCGCTTCGAGCATCGCGGCACCTCCGGCGGCGTCGAGTTCGTGGACGACTACGCCCACCTTCCGACCGAAGTCAGCGCGACCATCGCAGCGGCGTCCAGTGGAACATGGCGCCGCCTGGTGGCTGTGTTCCAGCCCCACCGGTACAGCCGAACCGAGGCCCTCTGGTCGGACTTCGGCGGTTCGTTCGAGGGGGCCGACAGGGTCTACATCACAGATGTGTATCCGGCGGGGGAGGCACCACGTCCGGGTGTCTCCGGGCAACTCATCGTCGATGCGATCCAGCGGTCGTCACCGGGCATCGACGTCCACTACGTTCCGCGTCGCGAAGACCTTGTCGAGGCACTCGCAGGGGAACTGGAGGCTGGCGACCTGTGCCTCACGATGGGAGCAGGCGACCTGACCTCTGTGCCGGACGAGGTCAGGGGGCGACTCGATGCCTGACGGAGACCTTTCCGGACACCTGGACGACCTGGGCGGGTCGTTGGACGGTCTGCGCCTGGACGAGGGCTGCCGACGGTGGCATCCGATCGGTCCCATGACCACCTACCGGGTCGGGGGAGCAGCGTCCCTGTACGTCAGGCCACAGGGTCTTCCGGAGCTGGAGGCGGTGGCTGCCGTCCTGGCCGGCTCCGGTGCACCGGTCGTCGTGATCGGACGCGGATCCAATCTCCTGGTCGCCGACGGCGGCTTCGAGGGCGTGGCCGTGCAGCTCGGCGATGGATTCGAAGAGGTGCTCGTCGATGGTTCGGTCGAAGGTGGCGTGAACGTGGTTGCGGGAGGCGGCGCCAGCCTGCCCGTGGTCGCACGCCTGACCGTGCAGTCCGGCCTGTCGGGCTTTGAATGGGCAGTCGGCGTCCCCGGCTCGATCGGTGGTGCCGTCCGTATGAACGCAGGCGGACACGGATCCGATATGGCGGCAGTACTCGGCTGGGCCGATGTCGTCGATCTCTGCGATGGAACCACGAGGCGCCTGCAGGTGGACGAACTCGAACTCGGATACCGGCACTCGGTCCTCACGGCGACACAGGTCGTGTCGGCAGCAGGACTGGAGTTGGGGACCGATGGTGCCATGGAGGGCGAGGCAATGTTGGCCGAGATCATCCGCTGGCGCAGGGAGAACCAGCCAGGCGGTTCGAACGCGGGATCCGTGTTCACCAATCCACCGGGTGACTCGGCCGGTCGTCTCATCGACCTGGCCGGGGCGAAGGGCCTGCGCATCGGCACGGCGCAGGTGTCGCCGAAACACGCCAACTTCATCCAGGCTGATGTCGGCGGGAGTGCCGAAGACGTGCGCCTTCTCATGCGGGAGGTTAGACAACGTGTTGCCGATGCTCACGGTGTCGTCCTGGAATCCGAGACGGTGCTGGTCGGCTTCGACACGCCCGGCCCATGAGCGACCACGACGATGCGCCGACCCGGGGCCCCCTCAGGCGCTTCTGGTGGTTGTGGGTGCCGGTCGGGCTGCTGCTGCTCGGAGCCCTCGCCTATGCATCGACCCGGTCCGCACTCCTCGACATCGACAGCATCGTGGTGGAGGGGGCCGGCGTCAGGGTCCCCGAGCAGGCTGTCCGAGAGGCTGCGGCAATAGAGGTCGGCCTGGCATTGATGGACCTGGACCTCGATGCTGTTGACGGTCGGCTCACGGCTCTGCCGTGGGTGGCAGAGGCGACGGTGCGACGTGAGTGGTCGGGAACCGTGTACCTGCGGATACTTGAACGGACGGCTGCGGTCGTGGCGGTCGACCCGGTGGGAGCGCAGGTGCTGCTGGACGCAGTCGGGGCGGTTCTGGAGGAGGTCGATCCGGCATCAGCCGCCGATCCGGATCTGCCGCACATCCGTGTGGACGGATTCGGGCCTCCCGGCAGCCGCATCTCGGGTATCGGTCCGCTGCTCCGCGCCGCAGAGGCCGTGCCGCCGGACCTGGGTGCCTGGATCGTCGCCCTGGTGCCGACGGGGGACGGAATACGCGCCGAGTTGGTCGGCGGTGCCGTGGCAGAGTTCGGGATCAGCGACGACTACCGGGATCAGGCCCGGGCACTGGCCACGGTGTTGACCAAGGTCGTCCTGGGCTGCCTGCGCGAGGTCGATGTCTCGATTCCGGACAATCCGGTGGTCCGGCGCGGCGCCTGTTGAGGGGGACACTCCTACTTTGACGTCAAGCGGTCTCGGGTGAATTTCGGCGCCGGGTTGACGTTTGGTGACTACTCCGCGTAGTCTCTCGACCACAACTAGAGGTTGAGTCTTCAAACACTGACCCTCCACTTCAGGGTGTGGGTTGGTGTTGGGAGTCGCCCGGCCTGTAACCGGACCGATCCGACAACCGGATCGGCAGAGAACACCAGGAGAAGCGATGATGTCGAATCCCCAGAACTACCTGGCGGTGATCAAGGTGATCGGTGTAGGTGGCGGCGGTGTGAACGCCGTCAACCGGATGATCGAATCGGGGCTGCGGGGCGTCGAGTTCGTCGCCGTAAACACCGATGCACAGGCTCTGCTGATGAGCGATGCCGACGCAAAGCTCGACATCGGTCGTGACCTGACCAGGGGCCTCGGCGCCGGCAGCGATCCGGACATCGGCCGCCAGGCGGCCGAGGAGCACCGTGACGAGATCGAGCAGGTACTCGAGGGCTCCGACATGGTCTTCGTGACCGCCGGCGAGGGCGGCGGAACCGGAACCGGCGCCGCTCCCGTCATCGCCGAACTGGCCAAGTCGCTCGGAGCGCTGACCATCGCCGTGGTGACACGCCCCTTCGGCTTCGAGGGTCGCCGCCGTGCCGTTCAGGCAGAGAACGGCATCGTGAACCTCAAGGAGAAGGTCGACGCCCAGATCGTCATCCCCAACGACCGGCTCCTCACCGTGTCGAGCGAGAAGACGGCGATGCTGAACGCCTTCGAGATGGCCGACGAGGTTCTGCTCCAGGGAGTGCAGGGCATTACGAACCTGATCACCACGCCCGGTCTCATCAACACCGACTTCGCCGACGTGAAGATGGTTCTCGAGGACGCCGGCTCAGCGCTGATGGGCGTGGGCCAGGCCACCGGCGAGAGCCGGGCTCTCAACGCAGCCCGGAACGCCATCTCCAGCCCGCTGCTGGAGGCATCCATCGAGGGCGCACGTGGCATCCTCCTCAACATCTCCGGTCCGAGCGACCTGGGCCTGTTCGAGGTCAACGAGGCCGCCGAGGTGATCCACGGCGTCGCCCACCCCGACGCCAACATCATCTTCGGCACCGTCGTGGACGACGAGATGGACAACGACGTCCGGGTCACGGTCATAGCCGCAGGCTTCGACCGTTGGGACGGCGAGCGTCCGGCCTCGCGCACCCATGTAACTGCCACCACCTCCGACCCCCGTACACCGGACAGCGACCCGTTCGCCGTCGGGGACGACGACGAGCTCGACGTTCCGAGCTTCCTGAAGTAGGGACCTCCCGCGCCAGCCGGCGTCGGCGAACCGACCGGTCCAACGATGGCCCGGAACCTGTTCAGCCGACTCCGGCCGTCGGGGCGGATGGTCCGGGTGCTGGTCTCCGAGGGCATCGACGGCGATCTCGCCGTGGATGGCCCGACCGGTGCCCTCTCCCAGCGCCGCGAGGCGTTGCGGCCCGGACCGTGGACCTGGCTTCGCCAGGTCCACGGGCCCCGGGTGATCCTGGTCGAAGGACCCGGTGACGGTGCCGGATCCGAGGCTGACGCCTCGGTGACCGCACAGACCGACACGGCGCTCAGCATTCAGGTCGCTGACTGCGCCCCCGTGGCGCTCGCCTCCCCGGGGGGACTTGCCGTGGCACACGTGGGTTGGCGAGGCCTCCAGGCGGGAGTCCTCGAGCAGGCCTCGAACCTCCTGGCGCAGGTGGCGCCCGGACCCCAGGAATCGGTTGTGGGTCCCTGCATCCGTGCCTGCTGCTACGAGTTCGGCGACTCGGACCTCGAGGCCCTCTGTGAACAGTTCGGTAACGATGTACGGGCCCTGACATCCGATGGCAGGCCTGCGCTGGACCTGCCGGAAGGTGTGCGCATCGCCCTCGAACGCTGCGGTGTGGTGGAAATCGTGTTCGACGGGGTGTGTACCGGCTGCGACCAACGGCACTGGTCGCATCGAGTGGGCGGCACGAGGCGCCGGCAGGCGATGGTGGCCTGGATGGAGGCACCATGAACGGGTCCATCGACCTGGCCGCCGCAGTGGAGCGCATCGAAGCACTCTCGGCCGACCTGGCGAAGCGGAGCTCCGGTCGTACCCGGCTGCTCCCCGTCACGAAGGCATTTCCGGTCGCAGCGGTCGAGGCCGTTCGGCGGGCCGGGCTCCAGGAGGTCGGTGAGAACTACGCCCAGGAACTTCTGGTCAAGCATGAGGACCCCGTCGGTGGCGGACCCGGGGACATGGCCTGGCACCTGATCGGCCGCCTCCAGCGCAACAAGGTCCGGCGGCTCGCCGGGATCGTGGCCCTCTGGCAGACCATCGACCGGGTCGAGTTGCTCGACGAGGTAGCCCGACGGGACCCTGCGGCGAGGGTCCTCGTCCAGGTCGACGCAGTGGGGCTTCCCGGCCGCGGGGGCTGTACCCCGGGCGAGGTCGAGGGGCTGGTCGCGCATGGCACAGACCTCGGGCTCGACGTCCGAGGCCTGATGACCGTCGGGGCTCCGGGAGAGGTCGATGCCACCCGCAGGGTGTTCACCACCGTCGCGGACCTCGCCGAACGCCTGGAGTTGCCGGAGGTCTCGATGGGAATGACCGACGACTTCGAGATCGCCATCGACTGTGGATCAACGCTGGTGCGTGTGGGTCGTGCCCTGTTCGGGGAGCGTCCCACCGCCTGGCAGCACACCTAAACCCGGCTGCCGGTCCCGAACCTCCCGACATGCCCCCCGGCAGGGCTTCGGTGGCAGTACGCTCCGCTGGATGCTCAAGAAGTTCATGCTCTACCTCGGCCTCGGGCCCGACGAGGCATACGAGGAGTTCGACACCGGAGAATCGGTGCCGCGTGGGCCGCTCTCGTCCAGCGAGTTCGTGGAGGCCCGCTCCGATGCCGCCGGCCGTTCGCTGTGGGCGGTGGATGGACCATCGAACACAGTGCGGACCGTCGCTCCGGTGGCGACCGGAACCGTCAAGCGGATTCCGCCACCCGTTGCCTCGCGCCCCCATACGGTTGCTCCGACCTCGTTCGAGGACGTCCAGGAGATGGCTGACCGCTTTGTCTCCGAGCAGCCCGTGATCGTCAACCTGCAGGGAGTCGAGAGCGAGTTGTCCCGGCGCATCATCGACTTCGCCAGCGGCGTCTGTTACGGCGTCGGCGGCGAGATGGAGAAGGTAGCCAACCAGGTGTACCTGCTCACACCCACGAACGTCGAGGTTTCTGCAGCCGACCGTCTCCTCCTCGAGGATCCCGACAGCGCCGGCTGAGCCGGCGGAGTTCGGAGTTCGACCATGGGAATCGTCTGTCTTGTCCTGACCCTGTACTGGTGGATCCTGCTCCTGCGCGTCATCTCGAGCTGGTTCCCGATCTCTCCCCACGGAACCGCGGCATCGGTCGTCGGCTTCCTGCTGTTGGTAACGGATCCCGTGCTGGTGCCCCTCCGTCGGATCCTGCCCCCGGTGCGCCTCGGCAACGTAGGCCTGGACCTGTCGCCCCTGGTCGCCTTCTTCGGGCTGATCTTCCTTCGACAGATGATCTGCTTCTGATCGAGTCCTGCATCTGATCGAACAGGTTCGAGGGTGCCCCCATCGGGGAATGTCGCGGCGGTACGCTCGTGTCCATGGACGGCTCCGACATCCTCCGCGAACTCGAGGACACCCAGTTCCCCCAGAAGTTGCGGGGTTACGACCCTGCCCAGGTCGATGCGCTGATCGATCGTGCTACCAGGGAGATAGCCGACCTCCGTGCCGAGCGCCGGGCTGCACTCGACCGTGCGGAGATGGCCGAGAAGCGCATCGAACAGGAGTTGGACGCCACCCAGAAGGCACGGGCCACGGCTGAAGCCGAGATCGCAACCGCCGAGGCCAAGGGGCGGCGTTTCGTGGCCGAGGCCGAGGCCGAGGCGGCGACCCTGCGGTCGGCGGCCGAGGCGGAGGTCCGGGCGGCCATCGAGGAGGCTCGCCAGCGCCTGCTCGACGAGACGACGGTTCTCGAGGTTGCCCGCGATTCCGTGAGGGACGACATCAGCATCATGGAACGCCACATCGATGCCCACCGGGAGCGACTCCTGGGAACGCTGGGCGACCTTCGCAAGTTGGTCGAGGCTGCGCCTGCACGGCCGATGGCGGAGAGGCGGGCCTCCGGTGACGAGCGACGTCCGGTGGAGCCGGAACCCCCCGAGGCGAAAGCCGCGCCGACCCGGGTCGAGCCCGGCGAGGTGCAGGATTCCGGCGGGCAGGAACCTCCGGCACCCGTGGCGGCGGCGAAGCCTCCGCCGTCGAAGGTGGTGCCCGGGGAGCGTCCTGCTGACCTGCCGACGCTGGCGGTGCCCGGCGGAGGGCTTCTGGACGAGCTACGGCAGTCGGTCGGCAGCGAGGGTGCGGCCATGGACGCCTTTTTCACTGACGACGGGTGATCTGTGCGGGTGCCCGCCCGGATGTGGCACCCATCACGTAGACGGAGGGATCGATCACCCGCAGCGGCGCTGCCCCCCGGTACCATGCCCCCGCTCGGCGCACGGTTGATCCGGTGATCCGGGGGCCTGTCGGGGCTCCCGGGGCGGGCAGACGATCAGGAGATTCCCATGGCCACGAACAAGACGAGCAGGACGGCGAAGAAGCCTGCAGCAAAAAAGCCTGCAGCAAAAAAGCCTGCAGCAAAAAAGCCGAAGTCCCCGTTCGGCAAGGTGTTCCTCGCCGAACAGAGACAGCGCCTCCACGAGGAACGGGTGCGCTACCTCCGGAGCGCCGACACCCTCGAAGCGGAGGCCGACTCCCTACTCGACGGACGCGAACCCGGCGACGTCCAGTTCGACGAGGAGTCCGGCGAAGGAGACACCTTTGCCGTGGCCCGCGACCTCGACCTGGCGCTCAGTGCCCAGGCCCGTGACGCCGTCGACCAGATAGATGCAGCCCTGGAGCGGATCCGAAAGGGCGTCTACGGCGTGTGTGTCCAGTCGGGGAAGAACATTCCGAAGGAACGCATGAAGGCGATTCCCTGGGCGGCCGAGCGCGTCGAGTACAAGGCCGGCGGGCTCGGCCGACGGTGACTTCTGGCGTGGCCCCCTGGAGGGGTGCGCTGTTAGTGGGGACCTCGGTCCTCGTGCTGGACCAACTCACCAAGTGGTGGGCGGTCGAGAACCTCGGCTCCGGTCGCACGGTCGACCTGTTCTGGACCCTCCGACTACGGACGGTGTTCAACACGGGTGCCGCATTCAGCCAGGGCGAGGGGCTAGGTCCTATCTTTGCAGTGCTCATCCTCGCCGTGGTTGTTCTGCTGGTACGCCTGGGTGCACGGGCGGACGACCCGATCGCCCGGGTCTGCGTCGGTGGGATCGTGGGCGGGGCATTCGGCAACCTCGCCGATCGGGCCTTCCGTTCCGGGGACGGGTTCTTCGGTGGTGGCGTGGTCGACTTCGTCGACCTCCAGTGGTGGCCGGTGTTCAACGTCGCCGACTCGGTGATCGTCGTCGGTGGCCTCCTGATAGTCCTGCGCGGCGTGCGCACCGACGCGATCCGATGACAGGCCTCCACGAGCCCGTTCCCCCGGCACTCGATGGCGAACGGCTCGACCGGGTGGTCAGCCTCCTGACGGGAATCAGCCGGAGCCGTGCAGCGAAGGCGATCGAGGAGGGCCTGGTCCTGATCGACGGCGAACCGGTGCTGGTGCGGTCCCGTCGGGTACAGGAGGGGGATGAGTTGGCGGTACCTGATGTCGCAGAGGGAGAGGCCCAGGGGCTTCGACCTGATCCCGGCGTCGAGATCGTCGTCGTCCACGAGGACGAAGACGTGATGGTCGTGGACAAGGCGGCCGGCATGATCGTCCACCCCGGTGCGGGCCGCGACGAGGGCACCCTCGTCCACGGCATCCTGGCCCGCTATCCGGAGGTGGCGTCGGTGGGTTCGGCGCTGCGTCCGGGGATCGTCCATCGCCTCGATCGTGGAACCTCCGGTCTCCTGATGGTTGCCCGCACCGCAGCGGCGTATGCCTCGCTTGTCCGGCAACTCTCAGATCGCCGTGTCGACCGTCGGTACCTGGCGCTCGTCCACGGCTGCGTCGAGGCCGACGAGGGTCGCATCGAGGCACCCATCGGCCGCTCGCCCCGCGGCCGCACGAGGATGGCGGTAGTGGTCGGGGGGCGGGAGGCACGCACCGCCTACACGGTGCAGGAGCGATGGGAGCGGCCGTGCACGACATTGCTGGAGTGTCGCCTCGAGACGGGTCGCACGCACCAGATCCGGGTCCACCTGACGGCCATCGGCCACCCGCTGGTCGGCGATGCCGCCTACGACTCCTCACGCGAACACCTCGGCCTCGATCGGCCGTTCCTGCACGCCGGGCACCTCGGCTTCGCACACCCCTCGACCGGCGTGGCGATGGCCTTCGACTCGTGCCTGCCCGCCGACCTGTCAGGGGTACTCGAGTACCTGGCGGAGGGACCGGACTGATCCCGCCCGCCTGCCCGGCCAACCTCGGGCCTCAGGCCTCGGGCCAACCCTCCTGCCCGCGGGCCATTCTGGCGATGTCCTCGAGGGTGAACGAATCCAGATAACGCTGCATGTGCGAGCCCGCACTGGCCCAGATCGTGAGCAGCACGCACTGCCCCTCGTGGTCACAGGCGCCGTCGGTGTGGGGTTCGACGAAGTCGCCGGCCACGATCGGCCCGTCGACTGCCGACACGATCTGCGAGAGCAGGATCGTTCCGGGCTCGCGGGCGAGCACGTAGCCTCCGCCGACACCGCGCTTCGAACGCACCAGGCCGGCTCCCTTGAGGGCCAGCAGGATCTGCTCGAGGTACGGCTGCGGAAGGCTCGTCTGGTCGGCGATGTCGCGGACAGACCGGGGCGTCTGCCCGTCGCCGTGGAGTGCAAGGGAGAGCAGCGCCCGACTTGCATAGTCGCCACGGGTCGAGACCTTCACGGCGTCCGATCCTAGACGGCCGCTCCGGCGCTACGTTCGAGTCGTGACGATCGACGACACCCGCCCGTACGACGAGCCCCTCCTGCCCGACTACGGCGGCGCCTGCGTGACCGGACTCGTCCCGGCGCTCCTCGAGGGATCCCACGAGCCCGACTGGCTTCCGCACGACCTGCTCGCCGCCCGCCGGGTACTGCTCCTCGTGCTCGACGGGCTGGGCTGGAATCAACTCCGGCAGCGCCGGGACGTGGCGCCCGTACTTGCCGCCCTCGACGGTCAGGCGATCACCACCGTTGCGCCGACCACGACTTCGGCCGCCCTCACCTCCATCTCGACAGGACTTCCTCCCGGCGAGCACGGTGTCGTGGGCTACCGGATCGCCGTCGACGGATCGGTCCTCAACGCACTCCGGTGGACGACAGCTGACGGGGATGCCAGGGGGAGTATCGATCCGGCAGAGTTCCAGCCGTGTCCGGTCTTCGGCGGCCAGTACCCGCCGGTCGTCACCCGGGCCGAATTCGCCGGATCGGGTTTCACCCGCGCCCACCTGTCGGCGACCCGGCTCGTCGGCTACACGGGGCGACACGACATGGTCGACCGAACGGTCGGCCTGCTGTCCGCAGGCGAGCCGTTCGTCTACGCCTACTGGGACGGCATCGACCGCATCGCCCACGAGCACGGCCTGGCCGAGCGCTACGACGAGGAGCTGGCCGACTGTGATGCGATGGTCGCCGCCCTCATGGACCGGGTGCCTCCCGGAACCGCTGTCGTCGTCACCGCCGACCACGGACAGGTACACGTAGGGGAACGAATCCTCGACCTGCCGCCGGAGGTGACCTCCTGCCTCGATGGCCAGAGCGGCGAGGCCCGCTTCAGGTGGCTCCATGCCCGTCCCGGTGCCGCATCGGACCTCCGTGCTGCAGCCATCGGTGCGTTCGGGGAGCAGGCCTGGATAAGAACCCGTCACGAAGTCGAGGCCGAATGCTGGCTCGGGCCCCGCCTCGACGCGGCGGCCCGTTCCCGGCTCGGCGATGTGGCCCTGGTGGCAAGGGGCCGGGTCGCCTTCCGGGACCCAGCCGAGGTGATGTCTATCGACCTGATAGGGCGCCACGGGTCGCTCACCCCGGACGAGGTGCTGGTGCCGGCGGTCGGAATCGTGACATGACACCCAGGTGTCCGGCACCCTCCGCAATGGTTCCTGCGAGCGTCCCCTCGTCGGCGTAGAGTCGGATCGATGGAGGCGACAGGTAGATCGGGTGGCGACGAGCCGGAAGTGGAGCAGCCAGAGGTTCTCGTTGTCGACGACCCGCAAGCTCAGGATGACGACACTCTCGAGGAGACCATCGGGCACCCGGCCAAGGTGATGCGGGTCGGAACGATGATGAAGCAGCTGCTCGAGGAGGTCCGTTCCGCCAGCCTCGACGAGGCCAGCCGCGACCGCCTGAAGGCGATCTACGAGACATCCATCGACGAGCTCGGATCGGCACTCTCCGAGGACCTTCGCAACGAGTTGGATCGGCTGGCCCTGTCGTTCGGCGAGGGCGAGGCGCCGAGCGCAGACGAGCTCCGCATCGCCCAGGCACAGCTCGTCGGGTGGCTCGAGGGGCTCGTCCAGGGCATTCAGGCGACCCTGTTCGCCCAGCAGATGGCCGCCCAACAGCAGTTGGCCGGCATGCGTCGCGGCGAGTTGGGCCCCGGGCAGGTTCCACCCGGCGTCGACACCCGTCCGGGCACCTACCTCTGAGCCCCTGATCCGGACGCAGCGGTACCCGTGACCGACTCCTTCAGCCACCTCCACGTCCACACCGAGTATTCGCTGCTGGACGGAGCGGCCCGGATCGAGGACATCGTGGCGGCGGCGGTTGCCGATGGCCAACCGGCGATCGGCATCACCGACCATGGGAACATGTACGGGGTCGTCGACTTCTACAGGGCCTGCAGGGAGCAGGGGATCAAGCCGGTGCTGGGTACCGAGGCGTACATGGCACACGAGTCACGCAGCGAACGACCCACCCGTCGTGGTCGACTGGACGACTCCGGTGGCGAAACGGATGGCGGACGCAAGCTCTACTACCACCTCACCCTCCTCGCCGAGAACGCCACCGGCTACCGCAACCTGATCCAGGTGGCCAGCCGGGCGTTCCTGGAGGGCTACTACTACAAGCCCCGGGTCGACTGGGAGGTCCTGGCCGACCACAGCGAGGGGCTGATCGCAACCACCGGCTGTCTCGGCGGCCAGGTCCTCCAGGCGCTCCTCAGGGACGACTACGAGGGTGCCAGGGAACGGGCCGGACGCCTTCAGGACATCTTCGGCAGGGACAACCTGTTCGTCGAACTCCAGGACCACGGCATCCCCGAACAGCAACGCACCAACCCGCAGCTCATTCGTCTCGCCGAGGAACTGGGTGCGCCGTTGCTGGCCACCAACGACAGCCACTACACCTGCGAGGACGATGCCGTGTCCCACGATGCACTCCTGTGCGTCCAGACAGGCTCGCTCATGAGCGACGAACAGCGCTTTCGGTTCCACGGCACCCAGCACTACGTCAAGTCGGCCGGCGAGATGCGCAGCCTCTTCCGCGATGTTCCGTCTGCCTGCGACAACACCCTCTGGATCGCTGAGCGCTGCGATGTCGAGATCGAGTTCGGCAAGCCGCAACTGCCGGACTTCCCGCTGCCCGACGGGTTCCGGAACGACGATGCCTACCTCGAGCACCTGGCTTTCGAGGGAGCCCGGGAACGGTGGGGCGACACGTTGCCCGACTCGGTCGTCGAGAGGCTGGCTTACGAGCTGAAGATCATCGGCGACATGGGCTTCTCCTCGTACTTCCTCATCACCTGGGACCTCATCCGGTACGCCCGGGAGCGGAGCATCCGGGTAGGCCCCGGTCGGGGTAGCGCAGCGGGCTGCGCCGTGGCCTATGCCCTCGAGATCACAGACCTCGACCCGATCAGGTACGACCTGCTGTTCGAACGCTTCCTGAACCCGAGCCGGAGCAACATGCCGGACATCGACATGGACTTCGATTCCCGTCACAGGGACGAGCTGATCCGCTATGCAGCCGAGCGTTACGGCCGGGACCACGTGGCACAGATCATCACGTTCTCACAGATCAAGGCACGCGCCGCCGTCCGCGATGCCGCCCGGGTGCTGGGGCACCCGTACGGGCTGGGCGACCGGGTGGCCAAGGCGATGCCGCAGCTGATCATGGGCCGCGACACCCCGCTGGCTGCCTGCCTGGTGGAGACCGAAGAGCATCCCGACGGCTTCAAGATGGCCGCCGACCTGCGCCAGATGTACGAGACCGACAACGACGTTCGCGAGATCGTCGACGTGGCCCGGGGGCTCGAGGGCCTCCGTCGCCAGGACAGCATCCACGCTGCCGCCGTGGTGATCACCAAGGAACCCCTCACCGAATACCTGCCCATCCAACGGAAGCCCGAGTCCGGCCAGGATCCCGCCGATGCACCGGTGGTCACCCAGTTCGAGATGCACGCCGTCGAGGACCTGGGTCTCCTCAAGATGGACTTCCTGGGCCTTCGGAACCTGGATGTCATCACCGACACCCTGGCCCTCGTGGAAGCAACCCGGGGCGAGGCAATCGACATCGACAACGTGCGGCTCGACGACGGGGCCACCTTCGACCTGCTGGCACGCGGCGACACGATCGGCGTGTTCCAACTCGAGTCGGGGCCGATGCGTTCCCTCATGCGCTCTTTGGCCCCGACCGGCTTCGAAGACGTGGCGGCCCTCGTTGCGCTCTACCGGCCGGGTCCGATGGCCGCCAACATGCACAACGACTACGCCGACCGTAAAAACGGCAGGAAGCCGGTCTCCTACTTCCATCCCGATGCCGAAGAACTCCTCGCCGACACGTACGGGCTGATGATCTACCAGGAGTCGGTCATGCGGGTGGCACAGAAGTTCGCCGGCTACTCGTTGGCCGACGCCGACAACCTGCGCAAGGCCTGTGGCAAGAAGGACCGCGAGCTCATGCAGAAGGAACGCAAGGGCTTCGTCTCAGGCTGTGAGGCGACCGGCTACGGCGGCGCCATGGGCGACGACCTCTTCGACACCATCGAGCAGTTCGCCGACTATGCGTTCAACAAGAGCCATTCATACGGCTACGGATACATCGCCTACCAGATCGCATTCCTGAAGGCCAACTATCCGGTCGAGTACATGGCTGCGCTGCTCACCAGCGTGAAGTCGAACCTGGACAAGGCGGCTGTGTACCTGAACGAGTGCCGGATCATGGGCATCGATGTCGGGGTGCCCGACATCAATGCGGCCCGCAGCGACTTCCATGCCGTCCTGGGTGACGAGGCTGGTGCCAACGGGTCGGGTTCCGGTCCCCGCATCGTGTTCGGGCTGTCGGCGGTGCGCAACGTGGGGGAGGGGCTCGTCGAACTCCTGCTTGCAGAGCGGGATGACCGAGGGCCGTTCGTGGACTTCTACGACTTCGTCGAGCGCTGCGACAGCACGGTGCTCAACAAGCGGACGGTCGAGTCCCTGATCAAGGCCGGCGCCTTCGATGCTCTCGGCCATCCCCGGCAGGGGCTCCTCCTCGCCCACGAGCAGGTCATCGAGCACACCCTTGCCCGTCGCCGGGAGCACGACATGGGCGTCATGTCCCTGTTCGGCGAAGGCGATTCCGACCCCCTGTTCGACGAGCGGACGGATATCAGCGATGTCGAGTTCGACAAGTCGGTCCGCCTGGCCTTCGAAAAGGAGATGCTGGGGCTCTACGTGTCGGACCATCCCCTGTCCGGCTACGAGGTGGCCCTGCGGCGCCGGTGCGACATGGCGATCGCAGACCTGGCCGATGTCGATGACGGCCAGCAGCACACGATCGGAGGAGTCGTCACCAACCTCCAGAAGAAGTGGACGCGCAAGGGTGACCTGATGGCGGTCTTCGACCTGGAGGACCTCGGGGGCAGCGTCGAGGTCATGGTGTTTCCCAAGACGATGACAGAGCACGGCCACAAGCTCGAGGAGGATGCCATCGTGCTGGTCCGCGGCCGCCTGGATGGCCGACGGGGCGATGTTCCGAAGATCCTCTGCCACGATGTCGAGGTCGTCGAGATGGGAGACCTTCCCTCCTCGAGGCCCGTGCGGGTGCGGCTCCCCATCGAGCACGTCAGCAGGTCCACGGTCGATGAACTCAAGGCGCTGCTGTCGGCACACCCCGGTGATGCCGAGGTCTACCTCCATCTGGGGGACCGGCAGGTACTGCGGTTGCCGGCCGACTTCTGCGTGAACCCCTCGGGGGGCCTGGTCGGGGAGTTGCGTGTCCTGTTGGGTGCCGAGGCCGTGGTGACGGGCTGAGGTTCATCTCCGGTTCGACCACGCGGCGCGCCCGGGTTGGGATCGAACAGTCGTGACGGCAGGCTGTATGTACGTGAGCGGCAGTCGCCACGACCGGTCGGCGCACCCCATTTCGTGACCGGGCCGGTGAATCGTCCGAGAGCAAGGGACCTGAATCGATGGCGATCGAGGTCGAGACGAAGGATTGTTCGATGCTCGGCGATGCCGAGATCGAGGAGATGGCTGACCTCTGTGGCGATGGCCCTAACCCCCTGGGTATCGGCCTGCTCTCCAAGGAGAGCGAGGAATGGGTCCTGGCCACCACGGCCCGCGACGGTGGTCGCCTGAAGGGCTATTCCTTCTCGACCCTCGAACGGATCGGCGGCACCCCGAGCGTGATCGTCGGGTTGGCGTCTGTTCGCAGGACCAGCAAGCGCGACACCGTCCTGCGTGCCATTGTGACCGAGTTGCTCCGGCGCGCCGTCCTCGCCTTCCCGGATGAGGATGTGGTCGTCGGCACCCGCTTCAACAGCCCGGCCGGCTTCGAGGCGTACCGGTCTCTCGAGAATGTAAACCCCCGCCCCGGTCACCGGGCCTCGGGCGAGGAGCGGGCATGGGGGCGTCGCTTCGTGAAGCGCTTCGGACTCTCCGTCCTCAACTACGACGAGCACGCCTTCCGCTCCAAGGGGACCGGCAGCCCGGCCTGTGTGTTCGACCACTGCAGCCTCAAGCCCGAGTCGATCGATGCCGAGGTGGCGGGCCTGTTCGACGGACTCGACTCCGGGCGTGGGGACGTCCTCGTGGCCTGTGGATGGGCCATGGCCGAGGACCTCGAGAAGCTTCTCTAGGGAGCGTCGGCCGTCCCGGCTGTCGTGATCCCGGGATTTCCAGGCCATGAACGTCCGGGCAGCACTGGAGTCCCGACGGTCCTGTCGCTCCTTTCTGGATCGTTCCCTGCCGTCGGGTCTTGTCGATGACCTCGTCGACCGTGCCCGACGAACTCCGTCAGCCGGCAACGCCCAGGGCGTGGAGTTCTTGGTCCTGGAGGGTCCGGAACAGACAGGCGCCTACTGGGACGTAACCCTTCCCGAGGCGGACCGGAGGGCGTTTCATTGGCCGGGCCTGCTGCTCGCCCCCGCCATGGTCGTGGTCTACGCAGACGCCGGCCGCTACCTGGAGCGCTACGCGGAGCCCGACAAGGATTCGACGGGGCTCGGCGGCTCCGCGGGAGACTGGCCCATCCCGTACTGGTATGTCGATGCAGCCTTTTCGGCACTGGCGTTGCAGCTCCTGGCCGTCGACGAGGGCCTCGGCTGCTGCTTCTTCGGCCTGTTCGGGAATGAACCTGCGGTCGCCCGCAGGTTCGGTGTCCCGGAGGGCCGGCGGGCGATTGGTGCCGTGGCCATTGGCCACCCGGCTCCCGACGACCAGCGTCCCTCCGCCTCGACCGGGCGTGGTCGTCGGCCAATCGGCGATGTGGTGCACCGGGGCCACTGGGGGTTTCCCGATGTCAGCCCGCCTGATGCCCGGCAGTAGGGTCGCTTCGGCGCCCAGACCCACCGACGAGGAGACCCGACGCGACCATGCCTGAAGCAACGCCAGCCAACCAGGTGCCGATCGTCGGCTACCTGCAACTCGGCGACGATCCGTACCTCCTTGCCAACGAGTGCGCCGGCTGCGGGGCCCGCTACTTCGACCGGCGCAATGCCTGCGCCAGGTGTGGGGAAACCGGGTTCGCCGAGGAGCGTGTAGCCGGTGCCGCCGTCCTGAAGGCCTTCAGCGTGGTCCACAACGCTGCGCCGGGCATTCCGGTCCCGTACGTGTCGGCGATCGTCGAGACCACCGACGGCACCTCGGTCCGGTCGAACGTGGTCGGCCTGGATGATCCGATGAAGGCCGAGTTGGGCATGCAGGTGGAGTTGACGACCTACGTCTGCGGCACCGACGACGACGGCACGGAATGCGTGGCATTCGGCTACGCCCCTGCCTGAGCGGCCAGGCCGGGGAACACACACGACAATCGACTGACAACGACGAAGGAGACCACCATGTCCGGAGATTCAGTCTGGGTCCTCGGGGCCAACATGACCCGCTTCGCCCGCTACCCGGAGCTCGACGCACTCGATCTGGCCTCTCAGGCGTGCCTCGATGCCTTCGCCGACGGCGGCGTGGGCGTCCACGACATGGACATCCTCGCCGCCGGCAGCCTCTTCCAGCCTCCGGGGTTCGGCCAGCGCCTGCAGAAGCAGATCGGCCAGACGGGCATTCCCGTGTTCAACGTGACCAACGCCTGTGCGACCGGTGCCACTGCGATCCGGGTTGCATACATGGCTATCAAGGCAGGTGAGGCCGAGATGGGCCTTGCCGTCGGAGTCGAGCAGATGGGCAAGATGGGTCTCCTCGCCGGCGCCAGCCGGTCGGAGCGCAAGGTCTACGAGCCGTCCGGCCGCCACGGCTCCGTGACGTCCGTCGACGGGATCCTCGGCACCGAGACCATGCCGGGGGTGTTCGCCCAGGCGGGCACCGGCTATGCCTACGAGAACGAGGGCGTGGGTTTCGAGCAGTTCGCCAAGGTCGCCTACAAGAACCACCTCCACTCGACCCTGAACCCGCTGGCGCAGTACCAGAAGGAGTTCAGCCTCGAGCAGATCATGGGGTCTCCGGTCCAGAGCTATCCCAATACGACGCTGATGTGCTGCCCGACCGGCGATGGCGCTGCAGCGGTCGTTCTGGTCTCACAGGAGCGCCTCCGGTCGTTGCCGAAGGATGTGCAGCAGCGTGCGGTCAAGATCTCTGCATCGGTCCTGACGAGCGACCCGTGGGTCGAGAGCGGCCAGGTCCAGCCCGACGTCAACACGCTGACCCGCAATGCGGCTGCACAGGCCTACGAGGCGGCGGGGGTCGGTCCCGAGGACCTGGGTCTGGTCGAACTCCACGACTGCTTCGCCACGGCCGAACTCATCCACTACGGCAGCCTCGGCCTCTGCGAGCGGGGGGGTGCCGGGGAGTTCATCGACTCGGGCGCACCGTTCCGGGATGGTCGTATCCCGGTGAACGTCTCGGGTGGCCTCATCTCGAAGGGCCATCCGATCGGGGCCACGGGCGTGGCCAACGTATACGAGGTCACCACCCACCTGCGGGGTGAGGCCGGCGACCGCCAGATCGAGGGAGCGAAGGTCGGCCTGGCCCACGTCATCGGCCTCGGCTCAGCCTGCGGCATCCACATCCTCGAGAAGTCGTCGATACCTCAGGCCGCATGAACCTCGGACGCATCCTGCCGAGGCTGCACCGCACGAGGGGCAGCGCCTCGCGAAATATTCGAGGAGGACAATTCCCATGACCGTCGCGCTGCTCCACGGCAATCCGGAGACGGACGCCATCTGGACTGACCTGGTCGGCGAGTTGGCCGATCGCGGAGCCGCCGACCTCGTCCTGCTGTCCCCACCCGGGTTCGGAGCGCCGGTTCCCGACGGGTGGGGAGCCACCCGGATCGAATACCGGGACTGGCTCGTCACCCGCCTGGAGGAGGTGGTGGTCGGTAGCGGGCCGGTCGACCTGGTGGCACACGACTGGGGTGCCGGCCACGTATTCGGTTTGCTGGCCATCCGGTCCGACCTGGTGCGCTCGTGGGCGTGCGACTGCACCGGCCTGCTGCACCCCGACTACGAATGGCATGACCTCGCCCAACTCTGGCAGACCCCCGACGTCGGCGAACAGGTCGTCGACGGCATGCGCGCCATGTCGCGCGACGACTGGATCGCACAGATGGCCGGGCAGGGCATGGGCGGGTCGGCGGCCGCAGGCATGGCCGACTCGTTCGAGACCATGGCGGGTTGCATCCTGCCGCTCTACCGGTCGGGGGCCCAACCGGTGATGGCCGATCTGGGAGCAGTGCTGGCCGCCTCCGAACTCCCACCCGGACTCGCCCTGGACCCGACGGGGGATCCCTTCGTGGGACCGGTCGGCCGTGCGGCCGAGGTGGCCAGGATGTTGGGCGCCGGTCACGCCCCGATGGACGGTGCGGGCCACTGGTGGATGATGGAACGCCCCGCCGAAGCGGCCGCCCTCCTCATGGAGTTCTGGGCCTCCCGGTAGCCGGCCCTTCTCAGAGTTCGGCGAGCAGCGCTTCGACGTCGTCGACGGGGGCGTTGCAGGTGAAGTTGCGACACACCCAGGCTCGGTCGCCGTCGCGGCCATCCCAGAGGGGTCCCGGCCGTGGTTCTCCCCATGCCAGGACCAGGTTGGGTCGGTAGGCGGACTGCACGGCTGCGACCAGTTCGGGGCGCTCTCCGGTGACCACCACCTCGGTGATCCCGGTGTGCAGCAGGTCGACGGCGCCGAGGAGGTGGCCGAACGCCGTCGGATGTGCGGCGACGAGGCGCCCTAGCAGGCGCAGAACGGTTTCGGCTGCGTCGGTGTAGCGCTGATCGCCGGTGAGCGCACCCAGGCGGAGAAGCGCCGCGGCGGCCAGGCTGTTGGCACTCGGCTGCGCATTGTCCATCACGTCCTTGGGGCGCGTGACGAGCTTCTCGGCGTCGTCGCCGGTGGTGAAGAAACCGCCGTTCACCCGATCCGTGAACAGGTCGATCAGGAGGTCGGCCGAGCGGACCGCCTCGTCGATCCAGCGGGCCTCCCCGGTTGCCTCGCCGAGGCGGGTCAGTGCGTCGACCATGGCAGCGTGGTCAGCGGCGTACCCGAGGTGGCGGGCTCCGACCTCGGACTGCCAGGAGCGCATCCAGCGGCCGTCCGCGTTGCGCAGGTTGCCAAGCAGGAACTCGGCGTTCTGCCTTGCGGCCTCCAGCCAGTCGTCGCGACCGGTGGCGGACGCCGCCTCGGCAAGGGTGGCCAGCATCAGCCCGTTCCATTCGGTCAGAACCTTGTCATCGAGTCCGGGCCGCACCCGTTGCTCCCTGGCATCGAAGAGGGCCTGGCGGGCCCGCTCGACGCCTGGCGGGCGCAACAGGTCGCCACGGACGGGGCGATGCAGGATGTTGGCCCCCTCGAAGTTGCCCGCCGGCGTGACTCCGTACCAGGCGATCGCCTCCTCGGCATCGGACCCGCAGACAGACCGGATCTCGGCTTCCGACCAGACGAAGAAGCGGCCCTCGACGCCCTCCGAGTCGGCGTCCTCGGCAGCGGCGAACCCGCCATCTGGCATGCGTAGGTCCCGGAGCACGTAACCGATCGCCTCCCCGGCTACCTGCAGCCACCGGTCGTGGCCGTACACCTGCCAGGCGTGGAGGTAGGCCCGGGCCAGCAGGGCGTTGTCGTAGAGCATCTTCTCGAAGTGGGGGACCAGCCACCGCTCGTCCACCGAATAGCGGGCGAACCCTCCTCCCAGATGGTCTGCCATGCCGCCGGAGGCCATCGCATCCATGGTGGTCGTAAGCACCGCGTCGAGTTCCGGGCCGGGCTCGGCAACCTGACGACGGAGCAGCGCCTCGAGGCTCATCGCCTGCGGGAACTTGGGGGCGCCTCCGAAGCCTCCCCAGGCCGGGTCGTGCTGGCCGCACAGCACCCCAGCCGCACGTTCGAGGGTGTCGGCGGGGGGGAGGTGATCGTCGGGTTCGAGGGTGGCGTGGACGGCCATGCGGTCGAGCATCCGGTTTCCAACCTCGGCCAACTCGTCCGGACGCTGGACCCAGGCCTCGTGTACTGCGGTTAGGACCTGGGTGAACGACGGCATGCCGCCGCGGGGATGATTCGGCCAGTAGGTGCCGGCGTGGAAGGGACGGCCCCCGGGGTCGATGAATACGGTCATGGGCCAGCCGCCACGACCTGTCAGGGCGGTCACGGCGTCCATGTAGATGGCGTCGACGTCGGGCCGTTCTTCCCGGTCGACCTTGACGTTGACGAACCAGCGGTTCATGAGTTCCGCCGTCTCCGGGTCCTCGAACGACTCGTGGGCCATGACGTGGCACCAGTGGCAGGCTGAGTAACCCACGGAGAGCAGGACCGGCCGGGAGGTGTTGCGGGCCTCGGCGAACGCCTCTTCGCCCCAGGGATGCCAGTCGACCGGGTTGTCGGCGTGCTGGCGGAGATACGGGCTGGACTCGCCGGCAAGTCGGTTCACGTCGGCGACCCTATCGACAGGCGCCCGACGGTGGCCTGTCGGTTCTGCTCCCGGTGGCAGACTGCACCGATGCAACGCTGGATCCTCGGTGCCCGTCTGCGCACGTTGCCGGCGGCGGTGGTTCCGGTGATGGTCGGGACCTCGACAGCGGTGGGTGTCGGCGACGGCATCACCTGGTGGCGGGCCGTGGCGGCGCTGGTGGTGTCGCTCGCCCTGCAGGTCGGCGTGAACTTCGCAAACGACCTGTCCGACGGCCTCCGGGGCACCGATGGCCTCGACCGGATCGGACCCCGACGCCTTGTGGGGTCCGGTCTCGCCACCGCCGAAGAGGTCCGTCGGGCGGCGTTCGCAGCCTTCGGCGTGGCGGGGGCAGTGGGCCTGGTCCTGTCGCTGGCAGTGGCTCCGTGGCTGCTCCTGGTCGGCGCAGCAGCCATGGCCGCAGGCTGGCTGTACACGGGTGGACCGAGACCGTACGGCTACCTGGGCCTCGGCGAGGTGTTCGTCTTCGTGTTCTTCGGCCTCGTGGCCACCGTCGGAAGCGCGTACGTGCAGGCCGGCCGGATCACCGGCCTCGCCATCGTGGCCGGAAGCGCCGTCGGGTTGCTCGCCTGCGCCCTCCTGGCGGTCAACAACCTCCGCGACATCGCCGGCGACACGGCTGCCGGAAAGCGCACGCTGGCGGTGCGCATCGGCGACAGGCGGGCACGTTGGCTCTATGTGGTGTTCCTCGACGGGGGCCTCGTCCTCGGCTCGTTGTGTGCCCTGTCCCGACCATGGTGCCTGCTGGCCCTGGGCGGTGCGCTGCCTGCGGGAGCAGCGGTCCGTGCCGTCCTCGGGGGTGCCGCCGGGCAGCGCCTCATCGGTGTGTTGGCGCTCACGGGTCGGACGCAGTTGGTGGCGGGAACCCTGCTGTCCCTCGGACTGGTGCTCTCCGGCTGAGGATCGCTGTCGAACCAGGCGAACGGCGACGCCCTCAGGCGCTGCGGGTCGCCGTGAGGAGTTGGGCGATGCCGCCCGTGAGGCGAACCTTGGCGACGTCGGTGAATCCGGCATCGGCCATCTGGCCCAGGAGATCGTCCTCGTCGGGCAGGTAGACGACCGACCGCGGGAGGTACCTGTAGGCGGTGCGGTCGGAGAGCAGGCCCCCTATGAACGGGACCACCCGTCCGAAATACACCGAGTGGCCGAACCGGAGCAACGGGTTGAGCGGGCGGTCGACCTCGAGGAGGGCGATCCGGCCTCCGGGACGCAGGACCCTGGCCAGCTCGTCGAAGAAGGGAGGGAGGGCCGCCAGGTTCCTGAGGGCGAACCCGCAGGTGACGCCGTCGACGGTGCCGGCAGGTGCCGGGAGCAGCAGGGCGTCGGCGTGCACCAGGGGGGCGTCGGTGCGTGCGGCTGCCAACATCCCCCATGAGAGGTCGATGCCGATCGGGCGGTGGCCGGCGCTGTCGAGTTCCCTGCAGAGGTCGCCGGTGCCGCAGGCGAGGTCGAAGACGGTGGAGCCGGCGGGCAGGTACAGGTCCCGGACGGTGCGACGGCGCCAGCGGACGTCGAGCCGGAAGGTCAGAAGGCGGTTGAGGAGGTCGTAGCGGGGGGCAATGGCGTCGAACATCGAGCGCACCGCCGCAGCCTTGTCGCCCGCCGGGAGGGGGTCGTCCTGCTGCCCGGTCGGATCCGCCACGGTCTCAGTCGAACCAGATCCGCTGGTGTTCCCGGCTCATCGGATGCAGGAGGAGCGCCAGGAGGACCCCGGGGAAGAGAAGGGCGAGCAGCAGGCTGCTGTCGAGGCCGTAGATCCGGACACGTGCGACGATGGCGAGGGCTGACACGACGACCGCCATCTGCCAGCCGACCTTCTTGTCGTTGGCGACGAGGTAGCCCGAGGGGAACATGAGCAGGCCCAGCAGCAGCAGGAGTTCGGACCCCCGGATGAGGCTGAAGAAGCCCTCCAGGTAGAGCAGCATCGTGCCTGTCGCCAGTGTCTGTGGCTGGTGCCGGTTGACCCAGCGCCGCTGTGACTCCATCGGGTCAGTCTGGCAGGGCGGTGGCCGCTTGCCGCCGATCCGGCGCCGCCACCGGGGTGTCCAGACGGTCGGCGCGCAACTGTCCGCAGGCTGCGTCGATCTCGGTTCCCCGGGTACGGCGGACCGTCACGTTGGCGCCGTGGGCCCGCAACTCGTCGGCGAAGTCGGCCACCCGCTGCGCCGATGACCCGCGGGTCGGCCAGCCGGGCGTCGGGTTGAGCGGTATGAGGTTTATGTGTGCACCCAGGGACCTGGCGAAGGAGGCGAAGCGCAGGGCATCCTCGGGACGGTCGTTGGTCTCGTGGATCAGCGCCCACTCCAGCGAGAGGCGACGGCCGGTCGAGTCGATGTGGCGACGACACGCTTCGGCCAGCTCCGCCAGGGGCCACCGACGGTTGATCGGCACCAGCTCGTCCCGCAGGTCGTCGTCGGCTGCGTGGAGGGAGACGGCCAGGTTCACGGGCAGTTGCTCTCCGGCAAGGCGCACAATCCCGGGTACCAGGCCGACGGTGGAGATGGTCAGGTGCCGTGCCGAGAGCCCCAGGGCACCGTGGATGCGTTCGACGGCGCCCCAGGTGCGCTCGTAGTTGGCGAGCGGTTCTCCCATGCCCATGAACACGACGTTCGACACGCGACGCCCGCCGGCATCCCGCTGGGCCCGGACGACCTGCTCGACGATCTCACCGGTGGTCAGGTGGCGGTCGAAGCCCATCTGCCCGGTGGCGCAGAAGCCGCACCCCATGGCGCACCCCGACTGGGTGCTGACGCAGACCGTGGACCGCTCCTCGTAGTGCATGAGCACCGTCTCGACCAGAGCGCCGTCGGTGAGGCGCCACAACCACTTGACGGTCTCGCCCCCGTCGCCGACCGACCGGGTCTCCTCTGCCAGGCCGGACGGGAGGCTTTCGGCGAGGCGCTCCCTCAGAGCCGAAGGGAGCGTCATGATCTGCATCGGATCGGACAGGTCTACGTAGAGACCGTGCCAGAGTTGCTCGATCCGGTAGGAGGGCTGCTCGCCGAGCAGCGATTCGAGCAGCGACCCGAGTGCCGCCCGGTCGTGGTCGTAGCGGGTGACCGGGAGTCCGGGGAGTCCGGCGCTGATCACCGGACTATGCGCTGGAAGGAGCGGTTGATGCTGGTGCGCTGGAATCCGAGCGCCTCGTAGAGACGGTTGGCATGCCGGTTGTCGGATTCGACGTAGAGCATCGAGTTGCGCAGTCCCTGTCCGCTGAGCCATGCCAGGCCGTCCAGGACCAACTCCCGACCGAGCCCGCGCCCGTGGAAGTCGGGGTCCACGGCAATGGCGTAGATCTCTCCGATCGGAGGCTGCTCGTCGGCGTGCACCTTTGTCCAGCAGAAGCCGGCGAGGCGGCCCTCGATCTCGAGCAGGCGGAAGCCGTCGGGGTCGAACCATGGTTCGGCACACTTCCCGGCGAACTCAGCGGGGGTGAGGTCGCCCTGTTCCGGGTGCCAGTCGAATGCCCGGTTGTTGACCTCGAGGAAGGCGTCTTCGTCGGCGGTGGTGAAGGCGCGCGTGGCGAGGTCGGTGTCCGGGGCCGGCAGCGGGCGCTCGAGCCGCCACAGGTCCCGGTAGTGGATGAACCCGGCTGCAATCGGTACCCGGTCGCTGGTGGGCGTGGCATTTTCGATCCAGAACTCCAGACGGCCTCCCTCGTCGAGCATTACTGCCTGCGTGGCGGCCTCGAGCAGGCGCTGCCGTCGGACGTCGTCGTCTCCCTCCACCCGGAGTTCGACCAGCCAACCGTTGCGGGCGGTGGTGAGTACGACGGTGTCGGTGCCGTCGGATACCTCGAGACGCTCGGATTCGGTTGCCATCGGCGGCGAGGCTAGCCGGATGCGTACACGGACCCGCATGCCCTGCACAGGCGGTACCTTCGACGGGATGGGACGACCGAGATCACCTGCGGGTCGCGCACGGGAGGCCAACCGACGCCTGACCGACGAGTACCCGGACGCCGAATGCGAGCTCACCCACGACAACCCCTACGAGCTGCTGGCGGCGACGATCCTCTCGGCCCAGTGCACCGACAAGCGCATCAACATGGTCACGCCGGTGCTTTTCGCCCGCTACCCGACGCCATGGGACCTCGCCGAGGCCGTCCCGTCCGAACTCGAGGAGATCGTCCGGTCGACCGGCTTCTATGCCAACAAGGCCCGGAGCCTGCTCGGGATGGCGCAGAGGCTGGTCGAGGCCTACGACGGTGAGGTGCCGGGCTCCATGGCCGACCTGACCTCACTTCCCGGGGTCGGTCGCAAGACGGCGAACGTGGTACGCAGCGTGGCCCTGGGCCTGCCCGGCCTTCCGGTCGACACGCATGTGGGTCGCCTGTCGCGTCGCCTGGGCCTGACCGGGGAGACGGACCCGGTGAAGGTGGAATACGAGCTCAACCCGATGATCCCGGCGGATGACCGGGGAGATTTCAGCATGCGCCTGATCCTGCACGGCCGGCGGGTCTGCCCCAGCCGGAAGCCCCGCTGCGGCGAGTGTGTCCTCAACGACTTCTGTCCCGCCTCGGAGGTCTGAGCGGTACCTGCCGCCTGTCGGGAAGGTTGGGGCGGGAGGAGGGAGATTTCGGCATTTCGACTTTCCCTCGTGCGTTGGATGGACTAACTTGCGCCTGTCAGGTTCCCGCCACCTGACCCGCGAGGATCGGGTTCCCGCCACCCACCTCGCCGCTCGGCGCCCCTTTCGAGGGGCGTCGAGCACTTTTTGGGCGCACGTACGACGCCTGTCGGGCGTACGTGCGTGTCGTAGGGTCCTTCATCGAAGCCGGCGGCGGGTGCGACCCAACTCCCTCCTGGCGCCCTGGAGGTGGCGCTCGACCTCCAGCAGGCCGGCGGTGTCGTCGGTGCGTTCTCCGTCGGGCCCGTTGTCGAGGAGTTCGCCGATCCGATCGAGGAGGGCATCCAACTGGCCTACGACCGACGAGAGTTCAGCGTCAGAGGGAGCGCCCCCTCCTGGGGGTGGGGTGTACCCGGGTGCCATGCACAGAGTCTGGTGCAGAACGAGGGCGCCGGCCACCTCATCCGGGGGCCGGGTGGTGCAAACCCCACCGAGCGGCAGGGGAGTGACCGCTAGCGTGGCGGGGTGCTCCGACGAATCGACCTGCGTGGCTACGAGGGGGACCTCGTCGACGTGCTCCCACGCCCCATCCCCGGCGAGGACGGGCCCCTCGAAGCCGTCCGGGCCATCATCGACGATGTGCGTGTCCGCGGCGACGAGGCGATCCGCGAAATGGGGGAACGTTTCGACGGAGTCCGCCCCGGGTCCCTCGTGGTCGGCCCCGACGAGATGAGCGAATCCCTGTCGGCGATCGACATACCGCTGCGAACGGCCCTGGAGGTGGCTGCCGGATCGATTCGCCTGCACCACGAGGCCCAGGCCCGAACCGACCACGAGTGGGAGCGTGACGGCCTGTCCGTCAGGTCGCGGGCCGTACCCGTCGACCGTGCGGGCTGCTACGTCCCGGGGGGCCGGGCCTCGTATCCGTCGACGGTCCTGATGACGGCCATCCCGGCCGGCGTGGCCGGCGTCGGTGAGGTGGTGGTCTGTGTGCCACCGGGACCAGACGGCCGCATCGCCGACGTGACGCTGGCGGCGGCGGCTGTGGCAGGGGCCGATGTCGTCCACCCCGTGGGTGGTGCCCAGGCGATCGCTGCACTCGCCTACGGCACTGAGAGCATCCGGCCGGTCGACGTCGTGGTGGGCCCCGGGAACGTCTACGTAGCCCTGGCCAAGCGCGAGGTGGCCGGTCGTGTGGGCGTTCCCTCTGCCTTCGCCGGGCCCTCCGAGGTCGTCGTCGTCGCCGATGCGACGGCGCCAGTCGGGTTCGCAGCCATCGACATGGTGGTGCAGGCCGAACACGGTCCGGACGGGCTGGCCTGGCTGGTCACCTTCGACGAGTCCGTGGCCGACGCCGTCGAGGCCGAGATCGCCGCCATCACCGAGGCATCCCGGCGCCGCAACGACATCGAATCGACCCTGGCCGTGTCCGGGCTCGTGGTGCTCGTGGAGGACGTCGGACAGGCGGCTGCGGTGGTGAACCACATCGCCCCGGAGCACCTCCAGCTCATGGTCGGGGATCCACAGGAAGTGGCGGCACAGGTCCGCCACGCAGGGGCCGTGTTCTGCGGGCCATGGTCGCCGGCATCGCTCGGCGACTACGTGGCGGGCCCGAGCCACGTGCTGCCTACGGCGGGGACGGCGCGCTTCGCCGGTGCTCTTTCGCTTGCCGACTTCACCAGGGACGTCCACGTGGTCACCGCCGACCGCTCGGCGGTAGCGGCCCTGGGGCCCCATGTGGTCGTCCTCGCCGAGGCCGAGGGCCTCGACGCACACGCAGAGTCGCTCCGGAGGCGTCTCGCCGCCATCGAAGGAGGCGACGATGTCTGAGCTCCCGTCCGCCAGGGGCGAGATAGCCGGCCTGGCGGGGTACCACTCACCCCAGGTCGAGGTCGAGGTGCGCCTCAACACCAACGAATCGCCGGTGCCGCCACCGGCGGGGTTCCTGGGCGCCCTCGCCGATGCCGTGCCCACCCTGGGCCTCAACCGCTATCCGGACCGTGCCGCCACCGGCCTGCGGTCAGCCCTGGCACACCGTTACTCAATCGACCCGGCGCAGGTCTTCTGTGGCAACGGCTCCAACGAGGTCCTCCAGTCGGTGCTGTTGGCATACGGGGGCGCCGGCCGTACAGCGGCGGTGTTCGAGCCCACCTATGCGCTGCACTCCCAGATCGCCCGAGCCACCGGTACCCGGGTGGTGGCCGGCCGGCGCGGTGACGACTTCCTGCTTTCTGCCGACGTCGTCAGGTCGCTCGTCGAGTCAGAGCGACCCGACGTCGTGTTCCTCTGCTCGCCGAACAACCCCACCGGAACCATCGACACCCCCGACCTCATACCGGTTGTGCTCGAGTTGCTGGGGGAGTACGGCGGGCTTCTCGTGGTCGATGAGGCATACGGGCAGTTCGCCGCCACCTCGGCCGTGGACCTGATAGCCGAGGACCGGGCACTGGTGGTCAGCCGTACCTTCTCCAAGACCTGGGCGTTGGCGGGCCTGCGCCTCGGCTACCTCATGGGCCCATCCTGGTGCCTGTCCGAACTGGACAAGGTGGTGCTCCCGTACCACCTCGATGCCATCAAGCAGGCGGCCGGGGTCCTGGCGCTCGGGTACGCACCGGAGATGGAGGAGCGGGTGGCCGCCCTGGTCGCCGAACGCGAGCGGGTCACGGCGGCCCTGCAGGAACTGCCGGTGGAGGTGTGGCCGTCGTCGGCCAACTTCGTACTCTTCCGCCCCGGGGATCGTGCCGCCAGCGAGGTGTGGCAGGGGCTTCTGGAGCGCTCCATCCTCGTAAGGGACTGCTCCTCCTGGGACGGGCTGGCGGGCTGCCTGCGGGTCACGATCGGAACCGAAGAGGAGGACGACCGCTTCCTGGTCGCCCTCAGGGAAGTGTTACGGGAAGGAACACCGGAAGATGGGATCTGACATGGACAGGACGGGTGAGCGGCAACGCACGACCAAAGAGACGCAGATTGCGGTCTCGGTCGACCTCGATGGTGGCGCCAGCGGCGCAGGGGCCTCAGCGGATACGGGCATACCCTTTTTCGACCACATGCTGGAGCAGTTGGGTCGCCATGGCGGCCTCGGGCTCGACGTCCGGTGCAGTGGCGACCTCGAGATCGATGCCCACCACACGATCGAGGACGTCGGAATAGCGCTCGGCGAGGCGATCGCCGATGCTCTGGGTGACAAGGCGGGCGTGCGGCGCTTCGCGTCGGTCAGCGTGCCCCTGGACGAGGCACTGGTCGATGTCGCCATGGACCTTTCCGGACGCCCCTACCTCCACTACGAGATCGACTTCCCGGGCGAGAAGATCCTCGGGGATCCACCCTTCGACCACCAGTTGGTCGAGGAGTTCTGGCGGGCCTTCGCCGTGGCGGCACGGTTGACCCTGCACATTTCGATGGTCCGGGGAAAAAACACCCACCACATCATCGAAGCAGGATTCAAAGGCGTTGCGCGGGCCCTTCGTGACGCCGTGAGAATCGAGGGCGCCGGGGTGCCCTCGACCAAGGGGAGCCTGTGACCCGACCGGTCGTCGCCGTTCTCGACTACGGAATCGGCAACCTCCGTTCTGCGCAGAAGGCGCTGGATCGCGTCGGAGCCGACGCACGCCTGACCGCGGACGCCTCGGATATCGCCTCGGCTGCGGGGGTCGTGCTGCCCGGCGTGGGTGCATTCGGCCGCTGCACCGAGGCACTCGGCGAGTCGGGACTCACCGAGATCGCCCGGGCGGCGGCGGCGGAGGCAAGCGACGGAGGACGCCCCTTCCTCGGCATCTGCGTCGGCCTGCAACTGTTGTACACGGGCAGCGACGAGTCGCCCGGGGTCGACGGCCTGGGCATCGTCGAGGGCCGGGTGGAAGCCCTGTCCGGTGACGTCAAGCGCCCACAGATGCAGTGGAACCGCCTCGACCACGTCGTCGGCCACCCCCTCTTCAGGGGCATCGAAGAGGAGGCGTGGGCGTACTTCGTGCATGGCTATGCCGCACCGGTCGGTCCCACCACCGTGGCCACCTGCGAGTACGGCAGCACGGTGTGCGCCGCTGTCGCATGCGGCAACCTCTGGGCCACGCAGTTCCATCCTGAGAAGTCCGGCGAGGTCGGGCTGCAGGTCCTGCGGAACTTCGTAGATCGGCTGGCAGCGTGACCGCCGATCCGGCCCTCTCCCCGGCTGTCTTCCCGGCTGTCTTCCCGGCTGTCTTCCCGGCCATCGACCTGCGGGGTGGTCGCTGTGTCCGCCTCCTCCGCGGCGACTATGGGCGGGAGACCGTCTACGGGGACGACCCGGTGGCGCAGGCTCTCGCGTTCCAGGAGGCGGGGGCACGGTGGGTACACGTTGTGGACCTCGATGCAGCACGGACCGGTGACCCGGTGAATCGACCCGTCGTCGCAGCGATCGCTGGCGCTCTCGACGTACCAGTCCAGACGGGGGGCGGCATCCGCAGCGTCGACGATGCGACAGCATTGTTCGCTGCGGGCGTGCGCCGCGTCGTCCTCGGGACGGCCGCCGTGGAACGTCCGGACCTCGTGGCCGAGGTGGCATCCCTGGGCGCTGTCGCTGTCGGGCTGGATGTCAGGGGACGCGAGGTGGCGGTCCGCGGCTGGACCGAGTCGAGCGGTCTCCTTCTCGGCCCGGCACTGCGGCGCTTCGAGGGCCTGGGCGCCGAGGCCCTGGTGATCACGCAGATCGAACGGGACGGCACCCTCGAGGGTCCCGACATCGGGATGTACCGGGAAGCGCTCGGGTCGACCCACCTCGATGTGTTGGCGTCGGGCGGTGTCGGGATCCCGGAGCACCTCGACGAACTGGCCGCCCTTGATGTCGCCGGTCGGAAGGTCGCCGGCGTCATCGTGGGACGGGCCCTCTACGAGGGCACGGTCGACCTGTCAGAGGCCCTGGCGAGGCTGGGGCAGGAACGATGAGATCCGTGCGCGTCATCCCGTGCCTCGACGTCGAGAACGGCCGCGTCGTCAAGGGTGTCAACTTCGTGGGCCTCCGGGACGCCGGCGATCCGGTCGAGTTGGCGGCCCGCTACGACCGGGAGGGCGCCGACGAGTTGGTGTTCCTCGACATCACGGCCTCGTCCGACGCACGGGACACGATAATCGATGTCGTCCGCCGGACTGCTGAGGAGGTGTTCATTCCGTTCACCGTGGGCGGCGGCGTCCGGTCGGTCGACGACGCCCGTCGGATCCTGCGGGCCGGCGCCGACAAGGTGTCCGTGAACACGGCAGCAGTCGAGCGCCCCGCACTGATCGGTGAACTGGCCGCCGAGTTCGGAAGCCAGTGCGTTGTCGTGGCCATAGACGCCCGTCGGAGCGGGGCCGTGCCGAACGGATTCGAGGTCTTCACCCACGGCGGCCGGACACCCACGGGCATCGACGCGGTCGGGTGGGCGGTCGAGGCGGAGCGCCTGGGTGCCGGCGAGTTCCTGCAGACGTCGATGGACCGGGACGGGACCAGGGACGGCTTCGACCTCGAGATGCTTCAGGCCATCGGGGCGGCGGCACGCGTTCCCCTGGTGGCCAGCGGCGGGGTCGGCGGGCTCGAGCATCTGGTCGAGGGGGCACAGGAGGGCGCCGCCGATGCGGTGCTGGCGGCCTCGATCTTCCACTTTGGTGAGTACAGCATCGCCGAGGCCAAGCGCCATATGGCCGCAGCAGGCATCGTGGTGCGGCCGCCGCCCGGCTGACCCCGGCTCCCGGCCCGCGCCTTGGGCTCCACCGACCGATACCGTCTCCAGACGTGAGCACCTCCCACCTTGCATCCGTGCCCGGCCCCGAGGATTCCGAGGTCCTGCCGATCAAGATGCTCAACGACCGCATCCTGGTCTGCACCGACTCGCCTGAGGGCGAGCGCCGCTCGTCGGGAGGCATCCTGATCCCGGCCACCGCCCAGATGGCCAGGCGCCTCATATGGGCCGAGGTGGTCGCCACCGGCCCGAATGTGCGGGCCATGGAGGTCGGCGACCAGGTGTTGTTCAACCCTGAGGACCGCTACGAGGTAGAGGTCCGGGGCAGCGACCACATCATCCTCCGCGAACGCGACATCCACGCCGTCGCCGCCAAGCGCCTCGAAGAGGGCAGCACCGGCCTGTACCTCTAGGTGGTGACGGAAACCAGACACGGTGGGTGCAACCGCCGCCCCTAGGCTTTCCGCCATGCCGGAGAGCACGCCCATCACCGTCACCGACGCCCAACTCGACGCCGTCGCCTACAACGGCGACGGGCTGGTGCCCGCCATCATCCAGGAGGCTGGCACCGGCCGGATCCTGATGATGGCCTGGATGAACGACGAGTCCCTGCGCCGCTCCCTCGAGACCGGGCGCACCTGGTTCTGGAGCCGCAGCCGGCAGGAGTACTGGTGCAAGGGCGAGACCTCGGGGGATCGCCAGTACATCCGGGAGGCCTACCTCGACTGCGACGGCGACACCCTGCTGTTCACGGTCGAACAGGAGGGGAACGGCGCCTGCCACACCGGCGAGTACAGCTGCTTCTTCCGGGCCCTCGGGCCCGAATTCCCGGCGGGCTGAACCGGTGGGAGCGCTAGTCGCATCCCCCGGGCGCGAAGAGTTCCGCGATCTGGCCCGTTCGCACACGGTCGTCCCCGTGTGGAGCGAGCTGCTGGCCGACCTCACGACCCCGGTCAGCCTGTTCGCCCGCTGCATCGGCGACGGAGAGGGCTTCCTCCTCGAGAGCGTGGATCGCGGCGAGACCTGGGGCCGGTGGTCGTTCATCGGTCGAAACCCGTCCCTGACGCTGCGCCTGACGGCCGGCGAACTCCTGGCCGAGGGGAAACTCCCCGATGGCATACCTACCGACCAGGGGATGCTGGCGGCGCTCGAGGCGCTCCTGGACCACCACACAACCCCTCTGATCGGGGAGTTGCCTCCGCTGCACAACGGCCTCATGGGCTACCTGGGGTACGACGTGGTGCGCGAGGTCGAGCACCTGCCCGATGCTCCACCAGACGACCGGGGGTTTCCCGATGCCGTGATGTCGGTAATCGGTGAGTTGATCGCCATCGACCACTGGCGCCAGCGGGCAATCCTGATCGTCAACGTCGCCGTGCCCGCCGGTGCGGACGACGATGCCCTCGATGCCCTCTACGGCGAGGCGGTCGACCGCATTCGACGGTTGGCCGCCGATGGCGCCCGCCCTCTGGACGAGCCCCTGATGGTGCCTCCACGCCCGGACGACGAACCGCCAGAGGTGACGTCGACCATGGACGCCGAGACCTACGGGGAAGCCGTCGAGGCAGCACGCGAGTGCATCTTGGCCGGCGACATCTTCCAGGTGGTGCTTTCGCAGCGCTTCGACGTGGAACTGGGGGCCGAGCCATTCGACGTGTACCGGGTCCTGCGCCAGATCAATCCGAGCCCGTACATGTACTTCCTCCGGGACCGGGACATCACCGTCGTAGGAGCATCCCCCGAGCCGATGGTAAAGCTCCTCGAGGGGCGGGTCATCTCGCGCCCGATCGCCGGCACACGCCGCCGGGGCCGAACCGGGACCGAGGAGCGCAGGATGGCCGCCGAGCTAGTCGAGGACCCCAAGGAGCGGTCCGAGCACCTCATGCTCCTGGACCTGGCGCGCAACGACGTGGGCAGGGTGGTCACCTTCGGGACCGAACAGGTCGACGAGATGATGACCCTCGAGCGGTACAGCCACGTGATGCACCTGACAAGCCAGGTTTCAGGCGAGTTGGCCGAGGGTCGGACGCCGATAGACGTCCTGCGGGCAACGCTGCCGGCGGGCACCGTCTCGGGGGCGCCGAAGGTGCGGGCCATGGAGATCATCGACCAACTCGAACCGTCACGTCGGGGGCCCTATGCGGGCGTGGTCGGATACTTCGACTTCTCCGGGAACATCGACACGGCGATCGCCATCCGGACGATGTTCGTCCGCGACGGCCTGGCATCGGTGCAGGCCGGCGCCGGAATAGTGGCGGACAGCGATCCGGCCCTGGAGCACCTCGAGTGCCAGAACAAGGCCAGGGCACTCCTGGTGGCGATACCGGCCGCCCGCCGCATGACCGCCCAGCGGCTCGCAGGTTCCTGAGCCCGCCGATGCTGTACCGCCGAAGCCGCGATGTCGTGGCGGTCCGGGGCCCGGATGCCGAGGCCTACCTCCAGGGTCAGCTCAGCCAGGATGTCGCCGCCCTGGCCGACGGCGCCTCGGGGTGGTCCTTCCTGCTGCAGCCGACCGGCAAGGTCGATGCGTGGTTGCGGGTCACACGCCGGGGGGAGGGGGACTACATCCTCGACGTCGACAGTGGATTCGGAGGAGCGGTACAGGACCGCCTGCGCCGCTTCCTGCTGCGAACGGATTGTGTGGTCGAGGCGCTCGGCTGGGAGGTGGCGACCCTCCTCCAGGCATCGCCCCCCGACACGCCGCCGGGCGGGGTCGTCATCGAACTCGACTGGCCGGACCTGGCCGCATTCGACCTCGTCGCCCCGGAGGTGTCGGTCCCTGCCGGCCTGCAGGTCGGTGATGCGGGCCCCTGGGAGGAAGTACGGATCAGGGCCGGGATTCCGGCGATGGGAAGCGAGATCGACGAGAACACCATTCCGAACGCCACCGGACAGGTCGAGCGCTCGGTGAGCTTCACCAAGGGCTGCTACACGGGCCAGGAGCTGGTCGCCAGGATCGACAGCCGCACCGCCGGAGCGCCGACGCGCCTGGTCCGGGTCGATGGCACCGGCGAGGCGCCACCTGTCGGAGCGCAACTCTGGTCGGATGGCGGGCAGGTCGGCCACCTCACCAGCGTGGTGTCCACCGACGGGGGATTCCATGCGCTCGGATACCGAAAGCGCTCGGCGCTCGAGATCGACTCAGCTGAGGCCCACTGGGAGGGCGGACGGGGAAGCGTCGTCCTCCGGTCCGCCTGAGGTTGCAAATGCCGCAGAGTCGGCGGCTGGGCGCTGGGTAGCCTCCGCCTGTGGCCACCTACCTGGATCGGATCCTCGAAGCCCACCGTGCGTCGGCTTCAGCGGACCGGCGCAGCCTCGAGGGCCTCCTCGTCGATGTCCACGCCTGTCCGCCGGCCCGGGGCTTTGTTGCGGCGGTCGATGCCCGCCCCGAGGGTGAGTTGGCGGTCATCGCCGAGGTGAAGCGTCGCTCGCCGATCAGGGGCGACCTGTCGGCCGACCTGGATGCGACCGAGGTCGGTTCCGCGTACGCCGAGGGGGGCGCCTCGTGCCTCTCCGTCCTTACCGACTCCGAGTGGTTCGGCGGTTCGCCTGAAGACCTCCGGACGGCCCGGGCAGCCAGCGGCCTGCCGGTCCTCCGCAAGGACTTCACCGTCGACGCACGCGACGTGTGCGACGCCCGCCTCATGGGCGCCGATGCGGTCCTGCTGATCGTTGCGGCGCTCGACGATGCCGAACTCGGCGATTTCACGGTTCTTGCGGCTGAACTCGGGCTGGATGCCCTCGTCGAGGTGCACGACGAAGCCGAACTGGAGCGGGCGCTGGCGGTCGGGGCCACGCTGGTGGGTGTGAACCAGCGGGATCTCGCCACATTCGAGGTCGACACCGCCAGGGCCATGAGGCTGGCCGCTGCGATCCCGCCGGAGGTGCGTTCGGTGGCCGAGTCGGGAATCACGGGTCCGGAGGATGCAGCGGTCCTCGCCGCAGCCGGGTACGACGCCGTGCTGGTGGGCGAGTCGGTGGTCACGGCGGGAAACCGGAGGGCAGCGGTGGCAGCACTGCGCCGTGCGCCCCTGGGGCCTCCGGACCTCAGGGCCGGGGAGTAGCGTCAAACCGTGTTCGTCAAGATCTGCGGGATCACCAACCAGGAGGACGCACTCCTCGCCACGGCGCTCGGCGCCGATGCCGTCGGCTTCGTCTTCGCCCCGTCCAACCGCCAGGTGGCGGCACCCATTGTCCGGGACATCGTCCGCCAACTGCCCCCAGAGGTCATGACCGTCGGGGTCTTCCGGGACCAGGGACGGGACCGGGTCGTAGAGGTCGTGAACTCGATCGGCCTGCGGGCGGCGCAGCTCCACGGCAACGAGTCGACGGAGACCTGCCGCTGGATCGCAGACCGGGTGCCCATCACCATCAGGGCGCTGCCGGCCGGCTCCCCCGACCTGCGCCGCATCGACGACTTCGGAGCCGACCTGCTGCTGCTCGACTCGCCTCTTCCCGGATCCGGCACTGTGTTCGACTGGTCGTTGGCAGAGGGGGCGCCGAGCAACCGGCCGATGATCCTCGCCGGTGGCCTCGATCCCGGAAATGTCGCCCGGGCAATCGCCAAGGTGCGACCGTTCGGCGTCGACGTCGCCAGCGGCGTGGAGGCCGAATCGGGCCGCAAGGACCCCCGACTCCTCCGGGCCTTCCTGGAGGCGGCACACTCGGTCGAGTTCGAGGAATACGACGGCGGCGAGCGCCGCCCGTTCGACTGGGAGGAGCACCAGTGGGGTTGAGGGATCCGACGCCAGAGGGTCGTTTCGGCGACTTCGGAGGCCGCTACATTCCCGAAACCCTCGTGCCGGCGTGCGAAGAACTCGAGGAGGCGTTCCGCGAGGCCTGGGCGGATCAGGGGTTCCGGCAGCGCCTCGACGGCCTGTTGGCGGACTATGCGGGGCGACCGTCGCCGATGACCGAGTGCGAGAACCTCTCCACTGAGTTGGGTTGTCGCCTACTCCTCAAGCGCGAGGACCTGAACCACACCGGTTCCCACAAGATCAACAACGTGTTGGGACAGGCCCTGCTGGCCCAGCGAATGGGCAAGACCAGGCTCGTTGCCGAGACCGGGGCGGGCCAGCACGGGGTGGCGACCGCCACGGCGGCTGCCCTGCTCGGCATGGAGTGCTGCGTCTACATGGGCGAGGTCGACATCGTGCGCCAGGAGCTGAACGTATTTCGCATGAAGCTCCTAGGGGCCGAGGTCAAGACGGCGATGAGCGGAAGCCGCACGCTCAAAGACGCCATCAACGAGGCCATGCGTGACTGGGTGGCCACCGTCGAGGGTTCGCACTACTGCCTCGGGTCCGTGATGGGCCCGCACCCGTACCCGTGGATGGTGCGCAGGTTCCACGAGATCCTGGGCAGCGAGGCGCGTGAACAGAGCGAGGCGATCCTGGGCGTGGCACCGGACGTGGTTACCGCCTGTGTGGGCGGTGGCTCGAACGCAATCGGGATCTTCTCGGGGTTCGTGGATGCAGACACGGAGCTGGTCGGTGTCGAGCCTGCCGGTGGGGCAGCCGTCGGGCGCGGCATCCCCGGCGTGGTGCACGGTTCACAGTCGTATCTCATGCAGGACGAGTTCGGCCAGGTCCTCGAGGCCGAGTCCATCAGCGCCGGCCTCGACTATCCGGGCGTGGGCCCGGAACACAGCCATCTGGCTGCGACGGGCCGTGCCCGGTACGAAAGCGTCACCGACGCCGAGGTGGTCGAGGCCTTCCAACTACTGAGCCGCACGGAGGGGATCATCCCGGCGCTGGAGCCCGCACACGCCCTTGCCTGGGTATCCAGGGACCGTGCCTCCCTCGAGGGGAGGTCCGTGGTCCTCAACCTTTCGGGGCGGGGCGACAAGGACGTGGCCCAGATGATGGACATTCTCAACGGAGAGATCCTCGATGGAGAGGAATGCTCCTGATGGCCGGTGCTGTCGAGATCGCCCTACGGGGCCGCTGCGATGCCGGTGGCAAGGCGCTCGTTCCCTATGTGACGGGCGGCCTTGGCGACGACTGGACAGACACCGTGCGGGCCGTGGCCGATGCCGGGGCCGATGCGGTCGAGATCGGGATTCCGTTCTCCGATCCCGTCATGGACGGGCCGACGATCCAGGCGGCCAACGACCGGGCGCTTGCCTCGGGCGCCACGCCGATGAGCATCCTGGACCAGGTCGACGGGCTCGACGCAGGGGTGCCGCTCGTGGTCATGACGTACTACAACATCGCCTTCCGGGCCGGCCTTGAACGCTTCGCCGCTGCGCTGGTCGATGCCGGCGTGTCGGGGTGCATCCTCCCGGACCTGCCGTTGGAGGAGACCGGTCCGTGGGTCGCCGCAGCCGACGAGGCCGGCATCGAGACGATCCTGCTGGCAGCGCCCACCGCCTCCGATGAGCGCCTGTCCCGGGTCTGTGCCCGGTCCCGGGGGTTCGTCTACGGCGTGGGGCTCCTCGGGGTGACAGGCGTCCGTGCCGAGTTGGCCACCGGTGCGTCGGTCATCGCCACGCGCCTCAAGCAGTTGACCGACCTGCCTGTGCTCGTCGGCGTCGGCGTCGGGACTCCCGGGCAGGCGGTTGAGGCTTCTGCGGCCGGCGACGGTGTAGTCGTGGGTTCGGCGGTGGTCCAGGGCATGCTCGACGGTGCCGGTCCGACCGGGGTGGGGGACCTGGTAGCGCAGTTCCGGGCCGCCATGGACGCCGCCTGAGGGCTCCGGACGCCCTCTCGGGGGTGCTTGTGATTCGTTTCGGTGGTTCTGCAGGGGTCGGGAAGCCTGTAGTTCCAAGGGTCCGGAAGTCGGAAATGCTTGACATTGGGCCGAAAACAGGTTCGTATGTCATTTGACCACGATTGCCGACGGGACCTCCGGCGGCATCGAGAGTCCCAGGAAGGGAGCAGGTCGATGAACAAGAGCGAACTGATCGCTGCAATCGCCGAGCAGGCGGGGGTTTCAAACAAGGATGCAGGCGCATGCCTGGACGCCTTCTGCGACGTGGTGGCCTCCGAGGTAGCAGGCGGCGGAGAGGTGAAGGTGCCAGGTTGGGTGTCCTTCTCCCACACGATCCGTGCGGCCCGCACGGCTCGCAACCCGCAGACCGGCGCACCGATCGACGTACCCGCCAAGGCGGCCGTAAAGATCAAGGCCGGTGCCAAGCTCAAGAGCGCCGTCGCCGAGGGGAGTGCAGCGCCCGGCGCCGCACCGGCCGCACCTGCCTGGTAGGTCGGCAACCGAACACCCGCTCCCGCCTCGACCGGCTGGTGGCGCCATGCGTCGCCCCGGTCTGAGGCGGTGGGGGATCCCCGATGGTCGGGGCAGATGATGGAGCCCCTGCTCCCTCCAGAACAGCCCCTGCTCCCTCCAGAACAGCCCCTGCTCCCTCCAGAACAGCACTTGCTCCCTCCAGAACAGCACTTGCTCCCTCCAGAACAGGTCATCCCGCACCGGCCGCCGTTCCTCTTCCTGACCGAGGTCACCGACCTGGAGGTCGGTGTCGCCGCTACCGGCTTCTGGCATCTCACGGGCGACGAGGACTTCTTCGCCGGACACTTTCCCGGTCGCCCGACACTTCCGGGGGTGCTCCAGTGCGAGTCGATCGCCCAACTCGGTGCGTACGCCCTGCTCAGCGATCCTGCCTTCGCCGGTCGCCTGGCCCTCTTCGGTGGCATCGACAAGGTGCGGTTCCGACGCCAGGTGCTGCCCGGCGAGCGACTCGACCTGCACATGCAATTGGGCCGCGTGTCGGCAAGGGCCGGCAGGGGATCAGGGCGGGCATCGGTGGGAGGCGAGACGGCCTGCGAATGCGAACTCCTCTTCGTGTTCGCCGACTCGCCGTAGGGCTCTGGCCGGGATCTGGAGCGCTTGCGCCTAGGCGGGGCCCATCACGATGGTGCCGTTGTGGCCACCGAACCCGAACGAGTTCGAGAGCGACGGCGATGGCTCCCATTGGGCAGGGCCGCCGAGCACCAGGTTGACCGGCGGCATGTCCGGGTCGGGGGTGGCGTATCCGGCGGTCGGAGGGATGAGCGCCTTCTGGAGGCTCAGAGCGAGCGCCACGGCCTCGAGGGCCCCGGCAGCCCCCAGGGCGTGTCCTGTGATCCCCTTCGTTGAGGTCACGAGCGGTCCGGGCGTGCCGAATACCTTCTCCATGGCCCGGGCCTCTGCCATGTCGTTGAGAGGGGTAGAGGTGCCGTGGGCGTTGATGTGGCCGATGTCGGCGGCCGTGACGCCGGCTTCCTCCATGGCCAACTCCATGCAGGCGATTGCACCGACGCCGCCGGGAGACGGTGCTGTGATGTGGTGTGCGTCGGCCGTGCTGGCTCCGCCCAGCACCTCGGCGATGATCGTGGCCCCACGGTCGAGGGCGGTATCCCACTCCTCCAGCACGAGGATCCCTGCGCCTTCTCCCATGACGAAGCCGTCCCGTTCGGCGTCGAAGGGGCGGGAGATACCGACGGATGAGAAGGCGGTCATGTTGGCGAACCCGGCCAGGGCCGTCGGAACGAAGGCGGCCTCGCTGCCGCCGGCGATCATCACGTCGCAGCGGCCGGAGGCCACCAGGCGGGCGGCGTTGGCGACTGCGTGGGTGCCGGCAGCGCAGGCCGTGCAGGTGTTCTCCGCCGGGCCTTGGAAGCCATGTCGCATCGAGACTGCGGCGGTGGAGGCATTGGCCATCATCATCGGCACGAGGAAGGGGGAGACCCTGCGCTCGCCCTTGTCGAGGCGGGTGGTGATCTGGTCCTCGAGGGTATGGATGCCCCCGATGCCGGTACCGATCCAGACACCACGTCGACCGGGATCGGCGGTCATGGTGCCCGCCTGTTCCAGCGCCATGTCAGCGGCAGCGATGGCGAACTGGGTGCACCGGTCGGCTCGACGCACCTCCTTGGGGTTGTCGAACCAGGGGCTGGGGTCGAAGTCGTGGACACGCCGGTAGCCCTCTGGAGCCGGCCCGCACAGGCCCTCCCAGAATGCATCGATTCCGATCCCGCAGGATGCGATGACCCCCAGGCCGGTTACGGCGACACGTCGACCCTGCATCAGGCTTTCCGGATCAGGTTCCCTGAATCAGATCTTGCCGGTGATCATGGCGTAGGCGCCACCGACGGTCTCGATCCCCTCGAGTTCGGACTCTTCGACGGTCACGTCGAACTCTTCTTCCAGGGCCATGACCAGTTCGACCAGGTCGAGGCTGTCGGCATCGAGGTCGTCGCCGAAGCGGGCTTCGAGGGTGATCTGGGAGGCATCTACCGAGAGCACCTCCACTGCACACCTGGTGAATCGTTCGAAGTTGGCGTCACTCACCGTGGACTCCGTTCTCTGCTGGCGCCATCGGGCGACAGGTGGGCTTGATGGACGGCAACACCCTAGGGCGGAAGGAGACGTACCGTGACGATCTTGAATGGCTCCGGAGGCGTGATCAGCCCATGAAGAGCCCGCCGTCGACGGGGAGCACGGCGCCGGTGATGAAGCCGGCTTCGTCGGAGGCCAGGAACCGAACGGCTGCGGCAATCTCGTCGGGGTGCCCGAGCCGTCCGAGCGGTACGGCCTCCGCATAGGCATCCTGCTGCTCTTCCGGGAGTGCGCGGAGCATGTCGGTGGCGACAGGACCGGGGGCAACCACGTTGACAGTCACCCCTCGACTGGCGAACTCCTTCGCAAACGACCGGGAAAGGCCCACGAGGCCGGCCTTCGAAGCGGCATAGTTGGCCTGACCGGCCTGGCCGATACGCCCGGCGATCGAAGAGACGAACACGATGCGGCCCCAACGGGCGCGCATCATGCCCTTGGCCGCCCGCCGGGCGACACGGAAGCCGCCGGTGAGGTTGGCGTCGAGCACGTCGGTGAAGTCGTCGTCGGACATGCGCAGGATGAGGCCGTCCCTGGTGATGCCGGCATTGGAGACCAGCACCTCGACGGGGCCGAGCTCCTCTTCTATGTGGGCGAATGCGGTGTCGACCTGTTCGGCGACGGTGACGTCGCACGCCACGGGCAGGAGGCCCGCTCCGACCACCTCGGGTGGAGCCTCGCCTCGACAGGTCACGGCGACCCGGTCGCCCTGCTCGGCGAAGGCCCGGGCGCACGCCAGGCCGATGCCGCGGTTGCCGCCGGTAACCAGCACGGTTCGTTGGCTCATCGGGATCCTCGCTTTTCTGGTCGGAGTGATCGAAGTGGTTGCATCATGTGACCTGCAGCCAGGCGATGGGTTGGCTCGAGGTCACCCGCTCGGTGTCGAGCGCCAGCCAGCCCATGAGGGTTCCGGCGAACGATGAACGGACGTCCTCGCTCCCGATGGTGCCGAGGAGCTGTCCGGCGGCCACCGTTCCGCCGACGTCGAGGCCTTCGACAGGGGTGAACACCCCGGCGCAGGGGCTCACCACCAGGCGCTCGGTGGCGAAGAGGTGCTCTCCCTCGTGGTGCGCTGGTGGCGTGGCCTCCGGTGCGGTCGCCATCTCCTCGAGAAGGCGGTCGAGGTCATCGGGTGTGTTGACGGTGAGACGATTCGCCTTCCTGAGGGTGCGCTTGACGAGGCCGGTGAGGACGTTGCCGGGCCCGAGCTCCACGAACGTGGTGAAGCCCAGGTCGGAGAGCCTCTGGAGCGACTGGTGCCAGCGAACCGGCCTTGTCAACTGGGCGTTGAGGAGGCTGCGCCAGGCCTCGGGGTCGTCGTGTTCGAGGGCGTCGACGTTTGCCACCACGATGCCCTCCGGGGGACGGACGTCGGCGGCGTCGACTGCCGTCCGTAGGCGGTCGACGGCTGCCGCCATGAAGGGGGTGTGGAAGGCCCCGGAGACCTCGAGGCCGGTCACCCGCTTGGCGCCCGCCTCCCTCGCCGCGTTCCCAGCGACGGTGATGGCGTCGGGGTCGCCCGCGATCACCACCTGCCCCGGGGCGTTGAAGTTGGCCACCCACACGTCGCCGGCAGCGGCCTCACACGCTGACTCGACGCCGTCGTCGTCGAGTCCGAGTACGGCGGCCATGGTGCCGACCCGTTCGCCGGCCGCCTCCTGCATCGCCTCGCCGCGCTCTGCGACGAGGCTGACCGCCCCACCGAAGTCGAGGACGCCGGCTGCGGTCAGGGCGCTGTACTCGCCGAGGCTGTGTCCGGCATGGCCGGCGGCGTCGACGCCGACCCGTTCGACGGCGTCGAGGATCACCATGCTGGTCAGGAAGGTCGCCAACTGTGCGTTGCGGGTCTGGCGCAGCTCGTCGGCATCGGCTTCCAGCAGGAGGTGGGCCAGGTCCCGGCCCGCCACGTCCGAAGCCTCTTCGACTAGTTCCCAGGAAGGGTGCTCCTGCCAGGCTGCGCCCATGCCGGGTTGCTGGCTGCCCTGTCCCGAGTAGGTGAAGACGATCATCGAAGGGTTCCTCCTGCGGCGCACCGGCCGTTCCGGCCATTCCGGCCGCATGCCATTCCGGCCGCATGCCATTGTGGCCGCATGCCATTGTGGCCCACGTGCGGGCATTTCGTGGTCAGAAGGCACATGGCGATCCTGTCCAGCGGTGGCGGCTGGACGGCTTCTGTAGGCTGCCGGCCGCGCCCGGGTGGCGAAACTGGCAGACGCGGAGGACTCAAAATCCTCTGGCCGCAAGGCCTTGCGGGTTCGATTCCCGCCCCGGGCACGCGAAGTCCCCGCATGCGGGAGTCCACTCGTACGACAAAGGTTGCCGGAGGGCGCAGGCCCGTCTGGCGCCCGCCTGCGTAGACTGCCCGGCCCATGGCACGACCCCTGATCGAACGACGCCTGAGCGAGATCGGCGAGCGACTTCGCCGGCTGCGCGCCGATGTGGCCGTCACCGAGGAACAACTCAGCCACCTCGCAGACGAGGCCGACGACGCCAGGGTGCGCCACCTGGTATCCGAGACCCCGCTGTCCGGGCGTGAGCGTCGGGATGCGGACGGCCAGGTGCACGCCATGGCCAGACACCGCGAGGACCTCCTTGCCGAGGTGCTCCGGCTCGAGGTCACCCAGGACGAACTCCTCGACCGTATGACCGTCGAGCGCTGACGTGGTCGACGAGGTCCGCGTAGCGCTTGCCGAGGACGAGGCAATCATCCGGCTCGACCTGAGGGAGACCCTCGAGGAGGAGGGCTACACGGTCGTCGGCGACACCGGTCGAGGTGACGAGATGCTCGAGTTGGTCGCTGCCACCGACCCCGACGTGGTGATCCTCGACATCAAGATGCCGGGCATGGACGGGATCGAGGTCGCCCGCCGGATCGCCGAGTCGCACGATGCCGCCGTGGTGATCCTCACGGCGTTCAGCCAGCGTGAGCTCATCGACCAGGCAATCGAGGCCGGGGCGCTGGCCTACCTCGTCAAGCCCTTTCAGCGCAGCGAGCTGGTCCCCGCGGTCGAGATCGCCCGTGCCCGGCACCGGGAGATGCGGGCCCTCACCGACCAGGCACAGACGCTTGCCGACCGACTCGAGGCCCGCAAGGCCATCGACCGGGCCAGGGGCGTCCTGATGGACGAGGCCGGCCTAACCGAGGCCGACGCCTTCCGGTTCATCCAGCAGGCCGCCATGAACGAGAGGGCCAGCATGGCCGACGTGGCGCGCCAGGTGCTCGACGACGGACGGCGACCCGTTTCGTGAAGTGCTCCTAATCCGGGCTGTCGGTACCCCGGAGTAGGGTCGGCGCCGTGCCCCGACCGCTGCTGCTCATCGACGGCAACTCCCTGACGTACCGGGCCTTCTTCGCGCTCCCGACCGACCTCATGACAGCGTCGGGACAGGTCACCAACGCCGTGACCGGCTTCTGCGCCATGCTCGTGACCCTGCTCCGCGAGCACGAGCCGGACGGGATAGCCGTGGCCTTCGACCTTCCGGGCAGCACCTTCCGACACGAGCGCCTGCCGTCGTACAAGGCCAACAGGGACAGGCAGCCCGACATCCTGTACGAGCAGTTGGGCCTGGTTCGGGAGCTGGTCGAGGCATTGGGCCTGAAGGTGGTCGATGCCGAGGGCTTCGAGGCCGACGACGTGCTGGCCACCCTCGCCGCCACGGCCCGGGACGCCGGCAGGGAAGCGATCATCGTCACCGGTGACCGGGACAGCTATCAACTGGTCGAGGACCCGTACGTGCGGGTCCTGTACAACAAGCGGGGGGTATCCGACTACGCCCTCTATGACGAGGCGGGGATCGAGGAACGCACCGGCGTCAGTCCGGGCGACTACGTGCTCTACGCCGCCCTCCGCGGTGACCCGTCCGACAACCTGCCGGGTGTCCCAGGTGTGGGCGAGAAGACGGCGGCGAAGCTGGTCAACACCTACAGGGGGCTGGACGGCATCTTCGGGGCTGCAGCAGACCAGACGCCGAAGCTGCGCCAGAACCTCGAGGAGAACGAGGACCTGGTGCGGCTCAACACCGAGATGATGGTCCTGGTTCGCGACGTGCCGTTGGGGCTGGAGGCCGACGACCTGCAGCGGGGCCCGGTCGACGTCGATGCCGCAGTCGAGCTCTTCGACCGGCTGGAGCTCCGCACCGCCCGGGTGCGCCTGGGAGAGCTGCTCGGCGTCGACTTCTCCCCGGATGGGTCCGGTGGGTCCGGTGGAGCAGCGGACCGCAGCGACGGGGGAGAGATCCAGGTGGACGTTCAGCGGCCGAAGGATGCGGCGTCGGCGTGCGAGGCCCTCGCCGGGCTGCCTGCCGGTCCGATCGGCCTGGATGGCGGTGACCCGGACGGCGACGGTGGGGTCATGGGCGATGGGCTGGCACTGTCGGCCGGCGAAGGTGCGGTCGTCTGGCTCGAACGGGGCCTCCTCGGCTCACCGGATGTATCCGCAGCAATGATGGGCCTGATGGACGAAGACGCCGAAGGTTGCCCCGGCGTGGCATTTCACGACGGCAAGCCGCTGGTCAAGGCGCTTCGGGCGCTCGGTGTGGATGTCGTAGCCCCGGTTCTCGACACCCGTCTGGCCGCATACCTGCTGGACCCGGCCGATTCCAGCTTCGACCTCGAGCAGCTCCTCGAACGCCACTCCGGGCATCGGATTCCGTCGGGCGGGGCCTCCGATGGGCAACTCGACCTCGGCGGCGACACGACCGACAGTGCCGTCGGCGCGTCCCTGCGGGCGCGGTCGGTAGCGCTCCTGGTCGAGCCGATGCTGGCCGCCATCGACGCACAGGGCATCGCCCGGCTCAACACCGAGGTCGAGTTGCCCCTGCTCAGGGTGTTGGCCCGGATGGAGGAGGTCGGGGTGGGCGTCGACGTGGCCGAGTTGACACGCCTGCGCGACCAGCTCACCGCCGAATGCGAACGCCTGCGGGCCGCCGTCCACGAGGCCGCCGGGGAGGAGTTCAACGTCAACTCCACCAAGCAGCTCCGGGTGATCCTGTTCGAAAAGCTGGGGCTGACGCCCGGGAAGAAGACCAAGACCGGCTATTCCACGAACGCCGCCACCCTCGAGCGTCTCCGGGACGACCATCCAGTCGTCGAGTTCCTGCTGGCCTACCGCGAGGTCGAAAAGTTGCGTTCGACATACGGCGAGGGGCTGCTCGCCGAGGTGGGGGAGGGTGATCGGATCCGGGCCACGTTCAACCAGACCGTTGCCCGCACCGGTCGCCTCAGCTCCGACGCACCCAACCTCCACAACATCCCGGTCCGCACCGAAGCCGGCCGGGCCTTTCGACGGGCGTTCGTGCCGGCGGAGGGATACACGCTTCTCGTCGCCGACTACAACCAGATCGAGTTGCGGTGCATTGCCCACCTGGCCGAGGACCCCGGGCTGATCGCCGCCTTCGAAGCCGGAGACGACATCCACACGGCCGTGGCGGCGCGCACGTGGAACGTCGATCCGGCAGATGTGACCTTCGAGTTGCGGTCCCGGGCGAAGATGGTCGCCTACGGTCTGGCCTATGGAATGGAGGCCTACGGGCTCTCGCAGCGACTGGACATACCGGTAGAGGAGGCCACCGAGATCCTGGACGGCTACTTCGCCGCCTTTCCGGCCGTGCGGGAGTACATGGACCGGACCGTCGCCGAGGCCCGCGACCGCGGATACACGGAGACCCTGTTCGGCCGCCGCCGCCGCATCCCCGAGCTCTCGTCGCCCAACTTCAACATCCGCCAGGCGGGTGAGCGGCAGGCGATGAACGCCGGCATCCAGGGTCTGGCGGCCGACATCTTCAAGGTGGCTCTGGTCCGTCTCGACCGCCACCTCGAGGACGCCGACATGGAGAGCCGCCTGATCCTGCAGGTCCACGACGAGGTCATCCTCGAGGTCGTTCCGGATGAACGCGACGAGGCACTTACCGTCGTGCCGGAAATCCTGTCCGGCGCATTCGACCTGCGCGTCGAGCTGGCCGTCGACGTGGCCACCGGCGACACCTGGGCCGACGCCAAGGCATGACCGGGGTCGAGGGGGGTGCGGGGGCGGACAGGGTCACGGGCCACTGGTTCGAAGGGGTGGCCGACCATCTGGGAGAGGCGTACCTGCGCTACTCGTTCACCTACGGAACGGTCCAGGAGGTCGACTTCCTCGTCGAGGCACTCGGGCTGGATGAGGGCGCCAGGATCCTCGATGTGGGCTGCGGACCCGGTCGACACGCCCACGAGCTTGCCCGCCGGGGCTTCGAGGTGGTCGGCGTGGATGTCTCGCATGCGTTCATCGACCTGGCGACCCGGGACGCTCCCCCTGGTGCGACCTTCGTGCGTGGAGATGCCCGCAACCTGTCCTACCAGGCTGAGTTCGATGCGGCGATCTCACTCTGCCAGGGAGCGTTCGGCCTCGCAGGCGGGCCCGGCGCCGACCCGGTGCCCCTCGATCCCGACGGGGCGATCCTGGAAGGGATTGCCGCCGCAGTGCGTCCCGGGGGCCGTCTGGCCCTGAGCGCATTCTCCGCGTACTTTCAGGTGCGGTTCCTCGGAGACCTCGACGACTTCGATGCCGCCTCCGGGGTCAATCGGGAATGCACGGAGATCCGGGATCCGGAAGGGAACGTCTCGGAGGCGGACCTCTGGACCAGTTGCTTCACGCCACGGGAGCTTCGGCTCATGGCCGACCGGGCCGGCCTGGTCGTCGAGGGGATCTGGTCGGTCACCCCGGGGGACTACGGCCGCCGTCCACCCGACCTCGAGCACCCCGAATTCCTCGTCCTGGCGGCGCGGCCGGGATGATCGCAGGCCCTGAAGGGGTTTCCCGGCCCCGGGGATAGGCTTTTTTGGTCCGTGCCACCGGCATGGGCGCACGGCGAGTTCTTCGCCGACTGTTCCTGTCCCCGATCCCTGTCCCCGAGAAAAGCCACCGTGACCAACCTGACTGCCCCCGATTCCGCCCTCGACTCGCCCCCCATGGGCACATTTGATGCCAGCGGCGAGTACACCCCCCGCCAGATCGTCCTCGACGACCTGGGGACCCTTTCCCTCGACGAGGCCTACTCGGCCACGATGGTCGATGTCGCCGACGGACAGATCGTCGAGGGCACCGTCGTGCGGGTCGACCGCGACGAGGTCCTCCTGGACATCGGGTACAAGTCGGAGGGCGTCATCCCGCCCCGCGAACTGTCGATCCGCAACGGCGTGCACCCCGGTGAGATCGTTGCGATCGGTGAGCGCATCGAGGCCATGGTGGTCCACCGTGAGGACAGCGAGGGCCGTCTCGTCCTCTCGAAGAAGCGTGCCCAGTACGAACGCGCCTGGGGCCGCATCGAGGAGATCAAGGAAGGCGATGGCATGGTCGACGGCACGGTGATCGAGGTCGTCAAGGGCGGCCTGATCGTCGACATCGGCCTCCGCGGCTTCCTCCCCGCCTCTCTGGTCGAGTTGCGCCGCGTGCGCGACCTGCAGCCCTACATGGACACCACCATCCAGGCCAAGATCATCGAGCTCGACAAGAACCGCAACAACGTCGTCCTGTCCCGGCGTGCCTGGCTGGAGGAGACCCAGAAGGAAGAACGCGAGGACTTCCTCAACAACCTGCGTCCGGGCGAGGTCAGGTCGGGTGTGGTGTCCAGCGTCGTCAACTTCGGTGCATTCGTAGACCTGGGCGGCATGGACGGGCTGATCCACGTTTCGGAGCTCTCCTGGAAGCATGTCGACCATCCCGGAGCGGTGGTCACCGTCGGCGACGAGATCGAGGTGCAGGTGCTCGACATCGACCGTGGCCGCGAGCGCATCAGCCTTTCGCTCAAGGCCACCCAGCAGGATCCGTGGCAGGAGTTCGTCGAGGGTCACCAGGTCGGCGAGCTGGTCTACGGCCGGATCACGAAGTTGGTTCCGTTCGGTTCCTTCGTCCAGGTCGGAGACGGCATCGAGGGCCTGGTCCACATCTCGGAGATGTCGGCCCACCACGTCGAACTCCCCGAACAGGTGGTGACCCCGGGCGAGGAGCTCTGGGTGAAGATCATCGACCTCGACCTGCAGCGCAGGCGTATCAGCCTCTCGATCAAGCAGGCCGCCGAGGGCGGTGTCGTGGCCTCGGAGTGGCGTGACCACTTCGGTGAGGAGGCCTTCGACTCGGAGGGCAACTACGTCGGTGGCGGTGAGTACACGTCAGAGGATGCGGCGCCCTCCGAGCCTGCCGAGGATGCGCCTGTGGTGGAGGATGCGCCCGCGGCTGAGGATGCACTTGTGGTGGAGGATGCGCCTGTGGTGGAGGAAGCGCCCGCGGCTGAGGATGCACTTGTGGTGGAGGAAGCGCCTGTGGTGGAGGAAGCGCCTGTGGTGGAGGATGCGCCTGTGGTGGAGGATGCGCCTGCGGTGGAGGAAGCGCCTGTGGTGGAGGAAGCGCCCGCGGCTGAGGATGCACCTGTGGTGGAGGATGCGCCTGCGGCTGAGGAAGCGCCTGCGGCTGAGGAAGCGCCTGCGCCCGCGGCTGAGGAAGCGCCTGTGGTGGAGGATGCGCCCGCCGAAGAAGCGCCTGCCGGCGCCTAGCCGGCGCTCCGGGAGAATCCGGTGCTCGAGATCGGGCTGACCGGAGGCATCGGTTCCGGCAAGTCCACCGTGGCGTCGCTGCTGGTGCAGCGGGGTGCCGTTCTGATCGACGCCGATGCCATTGTCCGCGAACTTCAGGAACCCGGCAGTCCCGTTTTCGAGGCGATGGTCGAACGCTGGGGCCGGGACATCGTGGCCGGGGACGGCACGCTCGACCGCCGGGCCGTCGCCGATCGCGTGTTCGGCGACCCGGATGAGCTCCTCGCCCTCAACGCCATCGTGCACCCGGCCGTGGGCGACGAGATGACCCGCCGCCGGAAGTCTCTGGCGGGCACAGATGCAACGGTGGTGCTCGACATTCCCCTCCTGGTGGAATCGGGGCACGAGGGCTACGGCGGGGTCGTGGTCGTGGACGTCGATCCCGAAATGGCCGTACAGCGGCTGGTGGAGCACCGTGGCTTCGACGAGGAGGATGTCCGCCAGAGGATCGCCACGCAGGTTCCCCGCAGCGATCGCCTGGCGAAGGCCGACTTCGTCGTCTCCAACTCAGGAAGCCGCGAGGACCTCGAGGTCGAGGTGGACCGCTGTTGGGCCTGGATCGACACCCTCGAGCGCCCGGAACCGGGAGGCGAGGTGCGCCACATCGGCAGCAGGGCGGACCGCACGGCCGGCTGATGCCGGGCGTGGTGCCAAGCGTGGTGTCAGGGGCCGTCGCTACGCTGCGGCCGTGAGCCAACGATTCCGGGTCGAAGCCCCGTTCCCGCCGGCCGGCGACCAGCCCCGCGCAATCGCCGAACTGGCCGCAGGCATCCAGGGCGGCGAGCGATTCCAGACCCTGCTCGGAATCACGGGCAGTGGCAAGAGCGCGACAATCGCATGGGTCATCGAGCAGGTCCAACGTCCGACCCTGGTGATCGCCCCCAACAAGTCCCTCGCCGCCCAGTTGGCCAACGAGTTCCGGGAGTTCTTCCCGTCGAACCGCGTCGAGTACTTCGTGTCCTACTACGACTACTACCAGCCGGAGGCCTACGTGCCCTCCAGCGACACCTTCATCGAGAAGGACTCGTCGGTGAACGACGAGATCGACAGGTTGCGCCATTCGGCCACGGCTGCGCTGCTCACCCGACGGGACACGATCGTCGTGGCCTCGGTGTCGTGCATCTACGGCCTCGGCAACCCCGAGTTCTACGAGGGGAACCTGCTCGTCCTGCGGCAGGGCGAGGAGATCGACCAGCGGGCGGCGCTGCGTCGCCTGATCGACATGCAGTACGAGCGCAACGACATGGTCCTGGGTCGGGGGAAGTTCCGTGTCAGGGGCGACACGCTCGAGATCCATCCCGCCTACGAGGAGACCGCCGTGAGGGTCTCGCTGTTCGGCGACGAGATCGAGTCGATCACCGAGGTCGATCCGCTGACCGGCGAACACCTGCGTGAGCTGTCGGAGCTCGTGATCTTTCCGGCCACCCACTACGCCGCCGACAAGGTGGTACTGGCGAGGGCCATGGGGCTGATCGAACATGAGCTCCAGGAGCGCCTCGCCTTCTTCGCTGCCGAGGACAAGCTCCTGGAGGCGCAGCGGCTCCGCATGCGCACAGAGCACGACCTGGAGATGATCGGCGAGCTGGGCTTCTGCAACGGCATCGAGAACTACAGCGCCCACATCGACGGCCGTTCGCCGGGCGAACGCCCCTACACGCTCCTGGACTTCTTTCCCGACGACTTCCTGGTGGTAGTCGACGAGTCGCACGTGGCGGTCCCGCAGCTGAACGGCCAGTACCACGCCGATCGCAGCCGCAAGGAGACCCTCATCGAGCACGGCTTCCGCCTGCCCTCGGCGGCCGACAACCGCCCCCTGCAGTTCG
>JACKQG010000207.1_pt1 | contig 86158 bp, 74 predicted proteins | sample 8237621 | NCBI WGS metagenome assembly JACKQG01 (sample SAMN15677084, study PRJNA649215) | marine metagenome | biome: marine; feature: Black Sea; material: saline water; isolation source: suspended particulate matter (SPM) from the Black Sea western gyre | collected 2013-06-09/2013-06-10 | depth...
CCAAAAGCAAAGTTCAATCTGCCATGATCTTTTCTGCAGGAATCAACCAGAGTCTGTACGGCTATATGACCAAATACAAAGAATTCTACCGGGATCACCAGGGTGAGATCAAAAAGAAGATCATCCTTAAGGTCAGCGATTTTAGATCAGCCATGATTCAGGGACGCTATATGGCTAAAAAGGGAATTGAGATCTCTGAATTTCGAATCGAGTCTGGTTTGAATTGTGGTGGACATGCATTTGCATCACCTGGACATCTGCTACCAATTCTCCTAAAAGAATTTAGAGAGAAAAGGCAGGAATTGGGTTCTCAGTTTCAGCCCATCATCAAGAAATTTTATGATAAGATGGAGTGGGAATATCCAGAAGATCTAAACCATCACCCAGAGATAACTGTACAGGGTGGTATTGGTAATCATGGTGAAGTCCAGCGCCTGGAACAGAATTTTGGCATTGATCGCACTGGTTGGGCCAGCCCCTTTCTGCTGGTCCCTGAAGCGACACCTATTGATACTGTGACCAGAATGCAGCTTATGAACTCAACAGACGATAGTCTTTATTTGAGTGGAGCCTCTCCTTTAGGCGTCCCATTCAACAACATAAAAGGATCGGGATCAGCCAAGTGGGGAGCTAAGCGATATGCCCAGGGCAAACCAGGTTCACCATGCCCCAAAGGATTTTTAAAATCCAATACTGAATTTACTGAAGAGATGATCTGTACTGCATCCACACAATACATGACCCACAAATTGCATCAGATCGATGATACCATTGCTCCTGGAGCCGATAAGGACCTCGCCATTGAAAAGGTATTGGCAAAAGAGTGTCTTTGTGAGCATCTTGGAAATGGAGCTCTCATAAGCTTGGGAATCTCCCCTGCCTCACGCTCTCCTCAAGCAATCTGCCCGGGACCCAACCTGTCATGGTTTAATCGTAATTATTCGTTGGAAGAGATGGTAGACCAGATTTATGGTCGAGGTAAGGAATTACTTTCAGATGATCGTCCCCATATGTTTGCCAAAGAAATCCAATTATATGTAGATCATTTTAGATCACTATTGGATGAAGCAATGGAAGGGCTGCAGACACCGAAATTTCTTCAGACCTTCTATGACAATATGCAGACTGGCTTGGATTATTGTAAAGAGATCGCACAGGAAGTTGCCTATAAGGGTGAAAACCTTCCCTCGATTTCAGAAGCCGTAGAAACACATGGTAAACGGCTGGAGAAATTCTACCAACATTTCAAATCAAAGCTGGGAGTGGAAACACCTGCTTGACGCTTTCATCCTCAATTTTACTCAATAAAAAAGCGCAGTTACCTGCGCTTTTTTATTGAACTTTTTAGGATCTAAAGTGCTTAGACAACACCCTGATCCATCATTGAATCAGCCACTTTCAAGAAACCAGCGATATTAGCACCAGCGACATAGTCACCTTCAAAGCCATAACGCTTGCCTGTTTCAAGTGCGTTGGTATGAATGCTTTTCATGATGTTATGAAGGCGTTCATCCACTTCTTCCCGTGTCCATGAAAGACGCAGACTGTTCTGTGACATCTCAAGACCTGACACAGCAACACCACCAGCATTGGCGGCTTTACCTGGGCCATAAAGTATCTTAGCGGCTTGATAAACTTCGATAGCTTCAGGTATTGAAGGCATGTTTGCACCTTCGGATACCACATAACAGCCATTCTTGATCAATGCTTCAGCCTCTTCCTTGTTTACTTCATTCTGAGTAGCACAAGGTAGAGCAACATCACATTTTACATGCCAGGGCCGTTTGCCTTCATAGTATTCACCACCGAACTCATCCGTATACTCTTTGATGCGTCCGCGACGATTATTTTTGAGGTCCATAACCCAGGCCAACTTTTCTCTATCAATTCCAGCTGGATCATAAATGGTGCCTGCAGAATCTGAGAATGTGACTGGTTTTCCACCAAAATCTAAAACCTTCTCAGCTGCATACTGTGCAACGTTTCCACTACCCGAAATGGTGACTATCTTACCTTCGAGACTTTCACCTCTGGTCTTCAACATTTCGTCAGCGAAATAAACAGTTCCATAACCAGTAGCTTCAGGTCGAATTAAGCTGCCGCCCCAGTTCAGAGATTTGCCGGTCAAAACACCTTCGAAAGCATTTTTGAGCTTTTTGTACTGGCCAAACATAAAACCAATCTCACGACCACCCACACCAATATCGCCTGCAGGGACATCAGTATTGGGTCCAATGTGACGGAAAAGTTCTGACATAAAGGATTGTGTAAAACGCATCACTTCAATATCTGATTTACCTTTGGGATCAAAATCTGATCCACCTTTACCACCACCCATTGGGAGTGTAGTAAGTGCATTTTTGAAAACTTGTTCAAAACCAAGAAACTTTAAGATGCCAAGGTTAACGCTTGGGTGAAATCGTAAGCCACCTTTATAAGGCCCAATTGCGCTGTTAAACTCAACCCGAAATCCACGATTAACCTGGACTGTACCGGAATCGTCAACCCATGGAACACGAAACATAATTACGCGCTCTGGCTCTACAATTCGCTCAAGAACTTTGGCTTCCTTGTAATGTGGATGACGATCTAAAACCGGCATCAGTGAAGTTACAACTTCCTCTACTGCCTGAAGAAACTCTGGCTGTGCCGGGTTCTTTGCTTGGACACCGGCCATAAATTCTGCAACATGATTAGACATGCATACCTCCTAAAAGTTGGATTTCAGTTCTCCTACTGCTCTCCTGATGCCGCATGTCAATAAATGCGAGCGAGATGCCAGTTACTGAATAATCCGATGTTTGTGCCATATTTTTCATTGTCCTGTTAGTGAGACAAATCTTGTGCCATTTATGTATAATTTTGCGAAAATTGACAACGCGCCGATAATAATCTTATTCGGATGAAATTCATCACATTTATTCTGAGATGCACACCAGATGCAGAATAATTGTAACGTATTTAAATTATTGCTTTCTTCAGCAGATGACGCCTAGCAATTAATTTGGAAGTCAAGATCAACGTTCCTATGTTGAAGGCTAAACGAGAAGGATATATCGGTGAAATATTCACTACATGACCTGTTGGACAATGTGGATAAGGATTCACTTGAACAAGAATCTATCCTGGTCCAATATTTCAAAGAATTGGAATCTCACCTACCCCATGATTTGGGTATATGGTCCCGTGACCTCCTCAAATTCGGTGAAAACATCCTTGCCACAGGAAGTCATAAGAGTCTAACCTTTCTCTTGGAGCAGGGCTGGAACCCTTCCTTCACCTCACTAATTAAAGCATCCCATATTCAGGATGAATGGTTCAAGCTCGAAATGGAGTTAATCCGCAAGCTTAACTACACACCGGGTTATCTCTTTACCCGCAAGGCTGAGCAGCTGGGGAATAAAACTTTATTTAGCTTCAAACAGGGTCGACAGTGGCAACAACAATCATGGTCTGCTGTTCAGCAATCAGTCAACCATCTCGCAGCAGCCCTCATAGATCTCATGGGTAGCACAAGTCCTCGTATTGCCATTCTTTCCGAAAATCGTCTTGAAGTCGCAGTAACCGATATCGCTTGTCTTACACATGGATTTGTGAATGTTCCCATCCAGCCTGCCGCTCCCCCGGCTCAAATCGAGTATATTCTGGCCCACGCTGAAATTGAGGGGATATTTATTTCCGATTCCCAGCATTTGCGCTCTATTGAAAGCATCCTACCCAATCTTCCTGCTATTAAACATATCATTACATTCAACAGTGTCGCCACAACCAATCCACTGGTAAAATCTTATAAACGACTATTGGACGAAGGTGGTTCGGCCGATGCCCTTGATTGGCTGGAGGGTATTCGACTTTCCGTCACGCTGTCAAATATCGCAAGTATTATGTATACCTCAGGCACTACTGGGTATCCTAAGGGCATTGTTTTCACTTATGAGAATATTATTTCTAAACGGTTTGCACGAAGTCTTGCGCTAAATCTGGGTAACAAAGACCGTTTTCTTTGCTTTTTGCCCCTGTTTCACACATTTGGTAGATTTCTGGAGATGTGGGGTTCCATATTTTGGGGTGCTGAATACACCTTCTCCAGTGGGAAAGGGGTTCAATCTCTCCTCAGCGATCTCAAAACAATCAAACCTACTGTGCTCATCAGTATACCTAAACGTTGGCAGGACATCTATGATACCATTGGTTCAAAGGTGGACCTCATCAACGATGATTCCACTACCATTGCTCCTGCAGTGAGGGAGGTAACAGGTGGATCACTGCGATGGGGGCTGTCTGCTGCTGGCTATCTACCCCCTGAAGTTTTCAAATTCTTTCAAGCTTATGATCTATATCTCCATAGTGGTTATGGTATGACTGAAGCCACAGGTGGAATCACCATGACACCAACAGATGGATATATCGAAAACTCAGTAGGAGTTCCCCTGCCAGGGATGGAATTAAAACTGGCAGATGATGGTGAGCTCTGGATTCGAGGCGCCTATGTATCAGGCAGTTACTGGAATCCGGTTGAGCCAGATAGTCGTCCTGATGGGTGGTTCACCACAGGTGATATTTTTCAATCCCTGGACAATGGACAGATAGAAATCATTGATCGAAAAAAAGAAATCTACAAGAATACCAAGGGTCAAACAATTGCCCCTCAGAAAATTGAAAATATGTTCAGGGATTTTGACAGTATTCATCAACTCTTTATTGTGGGTGACCACATGCCTTATAACACGGCCCTGGTGAGGTTGAATAAGAAGCACAAAGATCTCAGGGATATTTGGTCAGACAGGCAGAAAGTCCGAGACTATGTTGGGAACGTCATTCACTCTGTGAACTCCTTTTTGGCTCCCTTTGAGAGAATTGTCGATTTTATACAAGTCAACCGAGATTTTAGTAAAGATTTGGGTGAACTAACTGAAAAAGGAACCTTTAAGCGTGCCTCAATCCTGGAGCATTTTAAGGATACGGTAGAATCCCTCTATGAAAGATCCTATAAATCCTTCTTTATGGAGGACCTTGAAATCCAAATCCCCAATTGGGTCTTTTTGCAGCGGGGTTGGACACAAAATGATCTGGTCTTTAAAGACCAGATTCTCAAGCATAGGAATAAACGACACGCCTTGAGAATAGAACCAGGCAAGAATGAGATTAGAATCGGTGACTTTTTCTATCAATTCCAGGGAGAGATACTCCAATTTCAAGATTTCATAAGACAGCCCGCCTATTGCATAGGGAACCAGGAGTTAGAGGAGTTTTTGGACTACTCCCACTTGAGAATAAAACCCATCGCCTTAAAGCCCACCCTCCTTCCAGGTACCTGGACCGATCTTGATTTTTCAGACCGAGCCAGGTTACAGGCCGAGGCTGAAGTCGAGAAGGCATTGAAACACTCAGATTATTCGCTGGAAGCATTAAAACCGGTCATTATGTTGGTGTACTCTCAAACGCTCCACCCCTCCCAATCAGCCTATCGTTTGTTAAATCGGATATATTCAAATTCCAATGAAAGCATTAGACACATAGTCCGGTATGCTTTCCTGCGTCTTATTCGCTCTGATGATCTGGTGCAGGCCCAGTTTGCCGTTGAACAGGTTGTTGCTCTCTACCCGGCAAATGATCTTGAAAGAATAGTCAGCTATGCCCTGGGCAGAAAGGTGCTCTTTAATCGGGACTCGGGAAACTCATCCTGGTCCAATATTAATATTCACAAGGTCAAGCTGTCTGCCAATTATTTAAAATGGTTGTCAAATCAAGAAGCCCAGGCAGAAAAACCCTCTATCCTGTTTGAAAATGTCCTGGGAATACTTTATTCCTGGTCAAAACAGTTCCCTCAATATTATGCTACAATCAGAACGGCCATGATCAGCTCTAGTGTCAACCTGTCCGCAAAAAGTAGAATCTCTAAGGAAATCCTCAAAACCTATGAAATGTTGAATGAAAATTTTTCCAGGTCCATGCAGGATATGGATCCAGAGACAACGAGAATTCAACACGAGCAGACCCTGGATTGGGAAGACGTCCTGGTATTTGATAAACCGGTTTCAATCGAGCACCGCGACCGTATCACATCAGCATTTGTCAACACTTCAATCCTGAATGAATCAATGTATCTTTTCTTTGAGGGCAAGCAGCTATCCCTTCATAAAATTCCACCCCAGGGCATCTGGATCAATTTATTGGGAAGTGCACATGGGAAAACAGTCTATCGTGTCACCATACAGAGTAGTGAAGGCAGCTTTAAATTCGTCTTCAATTTGAACGATGATCTCAGTTCAGATCAAGTCAATACCGAACTATTCTGGTTAATGGCTTGCGCCCGGGACAGTCAATTCAATCAATTGGTCGAGACACTGGGATCTTATAAACCTGAGCAAGATCTCTGGTCAGAAGAGTTTATTTCAGGATTGACAGTAAGACAATATTTAAAGCAGGCAGAATGGGCTGGATCTTCAGATGAGATGCCTTCGCCTGAGCATATATGGCCGCATTTTGTGTGGACCTCAGTACTTACCTATACGAGTTTCTGGAAGAGAACTCGATTCAAGAAGATCATTTCTGTTCCCAGTCCAGGAAAAATCGTGGTTCCAATTCATGACTACCATGTTGGTGGTAGACTGGTATCTATTTCCGGCATCACCGAAGTCTCATCCGAACTCGAATTTTTTGAGAATCTTGAAGAACTATTTGTACGGGCTACTGAGAAGGAATTTCCAAAATTCAAACTCAAAGTAAGTACGGATATCGTATATCACGCCATGCGGGAAGCCTTGGGACAAAAACATTCCCCTGCGTTTTTCAAGGCCATACTAGCTGATAAGGCGATTTCTCCCCTCCGGAAGAATGATCTCCTCAGTTTTCTTTCAAGGGTTGAGGATGAGGGTTTCCAAACCAAAACAGTCTATTTTGCCATCCGCCGATATCATCGTTGGCTATTGATTAATCAGGACGCCACCCTGAATGCAAAAGCTCATTTCCTGAAGGACCTGTATAAAGACTATAATATCCAGGACAGCGAACCTGAATATCCTGATGCTCGAGTTCAATTATTTATGCATACTGTATTTTCTGAGTCCGATTCAAAGTTGAAAGAATATCTGGCACTCCTGGGACGCAACCTACGTCAGCGCTCCCTGGATGGCGGAAGCCTCCAAAGTGAAATTAGCCAGTATATTGGATCGAACGAGTTGGATGATTACTGCTCATTTTTTCTTAAAAGACTGGCCTTTCCTGAATTGCCTCCTAGCGAAGATATTGAACTTATTGCTACTCGCTCCACTGCCATGGATCAGATAGAGATTATGATCTCGCGTCATGATAGCAAGGGAACCACTTTTAGGATTAGACGTGCGATGCATCCAAAAGAAATCATTCAGCTGCAGCAACATTTTGTAAAGGCTCGCATGGATGTCAATTTCACCCATGAACACAAATTCCTGGTGGCTCTAAATAAGAAAGGCCGTGTCATTGGTGGTCTTTTCTATCTCGACCAGGGAGAAGAGGTGGTTTACATGGATAAGGTTGTGGTCTCGGACAATCATCGAGGTGGTGGGATTAGCAGGGGTCTTCTGAATGAATTTGTCAACCGAATGCGAAATGCTAAGAAAAAGATGATTACCACAGGATTTCTCCATCCTGGATATTTCTATAAATTTGGTTTTATAATTGAAAAAGACCAGGGAGGCCTAGTCAAATATCTTTAAGATGCTGTTGCTGGTATAGAGTTTACTCACCCATTTCACCCTCAGCATTATCTGCATCGTCTTTTCTCTTATCTTCAGCTTCAAGGTAAGTTGTCATCACTTTTGAGATGGTTGCCTGTTGAATGGCAACCATTAATTCATCATCACTAAATGGTTTTGTGAAAATCCCATGCGTGCTTGCTTCGCGAGCTGAATCAAGTGTAGGCGTATCCGTATGGGCTGTAATGAATATTACGGGTATATCAGTTTCTCTGGTGATCTCGCGTGTGGCTTCGAGACCATTCATCTTGCCCTTCAGGGTTATATCCATGAGTATGATGTCAGGGTAATGTTCATTGGCTTCAGTGATGGCATCTCGGCCATTGTTCACAATTCCTATAACTTGAAAACCCATTGCTTCAAGCCTCAGTTTAATTTCACTGGCCACAACTATCTCATCTTCAACAATGAGTACCCGTGTATCGATTAACTGCATTAGTTATATTTTTTCCGAGTTGATCACAGCATGAATCCTATGCATAAAATTTATCGACATTAATCGTCAAATTTATTATTGGCTGGAGATCAACCTACTAATATTTGCCCGATATTCATAAGTGATTTTATAAAACATAAAAGCCCCGGTGCTACCCAGGGCTTTGTATCGGTCTGATCCCCGCTTTTTATAGTATAGATTTGATGTATTCTGTTGTGAGTGATTTTGGCCGCTCAAGCGGCAGGCCAATTGCCCTATCCCAAATAGTGGATGCCAAGACACCCATGGCACGGGAGACACCAAACAGCACTGTATAAAAATCATACTCATGCATTCCATTATGAACCAGAAGTACACCAGAATGAGCATCTACGTTTGGCCATGGATTTTTGGCTTTGCCCTGTTCCAGCAAAATAGGTGGAACAACCTCATACAGCATACTTACCACCTGGAAGAGTTCATCCTCCGGCATATGCTTGAGAGCAAATTCACGTTGTGCTGAGTAGCGTGGGTCCGTCTTGCGCAATACGGCATGACCATATCCAGGAACAACATTACCTGAAGCAAGTGTATCCCAGACAAATTTCTTTAAGTCTTCCATGGTGGGAACACCACCACCCAGCTGATCTTTTACATCCATGATCCAACGCAATACTTCTTGATTTGCCAGACCGTGTAGTGGACCTGCCAGGCCATTCATACCCGCTGATAAAGCATAATAAACATCAGACAAAGTAGATCCCACAAGATGTGTTGTGTGTGCTGATACGTTGCCACCCTCGTGATCTGCGTGAATGGTCAGGTATATTCTCATTAGTTCTCTGAACATCTTGGTATCAAAGCCCATCATGTGAGCAAAGTTACCACCCCAATCAAGTGTAGGATCAGCAGGAATGACTTTGCCATCTTTGTAGGAACGAAGATAAATATAGGCTGCCAGGGCAGGAAGACGGGCTAGGAGATTCATAGTATCTTCATAGACAGGTTTCCAGTAATCCATTTTGTTGATGCCCTTGCGATATTCTGCAGCAAAAATTGATTCAGTCTGTTGAGCAACAATACCCACTGAGAACTGTGTCATGGGATGTGTATCTTTTGGAAGTGCATCTATAGCTTTGTAGACATGTTCAGGAAGCGTTCCCCTCTCTTGCCATTCCTTGGTGATTTCAGCAATATTTTCTTCGGTTGGCAGCTCCCCGGTCATGAGGAGATAGAATAGTCCTTCGGGCAATGGTTCTTCACCTTCAGCAGCGTGAGGGAGTTTCTCCTGGAGCTCTGGGATAGTAAAGCCGCGAAAGCGGATACCTTCATCTGGATCCAAAGCAGAGGTTTCGGTAATCATAACTTTAACTCCACGCATACCACCATATGCCTGAGCAACAGTTACATCACATAATTTTTTATCCCCATGATTCTTTCTTATCTCCCCTACTTCCTCGCGAAATTTAGGGATGATCTCTTCTAACTTGCTTTTTAATAATGACATATTCAAATCTCCTTCATAAATTTCGATCTCAAAACATGAATGCTTAAAATAATTAATTCTCTAAATATTAATGCTGTTTGGCAATTATTACTCTAAGCGAATACTGCTGCAAATATAATGCCTGTAAATAGATATGGCGGAAATATTTCATTGCTAATAGGAAACTATCGAATCCTGCTTAATAAATCCCTTATTGATTTCTTTTTATTATTCTACTCTTAGTTTCCACAATGACTGATCCTTCTATCAAGCTCCCCTCTAATCTGGAAAATAGACTCCGAAAACAACTTGGTGAAGAGTTCCAGCATTTTTACGCTGCTCTATTTGAACCGCCACCAATATCGATACGAATGAATCCCGGAAAGCCCACGAATCAATATTCCACCGCAGCCCCCATCGCCTGGTCCCAGCAGGGAAAATATTTGGAATCCCGCCCAAGATTTACCGATGATCCTCTATTCCATGCTGGCACATACTATGTCCAGGAAGCTTCATCTATGTTTCTGGAGCATGTTCTGAGAGGTGTTATGGATCTCGAACAGAACCATCGAGTCCTAGATCTTAGCGCAGCACCGGGGGGGAAAGCTACCCACCTCCAGGCTCTCCTAACAAAAGACTCCCTTCTCGTTGCCAATGAGGTTATTGCTTCCCGAAATAAAACACTTCGTCAAAATCTTGCCCGTTGGGGTGGTGATAATCATATCGTAACCCAGAGCGATCCAAAATATTTCAAAAAACTGCCTGATTTTTTTGACCTCATCCTGGTGGATGCACCCTGCTCTGGCGAAGGTCTGATGCGAAAAGATCCAGGAGCCATTAAGGAGTGGTCTGAAGACAATGTATTACTTTGTTCGCGACGACAAAAACGCATCCTGGCTGATATTTTGCCTTCCCTAGCCCCAGGAGGTCTCCTGATATACAGTACTTGTACCTTTTCTGAAGCAGAGAATGAAGCCAATATGGAATGGCTAGAACAGGATTCTGGTTTGACACCTCTACCTCTGGATATTCCTGAATCATGGGGCATTGTCCATAGTGGTCCAGATCAGGCCAGCTATAGGTTTTACCCCCACCGCACCAGAGGTGAAGGATTCTTCATCGCAGCTTTCAAGAAAGCAGCTTCAACATCTGCACCAGGTAAATCAAGGCGTAAACCCATCCACTATCCTGAAATTGCCACACCAGAGGACCAGAAATGGCTGCACTCTCCAGACCGATATACGTTCCTGACACGGGAGGAACACCGACATGCTATTCCCAAAGCAATTTATGAGGATTATCTCACAATTAGTCGATCTCTCCGAATTACTAGTTCAGCTCTATATATGGGAAAGGTATATCATGGTCAACTCAAGCCATCTCCAGAGCTGGCGCTCAATCGATCATTATCCCGGGATATCCAATACATAGAACTTTCAACTGATGAAGCTCTTGATTATCTGGCACACATTAATAAGAGTCATGGAAAAGATTTTCCACCAGGGTATAATCTAGTTGTTTATAAAGGATATGGGCTGGGGTGGCAGCACGTCTTGAAAACAGGACAAATTCGCAATAAATATCCTGCAGCCTGGCGTATCCTACAGCGTCATGCTAAAAATTAAACATAACAGTAACTATTACTATTAACTTGAATTTGGCTGTACTTTGCTTACTTTTACGTGAATATGGAACCAATAAAACAAAGATATAGCCATCAGCGAGAAACAATCCTTCAGGTCGTACAGAGTACCCTTGTACACCCTAATGCAGATTGGGTCTACAAAGAAACCAGAAAGATAATTCCCAACATCAGCCTGGGAACAGTCTACAGGAATTTAAACCAACTTGTAGAGAGTGGTCGGATTCTCAAGCTCAAAGATGAAGCCATGGTACGCTATGATGGGAATACAGGGCAACACGATCACTTCAGGTGCTCCAAGTGTGGCAAGTGGTATGATGTCGAGCTCATTGATCAATCAATCTTTAAATCATTTGCTGAGAAACACGATTTTCGGATTGAGTCGTTTAATCTGGAGTTGGAAGGTACCTGTAAAAATTGTCTTGATTCGTAATTATTACAAAATTTGATACAAAAAAAGGAGAGCAGTGCTCTCCTTTTTTTTACCAATGTTTGTTTTATCTAAATTCGATATTGTAGCCTTTACTGGCCCAGCCCATAATTCCCATTCTCAAATTCATCACATCTTTATAGCCTTGATCTAAAAGAATTTTAGAGGCCGTTGTACTGCGATTTCCTGTAGCACAGTAAATCAAAATGGGTTGATTCTGATACTGTTCTAATTCGCCAGCTCGGGCTTGAAGTTCTTGGAGTGGAATCAACACCGCTCCCTTGATATATCCTTGGCTGAATTCGTTTTTAGTACGCACATCAAGAAGTAAAGGTGGATTCTTGATGACTATTTTCCAAGCTTCTTCAGCTCCCAATTCACGGTAGTTGGATTGACGCAGCTCTACGACGTCGATTGTACCTACCTTGTCACCGATTGTAAAAGCGTAGCTTCCAGGCGTTTTCATCTTGAAGAAGGGCTGATCCAGGGTGTTGTCTTTAAGAACCACGCTGACACCTAATTCAGCTATATCAAGCGGATAGTCCACCTGTGCATGACCCTGATCGTCGACGTAGAACTTGACATAATCACCACGGTAAACAATCAGCTCAGTTGAATCACTTGTCATACTTATAGGTAGGTGTCGATAGCCACCCTGAACTTTGCCAGACACTTCCACAGGTGTATCACTGCCTCCACCTGTATTGTCACTACATGAAAACATCAATACCCCACTCATCAATACTATACTAATAATTCTAAATTTCATTTTTTCCTCCTAAAGCTATAGATGGCTTATATATGCAATGGTGACAATAAATATACCATTTAAATTTTTACTCAGTAAATATTGATTTGACTTCAGGTGCAATATGTTATCCGAGATGAGCCACGATTTGTTAACCCTCGTGGTATTTACATCTGATCCTTTGGTTTTTTTACGTCCGGGAGAGTACGAGCTGGAGCCACGCTTGAATGTGTTCCAGCTCTGGCTGGGAAATTTCATGACCCATGGCGTATTCATGATGCTCCAACTCAGCAATGGGATCCCAAAATGAAACAATCTGACGACCAAATTCTATGGGGATAACATTGTCAAGGGTACCATGGCCTGCAAATACGGGTAGATTTTTAAATCTGGTTGTATCACCAGAAAGCTCAACCACATCTTCAGGTAATCTGCCACTCATGATGAGTAACGCTTGTAGAAGTTCAGGTTTTTGCAGGCTGATCAGATTTGAAATAGTAGCTCCCTGGCTAAATCCAGCTAGAATTATCCGTTCCGTGGGGATAAGCCCATCTAGTTGCATTTGAGCAAGTATTTCAATCACACCAAGGGTACTCGCTTTGGCCTGATCAATGTTAAATCTAAGACTACCATCAGCGAGCATATCAATATCAAACCATGAGGCACCACCATAAGGAGTTAGACCATTGCCTCTAATGCTCAGCACCTGGATATCAGGATCGAAATAAGATGCCAAACCCATGAGATCATATTCGTCGGCACCATATCCATGCAATAGCACAAGTGTGGCTCGAACCTGCTTCAAATCTCGGGCTGGTCGATGAAGGACACTTCTACCCTTGATATCAAGTTGCTCAATATTATTCATAATTGGCTTACAGTTTCAGTGATGTATTGGTTAGAACCAAGCGGGGATGCAACTCCCCGCTTGAAAATTGGCTCTCTACTCTTTCTCCATAAAAGGATATGGAAATTCTGTTGGTGGCAGAAAATTTTCTTTGATGGTTCGTTGAGATATCCACCGGATCAAATTAAAGATTGAACCTGCCTTATCGTTGGTTCCTGATGCACGACTTCCACCAAAAGGTTGTTGGCCAACAACTGCACCAGTGGGTTTGTCATTGATATAGAAATTACCTGCGCTATGACGCAATTTTTCAAGTGCGAGCTCTACTGCATCTCGATCTTTTGCCAAAACGGCCCCGGTTAGTGCATAGGGACTGGTTCCATCGACAATATCCAGGATATCACCCCAACTTTCGTCATACACATAAATGGTAACTACAGGACCAAAGATTTCCTCTTCCATGGTCTTGAAATGAGGATCAGTGGTGACAATCGTGGTGGGCTCAATAAAGAAGCCTACAGAATCATCATATGTACCACCTGTAATGATTTCTGCATCCTTGTGTGAGCTTGCATAATCAATGTATGCGGTGATATCAGAGAAGGCTCCCCTATCAATGACGGCATTCATAAAATTCCCGAAGTCTTCCACATCGCCCACTTTTATCTTAGTTACTTCTGAGATATAACTTTCTTTGAAATCAGCCCACATGGAACGTGGGATATAAACTCTTGAAGCAGCTGAACATTTCTGTCCCTGATATTCGAAAGCTCCTCGAATCACAGCGGTTCTTAAAACTTCCATCTCTGTGGATTCATGAGCAACAATGAAATCTTTGCCACCGGTCTCCCCTACAATACGAGGATAGGTTTTATACTTGGCAATGTTGTTGCCTATGGTTTTCCACATACTCTGGAATACAGCAGTAGAACCGGTAAAGTGAATCCCGGCGAGATGTTCACTCTCAATGACTTGGGGACCTACAACCGAGCCCTTGCCAGGAATGAAGTTTATTACGCCATCTGGCAATCCAGCTTCCTCAAACATCTTCATGAGGAAATAGCCAGAATAGACAGCGGATGAGGCTGGTTTCCAGAGCGCCACATTTCCCATCAGAGCTGGTGCTGTGGGTAAATTTCCAGCAATTGAAGTGAAATTAAAAGGCGTAACAGCGAATACAAAACCCTCCAGGGAACGATGTTCCACCTGATTCCACATTCCATCAGGAGAAATACCAGGTTGTTGGGCATAGATTTCCTGTAAATACTCAGCATTGAAATTAAAGAAGTCAATCAGCTCACAAGCTGCATCAATTTCAGCCTGAAATGCATTTTTGCTTTGTCCAAGCATTGTCGCCGCATTAAGAATGTGCCGATAGGGACCTGCCAATAAGACAGCCATCTTCTTAAAGATAGCCACCCGTGATTCCCAGGGCATGACAGACCAGGTTTTCCAGGCTTCCTGAGAGGTTTCAATGGCCAGAGCAATCTCTTTGCTTCCTGCCATGTGGTATTTTGCCAAGACATGTTTATGATTGTGTGGCATCACATTAGTTGATGTTTCACCTGTGAATATCTCTTTACCACCAATGATGACGGGGATTTCCACAACTTCTGACTTCATTTTATTCAGGATGCTTAATAAATCTGCTTTTTCCTGGGACCCAGGTTTGTACTCGAATATTGGCTCGTTGACTGCCTTTGGGACTCGGACTATTTTATCAGCCATCTTTTACTCCTCATTACATCGTACATTTAATTATTACCAAAATATGATCCCATATTTTGACTAGATATCCGCAAAGCAAATTCCAATCCAACTAGCGCTGAGATAATATCAGTCATCCTCTGCTAAGTATATCTTGTAGTAAAAGTCCAAATCTGCGGGATCGGCAAAAATGCCAATGACCTCATCGGGATAACTCTGCCCCAGAGGCACGTTGGATCGTATAAATAATTCGCCTCCCTCATTCCGAAAAAGACCAGATCTTGAAGTATTTAGTTCCTTACGAAGTTCGGTATCGAAAGTTTTTATCAACTTCGCAATATCACTCATAGATTCTGTCATGAATCGATTTCCTGACCATCCCTAATGATAATTTTCCTCAAATCAGACAGATGGGCATCAAGTTTTTCGGTATGATTCTGCCACTCACTTCTATCCCCACCGGGTCCTGATTTGGCAGGATCACGAATTTCATCCTGGAGAATGTTGAGAAAACCACGCACTCGGTCTAGGTTGCGTACAATTCTATCTCCCAATTCCTGCGGGGATGGGGGTATTGATATTCTGCCTGGCACTGGAAGGTTTTAAATTTAGTCGTGTGTAATACGTTTTCGCATGCGGGCAATAATATCCTGGTCCTCTTCCTCTTGATCTTCGAAAGACTTCTCAGGTTCTTCATCACCTTCTGGAACGTCTTCTTCAGCTGAGTCTGACTTTTCAGTGCTTTCTTCTGGAGCATCTTCTTCAAAGATTTTGCCAGCTGTGAGCTTCCCAATTAAACCGCTCACTTCACCGTTGAAGTCTTCAACCGTTTTCTCAAGACGTTTGAGGAGTTCGTCCATTAGATCTTGTCCATAGATATTATTGATGCCATCCAGCATATCATTCAGCTGGCCTTTCAAAAATGTCATGCGACTTTCTGAATTATCAAAATCAACAGGCTCCTCGACGCTCTTAGGCTCTTGAGGTTTTTCGTCTTTTCCTGGCATGCTGCACTCCTGTGATATTATTCTTAATGAAATGTTACATCAATATTCACTGATTGACGTAGGCCCTTAAACTAGAATGAATCCCCTCTTCAGGCAATTATTACATCTCAGGATGTAATCAATTTCGGGGAGGTCTTCTCAGGTAAACACCCTCTAATTCTATATGTCCTGCAACTGTCTCCATCCCTTCCTTGGACGAAAGGAGTGAATAACGAAGATTGGTGATAGCATCAGCATTTTCCTGGAGGCAAAGATACATCATGGAGCGCAGTAGATCTTCAGTGGTCGCCTGCTCATTTCCCACAATTTTGATGTAGCCGCTCTCGATAAAAGCCTGATTCGCTTTAGGAATATATAGAATGGGGAAATTATTTGATCTTCGAGCAGGTTTTGGCTTCCAGGGCGTGACGGTATGATCGACAATAACAGCTTGAATTAACTTGGGCTCAAATTTGCGGTTTTTTGTAATGAATTTCAGTAGAGGAATATTCATGGGATTGGTATCGGGATTATCAGCAGGAAACGCCGCCAGTCCTGCAGGACCAAATGAGGCACCAATATAGTAACTTAGACTATCACCATTCATATACGCCGCTGGGATATCGCAATACCAGGCACCGCTTTCTTCGTAAAATGTCAGTTCCTGATAAACCATCTTACCCTGCTCTCGAATGAAGAGCTTGACAAAATCTGGTTCAGCAAGATAGTGAGGCAAAATGACTTCCAGTTGTCCAGGAACCCCCTGCAGGAAATGTTCAGGTGGGTTATGGTAAATCTCAAATGAAAACCCCGGAGTAAATGTACCCAGCAGGACGAGGGCGGATACAATGATTTTAGTTATCACTGAATTGAATTCCCGCTGTAGATAAATATTGATATAGTCGGAAGTTATAATCATCAACCAATCTCTCAATCCTGGCAGAACTAATCAGTGTCTGTAGATAATACTGTTCTCGCAGTGCTTTTATTTCATACTGTCGACTCTCATAATAGCGTACTCCGCCAATCATGATTGCAGCATAACCAGGTATTTGATATACCCACCCCTTACTCCAGATAATGGATAGATAAGCAGCGCCACCAAGGGAACTGACTATTGAGAAGACCCGTCTTGAACGAAAGTCTTTCAAGAATCCAGCTTCCTTGGCAAGATGTGCTTCATAGTCGGCCAGAACGCTTTCCTGCCCTAGAAGCTGCAATGATTGTGAGAAACTCAATGCTTCATTCCCTCGATACAGCTGCCAGGAGGAATCAGAAAACACTTCAAGTTTCAGGCTACTGCGCTGAAAAGCGTCAGGTACTTTTAGTTTCAACAATTGACTATCAAATTCAGGATAAACTATGAGGCTATCTACCTGGCTAAATCCAGAAGCCACAATGAATAGAAGCAGGATCAGACACTTCAGAGGGATTTTGCTGGAAATTGTACTGTTCATTTCGGGCTGAATTTAGTCAATTTTCACGGGGCTAATAATCCTTTTATGAGCAATTGATCTGTGACTTTCCCCTCTTCTCTCCCGGTAGAAAATAGTTTACACGATGTCTTGGTTTGTTTTACTTTGCTCCACGTAGTCCAACAAAAAATACAGCATATCTAAAGGAACGCCTCCATGGACCCTGTTACCCTAGGATTTATACTCTATCTCATGCTTATTCTGGGAGTGGGATTCTACACTGCACACCTCACCAAATCCATGAAAGACTTTGCACTGGGTGGCCAACGTCTGGGGCCCTGGGTCATCGCCTTTTCGGAAAGGGCATCCGGTGAATCAGCCTGGTTAATTCTGGGACTGCCAGGTGCTGCACTGGTGGCAGGATTGTTAGAACTGTGGACAGTCCTGGGCTGCATTTTCGGGATTATTTTTTCCTGGTTCTTTATTGCTAAGCGCCTGAGAGAAGCTACTGAAGAATTCAACGCCTTAACCTTGCCCGAATTATTTGCGAAACGTTTTGGAGATGAGCAAGGTATTCTCAGAATACTGGCATCTCTCATCATTACCTTCTTTTTCACATTTTATGTGGCAGCCCAATTCTCTGGTGCCGGAAAAGTATTAAACGTTACTTTTGGTATCACCCATATGCAGGGCATGCTTGTTGGTGCTGTCATCATCGTTTTTTACACCTTAATGGGTGGGTTTCTGGCCGTGGCCTGGACAGATATGGTACAAGGCATCATCATGATAGGCACTCTTGTCATATTACCCCTGGTGGCCTTTATAGAGATTAATGCTCTCCGACAAGTTGATTTTCAATTTGATATGGTCAGCCTGTTCTCTGGAAAGGTGGGCATGGCGGCTCTGGCAGCCGCTATTGGCGGACTGAGTTGGGGGTTAGGTTATATGGGGCAGCCTCATTTGGTTACGCGGTTTATGGCAATTGATAAAGCTGAAAATATCAAAATCAGCCGCCGCATCGCCATTTCATGGGCTGTGCCTGCCTTTTTTGGCAGTATGTTTATTGGACTCACTGGATATTTCCTGCTTCAGGCCGGCAGTATGAGTTTTGAAGGTCAACAGCTAACAGCAGTAGCCTCCCTGAGTGATCCAGAAAAATTGATGCCCATTATGGCCCAAAATCTTTTACATCCCTGGATAGCGGGAATTTTTATATCAGGTGCGATTGCTGCCATGATGTCAACGGCGGATAGCCAGTTGCTGGTCTCTACCACAGTCCTCACCGAGGATCTCATAGGCAACTATTTTCAGAGACTTAAAAATCGCTTCGACTTGCTTACTATTGGCCGAGTACTCACCATCCTGATCGGGTTGTTGGCTTTTTATCTGGCCTGGCAATCCACCGATCTCGTGTTTGAGATGGTAAGCTATGCCTGGGGTGGGCTTGGCGCCTCCTTTGGACCTGCGCTACTTTTGACACTCTGGTGGAAGCGCATCAGTCGGGTTGGCGTTATTGCAGGAATGGTTACAGGAACAGTATTTACAGTAATTGATCTATTCGGTGATTGGGTAAGCGTTCGCTTTTCAGCATTCATCATGGCCTTTATTGCCGTTTACCTCTTTTCAATTTTCAAACCAGATGAATCCTGAAGACATTTTCCGGTTTAGTATCTAGCGAGCATAAATCTTCAGTGAATTGCTCAGCGAATTAGCTAGATCAGTGGCAGCCTGGCTCACCATTTCTCCACCAACAGGTGCAACGGTTTCACCCCTCCTGGCAAGTCTTGCAGTCCGTGATTTGAGCGCCCGGGAATCTCCTCTTATAACCGCCCACTCCGTAGAATAATCTGATTTCCCTTCAAAAGATTCACTTCTAATAACTTTTGATGTGCGTACATCCACAATCCTGTAGGATCCTTTGATCACGGCTTTAGTCGTGCGGGTATAGTGTTTGACCTTCGCCTCAACGTCAGCGTAGATATTGCGAGTCTTGGTCTTACCCTCTTTGTTTTTGTACTTTTCAGTATCAACAACTACTCGCTTTGCTTCTTTGTATTCTCTATTAACAGTCTGTACCGGTGTATAAATAATCTGTGTTATTTTTCCAGTTAAGATTTCATGGACTCCTAGTAGGGCTCCCACTTCCATGGCAGTCTCTTCGTTTACCATACCGGAGAGTCCCAATTTTTGTTCCGCAATTACACGATCTAATTGATCACGGCTGATAAGCTCCAGAAATTCCGTAGCCGAAGCATCTTTCATGACAGAGGTAACCATTTGATCCACCACCAATTCTTCGATGGCTCCATACCTTTTATTCTTACCACTTAGGTCTTCAAAGGGAAATACGGCTATTCTTTTTACTCCAGCTTGTCTTGTCGCCTCATACCTTGATTCAGAATCCTTATATCCTGGTACGAAACTTAAAGCTTTTTTGAATTGCTTGGCAGCGGCTTTTTGCTGGGACAAATCAAGAGAGGTAGACAATGCTGCACCAGCCGCATAATGGGATTCAGCTGCCATTTGTTTGGCATCTGCCACTTGCTCTGAATAATCAATTATTTCCAGTTCGAGGAGTACTCCAGTTTTGGGATGACGAACCGGGGGTAAATTTTTGACTGCCTCGTGTAGATTCATCAAGCTCTGATATTCCCGAGTCAGACCATCATACCTGAAGTCGTCCGAGCTGGTTTCCAGTTCAGAGATTTTATTATTATGAACTCGATTCGCCATGAGAAAAGCATCTGCCATCAGAATCTGGCTTTTCTCATAATCCTGACTCATTTGAAGACTGCGGGTCAACATAAATACGGCTGCATCATAGTCGGCTCGGCCATACGAATCCCGGGCACTTCTTTCCAGCTTCGCATATTCATTAAAATATGTACAGGAAATTGTGCTCAACAATAAAACCAAAATTCCAAGTTTGTAAAAACCCCGCCCTGCTCTCATAGCTGATCTCCTAACTGTATCATGCATACCCTACGAATCCTTATAGATAAACAATATAAATGAGTCACCCCAGATATATATGAACTATTGATAATTTTCCTTCAATTATTCCAATATAAATCATTGACATGAGCCCTATTGACTACTATTTTTATCATGATTTTACAGGGACATCGGTCTGGTCGTATTCCCCCGCTTCCGGATTTTAGTTGTCCCTGTTTCTTTTTCAAAAGTAAACCAAAAAAAAGCGACCCAGGTCGCTTTTTTTTATCCCCTAAATGTTGCACTTATTTTTTTAAGGCCGTCTCTTCATCATCAACGATGGTGAAGACATCATCCAACTTGGATATCTTAATAAGCGAAGCAATTTTTTGTTGTGGTTTCACCAGGAAACATTCCCCACCCTTAATGGTTGCCTGACGTTTCGCAAATAGTAATCCGCCCAGACCAGTACTGTCAACCATCCTGACATTCTCCATATTGATAATAATATTCTTGAAGTCTGATTCGGCAATGGCCATAAAAATATCGCGCTTAAATGCCTTCACTCCACGAATGTCAAAGGTTGTATTCTGCACTCTCACAATGAGAGTGTTATTTTTAAATTCTGTCTCAAATTTCATTTGATGGGATTCCCAATTGCACAAAAATATTTAGTGCTTTTCACTCTAATAGACGTCTTAAAACCATCAAGACCAATTCCGAGTTCAATAATCGCAAGGTCGAATATATTCGGTGTCCTTTATGAGGGCAAGGCCATAACAGCTATATTTTGAAATAAAAATCTGATTTTTATTCTATATCAACGTTCTCAAAATTCTATTAAAATGTTTGCCATGGAAAATGGATTCAGAACATTGCGTAATTTTTTGAGTCTGGTCATTAAATTGTCCATAATCCCTTACGTTCTCTATATCTCTCCCGAATTAATTCATGATCCAACTCCTGAACCTGCAAGTTCGGTCTTGGGTCTGGTATTTATTCTTCTTGGGTTATATGGAATGATGAGCTCTGATCTTTTAATTCTTAGATTTGGAGACGGGAAACTCTATTTCTCTACAAAGACGTCTCGTCTGGTAGAGGTAGGTTTATATGCCCGAACACGACAACCCTTGTTTTGGTTTTTTTCGATCTACCAGTATGGAATACTCCTGGTATTCGCGGGCTTCAACTGGTGGGTTTTACTGCTTTCTCTCAGCATTTCTTCGATTTACCTCCTTGTGCTCCTCCTGGTTCAGGAATCACTCCTATCCCGGACATTTGGTGATTCCTATCTTCAATACAAAAAAAACGTTCCCGTCTGGTATTGGAAAATCAAAATAGCCAAGAATCTCAAAATTAGTTTTCGCTCACAGTTTGTATGGCTTATAGGTATGTTGATTATTCGTCCCTGGTATAGAGTTAAAGTTGAGGGAATTGATAATATTCCTCACCACAAACCATTTATAGTCGTATCAAATCATGAATGCTATCTGGATCCATTCCTATTTGCGATATTTGTACCATATGAAATAAAATTTGTGACAACCGCTGATATTTTCACTACGCATTTGATGCGATTCTTACTCAAGGGAACGGGCAGCTTTCCCATGAGAAGACATCGGCAGGATTTAAAATCAATTCGCACGATGATTAGAATGATAAACAAGGGGCAGGTTGTATGCATCTTTCCTGAGGGAGGCCGAACTACCAATGGTGCTCCCCTACCAATCCTAAAAGAAACATTGAAATTAATCCAACACTGCAAGGTACCCATATTGCCAGTCCATCTGGATGGAGCTTATGAGATATGGCCTAGATGGGCACCAAATCGTAGACGAGGGAAAGTCACTGTTTCGTTCAAACCGTTAATCCCCCTAGAGGCTCAATCGGATTTAAAAAATTTAGAGCACCAAATTAAAGCCCACATATTTGCAGATGAAAAAATCTTCCGTCCAGTAAAAAGCAGAGCCATTACCAGAGGCATGGACCACTTACTGTGGGCCTGTTACCAGTGCCATACCCGTAATTCAATCGAGGTCACTTCAGGTCATAGTCTCAAGTGCAACAAATGCGATACAGAGTGGCAGGTGGCAAATGATTATACATTGAAAACTCCTGATGAAAGGGAGTCTCTCTCCAGCATTCAGTGGATAAAAAAGATCGAAGCAGATATTTTAGAATATCCCCTTAATCTTGAGCTTCCATTTGACCTGGATAGGAATGAAATAGCTCAGCTCCACACGCCAATATTGAGATATACCAATGAGGAAAAGGTGGTTGAGGGAGTTGATCTGAGTTTGACCCTCTCAAATCAGAGAGTGGTACTATCTGACAGGCAGACTTTGCTTCACTCCTGGTACCTGGGAAACATCACCATATTCACCATGGATTACTTCAATGCGGTTTCTGTAGGTGTTGGGGGTGTGAGGCATAGCTTCAAACTTCCCCCCCACGAAATCACTTTGAAATGGCAGACCTATTTTGATATCCTGATGGCTAAATTTGTAAAGAACGATGACAATTCTGTTCAATAATCCCTTCAGTTTCCGAATTAATTAGCACTTTCCCCCATTTTAATCTCCCTTATCTTTGCGGTCACATCAAGATAAGAAAGGGATATCGTGAGTAAGCCATTACCTGAAATTACAATTAAAGCAGTTTTCCTTGGCATAATACTATCTATGGTCCTGGCTGGCGCCAATGCCTATCTAGGTCTATTCGCTGGCATGACGGCTTCTGCTTCAATCCCAGCTGCTGTTATCAGTATGGGTGTTTTAAGTCTATTCAAGAAACATAATATTCTAGAAGATAATATTGTTCAAACAGCTGCATCAGCTGGCGAGTCACTAGCTGCTGGTGTCATCTTTACCATTCCTGCCCTATTGCTCATGGGATATTGGGAAACCTTTGACTATCTGGAAATTGCCAAGATCGCAAGTGTGGGTGGATTAATTGGTGTCCTCTTCACAATCCCTTTGCGTCGTGCCCTGATCGTGGAGGCAAAGCTGACTTACCCGGAGGGAGTCGCTACTGCGGCGGTACTGGAAGCTGGAAATGCTAAGAGCAGTGGCGCTGAGGATGAGGTTCAGGGTGGTTTGCGTTTGCTTACCCTGGCCAGCGTAACTGCAGCGCTGATGAAACTGGGGCAACAAGGATTTGCTCTCTGGCACTCTGCCCTGGAAGGGGCAACCCATTTGGGCCGTTCCGTTTTTGGCTTCGGAATGGATTTATCACCTGCCTTGATTTCTGTTGGGTATATCGTAGGTAGAAATATCAGTATTCTGGTATTCACTGGTGGGCTCATCTCATGGTTTATTGCGATCCCCATTTACACTGCAATTCACGGATATGAAGGCGATACGCTGGATGCAGCCAATACCATCTGGGATACAAAAATCAGGTATCTGGGTGTGGGTGCCATGGTAGTAGGTGGTATTTGGTCATTGATTAAACTTTTCAAACCGCTCATGGTTGGGATACAGGCAAGCTTACAAGCATACAGCAAAGTTCAGAATGGTGAAGAGCTGAAACGTGAAGAAAATGACATTCCCATCAAGTATGTGGCGATTGCCCTGCTGGTTCTCATGATTCCTGTTTTCATGATTTATAATGATATTCTCCCGACACCCCAATTGGCCATTTTAATCACCATTATTATGATGGTCTTTGGCTTCTTCTTTTCAGCTGTAGCCGCCTACATGGCCGGAGTTGTGGGTTCATCAAACAACCCAATATCAGGTGTCACAGTGGCCACTGTATTGTTCGCTTCACTCCTGCTCCTGGCCATCCTGGGTTCCGGATCGTTACAAGGTGCTGCCGCTGCAATCATGGTGGGTGCCGTAGTTTGTAATGCTGCTGCCATTGGTGGTGACAACCTCCAGGATTTAAAAACTGGACATCTTGTTGGAGCAACACCCTGGAAGCAGCAAGTCATGCAGGTGATTGGTGTATTAAGTGCAGCCATCGTGCTGGGACTTGTGCTTGATATTTTGCACACTGCCTACACTATTGGTTCACCCACATTGTCAGCACCACAGGCAACATTAATGAAAGCCGTGGCAGAGGGTGTTTTTCAGGGGAACTTGCCATGGGATATGGTCATTACAGGCGCTATCATTGGTGTCATAATCATTGCCCTTGATATTCGTCAGGAACGGATTGGATCTGATTTTAGAATACCAATTCTGGCCGTGGCAGTGGGTATTTACTTACCCATTTCCCTGACTACTCCCATTTTTATTGGTGGAATGCTAGCTCATTTTGGGGACAAAATGGGCGCGACAGGTGCTACCAGGAAGAAGGGTTTACTATTGGCAGCCGGAATGATTACCGGGGAAGCTATTATGGGCATTCTGGTGGCTCTCCCAATTTTCCTTACTGCAGATAAAGATTGGTGGCCTAACTATGATGGTTTTGGCTGGCTGGGACCTATCCTGGTCATAGCGATAGCCATTTGGTTCATTACTACATTAAAAGGTGATAGAACTGAAGTCGGAGAAAATTGATGAAACCGGTTAGAAGAGATTTTTTATTAGAGCTTCCCAAGCCAGAACTCCACTGCCATCTCGATGGATCCTTGCGCCTGGAAACCATGTTGGATCTGGCTCAGAAAGATAAGATTGAATTGCCTGCCAAAGATATAGATGGACTCAGAAAAGCGGTAGTTGTTCAAAAACGGGTGAAAAGCCTGGAAGAATACATTAAAAAGTTTCAATTTACTCTGGCAGTTCTCCAAACTCCTGATGCCCTCCAACGCGCTGCTTTTGAGTTGGCTGAAGATGCCGCAGCTGAAAATGTTCGGCATCTGGAGGTCCGATACTCCCCTATTCTCCACAAGGACAAGGGTATGACCCCCATGGAATCACTTGATGCAGTTATCAAAGGTCTGCGGGAAGCAGAGCATGAATTTAATATCAGTACTGGTGTCATTATTTGTGGAATTCGTAATTTTTCCATTGAATCCTCCATTGAACTCGCTGAACTGGCCATCGCCTATAAGTACAGAGGCGTTGTTGGCTATGATCTGGCTGGGGCAGAAGAAAATTTCCCGGCAAAGGATCATTTAGAAGCCTTCTATCTCATCAGGAACAATAATGTCAATGTAACACTACATGCCGGAGAGGCCTATGGACCTCAGTCCATTCATCAGGCCATACATTACTGTGGTGCTAACCGAATTGGACACGGAACCCGTCTAAGAGAAGATGGGGATCTCATGAATTACATCAATGATCACCGTATTTGTCTTGAAGTTTGTTTGACGTCAAATTCTCAAACTGGTACCATTGGCAAAATGAGTAATCATCCCCTAAAATTTTACCATGATTATGGATTGAGGTTAAGTCTGAATACAGACAACAGACTCATCAGCGGGGTCACTCTGGTTGATGAATATATGCAGGCCTATGAAACGTTTAATTTCAACATGCTTGATTTTAAGGATTTTATCATTAGCGGGTTCAAGAGTGCCTTTTTAGAGCATCGCGAACGGACAAAATTGATCAAAGAGGTAGCTCATCAGATAGATGACTATCTAGGTATGGGTGCCCACAAATACTGATTAACCCAGTTTTATTTTAGTTTTCTAAGCAATCCTAGCGATGGATTCTCAGGTATATCAGTGTGGCAGGAGGAGTTGCAGCCGCCGCAGCTAATGGACTCTCCTTCAGGGGCTTTCCCCAGATTGTAGAAATACTTCACTGTATACCAGAAGGCGATGGCAACAACGAAGGTCACCAGTACGATATCAATTAACTGAGCCAATTAAACATCCTCCCAAAGTAAGCTACACCAAAAGCTAAACTGTAAGCCAGCCCCAGTGAATATGCAATTGAGAAAAACGTATAAGCCCAGGTGCCCGTTTCACGTTTAATGGCTGCCACAGTAGCCAAACAGGGTGTATATAGTAAAGTGAATACCAGAAAGCTTAAGGCAACGAGTGGTGTCATCCCAGAAGACCTTAATCCGCTGATCACACCCTGACTTCCCTCGTCAACATCCTCACCTACACCAAACAAGACACCATAGGTTGAAACTACAATTTCTTTAGCGACAAAACCTGTGATGAGTGCCACGCTTTCCCGCCAGGTAAATCCCAACGGTCTGACGATGGGTTCAAATATTTTTCCGACGCGTCCAATCCATTTTTGCTCTGTGATATCTCCTATCTCCTGCTGACGAAGACTGTAGAGCTGCTTGCTCTTCTCGCTGGTTAGTTCTTCCTGCAATAATTGAAACTGCTCATGAAGTTCCAGATAACTGGAGCTGGATTCATAGACGATCATCTCTGAGTGGTACCCTGAACGATCTTGATCAACTGATTTTTTGAATTTTGATTCCAGGTCCGCTAATTGAGAGTCGTGATACTGTGCCAGAGTAGTTCGTTCGCTTCCATAATCTCTGTCCAGCTCAACCTCTGTTGGGAAATATCCCAGAACCCAGATAATGACAGATCCAACAAGAATAACGGTTCCCATCTTCTGGATGAAAAGATATCCACGCTCCCAGGTGTGGAGGACAAGTGAGCGCAGAGTAGGACGCTGATAAGGGGGCAGCTCCAGAACAAATGGTTTAGACATACCCTTCAGAATGGTTCGACTGAAAAGTTTTCCACTTCCAATGGCGGCAATGATGCCAAGTATATACATTGAAAATATTACTGTGGCAGCATTATCAGGGAAAAAGGCACCGGCTACGAGGACGTATACAGGTAGACGGGCAGAACAACTCATGAATGGGTTAATGAGAACAGTGAGAATTCTATCTCGACGTGACTCTAAGATGCGAGTTCCCATGATCGCTGGTACATTGCAACCAAACCCCATAATCATGGGGATGAAGGCTTTGCCATGAAGTCCAATATTGTGCATGACTCGATCCATAATAAAAGCCACTCTGGCCATGTATCCTGAGTCTTCCAACACGGCAATAATTAAGAATAATATGAAGATATTGGGTAGGAAGACTGCAATGGCTCCCACCCCTCCGATAACACCATCCACCAATAAACTGGCAAACATGCTATTGGGTAATAAGTCGGAGATAAAATTCATGAGAGCGACAAGACCACTATCAATCCAATCCATGGGAATGGAGCCAATGTCATAGGTCAGTTTGAACATAAGCCACATGAAAAGACCGAAGATTGGCAAACCCAACCAGCGGTTAGTGAGCACTCGATCTATCTGACGGCTATAATCCACAGAGTCTATCAGACTTTCAACAACGCATTCACGCATGGCACCTTGAATAAAACCGTACCTGGCACTGGATATGGTGGCCCGACCGGTATCCTTGAATAATACCTCAATCCTGTTAATGGAGATTTTTGCCTGGTCAAGAATGTCCGCACAATTGTTGTGGAGCCGAACTTCATCACGAGTTTGCTGATCTGATTCTAACAGCTTGATACTCGTCCATCTGCTATGTTTGTCGGTGACATCATTTTTTTGAATGAGTTGATGGAGTTTCTCAATTTCTATTTCTATATCCCTGGGATAGCGAATATCAATTAAACGAGCTTTCATTGATATTTCGGTACTTACACGTAAAATCTTCTCCTTGAGAAGGTCAATCCCCTCGCCGGTCCGTCCCACCACAGGCACCACAGGAGCACCTAATAGGGTAGCCAGCGTATCCACATCAATTTGCAGTCCCTTTTCATCGGCCATATCCATCATGTTGAGTACCAGGACAAGGGGTTTCCCCAATTCTATAAGTTGAGTGGTGAGAAAGAGGTTTCTCTCAAGGTTGGAGGCATCAATAATATTTACTACCACATCAGCTTCATCATTTTCCAGATATTGACGAACGACTGTTTCCTCAGCTGAAAAGGCAGCTAAAGAGTAAGTACCAGGAAGATCGATAACATCAAAAATGTTGTCTGAATGGGTATAGTGCCCTGATTTTTTCTCAACTGTCACACCAGGCCAATTTCCGACCCGCTGTTTGGCTCCAGTTAATGCATTAAATATAGTGGTTTTCCCACAATTGGGATTTCCAGCGACTGCAATGTTAAAATTCATCTTAGGCTATTCGCTCCACAGCGATTTTTTGTGCATCCATACCACGGAGAGAGAGGTGATAACCTTTGACGATTAGTTCCATTGGATCTCGGAGAGGGGCATATTTATCAACCCATATTTCTGCATCACGAGTAAGCCCCATCTCAATGAGACGGTGACGAAAATTCTCGCTTCCACCAATTTCAACAATGCGACCTTTTTCACCAGGTTTTAGATCACTGAGGCGTAGATCATTTTCATCAGATGTATGAAGTTTATGATGTGGTCTTTTAAAATTAAACATTTGATGTTTCCATCATGTAAAAAACTATCATTTTGAGATAAATCAGCATCTACTGGGTTTTCTTACAATCAGAACAGGTTCCAAAAATGTGCATGGTATGAGTCGAAGGTGTAAAATCATTTTCCTCACAAACAGATAGTTGTTGAGCTTCCATTTCCAGGTTAAAAAACTCTATAACCTTGCCACACTCCTCACAAATAAGATGGTCATGGTGCTCATCTTCACCCTTGCTTCGCTCAAAGCGCATCCGGCCGTCTCCAAAATCCAATCGGGTAACCAGGTCCTGCTCAGCCAGAGCTTCAAGGGAGCGATATACAGTAGCCCGACTCACATTTTTTTGCTTCTTCAGTAACTCCAGGTAAATCTCTTCAGCATCAAAATGCTCGTGGGTTACATCTAACAATTTTAGTAGAGCAATGCGTTGGGTTGTTGCCTTAAGTTCATGCTCTCTGAGTACTTGTTTTAATTGTTGATTTTCTGCTGCTGACATAATCTGTTCTCCTCTCATTTTGAAAATAAGAATGAATCTCATTTACACAAGTGCAAATAAGTCTCATTTAGATTAAGGAATTATAAGATGACAATTCCCTAGGAGCGTGTTGTCTCGGAAAATGGAAAGGGATGGGTGTATTATTTACTTCAGGATATAAAAATGTTTAAATATCAATCTGTAACATCAAGATTGGCAAACTTGGCAATTAACTTCTTTTTAACGTTGCCCTGGAACATTACGGTGACTTTAGCTTCTGGACCAGAACCCTCAACAGTGAGTATTTTGCCCTTTCCAAAAATCTTGTGACCCACTTGCATACCGGCCACATAAACCCCGGGCTCATGTTGATTGAGGGTACCCATCGCCCGACGCATGCCAGTTGTCTGTTTTGGCGCAGGTTTGGTGGGCTTGGTTCGAGTCACTTTTACTCCAGGTTTCTTGCGATAATCCTCTCGGGTAAAATCGCCAATACTTCTTGTTGAATAGTCTAATAAATGAGCTGGTATTTCTTCGAGAAATCGTGAGGGACGACTATACATTGTCTCTCCATATCGTTGTCTCATTTGAGCACCACTTAAATATGCACGTTCCATGGCTCGTGTCAAGCCTACATAAAAAAGTCTTCGTTCTTCTTCAAGGGCGTCATTATCGTCGATTGAGCGTTGTAAGGGGAAGAGCCCATCTTCCATTCCAGTTAAAAATACCACAGGAAATTCAAGTCCTTTTGCACTGTGTAGAGTCATCAGCGTGACCTGCTGTTTATCCTGATTGAACTTGTCAATATCAGTGAGTAAAGCGACTTCTTCCATATAGCCCGTCAAATTAGGCTCATCGGCTCTCTGGGCATATTCAGATACTGCTGAGAGCAATTCGTAAATATTATCTACACGAACTTCACTCTCTGCGGTTCCTTCTGCTTTATACTGGTTGACGAATCCAAGCTCGTCCACAAAGACACGAGCCCACTCTTCCAGATTCAACTCATTGAGTAAACTTGAATATTTCCCAATTAACTGAACAAACTCGATAACTCGATTAAAAGCCCTGGAGGTTAAACCGTATTCCTGGGCCCGGGTAGCAGCGCTAAAAAGCGATATGCCCTGATCAACGGCAAAGGCGTTGATGGCATCCTGACTGGTCTTCCCTATTCCTCGAGTTGGCTTATTAATTATCCGCATGAAACTGACATTATCCAAAGGGTTCACTATGAGTCGGAAATATCCGAGAACATCTTTTACTTCCATGCGATCATAAAATTTGGTACCGCCAATAATCTGGTACGGTACACCATTTCGACGTAATACATCTTCAAGTGGACGAGACTGGGCATTGGTGCGATAGAGCAAGGCGACATCTTGGAAACCATGTTTATTGCGACGACATACTGACTGGATCTCATCCACAATAAGCCGACCCTCATCCAATTCGTTCCGCCCTTCCAGAACTTTGATAATATCGCCATCCCCACTTTCGGTGAAGAGTTCCTTAGCAGCTCGCTTTTCATTGAGCTTGACTACTGCAGAAGCGGCAGCCAAAATGGTTTTAGTAGAGCGGTAGTTCTGCTCAAGCTTAAATATCTTAGCGCCGGGAAAGTGCTGTTGAAAATCCAGGATGTTTCCAATATCAGCTCCACGCCAGCCATAGATGGATTGATCATCATCTCCAACCACACACAAGTTTTTATGCTCGTGGCTAAGGGCTTCTACAAACTGGAATTGAGCCTTGTTGGTATCCTGATACTCGTCCACCATGATAAATCTGAATTGATCTTGATATTTTTTCAGGATATGCGGGTTCTTTTCAAACAACTCTAGAGGTTTCAACAGGAGATCATCAAAATCCATGGCACTACTATTTTTAAGTTCAGATTGGTATATCCCATAGATTTTTGCCACAGTATCGTCAAAAGTCGACATAGCCAAATCAGTAGCCTCAGCCGGAAATATCATCTGAGACTTGAATTGCTTGATATTGTAAAACACAGAATTGGGTTTGATGACATCCGTTGATATTTGAAGATCCTTCAGGATCTTTTTGACAACTTTTTGACCGTCTTCATCATCATAAATACTGAAACTCTGTTCATATCCGATATAGAGTGCTTCACGTCTAAGGATGCGGGCACAAATAGAGTGGAAGGTTCCCATATTTACGTGAGATTGATCCGCTCCCAGCAAACGCTTGATACGTTCACGCATTTCTCCAGCTGCTTTATTGGTAAAGGTAACGGACAGAATTTCATGGGGTTGGGCTGTCCCACTATAAATCATATTAGCTATCCGATGGGTTAGGACACGGGTCTTTCCACTACCGGCACCGGCAAAAATAAGAACCGGTCCTTCCAGGGCTTCAACTGCAGCTTGTTGTTGAGGATTTAGTCCAGCCAGGACATTGTTCATTTGTTGGATCTCCGGCGTTGATAGCGATTCACTTTGTTATTGTGCTCGCGGAGGGTTCTAGAAAAATCGTGAGCACCAGTGCCATCATTTTTTCCGACAAAATATAAATAATCTGTTACTTCAGGATTGAGTGCAGCATGGATGCTGGCCAATCCAGGATTGGCAATAGGACCTGGAGGAAGCCCCCGTTTTAGATAACTATTGTAAGGATCATTGATTGCAAAATGTTTGCGCTGCAGGTTTCCATTCCATTCTCCTCTGCGCACCAGCATGTATATCACCGTGGGGTCGCAACCTAGAAGCATGTTCTTCTGAATTCGATTGTGATACACCGAGGAAACCAATCTTCGTTCATCCTCTCTGGCTGTTTCTTTTTCAACCAGAGAAGCAAAGGTGATAAGACGTTGGAGGTCAAATCCCATACTGGCAGCTTGCTGGAGCATTTCTGGCCCCACACTCTCTTTGAAATGCCTGACCATTTTTGCCATTACCATAAATTCATCACTATTTTCCAGAAAGCGATAGGTCTCAGGAAAAAGTGTCCCCTCGAGATGTGTGAATCCAACCCCTGCAATGCTGAGTAGCGTAGAATCTGTGAGCAGGTGGATCATTTTGAGCGAGTCTAAATTTAACTGGTGGCTCAGAAGCCCGATGATTTCATCAGAACGTAAACCCTCTGGAATGGTGACAGTAATCTCAATCGCTTTTGCATGGGCTAATGCTTCTATGGCCTCTGTATTCGTAAGCCCCTTCTGAATGGAATAGGCACCAGGATAGATGGCTCGTGTCTTATTTAGTAATTTTGCGGCAACCTTAAATGATTCTGCTGAGGATATAATGTCAGCTTCGTAAAGTTGCTGGGCAATGGAACTCAATGAGCTCCCATCACGAATGACGATATGGGCAAAATCACCGTCAATCTTGCCTGGCCTTGAATCAAAAACGATATAAAGACCAGTGATGCCCGCCAGACAGAGAATAATAAGAGCTGTAAGAGCGTAGCGCAGAATCCTTTTCAAGCACAAATTCCTTTCTAAAGTCTGTCAATATAGAAGGGGTCATTTGGCATGTCAACGAGTGTAAATATTTAAACAAATAAATGATTTTTATTTGCGCACCTATTTGTCACCATCTATATTCGCCGCGCTATGATAAGTGAAGGCAATAACGACACCAAACACTGGCTCTCTGAGTTACCTTTTACGAGAATAAATTATTTTCTTTTCATAGCAGGGCTTATTGTCATTATTCTTGGATATGTATTGATGGGTACAGGCGAACTAAACAGTGTACAAGCACTATCGGTTTCCCCCATTGTATTGCTCATTGGTTACCTGGTAATTATTCCAGTCTCCATTATGTACAGGAAAAAGGACTAAGTCATTTGAAATTTTTGGGATCGTAGTTCAGCTTGGTTAGAACGCCGGCCTGTCAAGCCGGAGGTCGCCGGTTCGATCCCGGTCGGTCCCGCATTAAGCTCCTGAGAAATCAGGGGCTTTTTTGTTTCCAATACTCTCACAACAAATAGTCGAATGTCACGTATCTATTTAACCGCGTAGAGCGCTGAGAACGCAAAGTGAACATTTTGTTTGTAACCCCAGTAACTTTACTTGGCTTGTTGGGGCGCAGTTCCGCTTTGCCGGAACGAAGACCAATCCAACATTAAGCTCCTGAGAAATCAGGGGCTTTTTTGTTTCTAATATTTTCGTATAAGCTTATCTCTCCTGTTGCTACCATTCAAAAAAATGCTGTCTCCCAGATTAGGAACCTGGCAGGGGAGCTCTTATCTTCCTAAGTTGTTCGGCTTTCACTTAAAAATAAAAATTGGATGGAATATCTCCCTTCGACAAGACTCATTCCTTTAGGAGTAATGCAGGTGGTCAGGTTCAAAAACATAGCAACAGTAGTGGTTTTCATATTAGCCATTATATTTATTTTTGCTGCTGCACTCCATTCACTTGGGGAACCCCTTGAGAGAGATCTGACCACCTATGGATATATTGGGCATGCCTTACTCTCAGGCGAACAACTTTACTCAGACCTGTGGGATCACAAACCCCCAGGCATCCACATTGCTTTTGCTCTGGCTGAAATCATCTGGGGGTATGGTCAGCAATCCATTTCCTTTATTTGGGTTTTGATTTCTATTTTATCAATATTCCAGATTTATCTCATCCTGGACAAAATATCCGGCTGGCAAGCAGCTCTCATTGGCGTGATTTTTTATACATTATCTTCAAACTCTATCCATTTACAGGCGAATCAGCCTAATACAGAAATTTTCATAAATTATTTTACACTGATCGCGATATGGGCTCTGGTGCAAACACCCCTTCCCAATACCAGGCATCTTCACATAGCGGGTTGGGCAATGGGGATTGCAACCATGTTCAAACCAGTTGCCATATTTTTATTGGCCCCCATGCTCTTTTACGTTCTGATTAGGAAATATTCCGTTGAGAAAGAGCTGAATTACAGATCTTTGCTGCCCACAATCCTAATACTATTATACCCGGTCCCCCTGCTGTGGGGCCCAATGTTTGGATATGCTTTTTTACAGGGCAGGTTTCACGATTTCTGGGATGTTCTTATCGTGTACAATAGTCAGTATGCAGGAAGTTCCATACAAAACATCTGGGCTTTTTTAACACATCCAAATTATCTGTTTCCCCAATCCCTTACTGGAATTTGGATTCTGGTTTTGTTGGGATATGCCTGGTTATTTATTGGATCTCGCTCGAAGCGTGTAAAAGTCCCCCATTATTTCTTTATACTTATGACCATGGGAGTTCTTTTTGAAATAGGTAGTCTTGGTAAAGATTTCGCTCACTACTTTCAAGTTCTAATTCCGGTTTTCGTTCTTAACTCAAGCCTTCTTATTTACTATGTTATAGATGAAATGAGGATTCGTAGTGGGTCGCGTCTCATACTAGTCGCAACTTTACTATCCATCACCCTGGGGACAATGATCAATTACCAGATTGAGTTTTTCAAGCACCATCCCTTTGAACTCTCCCATGAAAAATATAAAAGACAGTTCATTGATGCCCGGGAACTTGGCCAGGAAATCAATGCTATTACCTCCCCAGATGACCTTATTTACTACTGGGGGTCTGAGTCGGGAGTATACTATTATAGTCAAAGAAAATCTGCCTCAGGTATATTCTACAATCTGCCCCTGAAAGACAAAAATAATAAACAAATAGAAGCGCTGAATTCACGACTCCTAGCTGATTTGGAAGCAACGCCTCCTGCTATTTTTATTTGGAACAGCAAAGAGGGTCCTATCAAGAACAGTCATCTCTATGACTTTGTCACCAAGAGCTACCACTTGCTGGGAAACCGATCATACTTTCAGATATATGTAGACAATCCGGAAAATTATGAGTTTTGAGAGATATAAATATGTGGTGGTTGGCAGTGGTTTTTTTGGTGCCGTTGTAGCTGAACGTATTGCTAGTGAACTCAGTGAACCTGTACTGGTACTTGAAAAAAGAGAACATACAGGGGGTAATTGCCATTCAGCGGACCATGCTGAGACGGGAATCCATTACCATAGATATGGCACACATATCTTTCACACCAGTAACCAGGAAGTTTGGGATTACATCTGTAAGTTTACTGATTTCAACGGATATCACCATCAAGTTCTGACTACCTATCAGGATAAAGTATATCAGATGCCCATTAATCTGGAAACCATCAATAATTTCTATAATTTGAATTTGAAACCCTTTGAAGTTTCAACCTTTATTGAAGCTGAAGTGAGCAAATCAGGAATCACCAACCCTGGCAATTTTGAGGAAAAAGCAATCAGCATGGTAGGTCGCACTCTATATGAAGCCTTTATCAAAGGTTACACAGCTAAACAGTGGGGCTGCGATCCCAGCCAGCTACCGGCAACATTGCTTCAACGATTACCATTTAGAACAAATTATGATGAGAATTATTTTTTTGACCCATGGCAGGGGATTCCACTTCAGGGATATTCAGCGATATTTGATAAACTATTGGCCAGCCCAAAGATACAAGTTGAATTGAATACAGATTTCCTTTCAGTAAAGCATAAACTGGCTCAGGATGCATGTATTGTGTATACTGGTCCTCTTGACAAGCTATTCGACTATCGTCATGGACAGTTGGAATGGCGCAGTCTCTCCTTTCAGGAGGAAGTCATGGGTGTTCAAGATTTCCAGGGAACTTCAGTGATGAACTATGCCGAAGAAAGTATCCTTTACACAAGAATCCATGAGCCCAGACATCTTCATCCCGAAAAGGATTATGCTATGGAACAAACATTGACCATTAAAGAATATTCTCATCAGGGTAACAGTGAGGATCCCTATTATCCTGTGGGTGGAGAAAAGAACAAGGACATCTTAAAAAAGTACAGGGTTGAAGTTTCTGGACAGGAGAATCTCTTTGTGGGTGGTCGCTTAGGGGATTACAAATACTATGATATGGATCAGACCATCGCTGCTGCATTGCGTACCTATAAACGAATTCGCGATCTTGCAAAATGATTGAAAGCCATGTTGAAACGCTGGCGCTGGTGATTCCAGTTTACAATGAAGCTGAAGTCATCTCAGATGTGATAAACGCATGGAACACATGTCTGGATGGACTTGGAATTATATATACAATTCATGTCTACGATGATGGTTCCACTGACACCACTCTTGAGATTTTGAAGGAATTGTCCAGAGAGATTGATCCATTAGACATCCATACTTCTGAAAACCAGGGTCACGGACCAACTCTGTTAAAAGGCTACAATCATTCCCATTCAGAAACCTGGATTTTTCAAACAGATGCAGATGATGAAATGTCCCCAGAATTTTTCAATAAATTATGGAGTCATCGAGAAGAATATGATTTTCTACTAGGAAGACGATCACAGCGGACTCAACCACTCCCACGCAAACTTATTAGTCTCATCTCGCGATGTGTGGTCCATCTATTCTACGGGAGAGGTGTCTGGGATGTCAACTCACCCTTCAGATTGATGAGAACCTCGGTACTGAGCCCAATTATTGCCAAAATCCCAATAAATACCTTTGCACCAAATCTGATCATTTCTGGTATGGTCAATTTGAAAAAAGTAACATACTTTGAAACCTTGATCCCCCATCATGAAAGGCAGACAGGAAATGTATCAATCAGGAAATTTCGCTTATTCATGGCAGCATTGAAATCCTTTTGGCAAACCATACACTTCAGACTGTCTAGCAATTGATAACCCTGCGCGTTCCCCACGAGCAATTTCCCACTTTGACTAATTGAAAAGCAATTTGGATTTCTTATGTTAGCAGCTTAGCATTTGGAGCCTCAGCGTATGAATCGATATCAGTATTTTCTCACATTTGTTCTTGTGGCAATTTTATTTTCCTGTACTTCCCACAAGTCGGTGAGCACCAATTATGACTATTCCAAGATGGATAGGACCACAAAAAAGGCTTACCTCGGTGTCGAAGGGTTTCTTGCCTCAAGCACCAGGGCAGATTCACCCCTGGGACTGAACAAACACACCAAAATTGATACCATCATTGTTGATTCTGATTCAAAGCAACTTGAAATCCATTTTAATCGGGATTTTGCCAACATAGCCATTCGAGAAAATGTGGTCAAAGAGGTTCATTCAAGTATTAAAGAATTTTTAGGCAGAAAGTTTAGAGACTATGGCCTGCGTATTTATGCTGTCGAACACCCCATCGAAGATCTCATTCCCAATTATTTCCGAGGCAGCAAACGCAGTTATGACCGGAGGAGGATGCCCACACCTGAGACAAGATCTCTCCCACTGGTGCGCAATCTGAGCCATAAATGGACCCCAACTGCCGGTCTCTTCAACCGCAACATTGCATTATGGCACAGTCATGGTTGGTATTATGAGCAAAAGCTGCATCGCTGGGAATGGCAACGAGCTCGAGTTTTCCAGACTGTGGAAGACCTGCTCCCTATGTCCTACACACTGAAATATCTTGTCCCCATGCTTGAAAATGCCGGCGCACAGGTTTTTTTGCCCAGAGAGCGCGATCTCCAGACCAATGAAGTCATTATTGATAATGACACCCCCGGAGTAAAATCAGCCTACCAGGAATATGACTCAAAATCAGAAAAATGGCAAAAGTTGGAACAACCAGGTTTCGCCATAGGAACACCCCCCTACGTTTCTGGAGACAATCCCTTTTTTATGGGAACATCCCGCAATATCAAGGCAGACACCAGTGGAAGCGCTAAAATACGTTGGATACCAAGTCTTCCCGAGGCAGGAAAATATGCTGTATATATCGCTTATAGTGCAGCAGATAGCAACGTTACGGATGCTCATTATACTGTTTTTCATACCAGTGGCCAGACTGAATATATTGTAAACCAACAAATTGGTGGCAGTACCTGGATATACCTTGGAACCTTCGATTTCAATCAGGATCTGAATGAGGATATCCATCGAGTTGAACTCACCAATAAAAGTACTGAATCTGGTCAGTATGTCAGTGCGGATGCCATACGGTTCGGCGGAGGGATAGGGAATGTATCACGTGAAGGTCAGGTCAGTAGCCGGCCAAGATTTACGGAGGCAGCTCGTTATTATCTCCAATATGCTGGAATGCCAGATACTCTGGTTTACAATTTGAACGAAGATGAGAACGATTATAAGGATGATTATCAGTGCCGGGCAGAATGGGTCAACTATTTGCGTGGAGCGCCATATGGCCCCAATCTCGACCGGCAGGCACCTGGATTAAAAATTCCCATCGATCTTTCTTTTGCCTTTCATACTGATGCAGGGTTTACGCGCAACGATACAGTGATTGGCACCTTATCCATTTACAGTACAGAGGACTCGGAAGAGCTTGAAGTTTTCCCCGATTCCATGTCACGCATGACCAACCGGGATTTGGCGGACATACTCCAGACTCAGATTGTCAATGATATCCGCGCCAAATATGATCCAACCTGGACACGACGCATGCTCTGGGATCGAGGATATAGCGAAGCTTACCGGCCCAATGTGCCTTCCGTGTTATTGGAACTCCTCTCCCACCACAATTTTCTTGATATGAAATTTGCCAATGATCCTCGCTTTAAATTTGATGCAAGCAGATCCATCTATAAAGCTATGGTCAGATACATTGCCACTCAGTGGAATCTTGAATATGTCATTCAACCCCTGCCAGTCTCGCATTTTCAGGCAACCTTTGCTGAAACTGGAGAGCTGAGACTTCAATGGCAGCCTGTGCTTGATCCATTAGAGAGTACGGCCTCTCCAGAGAAGTATATGGTGTACACACGGATTGAAGATGAAGGTTTCGACAATGGTATTGTTGTTGATGATCCACATCTCAATATCCCAGATCTTGAAGACGGTCTCATATACAGTTATAAAGTGACTGCCCTTAATTCTGGTGGTGAAAGCTTTCCCTCTGAGATCCTCTCCGTATGCAATATGGGTGTAGACAAAGCGCCTGTATTAATTGTGAATGCCTTTGATCGCATTTCGGCAGGCAGCACCATTGAATCTGATGATTTCCTGGGATTTGTTGATATGTGGGATGAAGGCGTTTCAGATGGCGATGACATGAGCTACATCGGCTCCCAATATGATATTCTGGCAGATTCACCCTGGCTGGATGATGATGAACCAGGACACGGTGCCAGCTTTGGGGACATGGAAACCACCCTCATCCCGGGAAACAGTTTTGATTTTCCTCATTTACATGGGAAATCTTTACGCCAGGCAGGATATTCATTTGTTTCATCCAGTGATGAAGCCATCTGGGATGGTCAATTAGATATTAATGATTACACGTTGTTGGATCTGATCTTTGGGGAAGAAAAAGAAGTTCCTGGTCCAAAGGATTTCAGCCCAAAGGATTTTCGTGGTTTTCCTAAGGCATTCCAGGAGAAAATCACTTCCTATACTCAATCTGGGGGAAATCTATTTCTCAGTGGTGCCTATGTAGGATTTGATCTGTTTGACAATGGGAATGACTCACTGGATATGCAATTCGGTGAAGATGTCCTCAAGTATAAATTTCGCACAGATCATGCGGTGAAGACTGGAAAACTAAGTGTGGTCACTCAGGATTTGTTCCAATTCAAAACCACACAGACCATAGAGTTCAATACCCGTTTTCACGCTTCGCTGTACAAGGTAGAGTCACCTGATGCCATTGAACCCGCTGTTCCAGAGGCGCTCACCATTCTGCGCTATGCCGAAAATAATACAAGCGCCGCTGTTGCTGCTTCAGGGGAGTCAAACATCGTGGTGTTCGGTTTCCCCTTTGAAAGCATCCTGTCAGAAACCAGTAGAGATGAGGTCATGACCTCGGTTCTGAGGTTTCTTGACTCCAATTAAATTTCAAGCGGCATAGAACCATGGGATCTCATCCAATAAATTTAGCATTTAGATTTTTACTGGAAATTTCAGCATTGATATCATTTGGGCTCTGGGGTTGGAAGCTCTCAGAATCAGGGTGGCGCTACCTCCTTGTCCTGATTGTTCCCATTATGTTTGCTATAGCATGGGGTGTGTTTAATGTGCCAGAAGATCCCAGTCGATCCGGGAATGCACCCATCATAGTCTCTGGTGCTGTCCGACTTGTTTTGGAACTTGCATTTTTTACGCTGGCCAGCCTGGCCCTCTTTCAGCTGGGATACCAGAATTTATGGTGGATTCTAGGATCCGCAGTCATCCTGCACTATCTGATTTCATATGATCGCATCATGTGGCTTCTTGCACGATAAAAACTCATGGAACTTGAATTAAAAACGTGTTACTGGGACAATGCAAAAGCCAGGGACGCATTTAAAGTATTTATCCTGGAAATTCATGGTCTTGATTTCACAGAATGGGAATCCCATGGATATTGGGACAGTGCCTATACCCCATTTTCCTTTTTTAAAGACGGGCAAGTTGTTTCAAGCGTTTGTATCTATTTACTCGATGCGGTAATAGCTGATAGACAAACCAAATTGGTACAGATCTCCGGGGTGGGAACTCACAAGGACTGGCGTAGACAAGGTTTAAGCAGGGAATTAACTGACCAGGGTCTGAATTGGGCCAGGGGTCAGCATGAGGGTGTTTTCCTTTTTGCAGATGTGGAAGCCATTCCCTACTATGAGCGTTGCGGATTTTCCCCACTCCATGAAACTCTAGAATATTGTCATCCAGAACCAGTTCCAAACAGACCGGGTATGATTCAGCTTGATCCCTCAAATCAAGAGAATCTGGACAATATTTACCGCTATGCTCAAAATAGAACACCGATCTCTCACAAATTCAGTGTGTTCAGCTCACAATTGCTCATGTTTCATGCACTTTATACCATGCGCAACAAAATGTATGAGATTCCAGATCTGGCATGTCTGGTATTTTTTGATAGGGAAGGCGATGTGGTAAACGTGTATGATATCCTGGGAAGGACGATCCCTTCATTCGAGAAGATATACCCTTACCTTTCTGCAGAGACAGACAGACGAATAAATTTTCACTTCCACACAGATAAACTTGAAACCAAGGGGATCCAAACTGAAATCATTACGGGAAATAATACCTTTGTAAAGGAATCATTCCCCGTATCGACTCCCGCTTTTCCTTTCACGTCAAGGGCTTGACGTCAACAGGACACACGGTTTATTTAAAGCAATACAGCTATATTTTGGGACCTGCGGCGATTACTTCAGCAGTGACACCATCCTCAAACTGCTTAAAGTTTTCTACAAATTTTTCGGCCAGATTCTGATGGCGCCTCTTGTAGTCTTCTTTATCAGCCCAGGTTGAAATTGGATCGAGGATATCTGAGGGTACTTCAGGACAACTCTCTGGAATTTCGAAGCCGAATACTGGATCCTGTCTAAATGAGACATCATCTAAGCCCCCATCCAAGGCTGCATTAAGCAGAGCTCTGGTGTGTTTGATACTGATGCGATTCCCCACTCCAAATGGTCCACCTGTCCACCCTGTGTTGATCAGCCAGCAATTGACATTGTTCTTCAGCATGCGCTCTTTCAATAATCGAGCATAGACATAGGGATGATGCACCATGAATGGTGCCCCAAAACAGGCACTAAATGTACTGATAGGATCAGCACCCAGACCGATCTCTGTCCCGCCCACCTTGGATGTATAGCCAGAAATAAAATGGTACATGGCCTGATCAGCGCTTAATCGGGAAATGGGAGGTAACACGCCGGATACATCACAGGTAAGCATGAAAATATTTTTGGGATTGCCACCACGAGCATCTGGAACTGCATTGCTGATGAATTCTAAAGGATATGAGGCACGGGTGTTTTCAGTATACATATCATCATCCAGATCGAGATGTCGGAAGCGACCACCAAAGACCACATTTTCCAGAATAGTGCCAAACATTTGAGTCACAGCATAGATTTGTGGTTCTGCTTCAGGATTGAGGTTGATGACCTTGGCATAACAGCCACCTTCAAAATTGAAGACGCCATCATCACTCCAACCATGTTCATCATCACCGATCAATCCACGATTCACATCAGCAGAAAGAGTGGTTTTACCAGTTCCAGATAATCCGAAGAAAATAGCTACATCACCTTTTTGACCCACATTTGCGGAACAATGCATGGTCAATACATCTCGTTTTGGCAGGAGGTAATTCATGATTGTGAAAAATGATTTTTTGATTTCACCACCATATTTAGAACCACCAATGATTGCCAATCTCTCTTCAAAATTGAGAATAATGAATGTTTCACTGTGTAAATCATCATATTCGGGATCTGCTTTGAAGTCTGGAGCTGAAATCAATGTGAATTCGGGGATGTGTTCCTTGAGTTTTTTGTCATCACGTTCAATAACGAACATATTTCTGGCAAACAAGCTATGCCAGGCATACTGGGTAATCACACGGATGGGCATACCAAAGTTCTCATCGGCTCCCACATAACAGTCCTGTACAAATACATCTTTGCCCTGGAGATAGCCTTTGAGACGATTTGACAGGTTGGCGAATTTCTTTTTGGTATAGGGTTTATTGTGCTTACCCCACCAGATATCGTTCTTGGTTGAAGATTCACGGACTACAAACTTATCATTTGCCGCACGAGCGGTATGCTCTCCAGTATAGACCAGGAGGGGGCCATTGTGAGCAATCTTGCCTTCCTCTCGATCAAGTATCTCTTCATAAAGTTCAGAAGTGGATAAATTCCAAAAGACTTCGTTCAAATATTTTAAACCGTGATTTTCTAAACCATGTTCACTGGCTAAGGTTCCAGCATATTGAGATTTTTTCATTTCATCGCGTAATTGACGTTTCATTACATCCCCAAATTTTGTGATAATTTTTGTCACCACAAGGATAAACGTGGGCATTCAACATGCAAATAATTGTTTCAAAAAAAACTCCACCATTTGGGTGGAGTTTTCGAGCTGAACTGTCTGTATATCTTATTGAGGAAACTTAACTTTGGTCCACACCTCAATATTATTTTCGTCCATTCCTGATCCAGGAGATCCTCCAGGTCTGGCTCCACCTCTTTGACCGCCGCCACTCTTGCCACCACCCATGCCGCCAGATCTACCGCCCCTTTGACCCCCACTCATACCACCAGAATGACCGCCAGTCATAGCTGGTCTTTCAATAGTGGATTCCAGACCGAGTCCCAATTTTTCCATGCCGGATTCTTCACCAAGCATGGCCAGAGGAATCTGATATTCAATAAAAAGGGTTTCATCAATGGAGTTGGCTGATGCCAGGAGGTCTGCTGGTCCCAGACTTTTTCCGGCTTTGGTATCAGAAACAATTAAAATCAAATCGCCATCAAAGATTCCAGGGCGTTCAAATTTTCTCTCTCGATCCTGAATGTTATCCTGCTGTCGTCTACGAGATGAACCAGAGCGTTTCTCTTGGGGCATCAATCCCTCAAATTTGATTCCAAGATCTTGACGTTTGCCCCCTTTTACATCCAGCCATAAGGTGAGTCCCGCCATGGCCAGCTGACGCTTGAAATCTTGGTCAATACTGCTGATGGCCACATACAGATAATTTCTATTATGACTCAACCCAAGGGCAAACCTCTCTCCCTCTGGAATCTGAAATCTACCTGTCCATTCTGATCTTTGTCCATCTGTTCTAAATTCTTCTGTAGCAGTCTGGCTGAGATATGTGGTACTACTGCAAACATTCAATATGAGGACCAGGGTAATTGCTGCCGCTATATTCCAATTTCTTTTCATTTCAATTCAATTCCTTACTAAGTAAAAATGCACATGTCACACCTTTGACATGGATTTCTCAGAATGGTTAAGAAGCAGTTCTATTGTTGAAGCAGTTGAGAAATTCTTTTTATCAGAATTACTGATGCCTGCTGCACCAGTGCTTCATCACAAAATCGACCCAGAGAAATTCTGATGGTTCCAAGTTGGTAGTTTAAAGGGATATGCATGGATTCAAGAACCCCTGAACCCTTTCCATCTGCACTGTGACAGGCAGCACCTGCTGATAGCATGACCTCATCCAGATTTGCGAGGATATCCAGGGCATTTAGTTGAGCAAAACTGACACTCAGCGTATTGGGAAGTCTCTGTGTATTACCTGCATTCACCCGGATTTCAGGAAATGCCTGCTTTAAACTGGCTTGTAATCGATCACGTAAATTCTGTAGTCGGAGCCTCTCAGATTCTAATTTCTGAGAAGCAATTTCAGCTGCCATCCCCAACCCCACTATCTGGGCAACATTTTCAGTACCAGCTCGCATTCCATTTTCATGATTAGCGCCATGTATGAGGGGCTCTAGATTTACACCTCCCTTGATATAGATGGCTCCAACTCCTTTGGGGGCATACAGTTTATGACCGGCCACGCTCAAGAGGTCACAACCTAAATCGCTCACATCCACAGGAATCTTACCAACAGACTGGGCTGCATCCGTGTGAAATACTGCACCGGCGGCATGGGCGATCTCAGCTAACTCATTGATAGGTTGAATACTACCAATCTCATTGTTGGCGTGCATCACAGATACCAGGATGGTTTTTGAAGTGATGATCTCTTCCAGGTCATCAGCCCGGACCACTCCCTGGCCATCAACTGGAAGATAGGTGATTCTGAATCCGCCACGCTGTAAATATTGAACCACATTGAGGATGGCAGGATGCTCAACTTGAGACACAATGATATGCTGACCCTGGCTGGATCGACTAGAAGCAATACCCTTTAGGGCCATATTGTTGGATTCCGAGCCTCCTGAGGTAAATATGATCTCCTCGGGCTGACATCCCAGCAGACCGGCTACTTGCTCTCTGGCAAAATCAATGGCCTGTCGATTGTATTTGCCAAGACTGTGATTGGAGGAAGCGTTTCCAAAATGCGAATGATAAAAAGGCTCCATTGCTTCAAATACCATTGGATCTATGGGTGTAGTTGCATTGTAATCGAGGTAAATATTTCCATTGGCTAACAACATGGTTCACTCCTTTCTAAATAAGGTGGATGAACATTTGAAAATAACCTGCGTATGCGAACTCCCTTAGACAAATCTATGGAACTTAACCTTCTCAATATGGTGTTGTCTAAATGCACAGAAAATTGAAAGGAACCAAATTATGTACAAATTCACAAGACGTTTCATCCTTCCCTTCCTGCTGCTGGCATTCGCCCTGCCTACATTTGCCCAGAGGGGACCTGCAAAGGATGGTGCTGGTCAGGGGAAAGAAGGTTTACTTCAGGAATTGCAACTGACTGATGAGCAGGAAGACCAGATGCAGAATCTGCGATATTCCCAAGAAAAGAGTCTGATTGGTCTTAAAGCCGATTTGAAGACCGCCCAACTCGATTTAAAAAAGCTCAAACGTGCTGATGAGCCAAATAAAAAGAAAATTCATGCTCAGATTGAAAGAGTTGGCAAGCACCGTATCGCCATAGATAAGGCTCGGGCTGATCACCATCTTGAAGTTCGCAAAGTGCTCACAGAAGACCAGTTCAAGATCTTTCAGAAAAAGATGAGAGCTAAGGCTGGTCACAGAGGCAACCGAAAAGGCAGACCCTCAGGGAATCATGACCACGACCGCAGACCCTTTCGAAAATAAATCTTCTTCCTCCCTAGAAGTAAAAAAGCACCCCGAGGTCTGGGGTGCTTTTTATTTTTCTCACATTGAAAAGAGTTTGCTAGCTGATTGCGCCTGATTCTGCTTGAAGCTTGAAAAAGGTAATTTCAGAGGGGATTCCCAGTCTTAGCGGAGGTCCCCAGTATCCTGTACCCCTATTTACATAGACTTGCATTTTACCCTGTCGATAAAGACCGGCATAGTATTTATGCGCCTTTGCTACTGCCAGATGGAAGGGCATAAACTGACCGCCATGAGTATGTCCGCATACCATAAGATCGATGGATAGACCCTGCGTCATGTCGGCAGTTCCTGGCTGATGAGCAAGCAGAATGCTTGGCATATCATCAGGGACACCATTCATGGCCTTTTGAGGGTTGCTTTTATGAGATTTGATACTGTGGTGAGCCATTAGGTCGGTGACACCAGCAATGGCCAGTGAAGCCTCACCCCTGGTCAAAATCCGATGTTCGTTTTCAAGATGAATCATCCCCAGTTCAGCGACTTTGTCCACCCATTGCCTGGCACCTGAATAATATTCATGATTCCCAGTGACGAAATAGGTACCATATTTTGACTTTAAATCTCTTACTGGCTCAACATCTTTTGATAATCGATCAACGGATCCATCCACCATATCTCCAGTGAAAAATATGAGATCTGGTTGTAGTGCATTGACCTGGTCAACAACGGTTCGGGCGTAGTCTGCTTTGATGGTGGGACCCACATGCAAATCTGAAATCTGAGCAATCTTCAATCCTTGAAACTCAGCGGGTAGATTTGGGATGGCGATGTTTTGAGTGATAATGGTAGCCTTTCGTCGTGCTTGAAACAATCCAATTCCACCTAATACGGAAGTGACTCCTACGATTCCCAGATTCATAGACATCAACAGAAATTGCCTCCGTCCAGGATCCAATTCAATGCTGCTGGGACTACTATTGGTAATTGTTTTTAAAATTTTGAATGACAGGGTGCCTGTCACCCACCCCAGATCTCGGATAATAAAGGCTATGAAGGCCAGTGAGAACAAGCCCATACCAATAAATCCAAGCCACAAAAAAGTATCGATGAGTAGATTTTCCAACCCTTTGGATCGCAAGATCATCCCTGCGATAGGCGCTATGGCCAGGAGGACAACAATTGCCCAATAAACAAACAGACCCACCCCTGAAATATCAAAGGGAGCAACCACTCTGGCACCCACATACCCGTATAGGAGGGTCATGACAAAAACGACGATAATAAAAAACACAACTTATCCTTTTCTTTCCCCAGAATGAACTAAATCAAAACCTGCAATGAGTCAATCCCTTTCTGATTCAAATTGCGGGGTGCTTTCAAGCGATGCAATTCTATATTGTGCCACGTTCACTACAACAGCAATTAAATCTCGAGGTCGTTTCTATGTCACTGCTACGTCAAGCATTCATGAAGTTCTGGAAGTTAGAATTATACTGGAAAGTGTTTATTGGAATGGGTGCCGGGATTATCTACGCCTTATTACTTGGTGAGAAAGCAATGAATGTTGCTCCATTGGGTGATATGTTCATGCGATTGCTGAAAATGGTCATCGTGCCTCTCATTTTCTTTTCCATCACATCTGGTGTCGCAGGCATTGGTGAAAATAAAAGTCTGGGCCGTTTGGGAGCCAAAACTTTCGGCTACTACTTTCTCACCTCCATGTTGGCCATCTTAATTGGTTTAACACTAACCAATCTTATTCAACCAGGTGTTGGAGTGGATATTAATGCAGGTGGTGATGAGTTTGATCCTTCCAGTTTGAGCCAACCAGGAAGCCTGGGTAACATATTAATTCGCATGATTCCGACGAATCCTATAGCAGCTGCAGCAAAAGGTGATGTTCTCTCTGTTATCTTTTTCTCAATCGTCCTGGGAATGACCATCACAGTTTTGCCGGAGAAACAATACAAGATGATGCATGAACTCTTTGATACCCTTTTCAAGGTCATGATGAAAATGACTCAGGGTGTGATCCTCTTTCTGCCCATCGGTGTTTTTGGGCTGATTGCAAAGGCTGTTGCCAGCACAGGTTTTACGCTATTCAAGGCTGTGGGTTGGTATATGGTGACTATTGCGTCTGGTTTAACCATCCACATTTTTATTGTGCTACCAATTGTTTTCTATCTTTTCACAAAGATCAATCCGCTTAAGCACTATAAAGCAATTGCTTCTGCTATGGCTACGGCCTTTTCCACCAGCTCTTCAGGCGCTACGCTTCCCGTAACCATGGACTGTATCGAGAATAAGGCAGGTGTTTCCAACAAGGTGACCAGCTTTGTGCTTCCACTTGGAGCCACCATCAATATGGATGGAACCGCTCTCTATGAATGTGCAGGTGTTCTTTTTATTGCACAGGCACTTGGGTTCGACCTGACAGTGGCCCAACAGTTACTCATTGTTATCACAGCTTTCCTCGCATCAGTAGGAGCCGCGGCGATACCATCTGCAGGTTTGGTCATGATATTTATTGTTTTGGATGCTGTGGGACTGGGGGATCATCCCCAGGCCGCCATCATTGTTGGAACCATGCTGGCTGTTGATCGTCCTCTCGACATGTTTCGCACAGTAGTCAATGTAACCAGTGACACAATGGGCGCTGTTATCATAGCAAAATCTGAGGGAGAGGAAGTTCTGACCAAGGTCTAGCAATTCACTCAATTCTCATGGCTTTTCAGCCTCGCTGAATGGTCTACATTACCTTTCTTCACATCAAATTCAATAGCTCTAGGACTTGACCAGCTCTAGAGCTAAATTTGGCGCATCGGGGGAATATTTAGGTGCTTTTTATAATTTTGACTGCAATGATGCTCGGCATTTTTTGAACGAGAACTAATCAACGGGAACCCAACTCCTTGCTGCTAAGGCAGGCCTTTCCCTCCCCCCAGGGATCAAGGAAGTCTGATCTTTAAGGGCGGTGCCCACCGTGAAAAAACACGGTTCAAAAATGTCACATTGTTGCAGTTTTTTTATATCAGAAAATGCGTATAAACCCAATTTGGTATGATAGCAGCTAATTCAAATTAAAAATTTCTATGGGTTCCAATAACTCAGCAGGTTCGATTCCAAAAATCTGAGTATAAAAATAGTATTCACTCTCAATAGCCTTGATAGTGGTCGAGGATTGCCTGAAACCGTGAGACTCCCCTTCAAAGGGTAAATAAGCAACTGGTATTCCATTTCGTTTAAGGGCAGCCACCATGCTTTCTGCCTGATTCGGAGGGACAACAGGATCGTCCAAACCCTGCATAAAGATGACGGGACAATCTAAATGATCTGCAAAATTTAGGGGTGAGCGGTCGAAATAGAGCTGCTTCTCCTTTGGATAAGGTCCCACCATGCTATCCAGATAGCGACTTTCGAATTTGTGAGTATCCCTGGCCAGCAAAGTGAGGTCACCCACCCCATAATAGCTGGCTCCCGCTTTAAATACATCCATAAAGGTAAGAGCAGCCAATGTGGTGTATCCTCCAGCACTTCCACCCTTGATGATCAATCTTTCACGATCTGCCAGACCCTCATCTGCAAAATAATTGGCCGCGGCTGCACAATCCTGGACATCCCGAATCCCCCAATCCCCTCTCAGACGTTCACGATATTTTCGTCCATAACCTGTGGATCCGCTGTAATTTACATCTACAATGGCAAAACCCCGGGTAGTCCAGTACTGAATAGCCAGGCTAAATGCACCTGAAGAATTACCAGTTGGTCCACCATGACTCAAAACGATGAGTGGAGGTAGATTCCCCGCAGGTGCTGCGTAGTCAGGATTCTTAGGAGGATAATACCAGGCATAGGTCAATTCGTCAGGAGCTGTCTTGAAGCTTATATGTTGAGCACAGGAAATATAGGCTTCATCCATATCAGTTTCAGCGGCCCTTTGAATGGTTTGTGAGGTATTGGCATCAAGATTCATAGTAACCACTTCACCTGGTTGGGAGTCTGTTTGACCAATGAAAGCGATCCTGTTTTTTGATCCCCTAATCTGATCAATTGTGCTAAAAATGGTTTTGATTTCTTTCGATGAGCCTGAATCTATATCTATTCTTATGAGATGTGAGCCTGTCATATCTGAATAGGTGGCGACAAGATCACCAGAATTGAGTACGGTATATTTGCTCATACCAAAGACCCATTGAGGAAGTCCAAATTCAGCCTCTTTCTCAAGAAGGCATGTGATCTGGGCTTCGGAATGATGATAAATATTCCACCACCCATTCCGATCAGAAACAAAGTAAATACTTCCATCGGGATCCCAGAGAGGCTGAAAAATGGATTCGTGTTTACCGCCAGCTATATCCTGGATACTGCCAAAGCTCCCGTCTTCTTTCAATTCAGCCAGCTTAAGTTGAGTCCCATCCCAGGGCATATTGGGGTGATCCCAGGTCAGGAAAAGGAGCTGGTTTCCATCTGGACTGAGCTGGGGATTCGAGTAGAAATCATGTCCTTCTGCAACGATCTGCAATTCTCCTGTTGCCACAGAGACGCTTAGGAGATAATTCTCGATATTTTGGGGGTCAGAATGATCTTCCCCAACAGTAAAAAGCAAGCCTCTATTTTGATCTAGAATCATATCCGCAAAACGATAATTAGATTGGTGGGTGACCTGTTTGGACTCACCCTTTTCCAGTACTTCATATACCTGTTGATCAGAGTTATTAATATAGAAGTGACGACCAGCAGTACAGAGAAATGCTCCTCCCCCATACTCATGGGCACGAGTTCGAACATCACTTTGAGAGGATGTGATTTCACTCATATTTCCACCTGACCAAACCATGAGGGCAGTACGCCCTTTCTCAGCAGGCCGTCCCTCTGTCCAATAGACAGATCCGTCATCAATTTGGATTTGTCCCAACCGTAAGCTACTCTGTACCAGTGACTTTCCAGAAATGGGAGATTTCCAGGATCCATAGGGTTTGCGCATCATCAATCTGTACCTTTATAGTCTGAACACTGATAAATATCGATTTTTCGAACCAATTTTCCGAAGTTTTCAATCCTGATGGACCTTAGCTTTTTCACCTCGCTAAAATAGGGTACGATTTTCTCTGATTTAAAACGATATTCGCGACGATTATCTACCACAAGTAAGCCGGTTCTCCCCTTGAGTTCTTCTTCTTTGGGCCAGATATCGAATTGGAGTGCATGCTTTCCAATGATATCCTGGGCATAGGTTCTGGGTTGATCTGGCAGATAGAATTTCAACAGTGAGCTGGCCTTGTAGTTGGTGCTGAAGATGAAGGGAGATTCGCCTGCGTTTCTCAGTGAATCCTGCAGGGTCTTCACATCTTGAGCAGCCTGCTTCCAACCGCTCCAGGTATTCCCTTCTCCTAGCGGTACGTTTGGGATAGCCACCACAGAGATACCAATCCCCAGAAGGATGAGTGACGAGAAAACGCCTGTTCGCATACGATTGAATCTATTGGAAGCCTGGAAAAGGTGATATATCCCAAGGATAATGAGAGACCAATATGCTGGAGCCAACCAATTCATTTTTACCAGACTGCGGAAACTCACCGCAATAAAGAAAACTGAGGTGACCAGACCACTACTGAGGAGAAGTAACAGTTTGTCCTCCAGCCCAGTGAAGAGTTTGCGACCGAACCGGATCAAGGTGGCAAATACAACGACGAACAAATAGGGAGATAAAATGAAGAACTGTGACCCCAGCAGCTCTCCAAAATGTTTCACCTTCCAGTGGCCCATCCCTGAAGCACGTTGAGAGCCCTGAAATGCAAATGATATCCAGTCATGTTGAGCATTCCAGATCAATACAGGTGAAAACACCAGAATTGCCAGAATTACGCCCAGATAAGGATGAGGAGTGAGTAGCCACCTCCTCTGCTTGGTTGAGATGATGGTAAAGAGGAAAACCGATGGTACCAGCATAATCCCTGAATATTTGCCCAACCAGGCCAGCCCCATAAACAGACCCGCCACATACCACCACTTAGGATTTTCAGTCTGAACCAGTTTCCACAGCGCATAAATCGTGGCGGTCCAACAAAACAGCAGGGGTGTATCCGGTGTGATGACAAATCCATAGAGTTCGAAAACAATAGATGCATTGAGAGCCAGTAAGGTCCAAAAAGTTTGGCGTGGATTGTCAAACATTTCTTGAATCATGGCTGCCCAGATGATGTTCATACCAAGATACCAAAGCACTGCAGCGAGCTTTATTCCAAAAATGGTCTGGCCAAAAATCATGGTGGTGAACCAGATGCTATAACTTGCCAGAGGGGGATGGTCAAAATAGGACAAGGCTAGATCTCTACTCCAGCTCCAGTAATAGGCTTCTTGAGGTGTCAATGGCAGGATGAGGGCGAGAAACAAGCGAAAGAGTGTGAATCCCAGAATAACCTTCCAGGCCCTTGTTGGTATTCCTAAATAGCTTTCTCTTAAAGTGATCTTGTTGGACATAGAACGATTCCTGTTCTGCTCTGGATTGACTTCAGGCTAGAAGATAGGAATACGAATTCGTATGTCGACTGATATTGTTTTTTGTGGGGTAAAAAGAAGGGATACGTGGAATATCCCAGGGAGGATTAATTCAAAGGGAATTAATCGCGACCGCTATTGTATTTCAAACGTTCAACGCTGATGTTACGATCTGATTTGCCCTTATATGCTTCCTGTGAGACTATGTCCTTGCGTCCAGGATAACCTACTTTGGAGAGCGTGGTGAGTTGATCTTCATCTTCATCGTTGGGACAAAAGGCACAGGATTCGCCTTCCCCGTCAAGTTCATGGGTTGCAGCGCAGGAACTGTGGACTTTATTTTCCCCGGTGAGAATCAGAGCAATACTCATAGTGAGCATGGCGACACCAATAATACCAATTGTAAGAAGTAGCAACATCGTCAACCTTTCACTTCATAACCTTCATCGCTCAAGTATACACGAAAACGGTCTCGATGTTCACCCTGGATTTCAATTTTTTCATTTTTTGTCGTCCCGCCGGCACTTACCAGGTTTTTTAGCTGTTTTGCCAGTGCCTTCATGTCAGGGACACCTTCCATATCATATAAGATGGTGGTTGGTTTGCCTTTGCGTTTTTCCATACGCAACCGAACAATCTTATTGCCACTCACCCGTCTGCTCGATGAGTGATCCTCAGCAGCATTGAAGCTCCAGCCTTCGCCGACACTGATTCTATTTGATTTCTTACGGCTCATACGCACATAATCTATGAATGACTTGTCTGATTAAAACAAAAAGGTCCCGAATGCATGCAGACAGGACCTCTTCAATCTAACATGTGGCTCGTAGCCAGTCGTTAGAGACTCTTTTTGACTGCTTCTTCCATTTCCTTGAGAACCTCAGTATTCAGAATGGAGGCCAGGGTAGGCATGCCAATTTCCTGCAACTTATAGGTCACGCGGACGGAAGGTTTCTCGATATTGATGATGCGTCTGAGATCAATGGGAGTTCCAATAACCACAGCTTCACATTCAACTGCATTAATGGTGGTTTCAAGATCTTTCATCTGTTCATCACCATATCCCATGGCTGGCAAAATCTCACCTATATCTGGATATTTTTCAAAGGTTTCAGAAAGTTTACCGACTGTCCAGGGTCTTGGATCAACCAGACTCTCAGCTCCATATTTCTCAGCGGCGACCACACCAGCTCCATATAGCATCTCGCCATGGGTTAGTGTTGGACCGTCTTCCACAACCAATACATTTTTACCGTAAATCACTTCCTCATCATCCACTGATACGGGTGAGGCAGCATCTACAACGATAGCTTCAGGATTAACAATACGGATATTCTCACGCACAGTGGAAATGTCATCAATATCGGCAGTATCGATTTTATTAATGACAATCACATCAGCCATGAGCAGGTTGGTTTCACCGGGATAGTAGGTCAATTCGTGACCGGCTCTATGAGGATCAACAACTGTGATCATGATATCAGGCATGTAGAATGGCATATCATTGTTACCACCATCCCAGACAATGATATCAGCTTCTTTTTCTGCTTCCCTGAGAATGGCTTCATAATCAACGCCAGCGTAGACGACGGTATTATTCATGATGTGTGGTTCATACTCTTCCATCTCTTCAATAGTACAATCGTGTTTCTTGAGATCTGCCAGCTCGGCAAAGCGCTGCACCTTCTGTTTTACAAGATCACCATATGGCATGGGATGACGGATGGCGACCACTTTTTTACCCTGGGCTGTGAGATGATCACAGACAGCACGGGTAGTCTGGCTTTTACCACAGCCTGTACGGGCTGCACAAATAGCAATCACAGGTTTGGTGCTGGGAATCATAGTTGATTTGGCACCCATGAGACGAAAATCTGCTCCGGCATAGTTCACTATGGCCGCTTTTGACATGACATAGTCGTAGGGAAGATCACTATAAGCAAAAACAACTTCATCCACATCAAGATCGTAAATCAGATCTTCTAGTTCCTCTTCATCGTGGATGGAGATACCCTCTGGATAGAGGCTTCCAGCTAATTCTGCTGGGTATTTTCTGCCATCAATATCTGGAATCTGTGTGGCGGTGAAGGCAACCACATCGTAGGCTTCGTTGTCCCGGAAAAAAACATTGAAATTATGAAAATCGCGCCCGGCTGCGCCCATGATCAATACTTTTACTCGATCGCTCATTATATCTCCTTTTTAGAATATTTCTGAATTGAAACAAAATTTACTTCTCGAATCAATGCAAATTTCCCGCCAATAAAGGCAAGTTTATAATACAAACATTATAATCTTATTTATAATTATGTATAGAGAATGTTAGGCTTTCTTCAAGCCATCCATTCCTAAAACCATTATTTAGTAATTGTCTTTGCTACCTGGAACATTGGGGAACAAGTCTCCTTCTTCACGATATGCGAAGTTCGCCAACTCAGGATCCTTTTCCAACTCAGTGATAATTCTTGAAATTTCACCTTCCATATAGGCAAATTCCATTTGACGATAGAGACGTTTCCGATAATCTGAGGCACCGGGGAAGCCTTTGAGATACCAGCTAAGGTGTTTCTTGATATAATTGGTTGCCCGATAATCACCCATTGCCACTGATTCCAGGTATAAATGACGATGACACAATTTCACACGGTCAATCAGTCGCACTGCCTCAGGTAGAATACCTGTATTGAGATAGTCATTGATCTCTCGAAAAATCCAGGGATTTCCCAGGGCTCTCCGCCCAATCATGACAGCATCACACCCCGTTTCATCAATCATACGTTTGGCATCCGCTGCACTTTTAATGTCCCCGTTACCAATGAGAGGAATACTGATAGCCTTTCGCGTTTCAGCAATCAGACTCCAATCGGCTTCACCGGTATACAACTGCTTGGTGGTACGAGGGTGTAAAGTGAGAGCCTTAATTCCAGCTGCTTCAAGGGCAGCGGCAGCCACAGGGGCCACAATACAGCCATTGTTCCATCCAGATCTAATTTTTGCAGTCACAGGGATTGAAACTGCTTCCACAACGGCTCTGGCAACCTCGTCCATGAGTGGTAAATCTTTAAGGATGGCTGATCCAGCTCCCCTTTTGGTAACCTTTGGAACAGGGCATCCAAAATTCAGATCAATGAGATCGGGTTTGACAATATCTTCTATATATTTGGCACTCTGGGCCAGGATTTCTGGAGTTTCACCGAAAATCTGAACCCCGATGGGTCGTTCAGATTCTGTGAATTTCATCATATCCAGTGTTTTTTGATTCTCTCGAATGATACCATTGGCAGAGACAAATTCAGTATATACCAGACCGGCACCCTGTTCTTTACAGAGCACCCGAAATGGATGACCAGTCACACCAGCCATGGGAGCCAGCAGAGCTTTCGATTTTACTTCTATGTGTCCAATCTTAAACATCTCAGAACATGTTATTCAACTTGGTCGCTGACAACAAATAAATTTCATCGTTTTAGAGGGGGGGTGGTACAAAAGAATCAGGTTGAAAATTCCTTGATAAATTCCTCGCCTCGATTCAGGACTGAATCATGGTCTTCCGGTATATGGAGCTCATTGAGCACATGTTGGGTGTACTCTCTCAACTTGCTTATTGCGTCAGGCGATCCCTCAGTTTGCCACTGATTTAATGAATATCCCGGCCAAATCTGACTGTGCTGTTCATGGACATTTCGGTATTGATCCAGGGTAGCCTCAGACAAGAGGAAGCTTCCACCTGGTCCCACTGAATGGATATCTTTCAATGGATCGTTATTCTCGTCCAATACAAAACCATCGGCAAATTGTCTAATCTGCCGAATCACTTCATCTGCGTAAACTACGGTGGTGGGAGAAAATGCCTGAGAATCAAAATTGCTCCCAACAAAGGGGGCCAGTCCAACCTTACCTATGGAGTTGGTAAGATGGTTCATCCACAAAGTACCACTGGTTAATAAATCCGGTCCCCACCCCGTACCACTACCAGAAGTTCCTGCGTGTGGAATGTGATAGTGATCCATCATCTCTGCACAGGCCAGGTTGACCAGTATGGTTTGAGAGGTATAGGCGGAAATCATATTCTGCATTTCAAAAACAGACGGCAAACTCCCTAGAACGATTGGTGTCCCGGGTTTAATTAATTGAGAGAATACCAAACCTGCCAATAATTCAGCGTTGAGCATGGCCAGAGTGCCCTCAGCACTGATTGGTGCTGTGGCCCCTGACATTCCATAACTGGAGAAAATGAAAGGGAGACCGCGATCAATTGTGGAAAACATCTTGTCAGTGGTGTCCTCATTCAACACCAGAGGTGTAATGGGATTGAAATATGGGAGCACAAATGGTTTTCCTGAAAGATCACGATGGAGGTGCTCCAACATGCTGATTGCCAGTTCAAATTGTTTTGGCTCCGATATTAATATGCTGAGAGGTTTGGTCGTATTGGCCATCATCTCAAGGGCAGCTACCACCTCACCCACCTGAGAATCGTCATTTTGGATTACCCCAGGAGTTGAAACAAGATCAAATTGGGTAAGTGTATTGCCAAGCGCTGAGGCGAGCTCAACATGCCTCCTGGTAAAGGGGGTGACGGAATCATTTGATGGATCCTGATACCAGGAGTTTGTGACGCCAATTCCATATATCGTTCCTGATTGCTGATGCGCTCCCAAGGAGAATGCCAGGCTGTTATCCCTATTGTACATATCGATATTTGCAGGTACAGAATGGAGAGCTTGCTCCACTATTTTTCCAGGAATGCGAACAAGATTGTTATCAAATGTCCCACCAGTCACTTCTGAGAATACGGCTCTGGCTCGTATTGAGTCCACCCGTATCCCTGTGTGGGACAGCACCTTAAGGGAGTCTTGATGGACTTTTAGGATTTGTTCTTTGCTAAGGATTGATATTTTTGGCTGTATACTGCTCATTGATTCAACTCATGGTTAGAAAGTTGGTCATATTGGGTGTCTGGGGAAGGCTTACCTTTGCTTTTTACCTTTGTGCTCCTGGGAATAGCGTCTTTGTTCTTTGCTTACCGCTCTCCATCGTTCCTTTTCTGCCCGTTCTGCTCCAGCATCAACCTTCCGCTCCAGATAGGTGAGTTCTTTTTTCAATTTCCTGTAATTATTAAATCTTTCCTCTGAAAGGTCGCCACTTTCAACTGAAGCAATCACGGCACAACCAGGTTCTGTCTCATGGGAACAATCTGAAAATCGGCATTCCACGGCGATATCATCGATATCTGAGAAACTTTTGTCAAGATTATCATCTTGTTGCCAGAGTTGGAGTTCGCGCATCCCTGGTGTATCGAGCAGCAAGCCACCTGTGGGTAAAAATATTAATTCGCGATGGGTGGTAGTGTGTCGGCCTTTGCCGTCCTTTTCCCTTACTTTGGCTGTATGAAGGAGTTCATGACCCACAAAATGATTGATCAGCGTTGATTTGCCCACACCAGATGAGCCTAAAAGAGCGATAGTCTGGCCTGGAGCAATATATTGGCTTAGATTATTCAAACCAGTCTGTGCCTTTGCGCTGACGGCATAGATGGGCACATTTGGGATTCTTTCCTGAATTGATTCTATGATGGGTTCAGTCAGTTCTTCCAGATCAGCCTTGGCCAGGATGATCACGGGTCTGGCCCCACTTTCAACTACAAGTGCAACATATCTTTCCAGACGAGCAGGATTCAGATCCGTGCCAAATGTTGATACTATCCAGACCGTATCCAGATTGGTGGCCATGACCTGTTCATTAGAATTTTTTCCAGCCACCTTCCGGGAAAAAGTGGATTTTCGTGGCAAAACACCACGGATGATGGCTTTGCCGCTTACATCAGTATCATCCACAACAACCCAATCCCCGACTGCAGGCAATTCAGTTTGCCTGAAAGGAGCGTGGTAAAGTCTTCCCGCGGCTTTTGCTGAGATATCAGTTTCACCGGTATGGACCTTATATTCGCTGCGATGCGCAGAAATGACACGAGCAGGGATCCCTCGATTATCCTCTGCCTGTGCTAACTTTTCAGCCCAGGTTTCATCCCAACCATAGTCTTCAAGACTCATTATGTGCTTTCTTTTATATCAGTTCAACCACGATATCTAATCAATTGAGTATTATAAACAATCTAACGCCTCAATTCTAAGCATCCTGATGTGAAGAACCATAAATAAATGATTTTTCAAACTGTGAAGAGATGTCTGCTATTCTGAACCCAAAAATAATCTGCGAGCGGAGTGATATCCTGTGACAGTTAGATTACTAAAGAAATAAGTCAACACGATGAGTGATGGATATTTCACCAGAGCTGGTAATCCGGTTTTCATGAGCAAAGTCCCAAAAATGCCTATCATGATAACATGGATGATATAGACCCCATACGAATTTCGGTTCAAGTAAATCCACAGTTTTCCTGATTTATTAAAATACCTCCAGAAGGTACCCAACATAGTGTATAGCATGGCAAGGAGTGAAAGATCAAAACTGAACCACCAAATGGTCCTGTATAGAGGTGTAGCACTAAATCCCTCTGGATAAAAGAAGGGGTATAATCGGGCGAAGATGTGTATGGTAACCGGTATCCAGGCTATACCATTTGCAATGTTATATAACATTTTCCTGGGGGGACTATTGAGGAACAGACCTTGTTTAAAGCTGCTGGCTCCCAATAAAAATGCCATGAAATAAATCAGGAGCCGTTCATTTTCAAAATCCAGGAGGGGAGTAAGTGTCCAACTCCGCATTCCAAGCCACCCTCCAATGCTATAGCTATAAACAAATCCAACAAAAAGGGTGATCCATATCCATGCTTTGACGGATATATCTGGCAACTTGAATTGGGCGTTTGAAAAAAGAAGATAGAGCAGATTGAATAGAAAGAGAACGGGCAGAAACCATAACCAGTTCTGGCTATTGGGGTTATTGAAGTGGAAGTAGGTTGTCCAGACCTCCTGTGGCAACCCACGTGAATAAAGAAAAATGACTTTGTAAAGTGGAATCATTGTCAGCACGGCAATCAGCCAGGGAAACATTAATCTTTTAAGTTTCCCTTTCAGGAAAGCTGCTCCGGTTTTGTTTTTCATAGAATTTGGAACCAGATAACCCGCAATAAAAAACATCAGTGGCATCAACATGATATCAAATATGATTCCAATGATACCTACCCAGGTGATGGTCGTTGGATCATCAACAATCCAAAACCAGCCCCATAGTCCGGCAGCTTCATACACACCACCCACATGATAGAGAACCACCAGAAAAATGGTGATAGTTCTCAAATTGTCCATCCAATGGAGTCGCGTGGATACGTTGGTACTAGGTTTTTCAACATTCATGGTGAGTGCCCCCCTTGATTGAGAAATTATTGAGTCCTTACAAATCTCGTCAATATTCTATGTCCATCAATTTTGATCAGACTGAAGCACCTTCAGAATCCGAGCTATCTGAATGTATTCGTAATTCACTTTTTGTTTTTTACCTGGTGACTTGAGTTTTATCCATTTATCTGATAGCTCCACTATGGTACCCTTTGATGGAGATGCAAATCCCTCGACTGGGCTGTAGTGTATGGTGACTTGAGTATTTTTCAGTTCAGATAACATCTCATTCCTTTCGTGTAGGATACATAAACCACTGTTAACTCTTATTCCTTAGACAATATTACTTTGTATCATCCCCAATTTTTCCACGATGATATTCGGCCCAGAAGAAGGTGGTCTTAGCCATTTCTTCAACCCCGGGTATGTTTTCCTGAAGTTTATCCTTTTTCTTAAACCTCAGGAGAGCTGCGATGACTACCGTCAGTAAAACTAAAAGCCCAAGGAGGATATAAATGAGAGTTTGAGTCTCAATGTAGATTGACATTCCCTAACACTCCTACACCAGATCTAATGTAATTATTCCTGGTGGCATTTTATGACACCTGGATTTGCGTTTAAAGTGCCAATTGATCAAGAATTTTTGAACAGCCCCCACAGGCAATGTAGTCGGCATGATCTTCCACATTTTCAAATTTTCTACCAACAATTTCCGAACACTCAAACTCATAATCGCTGACTTCTAAAAATTTCTCCATGGCTGCTAGCGTTGCAGGATTATTAAAATCGAGTCTATCCCCAGATTCTGAATTGCTCTGCAGGCCTTTCAGCCAGATTGCAGCCCCCAGTGCCCCGCAGGCACCCCCACTTAGTCCAATACCACCTGCCAGACCAGCAGCCATGACTTGATGCTCATCTGAAAAACCCATTTTCTTGGCTAAGAGGGAAGCACAACTCACTGGTTGTGGTGGAAATTCTGACACTTCTTCATAGAGTGTCTCCTCAATTTTCTCATACGCTTGAGGAGCGAATTTCGCCGCCATTCGAAAACAACCTATAGTTCCCCCTTTTAGTAGAAAGAAGGTCACCATTTTTAAAGTTGATGCTGTTTTATCGATATCCGTGATTTCAAGGCAATTTATATGTTTATTTTGAGCTCGAAATGTCTCAACCAATTGTTGAGATGCTTTAACGGCTCTGGTTTCAGCTTTTGATCCTGAGCCGGAGAGCCTGAAGGCTTCAGCTCCTGCTGCAAGTGCCGCTCCCCATATCATTCCGCATTGATAGCCGTGCTGCATGATGCCACCGGCCAGAGGGGCAGTTGCTTTTTCCTCTGAAGTTTTGCTATTATCAAATCCCTGGTTGAGAACTCTCAACAAAGTCTCTGATCAGGTACCTACCTTCAGGAATGCTCCTACAGCCCCCATTCCCGTAACATTACCATTTGCTTTAACCATCATTTCTCCCCTTATTTCTCTCTACCAGGCTTTCGTTGCCAAGACAATATCAACTGGCAAACCGAACATTGACATCTCTGTCACACTTGAAATAATAAAACCATTATCTCCGATTGATTGTTCAACATATATAGGTCGACAATCTACATATTTATTGAAGTTTTTCTGAGTCCATTCATAAAGTTTGACCATTAATCCACTCCTCGACTTTTTGGACATGGACACCATGCAAAGTCGACCTCCTGGCTTTAGAACTCTCTGACATTCTGATAGAACCACAGGAATTTCTGGAGTGTCGAACAACTCTAAGGTGAAACTTGAATAAACTGCATCAAAGGAATTGTCAGCATAGGGTAACTCTGTTGCATCTCCGAGACAAAACTCAACCAAATCACCTAACCCCGCCTTATGGAGCCTTGACTGGGCGACATCCAACATTCCCTGAGAGAGATCTACCCCAAAAACTCGGCCTGTTTCCCCAACAGCCCGAGCCATTTCCTTCAGGCATTGTCCCGTTCCGAAACCCACTTCAAGAACCTGCTCCCCTGCTTGTATATCCAGGATCTGCAAACCCATATCTTTATATTTTTTTTCTGAGAGACCGGCGAGCAAGTCATACCAACCACTCATTTTATCATAACTTGCTCTGGCTTCTGCTTTAGACCGAGTTACTCTGTTAATGGGTGCTGGATTGCTCATATTGGTTATTCCAGGATGCTATTACCTTTTTAAAATGCTAATTTTTCCCTGTAACAAGGTCAATGATATTTGTCCCTGCAGAAGTTGCTCCGCGAGTCCACCGAACAGCTCTTTGCGCCAGCCCCTGGACAATCTTGTCTCCACACCCAGGGTCAATTGTTCCAGATCGGATTTCGATGCTACCAATTTTGGGGCCACATTATTTTTCTCACAAATCTGGGTGAGCAGGGCACGTAATAGCACGATTGCATCACCATTTATGTCCTCGTCCAACGAAGTATCATGAACTGGTGGACATTCTGAGATGGGTAATTCCCTGACTTTATGAATTCTTTTAAGAATTTCCTCTCCAGTCCTTCCCTGGGCATTACCACCAATCCCCCTTGCCCGTCCCAAATCCTTCAGACTCTCTGGAGGGTTGGAAACCAGGTCACGTAGGGCAAGATCCTTTATGACCCATCCTCGAGGTATGTTTTGCGTTTTCGCCCGTTCTTCGCGCCAGGCTACCAATTCATGGAGCATCGCCATGCGTCGTGGGGTCATGTGTCTTAATTTTAATTTCCTTGTCTGATTTTCTGGGTTGAAATCGAAGCGTTTTTTGTCTGATAACTCCAACATTTCCTCTGCCACCCAACTCGCTCGCCCTCGTTTTTCAATTTTGTATTGCAGCTGCTCATATACAGAACAAAGATGAGTCACATCGGCCTGGGCATATTCAATATCACGATCTCGGAGGGGTCTTTTTGTCCAGTCAACAATTTGTGAACTTTTATCTATTCTGGCTTTCGTAAAAGTTTTGACCAATTGAGCATAAGAGGCTTGATCTCCAAAGCCGCAAACCATGGCTGCAATCTGTGTGTCGAATACTGGGGTCAGTGACAAGTTGAAATCATTCCATAGAATAACCAGGTCCTGTTCAGCAGCGTGGAAGACTTTTACCATTTTAGGATTCTTGAGATATTGCATCAGAGGTTCAAGATCAATATCTGCCAGGACATCAATAACTGCGGCATGGGAACCATGAGCAATTTGAATTAAGCAGAGTTGTGGGTAATAGGTTTTTTCAGAAAGAAATTCTGTATCCAGCGACACATAGGGAGGCGTTCCCAAATCTTGAATGAATTTGACTAAATCCTGAGTTTTGTTGATGAGCAACTTGATGTATCTCCTGTTTACTTTCATTCAATGTAGCCTGAAGCAGACAATTTTCCGAGAAAGCTCTTGTTCAGCTTATGTATGCATGTGAGCTGGCGTAAGTTTTTCTACTAATCGACTCATAATCTGCAAAATCAGTCACTTCGCAAGCTAGGATGAAATATTCTTTGACACAGGGACATGTCCGTCTATATTTGCGCGCTTTAGAATGGGAGTATGAAAATGGCAAAACGATGTGATATATGCGGAAAAGGTCCAGTTACGGGCAACAATGTGAGTCACTCACACAAAAAATCTCGTCGCAGATGGTTACCTAACCTGCAACGCGTTCGTGTTTCTGTCGATGGACAAAACACACATAAAAAAGTTTGCACCAGCTGTATCAAGTCAGGAAAAGTTGTAAAAGCTGCCTGATTTTTTCCAATATCTAGAAAAAATTTAAAAAGCTCTGTGATTCAGAGCTTTTTTTGTACCAATACCTCCCGCGATAGGTAGATTTTTAGATGTCTATAAATCCTCAAAAACAATTGACAGCGAAATGAGTGAAACTGAGTTAACCACCCCCCAATCTCCGAGCCCTCTTACAAGCGATGAGGTCACTCCAGCCCTGGCCTGTTATGGGATATCCAAACGCTTTAAATCCATCCAGGCACTGGATGATGTGAGTATTAGCGTTCCCCGGGGATCAATATTTGGATTCCTTGGACCAAATGGAGCCGGAAAATCTACCTTGATCAGAGTGTTCGCCGGTCTTATTGCAGCTGACAAGGGGCACTTTGATATCCTGGGTAGCTCCAGTCTCAAGGGACACAGGGTCCGCAATGACATGAGTGCCCTGGTGGACAGAGCAGATTTTTATAAGAACCTCAGCGCCTATCAGAATATGAAGATCCTGGGAAGGATCACAGGACATGATAGTGATGAGCACATCAACCGACTATTGGATCTACTGGGTTTATATGAGCGTCGCAAGGATAAGGTTAAAACTTTTTCCCAGGGCATGAAACAGCGCCTGGGTTTGGCCCAATCACTTCTCCCAGACCCCAAACTTCTGGTTCTGGATGAGCCAACCACTGGTCTTGACCCACAGGGTATGCATGAGATACGAGATTTTATTCTAAAAATTGCTGCTGAACAGAATGTGACGATATTTCTGTCCTCCCACCTCCTGCATGAGGTTGAGCTGATTTGCTCTGATATTGCCCTCATTTTTAATGGTAAACTGGCTGCCCAGGGATCCATGCGGGACATTTTTCGTGAAATTGATAATGTGACGATTGAGCTAGAAGTCGAGGATTCGAAAACCACTTTGGCCTTTCTGGAGAAGACCGATCTGGTTACTCAGATTACTCCCCTGGCCAATGCCATCAGTATTGAGATTCACTACAACAAAATTCCAGAGCTCATACGGCTCATGTCTGCTGCTAAGATCAATATCTTCTCAGTTTCTCAGCGGAATCGCCTGGAGAATTACTTTCTCTCACTTATGGAGGGAAAATGATACTCCTTAAGCTCATACAGAACGAACTATACAAAATTTTCTCACTGGTTCGCTCCTATATAGGTATCATCTTATTTACTGGTATCGTGCCCCTCATTCTCTGGGGTTATGGTATGGGTACCTCCCATATTGAAGGTCAGATCGAGAGTTCCGTCTCAGATATGTTCTTTATTGAGGGCTCGCCCACCAACGGTTTTACTGCAGCATATTTTATTATGAATTTCTTCTGGATACATATCCCGTTTTTGTTGGCACTGGTTGGTGGTGATATCTTTGCTGGTGAACATGCTAATGGGACATTCCGTGTCTATGCAACCAGACCTATCTCGCGGGTTAGTATTTTCACATCCAAAGTTCTTGCAACGATGATCTATACCTTCATCTTTGTCTTTTACTTTGGGCTACTCACACTGGGGCTGGGTTTGATCTGGCATGGTGGTGGTGATATGCTTGTGTTTCACAATGGCGTACTCATTCTGGAGTCCAGTGATGCGCTTGTGAGATTTTTTATAGCCTACTTCTTCTCATTTATGAATATGGTCCTGGTGAGTTCCATCGCCATTTTCTTCTCAACCATGGTGAGAAATGCCGTAGGTCCAGTGATTGGAACCATGGCGTTGATCATTTTTATTCTTATGGTCTCATCTCTCCCCCTTGAGGTGTTCAAGGGTATTCAACCCTATCTCTTTGCCACCTATTTTTCCAACTGGGAGCAAGCATTTTTTGATCCAATCCCATGGGGTGATCTATTCAGGGGTCTTGGGCTCGTTGCCTCCAACATCGTTATGTTTCTTGGTATTGCACTTATCATATTCCGTAGAAAGGATATCCTTTCATGAGTCATATACATAAAAGTATGCTGATTATTATCATGCTAGGCCTGTCTGTGGGCTCAGTGGCCCAGAACTACCCTAGCCAGCAAGAGTTACAGGATCTCATGCTTGGAAACTGGGAGCGCATTGAAGATTATGAAGTAGATATTAAGCTGGCCCTGGACATTCCAGGTTTTCGTATGCCTTCTCGGAAAATTCACTACATGTATAAGTTTCCTGATAAGAGTAAAGTCGAGGTGAAAGGATTCGCCATCGTCCCAAAACAGGGCATTCAACCCTTCTTTACTTTCTTAAGGGATTCGGTTTCCCTCCAAATAATAAATGACTCCCTGATAAATGGAGAGTCCTTATTTGAAGTTAGCCTTGAAGACACATTTATGAACGAACTCGGGACTATAAACTTTTTTGTAAATCAAAAGACGGGAAATATTGCTGAAGCCTGGGTGGTTCATGAGGGTCAAGAATTTTTCAGGCTTACATCTGAATATGAGCAGGTTGATGGAATCTATTTGCCCACATCTACCTCGATTAAAATGACCTTCCCCCCTGACTTCAAAAACCTTCAACGTCTTGGAAAAAAACCAACTGACATGCGGGATTTTGATGCAAGTATGACAGATGAGTGGCTAAACGGCTCTATCACTATTGAATTTAAAAATTATAAAGTCAATCGAGGTATTCCTGACTACAAGTTTGAGGATGAAACTGAAGACGCCATTCAGGACTAAATCTCCTTTTTCTACCCTTGTTTTTTAGCTAACATTTTATCCAATAATTTGACCGAAATCTCTGGATTTGGGTTGAGTTTCATATCACAGCAAATACATTACTTTGCTTTTAATCTTGAAGGAGAAACTATTGCGAAAAGCAGTTGTAGCTTTGGGTGGAAATGCTATCTCACCACCTGGAGAAGTTGATTCAATACGGAACCAGTTCAAGCATACTCGTGCCAGCCTGGGATCTATTATTGACCTGTTAAAGCAGGACATCATTCCTGTCATTACTCATGGCAATGGTCCACAGGTAGGCAATGCTGCCCTACGTACAGAAGAACTGGCGGGATCCATCCCCTATTTACCCCTGGGAATCAATGTTGCTGATACTGAAGGCGGCATGGGATATATGATCGAACAATCCCTGATCAATCGTCTCAGATCAGATGACATTCACCGACAGGTCGTTACCCTGATCTCTCAAGTATTGGTCGATGAAAATGATCCCTCCATACATAATCCCACCAAGTATATAGGGACTGAATTACCTGAGGAGGAAGCCCAAAATAAAGCTGCTCAATTCGGGTGGAGTATCAAGAAGCTGGACAATGGCAATTGGAGACGGGTGGTACCCTCACCAGAGCCTATTGATATCATCAATTCTCAGGTCATTAGTGAACTCATTGAGGCGGGACATATTGTGATCGCCGTTGGTGGTGGAGGTGTCCCGGCTTTTAGAGATATTGATGGAAACCTTGAAGGTCTTGATGCAGTCATTGATAAAGATAAGGCTTCTGCCCTGCTGGGTACCCAGATTGGTGCTGAGCTGCTCTACATCTTTACCAATGTGGAACGGGTAGCCTTAAATTTTGGCAAGGAGAATGAGCAACTTCTAGCAAACCTCACTTTGGCTGAGGCAAAACAATATCTGGCTGATGGGCATTTCCCTCCTGGCAATATGGGACCCAAGATTGAAGCCAGCATCAATTTTCTTGAAGGCGGTGGTAAGCAGGTCATAATCACCAGCATTGAGGGCATTCAAAAAGATTCTTCAGGACAAAACGGAACCATTATAACGCATTGATTTTTATATAGAAAATCTCATTCATGATTGAGATCACTGAAAAAAAGAGGAAGTAATACATGAATATTCATGAGTATCAGGCGAAAGAGATCTTTCGTAAATACAATGTCCCTGTTCCTAACGGTGGCGTTGCTTATTCTGCTGAAGAGGCTTTAAATGTAGCCAAATCTCTTGACTCAAACATCTTTGTAGTCAAAGCCCAAATTCATGCAGGGGGACGCGGTAAGGCTGGCGGTGTGAAAATTGCTAAAAACCTTGACGAAGTCACTCTGTACGCCAACGAAATATTAGGAAAAACACTGATAACTCACCAGACTGGACTTGCTGGAAAAACTGTTGGTCGCCTGCTGGTAGAGGAAGGTATCGACATTGCCAGGGAACTATATATGGGCATCGTTCTGGATCGGCAAACTGGACAGTTTGTTTTTATGGTTTCCATTGAAGGTGGTATGGAAATTGAAAAAGTTGCCTCAGAAACCCCGGAAAAGATCATCAAAGAATGGATTGAACCAGGTATGGGTCTCCAGGCTTTCCAAGCTCGGAAATTAGCCTATGCGCTGGGGCTTCAAGGTGTCCAGGTCAGAGAAGCTGTCAAATTTATGTTTGCACTCTGGAATGCTTTTAATGCATCAGATGCATCTCTGGTGGAGATCAACCCTCTCGTTGTAACAGGCAGTGGACACGTCATGGCATTGGATGCCAAAATGAATTTTGACGACAATGCACTTTACAGACAAGCAGAAATCTTTAAGTATCGGGATCTCAGTGAAGAAGAACCCTCAGAGGTTGAAGCATCCAGCTACAATCTAAACTACATCAAATTAGATGGAAATGTGGGCTGTATGGTCAATGGCGCCGGTCTGGCCATGGGTACCATGGATATTATCAAATTATATGGTGGTGAACCTGCCAATTTCCTCGATGTGGGTGGCGTTGCTAATCCTGATACAGTGTCCAATGGATTCCGCATCATTATGAGTGACTCCAATGTCAAAGCTGTCTTGATTAACATTTTTGGTGGAATCGTCAGATGTGATCGTGTGGCAATGGGTATTATTTTAGCTCTTGAAAAGGTGAAAGTGAGTGTGCCCATTGTTGTGAGACTGGCAGGAACAAATGCAGAAGAGGGTGCTCGGCTTCTGGCTAATTCGGATATTGATTTTATTGTTGCCACAAGTCTGGCTGAAGCTGCGGAAAAAGTAACTGCAGCCATCAAGGAGTAATCGCATGATTCTAGTTAATAATGATACAAAGCTGGTTGTCCAGGGCATTACTGGAAGTGAAGGCTCCTTTCATACAGAACAAATGCTTGAATATGGAACCAAAGTAGTTGCTGGAGTTACACCTGGAAAAGGTGGTCAAACGACAGAAACTGGTGTACCCATTTTCAACACCGTTCAAGAAGCGAGGGACAAAGCTCAAGCCAACACCTCTGTCATTTTCGTTCCACCACCATTTGCTGCAGATGCTATTATGGAGGCTGTGGATGCTGAATTGGATCTGGTAATCTGTATTACAGAAGGCATTCCTACAGCTGATATGGTCAAGGTTCATGCATATATGGCTGATAAAAAGACCCGTATGGTTGGTCCTAACTGTCCTGGTGTGATTTCACCCGGGGCTGGAAAAATTGGTATCATGCCAGGATTTATTCATCAGGAAGGCAAAGTTGGTGTCATTTCAAGAAGTGGAACTCTCACCTACGAGGCGGTACATCAATTAAGCTCTCGGGGTATTGGTCAATCCACCTGTATTGGTATTGGTGGTGATCCAATAATCGGTTCCAATTTTATTGATCTGCTCAACCTGTTCAATCAGGATGACGGTACGGATGCTGTGGTTATGATCGGTGAGATTGGTGGAACAGCAGAAGAAGAAGCTGCTGAGTGGGCACAGAAGCATTTCACCAAGCCCATTGTCGCATTTATTGCTGGCACGACAGCTCCTCCAGGACGTCGTATGGGCCACGCAGGTGCAATCATTTCAGGCGGTAAGGGAACTGCATCAGATAAAATTGCAGCTCTTAAGGCTGCTGGCATTGCAGTCTCTGAAAGCCCTGCAGGAATTGGTGAACTCATGGAAGAGATTTTAAAGAAATAGGCAATGTCATCCTGAGTTCGTCGAAGGATGCAAAATAGAAGTATTATGTGTCATACTTCGACCAGCTCAGCAAGACACATGTAATTAATAGGAGTAAAGATTTTGGGTAACAAAACATTCGCAATGATCAAACCTGATGCAGTGGCATCTGGCAAGCTTGGAAAAGTCATCGACGCCACGTTACAAGCTGGTTTTTCAATTAAAGGGGGTCGTCTGACTCTGATTACACGTGCTCAGGCTGAAGAATTCTACGCTGTTCACCGAGAACGTCCCTTCTATGGTGAGTTAGTTGACTTCATGTCTTCTGGTCCAACATTCGTGATGGCACTTGAAAAGGACAACGCTGTTCAAGCCTGGAGAGATACAATTGGCGCCACAGATCCAGCTGAAGCTGCAGATGGCACAATCCGAAAAATGTATGCAGAGAATAAGGGTCGAAATGCAGTGCACGGCTCCGACTCAGATGAGAATGCTGAGAAAGAGATTGCATTTTTCTTTAGTGGGGCTGAAATTATCGCCTCTAATCTCTAATTATTAGCCTGTATCAGGAGGCAGAAATGACTAATAATGTTCTACTTAAGTACGTTTTACTGATTCTGATAGTTCTAAGCATTATGGTCAACTGCGACATGTGGAATAGCCGATTTGGTCGCGAAGAGGTCAATCTGGGTGAATATATCACTCTCCAGGTTAAGGAACCTGTCGAAGGACAGAAAATAAACTGGATCTTCGCCCAATTACCGGATAGCAGCAAATTGCTGGGGTTTCTGCCTGCTGATACGCTTGACTTAGTTTCTTTTAAACCGGATTTCGCTGGAAAATATGATGTGGTTCTTGAACTCACCGTGGATGGTGAAATAGAAGAGACCAGCTATTTTTATGAAGCTATTATGGGCGCAGACAATACCCTGGTTGACGGTGAAATTCCGGACCATATCATTGAAGCATTAGAAACCAACGATACCACTGTTGCTGATACACCTTCTGTGAGTCTTACAGATGAGGGTGTCCAACGACGTTATCTTTCCAAAATGAAATCTCCTGGTGAAACTAAGAAACCACGTAAAAGTATTGCAAAGAGAAAAAAAGCCACAAAATCAAAACCTGCTGTGACCAGCCGAGGAAATCTCATTCCACTGGCAGCAAGAACCTATACAATACAAGTTTCATCATGGCCTTCTCTTGATGATGCTCAATCTGCTTCACATGAGCTCCAACAAAAATATGGTATTGACAGTTATATCCAGAGAGCATTTTTTAAGGATAAGGACGAAATCTATTATCGTCTGCGTGTAGGGAACTTCCAGGAATCGAAAGATGCAGAAGCTTACGCTAAAGAAATCCAGGATATGACCAGCCTCCCTGTCTGGGTTGACTTTGTTCGACAGGAAATGTAATCCAAATAGATATTAAAACTTCAATACGGAGAATCGCCCATGCTTGAAACTCAATTGTATTTCAATTTCAAGGATATGTTTCGTGCGCCTCGCCTGGCACTTGGCCGAAGAATGTTGGTTATGCTGGAAGCGCTTTTCATTTCCTATATGGCCTATGTTGTGTTCACCTATCTTGCGCTATTGGTTGATGGCAACTCATTTGGGAGCATCTGGAATAAATATCACCTCTTGCCATCCTGTTGTGTCACTGCCTCCATGGGCTTGTTCGCCCGAATTCTCATTTCACTTTCCTATGTAATTGCTGTAGTGATCATCTGGCTGGGAGTCACCTCAGTCGCTAAGATTACCATCAAAGAGTACAAGGGTGATTTGTTTTATTCCTCCAGAGATGGTTGGAAATGGGCTATGAAGAATTGGTTCCCAGTATTTTTTGGGCCTATTTCCATTGGGATTGTCGTTGGATTTTTTGTGGTATTAGCTGCTCTCTTTGGGTGGTTGGCTCAGTGGCCAGTATTAGATATCATTTTTTATGGTTTTCTCTTTGTCATTTTTCTACCTACAGCACTCTTCCTGGCATTTTCCGCATTAGCTTTTGGTGTGGGAGTATTTATGTCACCCAGCATTGTGGCCTGTGCTGAAGAAGACACCATGGGTTCCATGTTTGGATCCTATACCCTACTTTGGAATCAACCAGTTCGTCTCATCACCTACACATTGATGACGCTTGTAGCTGCCATGATTGGGTATCAGGTATTTTATGTATTTATTCTATCTGCCTTCAAATTTATTGAAATGGTGTTTGGACATGAGATGATCATGGGTAATGCTTATGTCGCTATTAAGCAGGTTGGCATGGATCTATTTGGGAATTATAGCTTCCTACCCTCAAATCTATTTGCCGGTTATTGTTGTGATTCAACCTGTCTATTAATGCCAAATTGTTTAAGCAGTATATATGAGCCTGTCGCCGCAGGTTGTGGTGGTGGAGGTTGTGGTGGATGCGCATCTGCAGCGCCTGCCGTTGTGTCTGCAACTATCACTCAGACCATCACGGGTGTTGTGGTCGGTATACTCACCCTTCTCGCTCACCTGGCTGTTCCAGCCTATGCGTTGGCCACAATGGCAACTGGATTCGCCACCTCATTTATCGTACTGACCAAGCACAAGGATGATCAAGATTTGATCAAACGTAAAGATGCTGATGAACGTGCAGAGGCTGAAGCCGCTGAAGCCGATGATGAGGCCCAGGTAGATACTCCAGAGAATGCAGAGGAAACTAAAACTGACGAGTCTGAGACCGAATAAGTCTCTCATCTATTACAAATAAAAAAGGCTGGGTATCACCCAGCCTTTTTTATTGCATTTTTTATCTAGCTCCTATGAAACCATTCTTCGTTTTTTTGACGAGCCCGAGGTTTCCCCAGAATCTCATGGAGGATGATACCCTGTTCAATCCTTGAATAGGGTTCTAAAACCTCTTCCAGAGTTTGACCGGAATCACTGATCGTAACCAATTCAGCTACCTGTGTCGGGGGATGACCGTGAGTGTGCTCTGGCGACCCCTCCGCAAACCGTGGAGATGTGTCAATCTCTGAAACCGGGATATCCTGTTCCTCCACTTCATCTTCAGGTTCATGCTCAGGCATGACCTGCTGGAAAGTCAGAGGTTCCTCATCTATCTCAAACAACTCTTTCTTGAGTTGATCAAGAATCCCACCCACCTCTTGAAGAGGTTTCGAAATGGGACTAGCTGATTGAGTTCCAGGTTTCTGCGCTGGTTTGGCTCTCTGCCTGGCTTTTTTTTGCTTTGACCAGGCAGTGATAGCCATATAAACGATAAATAGAACTATTGGACCTAGATTGTCCAAATCCATAAGGCTTAGACCTTACTTCTTCTCAGTTTTGTCTGGACCAGCCAGATTCTGTCTCATGGATGAATCAGCCTGGATGTTTTCCATACGATAGTAGTCCAGAATACCCAGATTTCCCTGGCGGAAGGCTTCAGCCATAGCACGTGGAACTTCTGATTCTGCTTCCACAACCTTAGCCCGCATCTCCTGGGTTTTGGCTTTCATTTCCTGTTCCTCTGCAACAGCCATGGCACGACGTTTCTCTGCAACAGCCTGAGCAATATTCTTATCAGCATCAGCTTGATCCATTTGTAGTGTGGCACCGATATTCTTACCGACATCTACATCAGCAATATCGATGGAAAGTATCTCAAAAGCAGTTCCTGCATCGAGACCTTTAGCGAGAACATTTTTGGAAATGATATCGGGATTTTCCAGTACCTGCTTATGTGATTGGGAGGAACCAATAGAGCTAACAATTCCTTCACCGACACGTGCAAGGACGGTTTCCTCTCCTGCGCCACCAATCAGACGATCGATATTGGCACGGACCGTCACTTTAGCCACTGAAAAGAGCTGAATTCCATCCTTGGCAATGGCTGAGACTCGGGGCGTTTCAATCACCCGGGGATTTACGCTCATTTTCACCGCATCCAATACATCGCGACCAGCCAAATCAATAGCTGCAGCCCGTTGAAATTCTAGATCAATATTGGCTTTATCTGCTGCAATGAGGGCCAGAACAACTTTGTTTATGTCTCCACCAGCCAAATAATGGGCTTCCAGGACCATGGTATCAAGATCCAGACCGGCTTTTCTTGCACTCACCAAAGAATTTATGATCAGTGGTGGTGGAATCCGTCGGAGTCTCATTCCGATGAGCGTTAACAGACCAACATAGACTTGTGCAGCTGCTGCACTTATCCACAATCCAATTGGAATGAAATAGGTAAATAGAACTAGAAAGGCGACAAGGCCAATCAGTATGAACATCAATGGTATAGCTTCCACAATTCCTCCTGTGTTAATTATTAAACTTTTTTATCCACAACCACTCGATTTCCGTCAATCCGAATGATTGTAATTTCTGCGTCTTTATCAATAAAGGTACCTGGGGTAACAACATCAACCCGCTGTCCTTCGATCAGTGCGGTCCCGGCGGGTCGCAGGGATGTTACGGCAACACCACTCTTCCCCACCATTTCTTCTAGCCCCAGGCTTCCGCTATATCCATCAGCACGGGATTCTGCCTCTTGTAGGCTAATTCGCTGCCAGGCCTTTGTTTTCAGCATTCGTTTAATCATGAGACCCAAGCCGAACAGGCCGCCAATGATGGCAATAACCAATCCCCATAGGGCTGCATTGATATCACCAGATGTAGGCGCCATGGGTAGGAGCATGGTGAACATGGCATAAATCATCACAATGATACCCAGAATGCCTACCACTCCGAACCCGGGAATTACAAAAGCTTCGATCCCGAGGAGTACAATACCTCCAATCAAGAATAACAATTCCATCATACTGGCGAGATTGGCAATGAATGATGTGGAGAAAAATAAGAAAAGGGCCAGCAATCCAACTGTTCCAGGTATACCCCAGCCTGGACTCTGAATTTCAAAGATGAGTCCTAAAAAACCAAGGGTCATGAGCAGCGAGCTGACGATAGGATCGGTGAGAAAGCGAACGATGGCTTCTGACCACGTTGGCACCACATAGACAATTTCTGAATCGGAAAACCCAAAATGGTCAAGCACTTCGCCCATTGAATCCATCTGATAATCAGCCATCCCATATTTCATGGCAGTGGATGTCCTCAGAGTCAGTAGCTTGCCCCCATGTGCACCTTCAATATCGTCCAGGAAGATGGTATCACCCTCAGCAGTTACCAATGTATCAATATCCAGGGATTCATCTACCATGGCCATGGCAATATCCGGGTTACGTCCTTTAGATTCAGCAGTTGAGGCCATTTCCTCACGCATATAGGACTGGGCTTTCTCACCAGCTTTCTGGCTTTGCCCATCAACGACCGTAGTTGCCCCCATAGTCGCTCCAGATCGCATAATGATGGTATCACATGCCAGGGTTATTAGAGAGCCTGCAGAGATGGCTTTGGTGTTGACGAAGGCATAAGTCTCTATTTTTGAATTGAGCAAAGCGTTCTTCATCATTGTGGCTGCATCCACTCTTCCCCCAAAGGTATCCATATCCAGAATGATGGCATCACCGCCAGCTTCATTCAGCGCAGGAATCTGGCGTTCAAAGAAGTATGCCAATCCCATATCAATAGTTCCCTTTACCTCAAGGATATAAACCTGAGGAAAAATGAGGATGGGCATTAACAAAAGCAGGAATATACGTCGCATAGCTGATCCCATTATTTTTGATTTCTAGAGCATAAAAATTGTTGGCAAAGATAACCTTTTATATCTAAGGTCGGTAACGTTTTCGGAAATATCAGGGGTCTTCTATGCGCATTTGTACACTGCCATACTTGGTATCAATCTCAATCTTTAAGGGCGTATGGGGGTAGGATTTTGAATAGAACATTGAGAGTTGAATCTGGTTCGCTCTGGACTTCCGAGTACTGTTGAGTGGTGTCAATCGCCAGCCTGGCTTTTCAAAGGGTTTGAAGAGTGAGGGTTTGCCAACTTTCTCAACCAGAAGTGTCAGCTTTCCTGACCCTCGACCATCCCACATGCGGTACTGAAGTGTATCGCCATGGTGAAATTTGGTAAGGGACAAATCATATAGAAGACTGGGGATATCCCTCAATCCCTTGATTTCAATTTCCTTAACCATACCGTTCACTGTGGCGAGATTGCTGTCACTAAAAGTTACTTCATAATTGCGATGGTAAGCGCCTTCATGAATGGCTTTTGTGTGTTTGACAAGACGACCCACATCAATCAGATATTCGGTCATCACAGAATCAGAAAGTGTCCATAGCGTAGAAAGCCAAGGGGAGGACTCAATCACAAAGAAGCTATTCAGAACATCATCTTCCACAGTGTGGATCAGCGTTGCCATACCAGCATGGACCAATCCATATTTCACCTTATATGAATAGGTCTGAGCAGAAGCCCCTGTTGCAAACAGAAGTAGGACAAAGAGCAATATTTTGTTCATCATATACACAGATTCAGAAGCTAGACGGGATGCTTGCATTCCTCAAGCTTTTTGTCTATCCATTCCTAACGATACAATTAAATTCATCCATGCAAATGAAGCTTCCCAAGCGTTTTATTTCCTTCACCTTTGTCGGTATTTCCGGTATTGTCGTCAATAGTGCGATTCTGTTTTACGCCAAGGAATATCTGTATGTTCCAATTCCCATCGCTTCTCTCATTGCCATTCAACTTGCCATATTCAATAATTTTTTCTGGAATCACCGATTCACCTGGACAGATCGTGAGATGAAGGGATTTCAGGCCATTCGAACTGGTTTGATCAGATTTACGCTTGTCAGTTGGATTGCCGGGGGGCTCAATTGGATTATCCTGCTCCTACTCCACCACTATGTAGGAATCCACTATATCCTGGCGAATCTCATCGCCATCTTCATAGCATCCATCTTAAATTATTTTTTGAATGATCTGTGGACGTTTCGTCACCCGGGAAGTAACGAGAAATTAGCATCCTGATCCTTTAGACCGTATCACCCTTGGCAAATTGCAGGCGATACAATTTTTCATATAATCCACCCGCTTTGCTCAAACTGGCATGATTCCCCTGTTCTACAATTTCACCATGATCCATGACCAATATCTTATCAGCACTTAGAATGGTTGAGAGACGATGGGCAATGACAATCACAGTTCGACCCTTCATCAGGGTCTCAATTGCCGATTGAACCGCTTTTTCAGATTCTGTGTCCAGTGCAGATGTTGCTTCGTCCAGGATAAGAATTGAGGGATCCTTCAACAAGGCTCTGGCAATGGCGATGCGCTGTTTTTGACCACCTGAGAGTCGAGCGCCATGCTCGCCCAACATCGTTTCATAACCCTCTTCCAGATTAAGAATAAATTCATGGGCATTGGCTTTTTGAGCGGCTGCTTCAACCTCCGAGGCACTGCTCTCCATTCCATAGGCAATATTATTGTACACAGTGTCATTAAAAAGGATGGTTTCCTGAGAGACGATACCAATCTGTCTGCGAATACTGGATCGGGTAAGTTTGCGGATGTCCTTACCATCAATACTGATACTACCTGAATTGATATCATGGAAACGAGGAATCAGGTCAACGACTGTCGTTTTACCTGCGCCTGATGGTCCGACCAGCGCCACAACCTCACCTTTTTTGATGGATGTATCCAGATTTTTGATGGCCTGCATCTCTGAGTTGTCATAAACAAAAGCGACTGACTCAAAACGAATTTCTTTCTGAAAGGGAGCCAAATCCTGGCTGCCGCTCTCGTCACGAATGGCCGGTTCAATATCAAGAACTTTAAAGACCCGACCACCGGCGGCCACACCAGTCTGAATACTGATATTGACCTTAGCCAGATTTCTAATTGGTTGATAGATGGCGAAAAGGATGACGATGAATCTCAAAAAGTCAGAACTGCTGATGGTTCCATATTCAAGCACCTGGACTCCACCAAGCCATAGTAGCACCACAGCCATGCTGACGCCTAACATCTCAGTAACTGGCAGGGATAGACTCTGCAGGCTAATCTGCCTGAACATGAGGCGAAATAATTTCTGGGCTTCGCTCCCAAAACGCTTGTTCTCGTTGTCTTCATTCACAAAAGCTTTGATAATTCTAATACCTGAGATCAACTCTGTGAATCGAGATGTAATTTCTCCCAACTGAGCCTGGACCCGTACCACTTTGCGTCGAATGCTTTTGCTGATGATTGCAATAAATAAAGTGGTGATTGGAATAATAAGGATTGAAATCAAGGTGAGTTGCCAGTTAATGATAAACAGGATACTCAGATAAGCGACGATGTAGAGGGGTTCAATAACCAAAGGATGAAAGGTGGTGGCCAGTGCCTGGTTTACCTTTAATACATCGTTCATGGCCAGAGAAATGAGATCACCACTCCTACGGGTTTGAAAAAAGCTCAGAGGTTGCGATAAGAAATGTTGATACAGTCGTAACCGCAAATCTTGAACTACTTTCGCCTGGACGTAACCAGTGAATAGCTTATTGCCATAATAGGCAATGGATTTAATAAAATAACTAAACAGTATAACCAGGGCCAGAGTTGCCAGAGCATCAACGGGGGTGCCGGAAAAGAAGTATTCACTGGTTAATTGCTTTAATTTTTCATTGAGATTTATATTTCCTGTCAGGGATTCTGCTGGCGTAGCAATCTGTTCATCAGGGTTCGCAAAGATAGTTGTGATAAATGAAGCGGATAGCCACAACGTCAGAGAATGAAAAAGCACATTTATGATTGAAAAGCCCACACCCACGCTCAATTGCGCCCAATACGGTTTGATCAGTTTTAATATGCGTAAATACATAAGGCTGCTAGTTTAGGAAATCCTGTAGTGCTTGGCGAGAGATTTCACCTTCCCTAAGAATTTTGAACGGTGAGCTAGAAACATCGATTACTGTGCTTCCTCTGGAAGGGTTTATAGGTCCAATATCAATCATCAGATTAATCTGATTTGCATAGTACGCTTCTACTTCAGATCGTGATGAAGCTGGTATCATCCCTGCAGGATTGACGCTTGATGTGGTGATAGGCTTGCCAAACAATTCAGGAATTTTGCAGGAGATTTTATCTCCAGGGACCCGAAACCCTACGGTGCCCATTTGAGAAATCAATTGTGGAGCGAATCCATAGTCACTCCTGCATATAATTGTTAGAGCCCCGGGCAGAAATGCCGTAATCAGTTCCATGGCTTTGCTACTCAGGTCTGTGGCTAACTCGAATAGTTGGTGATTAGATGACAGGAGTACTGAAACCGGTGAATTTTCACGGGATTTCAGTGAATAGAGTGTGTCCACGGCTTCAGTTGAAGTGGCATCTACTCCTAACCCATAGAGGGTGTCTGTGGGGTAGACAATAACCTGCCCCTCTCGTAGAGAGTTGCTGATTTCAGTACTATCTTTCGCAGAAAATGGCTGAGCTTCACCGGATGGGTTGATGATTTTCATGAAGCAGAACTTGCTTTTCTTTCCTGTCGATCGAGATCTCTCCAACGACGGTGAAACCAGAAATATTGCTCTGGATGTTTGCGAATTTCCTGTTCTAACTTGGATGTTAGGGTTTGAGTAATGTCATGCACCCACTCCTCGGTCATCCTATCTGGGAGATCATAATTTATCTCTTCAATCTTAATCTTGTAACGCCCACGGTGCTGGGTACAAGCCAGGACAACTAATTTGGGTTTTACACGATATGTGAGTACAGCGGCTCCCCGTGGTGTGGATGAGGGAACGCCAAAGAAATCAACTTGAACCCCCTGTTTGCCCTTAAACTGATCACCCACCACAGCCAATCCATAGGTCCGTCTCAGGGCTTCTTCAAAAGCTGACATACCTGACCAGGAGTTTACCAACTCCAATTGATGATATTCACGAATCTTGGTTAGGAACCAATCAACAAGGGGATTTTTTTGAATTCGATAGATGGAAGCAGCGCCATCACCAAGTCCGCCTACATAGCGACCAGCCATTTCCCAGGAACCAAAATGTCCTGTAAAGTATAGAATAGGTTCCTGTCGCTCAATGGACCCGAGGACATACTCATCCAGACCAGGTGCATCTACAATAGAACGTGCTTTGCGTTGAGTGATCATCCACAGCTTCAGGGTAGAAATAAATCCTTCTCCCCAATGCAAGTAACAACCCTTGATAAGAGATTCAACGTCAGCCTCCCCAATATCAGGAAAAGCTCTGCGAATATTACGAGCTACAGTGGATTTACGTTTAGTGAGCAGTTGATAGGCAATCCAGCCAAAACCTCGACCAAGCCGCCATGAAAGCGTCCAGGGCAGGATAAATAGCATCAGATTGAACACCATCATCATCAGGAATTCAAGCGCATACCTAATGTATACCAGGGAAAATACCGGTTTATTTTTGGGAGCTGCCATACTCAGCTGAAATCTCTATAGTCGAGATATATCCTGAATAGTGATAAACAGCACCATACCCAATAAGAACAACATCCCAACCTGTTGAATGATCAACTTCACATTTAAGGGCAAGGGTCGACGGATAATACCTTCAATGCTGATGATGATGAAATGACCACCATCCAGTCCAGGGATTGGTAAAATATTAACAAAGGCCAGATTCACACTGATAATGGCCATGAAGTAAAACACATCAAGCCAACCGCGACGGGCCATATCCCCGGCCATCTTGGCGATCATGATGGGTCCGCCTACCTGATCCATGGAAGTAGCGCCAGTGACCATGGACCAGAACCCACGAGCCATTAGCGTTCCAAACATGTAGGTACTCCGGGCACCAAATGAAACCGCTTCTACAAAACCCAGATCAGTATGTTCTGTCACACGACCAATACCAATCATACCAATATCTACTACTCCTTCAGCAGTAGGCACAGTCTCTTTGACTACAGTGATTGAATCACTGTATCGGATTCCGTTTCTTAACCATTCCACAGAGATAATTTTTCCAGGTTGGTCATGTACAATGCCTGTCAGCTCTTCCCACTCTGTCACAGATTGACCGTTGATCATGACGATCTGGTCATTCTCCATGATACCAGCTTCTTCAGCGGGGAAGACTTCTCTTTCCTCAGTGCTCACCAGCGAACCTACAAAAGTTCCTTCTACTGGTTCATCCATTCCAGATGAATAAATGATGGCAGTGAAAATGAAAAAAGCCAGGAGGGCGTTCATGATGACACCCCCTGAGATAGTCAATAACTGCTGCCATCTCTTCTTGCTGGTAAACTCCCAAGGTTTTCCGGTTATTTCACCGTCCATGGATTCATCGATCATCCCGGACATTTTTACATATCCGCCAAAAGGAGTCCAGCTCAGGGCATATTCTGTATCACCTGCCTTTGGATTCTTCCTGGGAATGCGAAATTCAATCGTGGTCGCATTGGCAATACGTTGGATAAACCAGGGAATGAAAAGTTTGATCCAGAGACCATCCACTTTGTTCTGAATGCTCAGGAACCGTGGAGGCATACCAATGGAAAAACGTTCCACTCGAATGCCGACCATTCTTGCCACCATGAAGTGACCTAGTTCATGAATTAAAATGAGAATGCCCAGCGTAAAAATAGCTGCGGCGATGGTTATTAATGTATCAATTGAAAAGAAACCCATTTAGCCTCTTTAACTCCTTTTTATAAATGCCTGCGTCCAACGTTCCAAAGCTAAGATATCATCCAGATTTGGGTGTTCAATGAATTCGTGGGCATCAATTGCTTTTGTTATAAGTTCTGGTATTGAATTAAACGGAATTTCTCCGTCCAGAAATCTGTAAACTGCTTCCTCGTTTGCCACATTCAAAACGACAGGTACACTGCCTCCCTGTTCCAGAGCATCAAAGGCTAACTGAATGCATTTGAATTTCTCCAGATCAGGTTCTTCAAAGGTGAGGGTGCCTACTTTTGCAAGATCAAGTTGCTCCCAATCCTGTTTCAAGTGACGAGGGTAGCTCAGGGCGTACTGAATAGGAATTTTCATATCAGGTATGCCCAGTTGTGCTTTGACTGATCCATCCAGGAATTCAACCATGGAATGGATAATGCTCTGTGGATGTACAACGATGTCGATCTTATCTGCTGGGAGATGAAAAAGCCAGCGTGCTTCGATAACTTCCAGGCCCTTATTCATCATAGTAGCAGAATCGATGGTAATTTTGCGACCCATGGCCCAATTGGGATGTTTCAGAGCCTGAGCGATAGTAATATCAGCAAATGACTCAATAGGTAAAGTGCGAAACGGACCGCCAGACCCGGTGACAACCAGGCGCTTTATATCTTCTGGTGCTTCTCCTACCAAACACTGCCAGATCGCAGAGTGTTCACTATCAACGGGAAACAGATTGACATTGTGTTTCTCAAGCAATCCATTGATAAAATCACCAGCCATTACAAGGCTTTCCTTGTTGGAGAGTGCAATATCAACACTTGCCTGAATACTCTTAATGGTAGGTTCCATACCGGCGCTGCCTACCAGCGCGTTTAACATGGTATCCACATCATCTCGACCTGCGAGTTCAAGTAGACCCGATCTGCCCTGTAGAACCTCTACACCGGGTAAGGCCTGCTTGACTTTGCCGTATTGGTCGGGATCTCCAATTGAGACAGCGCTTGGTGAGAATTCCAAAGCTTGCTCGATCAAAAGATCCGCCTGCGAGTGGGCAGAGAGATACTTGATGCGATAAAGATCGGGGTAGCTGCGGACTACATTGAGGGCATTGACACCGATACTACCGGTTGCTCCCAATACAGATAAGATTTTCGTGTTGCTGCTCATTTACTTGCGCTTGCCAATCAACCATTCACTTCCAAGAACCAGACCTGGTCCAGTTGAATTATATGGTACCATAATCGATACTCTAAACGTTTCCTGAACCAGCCAGCCAACATATGGTACTGCCCGCAAAATGGTTTCATCATAATCAGGGATTCCGTTACCATCCTCAACCACCAGATGGTGTAGATCAATTATTGCCATGACGCCTAAATTTAGTTTTTTAAATGCATATGCATACAGTCCATGAATGGAGATATCTCTCTGCATATAACCATCATCAAAAATAGAATTCCATGATATTCCTATGGCCTGTCGACGCTGGAGGTCTTCCCCCTTAAATTCAACTTGAAGCCCTGTCCCCACTGAGAAATTTGGATTTGATCCAGGCCAACGGGCGAACTGCACCCAAAGATTATAGCCAGGATTCGGGTACATACTCAAGCGAGCAGCTGGCATGCGTTGATATGATCCAGAATTTGAAAATATTTGGGATCCCGTGAATTGCACACCTATAAAGTGATCAGATTCAGTGATGTTTGGCATATTGGTGACCAGTGTGGCGCGTCTCAAATCCTGTTTAAATAAATTGGTACGATCCCAAGCAGGGAAACCATCTCCAGCACTCAGCTGAGAACTGAGTAACAGAATGAGGGTGATAAATATGAGATGCTTGATGGATGAAAGTGACATAAGTCGAGTATTACAAAAAATGAAGGATATCCTTCAGGCCAACTAGCCTCGAATAATCCCTCGTGTGCTCTCATCAATAAAATCAAGAATATCCTGAACTTCAGGTGAGATTTCGTTGTTTTCCTTGATCTCTTTTACTGCATGAGAAACATTCATGTGGCTTCGATAGATCTTAGTGTAGGCATGCTTTATCTGATTGATGACTTCACTGGGGAAGCCACGGCGATGAAGACCAACCGAATTTAATCCATTGTAGGTCAATGGCGTATTAGATGCTCGTATATATGGAGGTACGTCTTTGGTAATTCTGAATCCACCTGCAATAAAGGCGTGTTTCCCAATTTTCACAAACTGATGAATGGGAACCGCCCCACCGATGATCACAAAATCACCGACTTCGACATGACCACCCATATTACAGGAATTAGCAATAATAACATTATTGCCAATTTCACAATCATGACCAATATGACAGTAGGCCATAATAAGGACATTGTTGCCAATGTTGGTTTTCCAACGATCTGTGGTTCCACGATGAATGGTGCAGTATTCACGAACAACGACGTTGTCGCCTAATATGGTCTCGGTTTCTTCGTCAGCATATTTCATGTCCTGGGGTATTTCACCCACAACAGCGCCATTAAATAAGCGACAATTTTTACCCAGAGTAGTGCGAGCACCTACAAGAGCATGGGCTTTTATGATGCAGCCATCGCCAATGGTGACGTTTTCTTCAATAATCGCATAGGGTCCAATGGTCACATTTTTCCCGATTTTTACATTATCGGGACTAATTAATGCCGTTGGATGTATGCGAGATTCCATAATTTACCTGTCTACGATGGAGGCCATAAGATCTGCCTCAACTACCAGCTTGCCATCAACAAATCCCATACCCCGCAGCTTGGCTGAGCGGAGTCGAAATTTTACCAATTCTAATTCAAATATAATCTGATCACCAGGTTCAATGAGCTTGCGAAACTTGACATTATCTATAGCTGAAAAGAAGACCAGCTTGTTTTCGGGATCCTCGCCTGCGTTCAGGAGCAACGCTCCTCCTGCCTGAGCCATGGCTTCCAGCGTTAACACTCCAGGCATCACCGGTTTTCCAGGAAAATGTCCTTGAAAGAAAGGTTCGTTCATGGTGACATTCTTAAGAGCGGTAATTTTTTCACCAGGTGTGAAGTCTATGATGCGATCAATGAGTAAGAAGGGATATCGGTGTGGCAGAATCCGCATGATTGCTTCGGTGTCAAAGACAATTTGACGTTCTCGGGGACGTCTCTGAAAACGTTTGGCGAGAATTTGTTTCTCATACTCTTTCTTAAGAAGACGCACCAGCTCAACATTACTGGCGTGACCACTTCTAGCTGCAGTAATATGACCCTGGATAGGCATTCCCAGCAGGGCGAGATCACCAATCAAATCAAGTATTTTATGCCGAACTGGTTCGGTTTTGGAACGCAATTTTTTGCCATTCAGAATGCCGTTTTCACTCTGGATCAACTTTTCATCAATGTTGAATAGTTTTTGTAGACGGGAGAGTTCTGACTCTTCAATTTTTCTATCAATCATGACCAAAGCGGTATCAGCTGAACCACCTTTGATCAGTCCCTGTGCTTTAAGTTCTTCAACTTCGTGAAGAAAACAAAAGGTACGGGCTGGGGCGATCTGTTCTACGAAATCTTGTTCCAGAGAATAGAAGGACATGTACTGAGTTCCCAAAGACTGCAATTTATAGTCAATGAGAAAGGTGACGCGGAATTGATTTGAGGGTAGGGCGTGTATATCAACACCTTTGTCTGGATCTGAATATGTAATGGTTTTATCGAGTACCAGATATTCTCTGGCTGCTTCCTGTTCTTCAAATCCAGCGTCAAGCAGAATGTCTACAAAGGGAATAGCAGAACCGTCCATCACTGGTGGTTCTTTATTATCCAATTCAATAAGGATATTGTCAATTTCAAGGCCACTGATGGCCGCTAACACATGTTCTGTTGTATGGATACGTGATCCATTGTGCTCCAGAGTGGTTCCTCTGGATATGTCAACGACGTGATCAATATCTGCCGGAATGGGTTTCGCATTTGGAACATCTGTTCTTAAAAAACGAATACCTGTATTCTGAGCGGCAGGTTTGAAAGTCATGCGAGTTTGAACACCCGTATGCAATCCTATACCGGCAATTGATACGGCCTTTTTTATACTTCTCTGATTTTCTCGCCTATCCTGCATCTATTTCAATTCCTTCATTACCAGTCAGCGTTCACTTAGTCTTTATTTACTTGTTTTTCAAGCATTTTAACGGTCTTATACAACTCTGGTAATTTTTTCAATATGGCTTCAATTCTTAACTCATCTCTATGCGGACGGGCTGGAAATCCACTGACCATCGTCCCATCGGGGATGTCATGGGTAACCCCACCGCGGGTGGCGATGGATACATCATTGCCCACTTTCAGATGACCAATCACACCACTTTGACCACCCATTTGAACTCGATCACCCAGGTCAGTACTGCCGGCAATGGCAACTTGGGCAGTGAGAAAACAATTTTTTCCTATACGAACATTGTGGGCGATGTGCACCTGATTATCCAGTTTGGTGCCATCTCCTATGCTGGTTGGACCAATTGAACCGCGATCAATGGCACAATTCGCACCAATCTCTACATCGTCTCCCAGAATGACGTTTCCAGTCTGTGGGATTTTTTCAATTTTACCGGCTTCGACAGCAAAACCAAAGCCATCGCTGCCAATAACTGTACAGCTGTGGATAACGCAATTTTGTCCCAGAACAGAATCCTCATAGAGGACCACATTTGGATATAGACGTGTCCCTTTACCCAATACACAGCCACTCCCAATCACAGCATTTGCCTCGATGATAATATTTTCGCCAAGTTTGACATCTGTATCAACAAAAACGCCTGATCCAATTTCAACAGAATCAGGAATCACAACAGATGGATGGACAACAGCAGTTGCATGAACACCTGGACGCACCGGGCGTTCTTTGTGATTCAGTAATTGCAGTGCCTTTAGCATGGCTTGTTTGGGGTTGGGAGTCCTTAAAAGATTTTTAAAATCAATTTCCAAATCTTCAGGGACAATCAGAGCGGCTGCCCTGGTTGTTTCAGCATATTTCAGATATTTTGGATTTGAGATGAAGGAGATTTCATCAGATGTGGCAACCTGGATCTCATTTAGTTTTGAGATTTCCAAGCTCCCATCTCCCTCTAACCTGGCCCCAAGAGCTTGTGCCAATTCACCTAGTTTTAAAGTCAAAGAAATGACAAGCCCCTATTTCTGGAGCTCCTTTAAAACCTTTTCAGTGAGATCAAATTTTTCCTGGGCGTAGAGGATGTTGCCAGCGACAACATCGAAGATGAAATCATAGGCTCCATCTTCACCGACCTTTTTAATAGCCGTATTGATTTTTTGCAAAACTGGGTCTGCCAGAGCTTGCTGTTTCTGATAGAATTCACCCTGTGGTCCAAGTTTTTGCACCTGGAATTGTTGAATTTCTTCAGCAAGTCGACGCATGTCATTTTCTTTGGCAGCGCGATTATTTTCGGTCATTAAAAATTTCTGACGTTCATATTCCTGCTGCATACTGTCCAGTGATGCGGCCATATCATAATACTGTTTTTCTAGTTTACGACCTTCGACTTCCAGCTTGCTTTGTGCTTCACGATATTCTTCAAACTGGGACAGAATATATTCAGAATTAATGTATCCAAATTTCTGTCCAAAAGCTGCCATGGACAGGACTAATAATAGAATTACGCGGATCATGCTCTTGTTCAAAATGGTATCTCCTTAACCAATATGTCTTAAAATTGCTG
>JACKQG010000098.1_pt1 | contig 85932 bp, 69 predicted proteins | sample 8237621 | NCBI WGS metagenome assembly JACKQG01 (sample SAMN15677084, study PRJNA649215) | marine metagenome | biome: marine; feature: Black Sea; material: saline water; isolation source: suspended particulate matter (SPM) from the Black Sea western gyre | collected 2013-06-09/2013-06-10 | depth...
GAATTCGGGCGATTCTACCCCTTATTGCCCTGTCCAGTTATTGGGGTCCACTTCAATTAGCACGGAATTCGCCCACGCACAGCGATCTTCGGAGAGGCCGCTATTTCCCGTTAAGCCGCTTGTGGGAAATATCAAGGCTGACTTCGGCCCCGTGTTGTTCGGCGCATCGCACATCGTGGAGATCAGCATCGAGCGCAAGAACAACAAGACGCCCAAGCCAGCAACGCCAATCGCGCCAAACATCGATCAGTAAAGTGCCAGAAGGATGACGGCAGGGGATCGATGCTTCTTTGTCCACTCAAGGAATACATCGATCAATTCAGCAAGAGACTTTGTGGCAACCGACCTCCTTGGCTTCGGTTGGCCCATCAATTCATAGAAACGGGCGAATGCTTGCTTTTTGTTTGGTCCAAGATTGTGGCGTTTGCCACTTACGGTGACGAACCAACATCTTCGATCAGCTCGATACCAAGGTTTAGCTCTGCGTGCCATTGTAGAAACCCTCCAAGCGAAGTGAAAAAAACACTCGGCAAGCCTGAAGGGTTTGCTTTTAGCCTCGATCAAGTGGTGGCTTGATCGGGGCCTTTCTTATTGTACGCAGCTTGATTCTGTACCGTGGTACAGAATTGGGAGACATTGGTAGAAGGGAGCTTTTTCATAAGTCCTTACCTCGCAAAGTACACCCGACTGGGCTCGAACCAGTAACCTCCGGTTTCGTAGACCGGTGCTCTATCCAATTGAGCTACGGGTGCGTGAGGAGACCTATTCTATTTTCTTGTCGCATCGACGCAAGTAGAGGCGACCTCGCGAAATCGGCGGAGTTGATACTCCTTCTCGACGACTTAAGGCTCGATCAGTGTCAACGCGTGACGAGCGGCCGCGGCAACCCGCGAGTCTGGGTCATTTGCCAATTCGTTTAAGGGTTCGATTGCGGATACGGCGTTGAGCCCTAGTTTGCCGAGCACCGTCGCGGACCAAAGCCTTACTTCGGATTGCTCGTCTTGGAGCAATGCAGTCAGTGGCGTCACGGCTTCCTCGCCGAGCTGAACCATCGTCTCGCCAGCCGCAACTTCAATCGCGATTCGCTCGCCGATCAAGGCGGTGATTTCGCGTTCGGCACGATCACGTAGACTCGCAATCTCCAGGTCAGCTTGCATCAACTCGATTTGCAAAACGTCGAGACGCTCGGTTTGCTCGTCACCGAGAATCTGAGACTCGCGCAATTGCTTCTTGAGAGCCGCGAGATCGCCGTCGAGTTTTGCTTTGACGTCGCGGGTTTGCTCTTCACGATCGGCAGTCGGCTCCTGCACTAGCAACTCCATTGCGAAGGCGACGGAATCGTCAAGCTTCTCTTCCAAGGTGCGGCACTCGGCGTTCCGCTGTCTCAGTAACTTGCTCTTCTCCTGGAGCTGCGATGTTGTACGTTCCAGATTTGACCGTAATGTCGCGAGTCGCTCGTTGGCTGCCGCGACGGCCGTGTAGTCGTAATGAATAGCTCCAGCGTCCTGCGTGCGACTCACCGCGCTACCTTCTCTCGTCGGTTCGGCCATTTCGACAGACTGAGAGATTCTACCTTGTTGGTAGTACACGAATGCAAGACGCGCGGAGACTCCGAGAATCAACAACACGATCGCATAGGTTGCGACCACGAACAGACCACCTTGACGTCCGAACATGACCGATCTCCTCGCCACCAGCTGCGCTCGCGAAATGCGAACGCTTGCTAGAGCTTCTTTACGTAGGCGTAGTAGCCGCCGATTTCCTTGCCGTCGGCTGACATGAACCGCGAACTCAATCGCGTCACGCCTGCAGACAGTTTCAGGTTGAAGACAGCTTCTTTGTCACCAGATGCAACTGCTGTTTCCGCACTCTGGCCGCCGATGTCAATCGTCGCCTTGATTGCATGGAACGCTTTTCCCGGTCTTGCGCGATAGGCTTGCGCGCCAGGAACGTCCGCTCCCGGAGGCAATGCTGCATCGATCGCTTGGTCCGATTCTTGGGGCCAGCGACGTATTCGGATTTCGTAGCTGCCCGCTTCCACGATCTTCACATTCCAGAATCCAGTATTTGCACCACCCGACATCGCACTGCGAACAGAGGCGTGATTCCAGGGAGTGGTGCCCGTGGTAATCCAATCGTGGCAAGTTAGTGTTGCCGGATTGTCGGCTGGATGTCCGAGGTAGATTGAACAGTCTTGAGCGAACGTCGGTGTCAACTCGTCCCACCACGCATCGTAGAATGCCGTCAGACGGTGTACGACGGGCGCGTGATCGGTTGCGACGTTCTTCGTCTGCCCAGGGTCGGCCTTGATGTCATAAAGTTCTTTGCCATTGTTCAAACGCCAGCGAGTTGTCATCACGGCACTCTTACGCCATTTGATCGGGTCCTTCACTCGTTGCGAATCGGTGATGAGGATACGGTCTGGCCACGCCGCTGCTCTTCGGTTTAGTAAAGCAAATATGTTGCGGCCATCGAACTCGACGTTAGCCGGCGCGCCGACACCGCACATTTTGATCAGGGTTGGCAAAACATCGACATGCGCCGTCAACTCGGTCACATCGCGACCGCCGACGATTCCACCCTTCGGCCAGTGCATGAAAAACGGCACGCGATGTCCGCCATCGTACTCACTTCCCTTCTTGCCTCGCATTCCGGCGTTAAATACTTTGTCGCCGCTAGAACTGCCATTATCGGTCGTGAAGATGAAGATCGTATTCTCTGTCAGGCCTTCGTCGTCTAGGAATTCTCGAAGCTGCCCGACATTGTCATCAATGTTGGCGATCATCCCAAAGAAGTTCTGGACGTTGACCTTTAAGTCCTTGTAAGGGTTACTCGACTTTACCGGCGAGTGCATCGGACCGTGAGGCGCGTTGGTACTGATATAGGCGAAGAACGGTTTGTCGGCTTTCTTCTGGTTTCGAATGAAACGCTTTGCATAGTCAAACCACACGTCCGTACAAAATCCGTCGACCGCCTCGGGCTTGCCATTGTGAAAATAGCTGCCGTCGAAGTAGGCGTTATCCCAGTAATCTGGTGTCTGACCGACACCTCCACCGCCGTGTCGCATTACTTCCGTGTAACCGCGATCTTCGGGACGGTAAGGATAGTTGTCACCAAGATGCCATTTTCCGAACATCCCTGTCGCGTAGCCGCCTTCTTTGAAGACTTGTCCGATCGTGACTTCATTCTCACGGAGTAGCGACCGCCCCATGATCGTGTGCCAGACACCCGTACGGTTGGTCCAGTGCCCTGTCTGTAACGCGGCCCGCGTTGGCGAGCACGTTGGTGAAACGTGATAGTCGGTTAGCCGAACGGACTCACGGAACAGCTCGTCGATGTTTGGAGTTTTTAGTACTTCATTGCCGTGACAGCTGAGATCGCCGTAGCCTTGATCGTCCGTGATCACCAAGACGACGTTCGGTTTTTGAGCTGCCATGAGCATTGCAAAGGGTGAAACGAGCAACGCTGCCAAGAGTGTGGCGGACAAGAAAAGAGAAATAGGTCGATACATCAATTCGCTTCCTGTTGTTACGTCAGAGTGGATATTCAAAGTGCGTAAAAAGTATTGTAGCCTTGATCTACGAGCTTCAGCCACTCCTTGCCGCGTCCGCCAGCCGGTGGCGAACGCTAGCCATCGCCCGGACCGCGTTGTTACACTAAAGGACTTGGTATGCGGCTTTATCACTGCGGAGACCTCCATGACCATCGCCAACTGCCCACGCTGCTCCGACCAGGTTACCGTCCCCGCGAGCGCGAGCCCCGAAGCCACGGTACGCTGCCCTTTGTGCCAAGAAGAGTTTTTGCTCACCGAAGCGCTGGCTCAACTTCCTCCGACTTTGATCGTTGTTTCTGACGCTCACGTCCTCGAGACACCGACATCACTGACTTCGGACGAGAATGATAGACCGTGGGAAGCGTTGAACGTGGACGACGATGCTGTCGACGAAATCGTCATGGCACCGTCCGACGAGAAGGCTCCAGCCGCAGCATTTGATTTCGCGAGTGGCTCCACGACAACGAGTATTCAGTCGACGGCGGCGATTCGCTCGAGTGGTCGCTCGCGCAAACCAAAGGGAAGCCCGATCAAGTCCGTCTTGTCGATTGTTATTGGCGGCATGATGGCATTTCCGATCGCTCAACTAATCTTGTGGTATCTGCCAGGCAACCTAAAGCGAGATTTTGGGGCTGGGCCGATCGTGGCGAGATATGTTCCGGCAATCGTGCCGGCCAAGTTTCGTGGCGGCGGTGCTGACTCAGATGACGAGTCGAATCGCAACTTCAACGACACCTCGCAGGCCAGCTCGGGTTTCGACTTCGGTAATGACGATAAATTCGCCGCCGGTGGCGCGAGCGGTGGTGAAAGTACGAGTGATAACAACCAGGAAGAGAAAGTTCGCGAGAAGAAGCAGGATAGTTCCGGCAGGTTTACTGCGAGCGAGGAACCTGTTGCCGAAGAGCCGATGATCGTGGAAGACGAGGCGTCAGCTAGTGCGGACGTGTTCGGCAACTCGGTCGAAGTCCCAGGGCTCGAGCTTGGAGCGTTTCCGACGCTGGACGAACCGATTCCTTCGCCTGAACTTCCGCCAGCCATCGGGCTAGTGACGGAAGAACCTGTTTCAGAACTGCCTCCGCTCCGCGAACCTCCACCCGCGATCGACGCGCCGCTCTCGGAGGTATCGAAGCTCACGACTGGCAACATCCGAAATGCTCCGCGAGTCAGCGCCGCAGATGTCGTGGAGAACTTTCAAGCGGCGTTAAGCGGCAACTTGGCATGGGACACAGACGAAGCGAGTGCGCCGAGTGGAATCCTCAAGCGGAATTTCTATCTTTCGTTCTCGAAGCTAGGCGAGTCGTTGACGTTTGCGGATCGATCGGATGAAAAGGTGGCGACTCAGATTGACGAGACCTCGAAGTTGCTCCACGAGATCGGCAAGCAGGCGGACAAACTGGCCGTGATCAGCGGCGTCGCGAATGGTTGGATCGCCGCAGGGCTCGAGAAACGAACGACTAACGGAATCTGTGTCTACGGAATCGTGACGACGGTTGAGCCGATCGGCGAATTGTTCGAGACGACCATCCAATGCGGAGGCAAGCCGGTCGCGGTTGTGAGCACTTCCGATCCATCCGGATACTTTGCAGCCGATCGCAGCGTGCTATTATTGGGGACGATCTTGGACGAGCCAACGAACAACCTTGGTGGCTACGAGGGAAGTCAGTCGGTCGTTGTTCTCGACGGCTATCATGTGAGCGTCTCGACCGAGTAATTCAGTACAGGAGTCGCGGCAATGGATTCGCCCGATCGTCAGCCCGGAGATCACGCTCCGGATTCTACTGAAGCGTCGCCGAGCGATCGTGGTGCCGACACTCCAGAGTCTTCTCAGGTCTACCAATACTTGATGTACGGCCTTTCTTTGCCCGAACGAACGTTGCGCGCGACCTCGGCCGTCGTAGGCGGCACGTTGACCGAATCGGCAGCGTTGCTGGTGCCACAGGCGTTTCGAAGTTCCAAATCGTACGAGGTCTTCGTACAGCAGATGCTCGATCTGATGGTGCAAGATGTCGGTGGCATCGAAGATGTGAACAAAGAGAAGGCCGAAGACGACGGAGTCGAGGGCTTTGTCGCGAGAAAGGCAGTTGGCAGTTTTATCGATCTAGCGGGGATGGCGACGCTTCACCTATCGCCGTTGACGGTGTTGGCAATCGTCAGCGATGTCGCCTACGGATCGCAAACCTACCTGAAAGAGCTTAGTGCCGAGTTGAAACAGGCGGGAGTGATCGATGAGGAAACGACGATTGATCATGCCGCCGACTTACTCGAAGCGATTCGCAACACTTCGACGTCGACGGTAAGCGCGCTCGACCTGCCTCCGCTTTCGGTCGAAGGATTGAGAGAGACGATCGAACAGACGCAACGCGCCGTTCAAGGCATTGACCCGACGAGCGTTATTCCCGAAGCCGAGATGAAGCAACTGTGGAGCCAGATGCACGAGGTTGCGACGCGCGAAGACGTTGGACTGATGGAGGTCTCTAGCACGATGACGCTATTCGCGATCGGCAAAGTTGGCAGCGTGGGGCAAGGGGCGCTGTCGTCGGTCAAGGTTGCCGGCAACATGTTTGATCGTCACATCTTCGATCACTATCGCCAAGGGCTGACTGAGATTCAGGAGCAAGGTTTCTACGCGACGCTGGCGACCACAAGCCAACCGTACATCAGTGCCGTCTGGACGAACTTCTCGTCCGAGCGAGAGACGATCACCGAGGACCTCTTCTCAGGACGATTGATTGGACGCGCGTGGACGGGCGTGCGAAGCTGGCTGGGCGGCGACGCTTCGCCCAGCGATGATGCAAGTGACACAAGACGTGATCTCTAGCCTTTGCAAGCCAAAATGTGTCCGAAGTTACCAAGACATCGGGGCCTCACTCACGACGACCGAAGTCTTGGCGACTTCGGCTACAAAGATTTACTACCGAGGAGCAAGCATCATGCTGCGTTTTTCATTATCCAATTCCACGTTGCCGTCGATTGTACTCGGCGTTGTCTTTGTCACGTCGCTGATGGCTCAAGACAGCGCCGTTGTCTTGCCTGGCGCTCGTCCAACCATCGACGCCGCCATGTTCCCGTCGCTGCAAGCTGCCTTCGATGCCGTTCCTGAGAGCGGCGGGTTGGTAAAGCTGCCTGCGGGCACGTTCGAGATTACGGAGCCATTGCGAATTCACACTGAAGATACGTGCATCGAGGGATCGGGGACTGCGACTCATATCAAGAATCTCGATGAGAAAGGTCAGCCGGCCCTTCTCGTCTCGCACCTTGATTGTAAAGACGCAAGGACCGATCGCAAGCATCAGCTCTGGCGGCTTCGTCTGGCGAATCTGCGGATCACCGGCAATGAGAAGAGCGGTTCCGGAATCGAAGCCCGACAAATTAACGAGATCTTTATTGATGGCGTGACCGTCAGCGAGAATGGTGGCGACGGAATCTTTCTGAACTATTGCTATGAAGATCCTCGCATCGTCGACTGCTTGATGACTTACAACAAGCAAAGCGGCGTGAATCTTCAAGGCTGTCACGATATTGTCGTTTCGTCGTGTCAGTTCGAAGAGAATCAGGACGCGTTGCATTGCTTCGACGGTTTCAATCTTTGTATGACCGGTTGCTGCGTTGACGATCATCTTGGTGCCGGAGTTGTCATCGAGAACACTTATGGCAGCGTCCTGTCGGGCAATATGATCGAAGAGTGCAACGGCACGGCGGTCATCCTCGACCGAGACTGCTACGGAATCACGCTCAGCGCCAACGTCATTGCTCACAACGGTGGCGGCATCGATCTGCGAGACGCTCACGGCTGTGCCGTGTCGGCCAACACATTCACGATCCTAAAAACAAACGCATTAAGAATCGGTCCGGATAGTGGACGAATCACCGTTGGGGGTAATAACTTCTCGAACAGCTATACCGGCGAAGGCAAAGTCCGTCGTGGCACTGAAGATCTCGCTGCTGCGGGTCTCGTCCTCGAATCTACCGAAGATGTGGCGATAAGCGGGAATGTCTTCTCCGGCCTGACCGATAAAGCACTCACCCTGGTGGGAGAGTCGCACGGTATCGTCTTCGCAAATAATGTTCTTCGCGACGTCGACAGCGATCATCGTGTCCTAGAATCGGGAACGGTCGCGAACAACGAAGAAGGCAATTCTGGCGATTAGATTGTTGCCATGGTAATGCTGGCGTTGTGCAAGGTTCAGTAGGAGTCGTCACCCGAGTCGACCACATCAATCGCGGGCAGCTCAAGACGTTTTCGACACTCGTCGAGAATGTCCTTGGTCCGACTTGCCCCACAACGACTGACGCCCAGTTTGCGAACGGCTAGTAACGTATCGAAGTCGCGTATCCCGCCCGCAGCCTTTACTTGAACGTGGTCCGCTGCGTGTTGTCGCATGAGCCGAAGATCTTCATTCGTCGCACCGCTGCTGCCGTAGCCGGTCGAGGTCTTCACCCAGTCGGCTTTGAGTTCGCTGCAAATTTCACAGAGCTTGATCTTCTGATCGTCGTCGAGATAGCAGTTCTCGAAAATGACTTTCACTTTCTGGCCAGCCGCGTGGGCGACATCAATCACGGCCTTGATATCTTCTCGGACATAGTCCCAGTCCCCACTGAGCACCTTGGAGATATTGACAACCATGTCCAATTCCTGGCAGCCATCGGCAACTGCCTGTGCCGCTTCCGCACGCTTGATTGCTGTCGTGTGCCCACCGTGGGGGAAGCCGATCGTCGTGGAAGCTTTCACCGTACTGCCCGCAAGTAACTCGGCGCATCGTTTGAGGTAGTACGGCAAGATGCAAACGCTGGCGACGTCGTACGCCAAGGCGAGTTGAACTCCCGCTTCGAGATCATCAACGGACAGATTCGGAGGCAGTAGTGAATGGTCAACCATCTTCGCCAGGTCTTCGTATGTGTAAGTCATCGAAAGCTCCAATTCGCAAGCAGCAATCTGCCTGGGCAGAAAAATCCAATGAATGTCCACTCAAAGGCAATCGCCGGGCCTCGACACATTATTGTATTGGAAGGGAAAGCACAATTCGGCTAAACGATTGAGTGGAACTTGGAACACGGGTGGCATCGACATGCGTCGCAGCGCATGATGGCGGATTGCTAGGCGACTCTCGTGATCGTCTTCCATGAACAGCCTCCTGCAGATTCAAGAGAACTCCGCCCGATGAATAGAGTCAGCTTAGTTCCCTATCTCGTTCTTACGCTTCTCTGCAGCGTTTGCAATGCCGCTGAGCGGCCTAACCTCATCGTCATCTTCACCGACGATCACGGCTATTCAGACCTGTCGTGCCAAGGAATCCAGAGCGACTTGAAATCGCCCAACATCGACGCGTTGGCAGCGGGCGGCGTGCGAATGACCTCCGGTTATGTAACCGCGCCACAGTGTGTGCCTTCACGTGCCGGACTGTTGAGCGGGCGGAGCCAGAATCGCTTTGGTGTCGAGAGCAATGGCGAATCGCTCGACGGTTTCAATGCTCAGCAGACGATTGCCGAGCGGCTGAAGCGAGCAGGCTATGCGACGGGAATGACGGGCAAGTGGCATCTTGGTCCACAAGAACGAATCGTCACGCATGGCTTCGACGACGTGTACTACAAACACGCTAATCGCGCGGGCTGGGCGAATTTTAATCTTGATGGAACCGATCGTAAGCCAGGCCGAGAAAACTCAGCGCTGTATCACCTCGACGCCAATAGCGCCGCCGCATGTGCTTTCATCAAACGACATCGCGACGAGCCCTTCTTCTTCTACTGCGCTTACCGCGCACCGCACGTTCCTCTGGACGCTCCGCCAAAGTATCTGAATCGCTTTCCCGGCAAGATGCCGGAACGGCGTCGGCAGGCGCTCGCAATGATCTCTGCGATGGACGACGGCGTCGGGCAAATCATGAAGACCTTACGCGAGACCGACCTCGAAGAAAACACGATGGTCTTTTTCATTGGCGACAACGGCGCACCGCTTAAGATTCACAAACTCGATACGCCCGGCGGCGGTCCTGGATGGGACGGGTCGTTAAACGAACCGCTTAACGGCGAGAAGGGCATGCTCTCCGAAGGCGGAATTCGCGTTCCTTTTGTCACATATTGGAAGGGGAAGATTGCAGGCGGCCGTCAGTTTCATCACCCAGTTATTTCGCTGGACGTTGCGGCCACGGCCGTCGCTCTCGCTGGACTTCCTGAAGATCCACAACTCGATGGCGTGAATCTTGTGCCATATCTGTGTGGCGACGAGACAGTTGCTCCGCACGAAACACTGTACTGGCGATGGATTGCGCAGGCCGCAGTCCGCGAAGGCAAGTGGAAATACCTCCGAGGCGGTGCTCGCGACTATTTGTTCGATCTGGAAACGGACCGAGAAGAGAAGCGAAACTTGCTGTCACTGCATCCTGAGATCGCGGCGAAACTGCGTGCGAAGCTTACGATCTGGTCACAGGAGTTATCGCCACCGGGTATCAACACGAAGCAAATGTCGGACACATGGGAGCAATACTTCGATCATTACCTCGATGGCAAGTCGGTTCCCATTCCGCAGCCAGGACCGAGATCTAACGGTAGCTTGAACGGTTGGATATCGAGGAACAGCACGATCAAAGCCAGAACTGGCGTGTGCCAGGTGCGGCCAGACCGAAAGGCGAAGCATCCGCCGTTTATCGCCACCGCTGGACTTGATCTGCCAGCGAAAATAACCGCCGTAGTCCGTCTCAAGACCGAGAAGTCGGGAGGTGCGGGATTCGCATGGCGCGAAGTGGGTCAAAAGGACTTCGGTGCCAAACAAGTCGTCACTTTTAACTGTAGTCCATCACCCGATTGGCAAGAGTATCGTGTCAACATCTTCGCCAGCGGTGGAATTATTCACGTTCGGCTATTACTCCCCGACGAAGGTGCTGACATTGAGCTGATCGAGTTCCGAAATGCGAGCGGAAAACCGTTGAAGACTTGGCGATTTAGCACGTGATCGGGACGGCCTCGTAGGATCGCCACGCTCGCCCGTTTCTGTAGCGGTGACGGGCAGGAGTTCCCGTCCTGAAAGCGCGAAGTGATTCCTCGAGCGGTCTTTAGCCGGTTCCGTCCGCAGCTCGCTCGGGCTCCAACGGGGCGGGAGCATCGCCATTGGATGGCGGTAAGTGTTCTGCTTTGCGCGTCTCAAGTCGCGAATACTCGAACTCGGAGACGGCATTGGCCAAACGGAGCAATTCTTTTTCGGAGACTCCGGTGTGGACGGGCAAGTAAAGAATGTTCTCCATCATCTCGCGAGCTTCCGTCGCTCGAAACTCTTCGAATCCTTTTGGTGAATCGGGGATGATAAAGCTCGAGTAGCCGTTGATCGAGTCGAAGCCAAGAGTTCGCAGGTGCTTCATTAGGGCGACGGGATCGCCGACTTCGATCGGAAATATCCAATGATTATGAATCGGTGCTTTCTCGCCAGGGCGGCGGAGTGACGGCAGCACATTTTCGATCACAGTTCTCGCAGCCGCATTGCGACGGGCGATGCTGTTCGTATCAAACCGCTTCAGCCGACGTTCAAGCAACGCCAGCATGGGATAGCAAGGTTGCTGACGAAACTTCTTTACTTCATCTGCGCCACCGAAGACGCGGACTGAGTCGTTCAGCTTTTTGTCTTGCACACCAACACGGTGAGCGAGCCACATGACAAGCGTGAACAGCGCGCGAATGGAGAGCGTCTTCAACTCTGCGAAGCGAAGCAGCCACCGTAAGTAGTCCCATCGACTGTGGAGGGGCAACTCCGTTTGTAGCCGTGCAACCTCCGATCCCAACGCAGCGTCTTTGAATCGCAAGATACCGCCCATGATGGTCGAGCATGTTTTGATGGGACCGAAACTGACCATGACAGCGTCAGCGTCGGGGTGCCCCAGATAACCGTCCCCGGCGAAGGACTGGGCACAATCTTCGAACATGAAAAGATCGTGCTCCCGTGCGAACTCGACAACATCATCCATCGGCAGGCGACTGCCAAACAATTGTGCCGACAAGATTGCCTTCGTGTTGCCAGTCACAGCACGATCCAGTTCCTCGCGCTTCATCGCAAGAGTGGACATTTCCAAGTCGATGGGAACGGCGACTAGGCCGTGACGTTCGATCACGTCGAACATCGAGCGAATGTTCAACGCCGACACGAGGATCTCGCTGCCAGCTGGCAAGTTGAGTGCATCTAAGATGAGATCGAAGCCACTCCGTTCGGCGAGGCAAACCACCGTATCGGACGAGGAAGACCAGAAGTCGCCGATACGCTTATGAACTTCTTCTCGGCTCCCGGGCCAAAAGCAACGACCGATTCCAAAGAGAATGTCGGTCCAACCAATATCTAAACGCTTTCGAGGAATCATATATGAAGACTTTGGGATTTCGGAAGCAGAAGGTTCATTTGTGTCGGTAGGTCGCGTGCCACGCGATAGTTGTTTCTATGGTTGTTTACTCAAGCCGTCAAGAATCAAACCACTCGATTGGTCGTGGATCGCTGGCTTTGGCGGTCTGGCGAAACTTTGTGGCCGAATTATTTGTTCTTTCGTGCGATATACGTCGATGGCTAAATGCTTTTCGTACAGTCGTAATTGATGCACCATTGTTGTCCCACTAGCCGTCGGGCTTCCATACACGCCGGATCATGGGCCATACGAGCAACCCAACTGCACACAGGCAAAACACCAAAGAAATTGGACTCGTCACAATTGGAATATAACTGCCGCCTGAAGCTTGCAGGCCGGCACCGAGATTCTCCTCTGCGATTGGTGCGAGGATGAATCCAATCACAAATGGAGCGAGAGGGATTTTAACAGATTCCATCACGAAACCAACTGCACCAAAAGCCAACATTATCCAGACGTCAAACATTCGATTGTTTTGGGCGTAGGAACCGATGACGCAACAGACGAGAACGATTGGCACGAGATAGGCTCGTGGTGCGATCATCAGCCGTGTTAGGTAGCGAATACTGAGCAACATGAACGCGGCCATTGCAAAGTTCGCGACCAGTGTCGTCGCCATAATGGTATAGACAACCTCTGGGTTGTCGCGGAAGAGCATGGGCCCAGGCGTCAGGCCATGTAAGACGAGTGCTCCCAGCAAGATCGCATCGATAACGCTGCCGGGAATTCCCAACGCGACAAGCGGAATCAACGCGCCACCGACAGTCGCATTGTTAGCCGCTTCCGAAGCGATGATCCCTTCTTCGGAGCCTTCGCCAAATTTCTCAGGTGTTTTGGACATGCTCTTCGCGGCAGAGTAAGCGAGGACCGATCCGATATTCGCACCGACGCCAGGCAAGATGCCAACCCAAACACCAATTAGGGACGATCGAATCAGATTGAAAGCGTGAGTTGCCCAATCCTTCACACTCAACAATAAACCGCTGCTGTCGTACTTCGTTGCTTCGGCCTTCTCGTCCAGTCGAAGGATTTCACGAACCAACTGACTGACCGCGAACAAACCAATCAGAACAGGAAGCAGTTGGAAGCCCGCATCAAGTTCTCGGATTCCAAGTGTCATCCGCGGATCCCCAGTCGCCGGATGAACGCCCGGCAAACTCGCGAGGACTCCGAGCGCGCCCGATAACGCTCCGCGACTGAGTGATTTCCCGGCGACTGAAGCGATCAACATCAACGCCATAAATGTTAGCGAAAAGAAATCGAAAGGACCCAGATGCGTCGATAGATCAGCAATGGGCTTGGACAACAGAACTAAGAAGATCCACGAGATTAATCCGCCCACAAATGAACCCGCAACGCCAAGCCCTAGTGCGCGCCCCGGTTGTCCGCTGGCTGCGAGAGGATGTCCATCCAACGTCGTCATGATCGAAGCGGGAGTGCCGGGCATACGTAGCAACGTCGCGGAGATCAGTCCGCCGCTGATCGATCCAACATACATCGACACCAACAAGATCATTGCATCGGCAGGATCACTCATCGTGTAGGTCAGCGGCAACGTCAGCGCGATCAACATCGCGCCGGTCAGCCCAGGGACTGCACCGACAATCACCCCCAGCACGACGCCAATCAGCATCAAACAAAACGGCCAGGGCATCAGCAGATGCTCGAACGCGGAGGCAAGGTCAGTCATCGGTGCTCGATCAGGGCAGCACAAGAGAGAAGAACTTAGTGAAGACGATACTGAGCCCCAATGACATAACGACGGCGACCAAGACGATCGGCAACAAGTGCCGACTGCCACATCGCGTCAAGATCGCGCCAACGGACAACACGTATAGGAATGTAGCAGCGTGAAATTCTACAAACGTCGTCGCAAGCAATGTCGCATATAAAACCGTAATTGCCGTACACGCAATCGCGGCGCGAACACAGTAACTTGACCAGTCGACCCTCGCCCTTCGGGCGGCTGATTCTCGCAGTGACTTAACTCCCACGACGACGCCCAAAAATGCCGTGATAATTCCTACGAACAGAGGGACGTTTGGAAGCTCTTGGGTCTCTCGGAGAATGACACTTGATACAGCGGTTTGGCGGCGTTCAACTTCCGCTCGCATTTCCTCGCCCTGAATGAACACGGGCTCGTTGTGGATCTTCTTCATGCGAGCGATGACGTCCTCGTTCTGCATTGCCCGTTGGAGTGCATTTGCCATCACGTCAATGCGCTCCTGTGGGGTCCCCTTTGGAGCCCACCAGAATTGCATGTTGATGTGCTGCACCGGAACACCTTGCTCGAATGAGGTCGGAATTTCGGGAGCATCCTTCGCTCGCTGTTTGTCACAGTACGCAATCGCGCGAATCCCCGCTGACTGGTATCGCAAATACTCTTCCAGCGAGAAGGCGGAAACGGCGGCATGTCGCCCCAGCAACGCATTTAATCGCTTTTCACCGCCCCCCGTTTGCGTAAATCGAAACCGAGCGCCCGGCCAGTGCTGCTCCAGCATCGCTCCGACGAAATGAACCGGAGCGCCGATGTTCGCCGCAAACACGAGACGATCCGGACGACGCTTTGCATCCTCGAGAAGATCGGTCAGCGATTGATACTTGGACTTCTCGGCGACGGCAATGACGAGACCAATGCGACCCGTTCCGGCAATCGGCTCGAATGCTTCGGGACCGTAGTCCGCTTGTCCGGAATACTTGGCTGTCACGATCGCTTCGTGCAGAAGCAAAAGCGTGTATCCATCCGGTTCTGCGTTCTTCACTTGACGACTGCCGATTGTGGCACCAGCTCCTTTCACGTTGACGATCACCAATGGTTGGGGCAACATTTCGTGATCTTCAATCGCTTGCTTCAGCGCGCGAGCATAAGTATCACTGCCACCACCCGGGCCGAACGGAACGATCAGGTGAATGGGGCGATCCGGATAGTCGGCACCGACAGTGCCTGCGAACGCGATGAAACTGAAAGCCAGCAATGCGACGCGAAGACGTCGGCAGTTACGCGTTGAGGGGATAGTCAAGGAGTGGCTCGTTCGCGGTGGGGATTGGCAGGCAGCGTTCAATTCGTGAAGTCTTCCATCATAACCGATCGACACGGCGACCAAAACAAGTGGTCTCACGCAATCGAAAATGTAAGCTAGCGAAACCGAGCCAAGACTCGATTCATGAGAGGTGGGCAAAGTCGATCAAACCAAACGAGCGCTCGTCCACCTGCGGTTAGGATGATTTCGTGCTTGCCGCGACGAATTGCCCGGACCGTCTTTCGTGCGACCACGTGCGGAGACATCGCGTGACGGGTGTGAACGGTTGCGTTGCCCTCTCGATCGGTCACGTGATCGAAGAACTCGCTGGACGTTGTACTCGGACTTACGATCAGCACATCGATTCCCTCACCCGCTAGCTCGCAACGCAACGCATCGCTGAAGCCATGCATCGCAAACTTGCTCGCGCAGTATTCACTCTTGTTCGCTACGGCGCGATGCCCCAGGACCGAGCTAACGTTGACGATGATTGGGCGATTGCCCTCACGAAGAAGCGGCACGGCCAACCGAATTAGCTCGACGGGCGCAAAGAAGTTGACTTCCATCACCGTGCGGTTGCGAGCTTCGTCGGCGTTAACGAACGGTCCAAGGGCGCCGATGCCCGCATTGTTCACGACAGCGTCTAAGCCACCGAATTCCCGACTAGCAGCTTCGACGAGCGAAACTCGCGTGCGTGGATCAACGATGTCGCCGACGACCGAGACAGCATCGCCATCGAAAGATTTGATCTCCGCCAGAAGGTCGGCCAACCGCTCCGCACGACGCGCGGTGACGATTAGCTTCGCGCCCTGTTTTGCCAGCTCAATCGCGATTTGCTGTCCGATGCCGCTTGATGCACCGGTGACAATCGTTCGCAGTCCTGCGATCTTTCGGCTTGCCATCAGCTATGCGACGCCCTCGATGGCGTCCGATTTGACTTCGGTTGCGTCGCGCGTCGATTGTCCGTTTGATTCGTGAGGCCGAATCGTCGCTTCGGATTCGTTGATGCGACCGAGATACTTTTGCGGAATACGACAGTGGATGGTCACTTTCGTGTCGGTAAAGCGTTTCGACAGGACTTCACTGTGCGAAGCGACGTAGGCCATCAGTTTTCCATTCTCAACACCCGTTTCGATATCAACGTCGTGGAATGAACGACTCAAGGTATCGCTGACTGCCCACGCTAACTTGTCGAGTGCCTCTCGAGCGACCGCGCTTACCGCGATGGCATTCGGGTAGCGATGCAACACACCCTCGAGTCGGGCCGTCGAATCGAGAGCATCGACTTTGTTCAGGACGAGCAGTGTGTCTTTCTCTTCTATCCCGATCTCATGCAAGACGTCGTACACAGCGCTGATCTGATCGAATACCGCCGGACTACTGACATCGGCAATATGCAACAGCAGGTCCGCCTGACGAGCCTCTTCAAGCGTGGCTTTGAAACTCGCGATCAATCGGTGAGGCAAATCGCGAATGAAGCCGACTGTGTCGCTCAATAGCACGGGTCCCCAATGAGGAAGTTGCCAGCGGCGTGTACGGGTATCGAGCGTAGCGAATAGTTTGTCCTCTGCCAAAACGTCCGCCGTCGTCAATGCATTCATGAGGGTGCTCTTACCGGCGTTCGTATAGCCGACGAGCGAGATGGTCATGTGATCGCTGCGAGCGGCGACTTGTCGTTCCTTTCTGCGTTCGACTCGATTCAACTCGGAGCGTAAATCATGGATTCGCTTCTCGACCAACCGGCGGTCAACTTCCAGTTGCTTCTCGCCGGGGCCGCGCATACCAATGCCCATATTCAGACGCGACAGGTGAGTCCACATACGCTTTAGACGTGGGAGCGAATACTCAAGTTGAACCAACTCGACGGCGAGTCGCGACTCGTAGGTTTGCGCATGCGTCGCAAAAATGTCGAGGATAAGCTCGGTGCGATCGATGACTTTAACTTCGAGAGCCTTCTCGATGTTCCGTGTTTGAGCCGGGGTGAGATCGTTGTCGAAGATGACGACGTCGACGTCGTGCGTGTCGACCAGTAACTTCAGATCCGCCAGCTTTCCCTTGCCAACGAATGACGTAACGTCCGGTTTCTCTCGACGTTGGGTCATGCCGGCAACAACGGTCGTACCCGCCGTCGTCGCCAATCCCTCTAGCTCCTGGAGCGGATCGTCGTCGAATTGTTGGCCCGGCAGAATGACTCGAACGAGTACAGCGTTTTCGCTGGAGACTCCGGCGCTGCGTTCTTGATCGTACACGTGTTATTTGGATTCCTTGTGATGACGTGTGGCGGACGAGTCGCCAGCCAGCCCATTCAATTGTACCTTGCGATTGTGCCCGCAGAAGAACCCTGCATGGTCCGGAGGAGCGCAAGCCGCCTCTATGCAGAGACATGCGATCGCGTGAAATGGTTCGGATGACATGCTATTCGGGCTGCATCGGATTCGGTAGTAGCGACCGACACGCTTGCTGACGAGGACGCTGGATGTCGATGTCCGCGTCGCGCCCACTTCGGAGTTCCCGCTTTTGCTCGTCGCTCGCCCGACGAATCAATTGCGACTCGGTAAGCGGTGTGCCCGGGGATTTCGTTCCGCCTGCGACAACATCCGCCCAGTAGAAGATACGATCGCCGGTTCGGTGCGCTGTGAACACGCGGCAGTCGAGCCACGCTAAGCATTCGCTCAAGATTGGGCTTCCTGTTTCTGCCACAAACGTCCCGACATCGGCGAGCTTGTTGCGATCTCGACCGCTGCCAATCGCAAAGTTCCAAGCGTGATGGATCTGATTCTCGGTGATCAGATGCAAACCGAACGCACCACTGGCGTCAATCAACTCGGCGGTGAAGTGATTGGGGGCGATCCCGGCCAAAACGACTGGGTACTCGCGGTCGATCGACGCCTGGGAAACCCAAGTTGCGACGAGACCGCCCTCTCGGTTGTTGTCAGCCGCAGTAACGATCCAAACTTCTCGGTCAATGTTTCCGAAAACCCGTTCAATTTCGTCGATGCGGTTAGCCATTATTGTTTTCTCTCTCGCTGGTTCCACTTCGTTGCTGCCACCAAATGCCGCATTTATACTGGGTGCATTCGTCCTTTGTTGCATCGCGACAAATTCTTCCAAACAACCCTCAATGGAACCTATAAGTATAAATTCATGACCAATAGACAACATCGCCGCACGTTTCTGAAGGGCGTTGCGGCTGCGGCTGGTGTGCAAACGGTTTCACTGGCTCCCGTTGTCCAGTCGCTATTAGCAGCTGACTCCCAGCCAGCGTTCAAGATTTCGTTGGCCGAATGGTCGCTGCACAAAACAATTTTCGCCGAGCAGAAGACCACGGTGTGAAGAGCTTGTTGATCATGATCGATGGCGAAGGGAAGCTGGGCGATCCGAACGACGAGAAGCGGAAGACCGCGATCGAAAATCACTACAAATGGGTCGAAGCCGCGAAGTTTCTCGGCTGCCACTCGATTCGTGTGAACGCCGCCTCGTCCGGCAGTTACGAAGACCAAGTGACGCTAGCGGCCGACGGATTGCGGAGGCTCAGCGAGTTCGCAGCGCCCCACGGCCTGAATGTAATTGTCGAAAATCACGGCGGCCTTTCGTCCAACGGGAAGTGGTTGGCCAAAGTGATCACCAATGTCGAACTCGACAATTGCGGGACGCTATCAGAGTTTGGAAACTGCCACCTTGGCGGTAGTAAATGGTACGACCGCTAGCAGGGCGTCGAAGAGTTAATGCCGTTTGCGAAAGCGGTTAGCGCGAAGAGCCACGAATTCGACGCCGCTGGCAATGAAACGAAGACCGATTACGCCAAGATGATGGAGCTTGTCCTTGCTGCGGGGTATCACGGATATGTTGGCATTGAGTACGAGGGCGGAACGCTCGGGGAGTTCGAGGGGATTCGCGCGACGAAGGGATTGCTGGAGCGGATTCGCGAGAATCTTGCGTAAACTACTTTGCGATCGATTGCTTCCATAGAACTTTGACCATGACGTTGAGGCTTTTTCTTACGCGATGGGCAGCCTAATGCGAAAGTTAAAAGAAACATTTAAGTGGACACTTTGGTAGATGCAACAATCTGGCCTGCCTCTTTTTTGTGCATGCGGGGGCGTGCCTCTTTTGCGGGCATGAGTGCTTGGAAGTGACGCATGAAAATTGGATTTGCGTAAGTGCAAGCAGTGCAATGACATCCGTGCTTCTCTTGACTCGTTTGGAAGATAAGGACACGTGACCGAAGGTGTTTCCGTCCGTCATAGTCGTTCGAATCAGTAACCATCGTGGAAGGAGCCTCAGTATGTCAGAGTTTCAACAGCACCCAGCAACGCCCCAAGGTGGGACCGCAACACAGCCGCAGTCTTTTGGTGAATCGACAGTCCAGACCCCACTGCCAGGCCAAACGCCCGGACAGCCAATCACCAAGCGACAAGAAGTCTGCCGCGTTGCTGCGGAAATGTTCCGCCAGACACCTGATTGGGTAACGTTCTTCCGCGAGGTGCTGGGAGTTGAGGGGGTGGCTCGACGGGTGTTTAGTAACCCAGAGGAGATGGAAGCCTTCGAGCAAACCGTAGAATACGCCGAGATTCAAGCGATGGTCGCAAAGCTTCGCGAGCGGTCTCGATATCAGTCTGAAAGTAACGAGCCAACAAGAGTCATTACGGTTCGGCTGCCTAAGAGTTTGCATGAGTCTCTAAAGGCCGAGTCTCACCAGCGTCGAACGAGCATGAACCAGCTGTGTATTTCAAAGCTGCTGCAAATCATCGACAACGATCTTGTTCCCTCGGACTAGAACGATTGTCGGGAGTGACGGCCTGGTGAATGTGATAGCGGCCTTGCCGACCTGGGTAGGGGTCGCTTCGTGTCCTATCTCTCCGTGAAGGGCGAGCCATCACTCGCGTAATATTTTAGAAAAGCGGCCAGGGAGTGAATCTGTAAGCCGGGTTCTGTCCTCACTAGGAGGGACGGCCATTTATCTAGGATGTTGATTGCTCAACACCTCAAGCAGCCTACCCGAGAGTAGTGACGAGCCGGACAGGCTCGCTGTGGCCGAGGCCGCATTCTCTCTGCTTGGCTTTGCTCCGGGCGGGGTTTACCGAGCCAGCCAAGTCACCCTGGCTGCTGGTGCGCTCTTACCGCACCGTTTCACCCTTACCTGTGCCGCGACGGGCGAACCCATCGTGGCCATCGGCGGTTTACTTTCTGCTGCACTTTCCCTGACCTCACGGTCGGTCGGTGTTACCGACAACCCTGTCCTATGGAGCCCGGACTTTCCTCTCGACACAACCGAAGCCGCGTCCAGCGACCATCCAACTCACTCCCTAGCCGAACTTAGAATAGAGGAACATCGGCAGCGGCATAAGAAGGCTCGCCGCTCTCGAATAGTTTCCGAACCTACTCGTCGTCCTCTCCGTCGCGTTTCTCAGCTTCAGCTTTCTTTGCGGCTTCCGCTTTCTTATCAGCCGCAGCCTTCTTTTTCTCGGCTTTCTTCCTTTCAGCGATCTTGGCCTCAACTTCTTTGACGTCCGCTTCTTGGACATCGGGGTCGAGTCCGCCCTGGGCTTCCTGGACGCGACACTTGAGTTCCTCGAATTGCTCGTCGCCCGCAACTTTGACACGAACAATCTTCGTCTCCTCGACGAGGGCGGGCTTGCCAGCGACTCGGGCGAACTCTTTTCGACCGAGTAATACGTTGGACATATGACGATCGCCAACACCAACGGCCATGATGACAGCGGCGTCCGCGAGTGACTCGACAGTAGCTTCTTCGAAGGTCATTTCGATCATTGGGTCGAATCCTTAGGGCAAACGTGATGTGTCCAGACGCAGATAGGAGCATGCTGCGCCAGGTCTTGGCGGCAAGGTTTTACCGTCAAGCGGAAACTATCGTCCAAGCTCAAAGAGAATAAGCCGCGACTGAAAACCAGCTGCGGCTTGCCTGAAGTGGAGCCGAAGGGATTTGAACCCTCGACCTCTGCATTGCGAACGCAGCGCTCTCCCAGCTGAGCTACGGCCCCTAAAGGGTGAATCCACTTTCCGCCACCATCACGAAAACAACGGCAGAACAAGCGTAGCGTATTCTAATGAGGCCCTGAAACAGTGTCTAGCCGCGTGGTTCGTTATGGTTCGAGCCCAAGGCTTCGCATGTAGGCGCGCTGTTGGGAAGCTCGACCGATTGAATCGGTAATGTCGTTCCATTTGGACGCAGCGGCGCTCAGAGCGTCGGCTGGCGTTGCCTCGTTGCTCGCGACTGACTCAACCGCTCGGTCGAGCGCTGCGAGATACTTGTCTCGCCCCGGGATTCTGATCGCGTCGAGCCAAGATGCGCGATTTTGAGCGGCTTGTACAACTTCTCCGTATTCCCGGGCAGCGTCGCCAGCAAGTTCTCGATCAACCCAAGTGCTCTCCTGGCCGAGCTGTGTCGCGCGAAATAGGGTCGTGTGCGAACTGGATGAACCAATGGTCGTCCCGAGTTCATCACCTGAGATCATGAACAACATGCCGAGAGCTTGCTTCTTACGGTGAGAATTCTTCGTAACAGAACCGAGTCGCCCGTCAATGGCGATCAGCGAAACACGCGCACTCTCGTCAGTTCCTCGCTCTCCCCACGATTTCGTTCGGGAGTTATAGACTTCGGTCGAGCCCGGCAATTCACAAACACCAATCCAGTTGTCGCGCTCGGATAAAGTTAAGGGGGAAGGTACAGATGAATCGTTGCCAGCCTGACTCGGCCATGTAATCGCCATCGCGCATTCGCCGGCCAGAAACGCACGGCATGCCGATTTAGGGGTGTGCTGCGTATTCCGGTCGTTCGCAGCTGATGTCACAAGTTCTTGCAACGCACGTTCAAACGGTGGACTTGCGATTAAGGGCTCCATCGAATTGAAATCGAACAGCGTCGAGTATTGATTGCGATGTCGAGCGTAGGCTGCGGCGCGTGCGAGCAGCATCGTGCCAGCCCAAGTTGGTGCCAAGGGTTCGGCAACTCCTGACCACTCTTCGTCACTCGGTGCCGCAAGATCACCGATGGTCGAACGATCCGACAGTCGATTGACCAAAACTTGATATTCGTCCCAAGTTGCGGGCGGTTCGAGCTGTAACTTGGTGAAAATATCCTTGCGATAAAGAACGGTGAACTGCGGTGACCCAAGTGGCACGGCGTAGACCGTGTTTCCCCAGTTGATCTCATGCAGACGTATCAGCTCGAAAATACCTTGGCGGTCGAAGAGAGGGTCGGACGCATCCTCCGAGTCGATCGGTTCGATCCACTCGCGCTCGGCGAGTTCTCCGAGCAGATAGCTCGGATAAAGAACCACATCCGCGTTAAGTCGTTTCCGCTCGCCTTCGAGCAATTCGGCGGCCGTCAGTGTGATGACCTTTGTATCTCCGCCAACACGCGAGTCCCACGCGAGCTTGACCGCTTTCGCAAGCGGTTCGTCGTCAATAACGAGAACGCGCAATGGCAACTCCGGTGGCGCTGCGTTTGGCGAATCCGATTCGCCGTGGTCTCTCTTGCAGCCGCCGGCAACTACAATGATAAGGGCCAGCGACCACAATGCGAGTACCGGGAATGTTGGGCGCGACAATACATTTCGGATCGACATGCTTTACTCACAATCGAATGGAGCGATAGTCGTCCTTCGCATGGTAAGCAGCACTAACGCCTGCGGTCAATCGGCCCGTTGCGACCTTTGCGCGGCGCGAGGTACAATCGTCGCGGTCTTTTCTTTAGGAGTCAACGAATGAGTTTTTATCTCGGTGTCGACATTGGAACGTCCGGCACGAAGACGATTTTAATAGATGCAACCGGCAATATCCTCGGCGAAGCCAGTCAGGGATATCCATTACACCACCCGAAGCCGCTGTGGAGCGAACAAGATCCGGAAGATTGGTGGCAAGCGACGGTTAAGACGATTCGCGCTGCGGTAAAGCGAGCGAAGGTTAAGCCCGCGGAGGTGAAGGCGATCGGGCTCTCTGGCCAAATGCACGGTGCTGTGTTCCTGGACAAAAGTAACAAAGTCGTACGCCGCGCGCTGCTCTGGAACGACCAGCGAACAGCCGCTGAATGTGCCGAGATCGAGAAGCGCGCCGGCGGTCGCAGCAAACTGATCAAGCTGGTCGCAAATCCCGCGATGACAGGATTTACGGCTCCGAAGATCTTATGGCTTCGTAACAACGAGCCAAAGAATTTCGACAGAACAAAGAAAGTGTTGCTGCCCAAGGACGATGTTCGTCGGCGACTGACGGGCGAATTTGCAACGGAAGTGAGCGATGCGAGCGGCATGTTGTTGCTGGACGTAAAGAAACGCCATTGGTCGATGCCGCTGCTCTCTAAGCTTGAATTAGACGTCGACCTGTTTGCGAAGTGCTACGAATCGGAAGAGGTCACGGGCAATTTGACGCGTGACGCGGCGAAACTGCTTGGGCTGACAACAGATTGTGTCGTGGTCGGCGGAGCTGGCGATTGCGCCGCGAACGCGATTGGAACAGGCGTTGTAAAGAGCGGTATTCTTTCGACGTCGATCGGGACTTCAGGCGTTATGTTTGTGCATAGCGACAAAGTCGAGATCGATCCTCAAGGTCGACTGCACACGTTCTGCCATGCCGTTCGCGGCAAGTGGCACATGATGGGCGTAAGCTTAACGGCCGGCGGTGCCCTGCAGTGGTTCACCGAGCAACTCTGTGCGGAACTTGCTCGCGGCAAGACCGATCCCTATAAGGTCTTGAACCGAGAGGCCGCTGCTGTCGCTGCTGGAAGCGAGGGCCTATTCTTCCTGCCCTACCTCGCCGGCGAACGAACTCCCCACGCGGATCCCGACGCGCGTGGCTGCTTCGTAGGTCTCACGTTGAAGCACACCCGCGGGCACCTCGCGCGATCCATCATGGAAGGCGTGACCTATGCGATGCGAGACAGCCTGGCGATCATCGAAGAGATGGGAGTCCCGGTAAGACAGATTCGTGCGTCTGGTGGCGGAGCAAAGAGTGCATTGTGGCGACAGCTTCAAGCAGATCTGTTCGGCAAGAAGGTTGTTACGCTTGAGGCCGAACAAGGCCCCGCGTTTGGCGTTGCACTGCTCGCCGCGGTTGGCGCTGGCGAATACAAGAATATTGAGCAAGCGTGCGCGGCAACGATCGAACTTGCATCAGAAACCGTTGTCGACCGAAAGGTCAAGCGATCTTACGACAGCGGATTTTCGGTCTATCAAGGCTTGTACCAATCTCTAAAGAGCGATTTCAAGAAAATCAGTTCGCTTGGGTAGACCATTCCAATGTCCGTCTTGCACCTGTGTGAAGCTGATGTTGAGCGCTTGCTCGATATGCCAACGACGATCGGAGTCGTTGAGGAGTCGTTTCGTCAACTGGCCGCCGGGAAGGCGCATAATGTCCCACGCCATCGTGCTCATGCCAAGGGAATCGTTCTGCATTCGATGAACGCGGCGGCGGATTATCTCGGCCTCGTCGGTTGGAAGCAGTACACAACGACTAGCTCTTGTGCGAAGTTTCACGTTGGATTGTACGAGCAGTCGACAGGAAGCCTCGTCGCGCTACTGGAAGCGGATCGCCTAGGTCAGATGAGGACCGGCGCAGTGACAGGCATCGCTGCAAAAGTGCTGGCGAATCCAGACGCTGAGCAAGTTGGCGTGTTCGGCAGCGGCTGGCAAGCGGAAAGTCAGCTTGAAGCTGTGGCGACGACGTGTCCCGTTAAACGAGCAATCGTCTTCAGCCGAAACGCCGATCGCCGTCGTGAGTTCGCGGAGAAGATGAGTGAAAGACTTAGCCTTGAAATCGAGGCGGTTGATGAACCTCGTCGCGCGGTCGAGACGCTTCCGATCGTCATCACCGCAACCACAAGCCGAGTACCGGTTTTTCGTGGCGAGTGGCTGAGTTCCGGCACTTTGGTCTGCGCGATTGGATCGAATTGGAAGCAGAAGGCAGAGATCGATCTGACAAGTGTGCGCCGTGCCGGGCTCGTTGTTTGCGATAGCGTTGAAAGTTGTGAGCATGAGGCAGGCGACTTCAACGACGCGATTGAGGCGGGAGTTTTCTCATGGGAATCGGCCCGCAATCTTTCAGATGTATTGGTCGGAAACGCACCAGGGCGGAAAAGTCCGGACGACATTATCCTGTTCAAGTCCGTAGGCATGGCGATTGAAGATGTCGCGCTCGGCGCAAGACTTGTTGAACTGGCCGGTCAACACGGCGTTGGCTCATCGCTTGAGATATGACTTCTCGTGAGCGACGATTATTTACAGCTGCGCGTCGAATGCCGCTACGACCGGCGTCTGGAAGGGCACCGCGTGAACGACTCGGCTCTCGGCAGCCCGTTCCTCCGTCTTTCCGAGGCATGCATGCCGCAGCGCTGCATAGGACAACGGGAACGAGATGACTTGACCGAAACGCCGAAACTCGCTGGCGTCAGACTGTTTCGCGATAATGATCCGTCGAGGATCGAACGTTCGTTCCGATACATACGGAGCCAAGCTGTAGGGCGCGGCATCGCGACAGTCGATCACAACGCGGTCGGTTTGTTCCAACGCATCAAGTGGCACGGGGTCGACACGGCTAAAGGAGTTGAGTAACAAAGAGGGCAGATCGGGCATGGCGTCGGCAACTCGGGCGTAACGGATTGGAGCCTGTTGTTTTGGGGCCGCTTGAATTGAGGTGTTCCCGGTAGCCCCAGCCTGTCGCTCAAGGACTTGCTTCAAAATTGCGTCCATGCGATCAGATGTTATTGCTTCGTTTGGCTCGGGAAGCGTAACACGATCGAAGTCCTGCCAATGCCCAGTCGCCAAGTTTCCGAGCGCCAGAGCCGAATTGAGAATCTGACTGCTTGAGTGCGACTCTGGAGCTTCGGCATCAGCGAGCGCACTCCAAACCGACTCAGGTAAGCCCCATAACTCCAAAACGCGCGCCATTACCATTCCCGGGCTCAGTGGAAAACATCGTTCTTCGAGATTATCCAACGATTCGCGAGTTTCCTCACACTTGCTCAGCAATGCCTCGTACACTTGCGGGTACAGTGACGCCAGAACAACTCGTCCGAGACCGTGCATCAGCGCTGCCAACACGACGGAACCATCGTGGTCCGAGCGATCATTCTTCTCAAGTAACTCTGCCGTCGCGGAAGCCGCAATACTGCGACGCCACAACTGATCAACATCCAGCCAAGGCACGACGCGCTGAGTCAGTGAGACCTTCGCGGTGTGAGCCAAAGCTAGTTCGCCAATCTTGCGCCGACCGACGCGGACGACGGCCTCCTCTAAGGAAGTGATTCGCTCGGTCGATGCACTGTACGCTGTGCTGTTTGCAAGTCGAAGTAGTTCAACGGCCAACGACGATTCTTTCGCGATCGCCTTTTCCACTTCCTTGGCGTCATAGCGATCATCCCGAGTCGCCGTGAATACATCGAAGACCGTCGCTGAGAGAGGCAGCATTCCCGTCAAGTGCCGCAGTTTTGTGTGAAGGTCGTCCGTTGAGATGGATTGACCGTCGTGGAGCGATTCGTGCGAAGTGGGGGACACCGCTGAATGATTGTGAGATGGGCTCCATCTCTGCTGCCACTGCGTCGCTCGGACCTTTAGTTTTGCCGCCAGTAAAGTGTAATCGACTGGCTTGAAGAGGACATCTTCCACACCTTCGTCGAACAAGTGCTGTGCAAGTTTTGGTTCGCGAATGTCCGTGGCGACAACGATCAGCGGTCTAGTCGTCTGTCGCAGTAGATCGATTACCATGTGATACGGGTGACGATCCGGCAAGTGCAGTTCCGTGACGAGAATCGCGTACTCATTGGCGGCCAATCGTCGCTGCGCGTCATTATAAGTCGTTGCTTCATCGCAATGAATCCCGACAGATTCCAGACCACGCCTGCAAAGTGTCCGAAACATACTGGTATCGTCAACCAATAACGCTTTGGGAGCTGGTGTATTCATTTCGAGTCCTGCAAAGTTCAAGTTCGTCGAGGGCAGGACGGCTGTCACCAAGGAACGCCGGGGCATCGGCGAGAAGATAAGTCGGTAGACAATTCAAGTCTATGCCACCGTACTTCACAGTCAACTTAACTGTGGGTTACCACGTTCTGATTCGGAGAGTCGCTCGTCCGTCGCACTTACTCGCCAGGCTGCCACCATTCATCGAGCTGACGTCGCAAACTTGCAACATGCGTATTGTTCTCAACTCGGTCGATCACGTTATGCGTTTCGCTGGGATCTGCCACGACGTCGAACAGGGAATCCCCAACGAGGTAGTTATTCCACGCCGGTCGCTTCCCGTGATCGTGCGTGGTGATTAATTTCAGGTCGCCTTGCCTGACCCAGCGGTAGGCGACATCACTAGCGGGCCGTCCGAGTTTCGTTGCGTCGCCTGGATAGATCTCGCCGAAGATCGTGCGTTCAACATCCAGCTTCCCCGCGCCGCAGGCGCTTGGCATTAGATCGATCCCGGGCAATTCGATATCAGCATCTTCAAGGCCGCACGCTGAAAGGAGCGTCGGAACGACGTCGATGCTGCTGACCAGTTCCTTATGCGTGGAAGGCTTGGTCTGACCGTCCCAGCGGACGAGAATCGGAGTTCGAAGACCATAATCGAACGGCGCTCGCTTACTTCGTTTCGTGTGGTCCCACTCGCTGCGGCTCGCCATATACCGACTCGGGTCTGGCTCCCAGCCGTTATCGACCACAAACAGGAAGACTGTGTTTCGAGCTAGTCCGCGTTTTTCGAGGCTCTGGACGAGGTGCCCAACGGTGTCGTCAAACTGCGTGATGGCTGCGTAGTAAGGGATGCGATGTTTGGGAACGCCGGAACTCTCGTACAGGTCGAAGTACTTTTTCGGCGAGTTGTGTGGCGTGTGCGGTAAAAACGGGGCGTACCACACCAAAAACGGCGCGGCGCCACAATCGTCTATGAATTCATCGATCGGTTGCATGGTTTCGCGTCCGATCACGAGCCCGTGGTCACCGTTGCCATGGGCTACAACGTCTCCGTTGGCGAGTCTTTTGTCTCCGTACTTCCCGCCAGACGGTTCGGCGGTTGTCATGCCCTCGGTAAAACCGGCATTGTGCCAGTGACCTTCCCAGTATTTGCCCGTTTGAAAGCAGCGGTAACCGTTCGATGAAAGCAATCGCGGCAGAGTGGGGACTCGCTTAATTAAGTCCGTTGCTCGCTCGCGAAGTTTGTCGAACTCTCGCTTCCCAATTTCTGGCGACTTCGTCAACTTCGAGAAGCCGGGCGGCGGATGGTTGAAGTGAACCCCGTGCTGATGCGGGTAGAGTCCGGTTAGTAGCGTGACCAGAGAAGGGCGGCAGACGCTGCTCGGGACGTAGCCATTCACATACCGAGCCGATTGTGCGGCAAGTTGGTCCAAGTTCGGCGTTCGGACCTCGGCATTGCCCATGAATCCAAAGTCGGTGTAGGTCTGATCGTCCGAAACGATCAGCACGACGTTGGGACGACGGCTATTCTCCTGCGCGAGGCAGGAGTTCGGCGGCGAGATCGTCAGGACCAGCGCAACGAGAAGGCCGAGCAAAGTTGTCTCAATAATGCTCATAGGAATTGAAGCAACGCTTTTCAGATAGGCAACGAGTCCAGATTGTATTGATTGACCACGCGTCACGTCGCCTGCAGCCGTCACGCAAGATCGCCGGCCTGAAGATAGCAATAACTTTCGTAACGCCTTGTGTCGAGGCGGCCGTCGGCAACAGCGTCCTTGACGGCGCACTCGCTTTCGTGCGTGTGAGTGCAATCTGGGAACCGACATTGACTGACATAAGGGCGGATGTCGCGGAAGTAGCCGGCGACCTCCTCCGGGATTACGTCCCACAGTTGGAACTGACGAATTCCCGGTGTGTCAACGATGTAGCCACCGTCGCCTAGCGGTATCAGTTGGGCAGTTGTGGTCGTGTGACGACCCTTCTGGTTTTCTTCGCTGACGGCGTTCACACGTAATGCCAGCCCCGGATCGATCGCGTTTAATAGCGACGATTTGCCGACGCCACTCTGTCCGGCGACGACACTTTCCTTCCCGCGTACGAGCCGGCGGACTTGTGAAACGCCTTGGCCCGTTGTTGCTGAGATCAAGACCACTCGATAACCCATCTGCCCATAAACGCCGGCCAATGGTTGTAGGTCGGCGGCATGAACGAGATCGATCTTGTTGATGCAGATGATCGGGCGAATCCGTGCCTTCTCGGCCGTGACCAAAAAGCGATCGATCAAGTTGGGCTTCAGTGTGGGCTCGGCGGCACTGGCGATAATCAACAGTTGATCGACATTGGCCACGATCACATGCTGGCGCCCTTTGCTGGTGCGGGAGAGGATGCCGTGACGAGGTTCGATTCGCTCGATAAAGCCTTCGCCGCCGCTTTCGGGCCGGAAGATGATGTGATCGCCCGCAACGACGACATGACGCTGGTCAGTACTGAGCGACTTCAGCAAGCGTCGCGTCGCACAACGATAAACGTCGCCACTTTCTTCGGCCTGCACGTCGCTCTGAAGACCGTGGACTCGCAGGACGCGTCCGTGGAGGCAGACGGATTCATCGATATCAAGGTGAACGGCCAGACTGGCATCTTCGTGTTCGATGGCGTCGCCAATGATCGTTCGCTTGCGAGTCAGTTCGCCCTTTCCGCTGACTCGCTCACTTCGAACTGTCTCGTCGTCTTCAAACCCGTGTTCTTGAAATGCCCGTGTCAGGTCCGTGTTGCGTGTCCGCGACTCGTGCTTCTTGCGGAACTCCGTGCGGATCTTTTTCTTCGGCTTGTCGGCCATAACTGACGGGATACTCTATTCAGTCCGAGTTAGAACTTAAAGTGGATTTGTCGCGCCCGTTGGAATTGGAAGATACATGTACGGACGGTCCGATCAACTTCGCGATCGCCTCTTCCCCGAGTTCTTCCTCTTTCAGCAATCCAGCGGTCAGCTTGACGAGGTTCTCCCGCTGAGCAGTGAGCAGTTCGCTGGCTTGTGACGAAGCGTGGTGGAGGATTTTGGTGACTTCCTGATCAATCAATTCCATGGTGTGCTCGCTGAACTGCCGGTGTTGATGCATCTCGCGACCGAGGAACGGATCTTCGTCCGAAAGTTTGTAACTAACTGGCCCAAGTCGTTCACTCATCCCCCAACAAGTCACCATCCGTCGGGCCATACTGGTTGCTCGTTCGAGATCGTTCTCGGCACCGGCGGTAGTCTCGTCGTAAATCAACTTCTCCGCCGCCCGTCCTCCGAGCAAGACAATCAAATGATCTCGAAGTTCGCTTTCCGATGTACTCAACTTGTCTTCGGATGGCATTGTATGAGTCGCACCCAGCGTGCGGCCTCGCGGAATGATGGTCACTTTATGGACGCGATCAGCACCAGGCAGCAACCACGCCGCAATTGTATGTCCAGCTTCGTGATAGGCGGTCTTTTCCTTTTCCTCTTCGGTGAGTACTTCTTCGCGCTTAGCTCCCATTAAGATCTTGTCGCGAGCATGTTCGAAGTCGGACATGTCGACTTTGTTCTTCTCGTTCCGCGCTGCCCAAAGCGCCGATTCGTTGACAATGTTGCGAATGTCCGCGCCGGTCAGCCCGATTGTTCCGGAAGCCAACACGTTCAGATCGACGTCGTCCGCCAGTGGCACGTCGCGAACGTGAACTTGAAAAATCTCGACGCGTCCCTTCTGTGTGGGGCGACCAACCGTGACGTGTCGATCAAAACGACCGGGACGAAGTAACGCGGGATCGAGCACGTCCGGACGATTCGTCGCGGCCAGTACGATCACGGAGTCGGTTTGCGCAAATCCATCCATCTCACTGAGAATCTGATTCAAAGTTTGTTCGCGTTCGTCGTGACCGCCGCCCAAGCCAGCACCTCGTTGTCGGCCCACGGCGTCGATTTCGTCGATAAAGATGATGCCCGGCGCGTTGTCCTTCGCGTTGGCGAAGAGATCACGTACGCGGCTCGCTCCGACACCGACGAACATTTGAATAAACTCAGAACCGTTCACTGAATAAAAAGGAGCACCTGCCTCTCCCGCGACAGCACGCGCGAGCAACGTCTTTCCCGTTCCGGGTGGTCCCATAAGTAGGACGCCTTTGGGGACCCGGCCACCCAATCGTTGAAACTTCTCTGGCTCGCGCAGATACTCGACAATTTCGAGTAAATCATCTTTCACGCCTTCGAGTCCCGCAACATCTTTAAACAAGATGGACTGCTGCGTCGATTCGTATCGCTTCGCTGGGCTCTTACTGAACCCCGACAAGAATCCACCGCCCATCATCTGTTCCCGCGAACGCCGCATCGACACCCAAAGGAATCCGAACATCACGGCACTTAAGACTAAGGCGACGCCCCAGAAGACGAACATCGCAGTCTCGGTCGAAGGCCGCTTCTGAACTGTGTGGACACCTTTCTCTTTTAGAAGTTTATTAAGATCGGTTTGAGCTGCTTCCGTCTGCAGCAGTCGCACGCGGAAATGCTTTTCAAGTTTCTTGCGATCTTTGATGGGGTCGCCCGAGGCGTCGAACTCCGGCCCATCGGGCGGATCCTTAAATATACCGTAGGCGTCTTCCGACCCGTGAAGTTCGACGCTCTGCACGTTTCCAACTTCGATCTGGCTCAGAAAGAAGTAGTAGTCTTCGATATTCGACTGCTTGACGCTGCGCTGCGAAAACATCAGCAATCCGATGATCAGAAGCACTCCGATCAACAGCAGCGCGTTGGGGCCTCCGCGACGCGTTGCCGGTGTCTTGGGCTGAGGATCGGAGCTTGGATCTCGATTGAGCGTTGGATCCTTATCGAACTTTTCCATCAAAAAACCTTATTAGGCGACCGTAACCATCTTATCTTCTGCTGGCCGTGTGGTGAGTTCCCGCGAACAGGAGCAGTCGAACTTTTCTGCAACCAACAGGCGTGAGTGGACTTCAGGCAGTTCCTTACTTCCCGAGCGTCTGCCATCAGTATTGCCATGATGGCGAGTTAGGCTAGGGCCGACATTCTATCGAAGGATTTGTGGAAATGCGATGCGGGAGCGATACATTAGTTTCGTCTTCGGTGCCGTTTGGTCAGGAGGCGTTCGTTCTAAGATCCGGCGTTCGTCATTTCGCGTCACTTGTCCTCGAACATCACTAGACTGGTAGGCGATTTCGGCAGTACCGCCAAATAAAAAGCACCTGAATCGCTCTCGGCGACGAATGGATGTGTTACGAATGTTTTTCTCTTGACCGCCGCCCTCGGTTGGACGCGCGCCACTCGTTGCCTACCACCGAAGAAGTCCAGCCAATAGACCGTGACCGGTTCGTCGAGCTGGTTTTCAAAGACGATCTCGGCGCGAACGCTCGACTTAGTCGAACGAAGTCCAGGGATGATCGGCTGTGGATTCAGCGGAAACTGCTCGCGTAGCTTCTTGGTAAGACGTTCTACGAGCGCGAACTGAATGGGCTGATCGGCGACACTTTCGCGCTCCCCTGGATCGACTGCGTGATCGTAGAGCTCTTGTGCATAGATCTCGGCTGTTGCTCGATTGCGCCATTCGACGAAGCGATACTGATCCGTGCGCATCGCGTAACCCATATACTCAACTCCGTTTTCGCGCCGTCGAAACTGACTGAACGCGGCATCTTTCCAGGGAGCTGCATCGCCTTCGAGTAACGGTACTAGACTGCGCCCCTCGAGGCTGATCCCGACCGCATTTGGATTGTGGATCGCGGGTGGAGACGGCAATCCGGCGAGTTCGCACAGTGTCGGATAGATGTCGATTGATTCGACAAGTGCATTACACGTTCGTTCCTCGGCCACTGCCAGGGCATCGCGACTTGGGCTCCGAACGATCAGCGGCACGCGTGTATCAATCTCGTAGTTGGTTTGCTTGCACCAGCTATTGTGCTCGCCGAGCTTCCAGCCATGATCGCCCCATAACACAACGATCGTGTTATCCGCCACATCCAACTCGTCGAGTGTATCCAGCAGCCGTCCGATCTGTGCGTCGACAAAGCTGATACTGGCATAATACCCATGCTTCAATCGTCGTTGGTCAGCCTCCGGCAGCGAGCCAGAATGCGGAGAAAGTGAATCGGCAAAATCCATGTAGTCACGCAATTCGTACATGGTATTCATTGCCACTGTCGGAGCTTCATTTGGGGTGTGCGGATCAACGGCCAACGGAATTTCTTCGCGAGAGTAGAGATCCCAATACTTCTTCGGCGGTGTGAACGGTAGATGGGGACGAATGAAGCCGACGGCTAGAAAAAACGGTTGCTCATCGCCGCTCAATCGCTTGAGCGAAGCAACGGCTTGATCGGCAATCTCGCCATCTGGTCGAGCGCTGTCTGGCACGTCTTCGTCGTCGGTCGCCGGCGCACGCATCCGTTTCACGGCGGCTTCCGGCTTTCCTGCGTCGCGCATTTGTTCGCGATAGGCAGCCAGCCGCTGGCGACTTTCCTTCGACCAGGCCGATGCGTTCTCTGGCCAATGATTAGGCTCGTTCCACGATCTTGCGTCCGGCAGAGGATTGTGAAAGAGTTTGCCGAAAGCCACGCTGTAGTAGCCGTGGTTCTTAAAATGCTGTGGTAACGTCACGACGTCCGGCACGGTATCGCGAAAGTGAACTCGCAGATCCCACACCTTCACCGTATCCGGTCGTAATCCGGTCAGCATGCTTGCTCGCGACGGGTTACAGACGGCGACTTGGCAATAAGCGCGAGTGAAAGTTACGCCGCCGTTCGCCAAACGATCGATGTTCGGACTGACGATCTGTTCATTACCGTAGCATCCCAGCTCCGGACGTAAATCGTCGACCGCGATGAACAATACATTGGGGCGAACGATCTCGTCGGCTATCGCGCCGGCAGTGTCCCAGATGGCCAGCAAGATTGCGAGGGAGAGATAGACGCCGATGCCACTAGCCAACCGATCGGCGTTCGCCGTGAAAGGAGCATGTGTCATGTCAGAATAAACTCTTTCAGCGAGCGATATTGAATGTCGATGATGTGAAAGTGGCCGTGAGGCGAATAGAGTCTCGCATATCGCAGTCGCACTTTCACGACGGACGAACAAAGTGTGGTGTGGGACCGCGACGAAAAGGGACAGACACCCTGACCTTATATGTTCAAAAATGTTCTATCCAGCAACCGCACGGAGTCGGTCCCCTTGCTCGCTCCCGCATTGCCACTTCGGGCGTTGATGGGCCCTGCCAGCGAGTCAACCACGTTTGCGGCCACCGACTTGTGTTGCACGAGCGGAATCAAAGTTTGGATTCGGCGTGGGCATCTGCGCATTGACTTGCTTGCGCCACTGGTGAAGCTTGTCGCGAAGCTGACTTGCTATCTGCGGTACTGCTGCAGAAAGGTCGTGCAACTCGCCGATATCTTTCGCCAGATCGTACAGTTCGACGCGGTCGTCTTCATGAAACTCGACCAATCGCCAATTGCCCGAACGAACCGCGCTGTACGGGCTGTCGCCACCGGCATGATAATGCGGATAGTGCCAATACAGATCTCGGCCCAGCGTGGCCGAAGGATCTCGCAGCAATGGCGTGATGCTCCTGCCGTCGAGCGACGCGTTGTGGACTTCGTTGCCTCGGCTCGATGCGATTTCAAGAAACGTCGGATAGTAGTCGATCGTCATCACAGGCTCGTCGCAGACGCTGCCCGCTTCGGTAACACCGGGCCAACGAACGATCGTCGGGACGCGCACGCCACCCTCATACGCCGATCCCTTTCCTCGCCGCAGCGGAAGATTCTCCGTAAAGCCATCATGCTTTCCGTAACGCTGTGTCAGGCCACCATTGTCTGATGTAAAGACGACGAGCGTGTTGTCCGTGAGGCCATGTTGATCGAGACGTTGCAGGACACGCCCGACACTCTGATCCAAACTGGCAACCATCGCAGCGTAGGTGGGATTCTTATGAATGGCGTCGGGCCGCACCTTGTTCGTGAACGCTGCGACGAAGTCTTCGCGACCTTCAATTGGTGTGTGCGGTACGTGATACGCGAAATAGAGGAAGAACGGTTTGTCCTTCGCGCTGTCGATGAACTCGACCGCTTTGTCAGTTAGGTAATCGGTTAAATACTCACTCTTTGATTCGCCTTCTGAAATTGAGCCGGCCTTCAGCTGATAGCCCCTCATGCCTTGCGGCTTGCCGATCTCGACATCGAATCCGTGCGCCGACGGGCCGTATTCTGCTGCCCTACGACCGGCGTGATTCAGATGCCACTTGCCAATCTGCGCCGTCTTGTACCCCGCGTCGCGCAAAGCTTCTGCAATCGTCACGTAAGAGTGGTCGAGCCCTTTCGTCCAGTCAGGAATTTGCAGCTTCGCGAATGGACGGTGCTGACCTGCAATGAAATCGGTCAAGTGCAACCGCGCCGGATACATCCCGGTCATTACCGAAGCTCGCGTCGGCGAGCAGACCGTACAGGCAGAGTAGGCGTTCGTGAACTTCATGCCCGATTGAGCAAGGCGATCCAGATTGGGAGTTTCGTAGAAGTCGCTGCCAAAACAACGCAGCCCGGTCCAGCCGAGATCATCCGCGAACAGGAAGACGATGTTTGGTGGCTTTGGAGTTGAATCCGCGGATCGCGCGACGCAGTTGGAAACGACTACGAAAAAGACGAGAGTTAGGGTGACAAGTATTCGTCTGTGTCGCATGAACTGACATCCGTTGGAATGTTTGGCTAATTAGCAACTCGAAGTATAGTCCATACCCAAAATGTTATCGATCAGCTGTCGCGATCAGTTCGTAACGAGAACACATTTCAAACTCGGCATCGGGCAAGTGGCTGGGGCATCCTGCCGCAGCGATCGCGACACCTGCTGCGGCTGGAAGCCCCAGCCACAGGATCTTGAAATGCCTTCTAGGCACCACTGACGCACTTCAAATACAAAGCGACGTGTTCGTAGCGAACATTGTCCGGCAAGTCCGCAACGATCGCTCGCAGACGCTCGGAAGGGGCCAGATCCGCTAAGGGTTCGACAGCGGCGAGTTGTTCGTCGGTGAGGAACCAACGCGGCTGAACATCGAGCCCCTCATCGACGGATCGCGACAGATGACTCACGAGCGTTTCTTCGTCAACTCCACGAATGGCTAGACAATCCTTTAACGTGTACCGATCTGCGAACAGACGCCACGTCCAATAGTGGCTCGGCTTGGGACTTGTTGGAGCGTCGATACGTACTTTATGCATTGGCGCGTCGTCAACCGGCTCCACGATGTTTGGCGTGCCGACTGACTGTGCCAGTTCTACTGAAACGTCTTCTTGTACCGTCGCGACCGTCGTCGGCGCGGTGACTTCCGGAGTATCCAGCACTTCCAAAGTTTGAGGCGCGACTGTGCTTTGTGCTGACGTGTTGTCGGTTGCACGGAGTCGCTTGTTCAACTTCTTAGCTAGTTTCGCCGAGATCGCCAAGTTGACGATTGCCTGTTCGCCACGCATCACGCTTGTACCTTGCGAGGAAATCTGAATCGTCGGTCGATGCTTCTGTAGCTCCTGTTGTGATAGCAGCCGCGCTCGAATCATTGCGTCGAGCAGTTCAACAACTTCCGACTGCTTTAAGTCGTCTAGCAGTCCAAACGTACTGAGTCGATGCAGTTTCAGCTTCTTTACCTGCGCGGCACTGGAACCTCCGAGCATCTTCGCCAACAGGAGCTTGCCAACGCGGCCGTACGTTCTGGCCGCTCCGCTCAGCGAGATTTTGATGGCTTCGAGCGTACCTTCGCCAAGCTCGGATGACTCTGCCGTGTCGTGACCGGAGAACGCAGTATCGCCGTCGGGTGAACAGCGATCACAACTGCCACACGCTGCACGATCGGGATCGCCGAAATAGTCGAGGATCTCCAACTGACGGCACTGACACGTCTTGGCGTAACTGATTACACGTTCGAGTTTCGCCAATTCCGCTTGTTTGCGTCGTTCGAGTTCAGCGAAGTCGATCTCCAGTTTGTCGAACGGTGTGCTCGGCATCAGCATTCGAATTGCTCGACCCCGAAACGGCGGAACGTAGTCGAAGTCGGTGAGCTTCGCCAACTCGCGCAACGCGCGGGCAAATGCATCCTTTTCCAATTCGGCTTTCGCCAATAGTTGTTGAGGCTGGAAGTAAACCCATTCGAATCGCCGCTCACCCACTTCTCGTTCGAGCGCGCGCAAGACCTTTCGTTGCGTTTTCGCTTCGCGCGGCAGCAGTTCGACCATCGTCGGCAGATCGCTATCGAGCTTTACCGACGCCATGTTCTGTTGCGACGCGAGACGATCGATCGCGCCGCATTTCTCCAGCAATTGTTCACAAGCTCCGACGCCTTCGGCACCTGTCGACAAATCAAGGCGATCCTTCAGCTCTTGCAGCGTGATCTCGATCGGGTCTTCCTGCAGCGAACATAAGTATGAATACACCTGCCGTACCGTCTCTCGCGACGGATACCGCATGTCGATGAAGAACTCTTGGACGTAGCGATCCGAGAAGCTGAACAGCAGGGCGCACCTCGCCGGCTTCCCATCACGACCTGCGCGGCCTGCCTCTTGATAGTACGCTTCGAGAGTGCCAGGCATGTTGAAATGCACAACGAAACGCAATTCGGCCTTATCGATCCCCATGCCAAAAGCGTTTGTCGCGACGATCACGTCAATCTTGCCGCTCATGAAATGCTCTTGAACTTGTCGCCGCTGCTCAGGAGCGAGGCCAGCGTGATACAAGCCGACCTTACGCTTCGTCTCCTGCTGAAGAAACTCGACAACTTCTTCGCACTTCTTGCGAGTCGAAGCGTAGACGATCCCGGCTCCCTTCGTTTCCGAAAGGATGTCAAGCAAGGCTTTGTTCTTGTCACGAGCCCCCGACGACTCGAAGACTTCAAAACGCAAGTTCGAACGAGCGAACCCCGTGATGAAGACTTCAGATTCCCTAAGTTGAAGCTGCTTGGCGATGTCCGCGCGAACATCGGGGGTTGCCGTTGCGGTTAATGCGATCGTCGGTGGGAAGCCCAGTCGTTCGCGAAAAAGCCCTAACCGCGCGTAGTCCGGTCGAAAGTCATGTCCCCACTCGCTGATGCAGTGAGCTTCGTCGACCGCCAGCAACTCGACCGTCGTTCCGCGAAGTGCTTCTATAAATCGCGGGTTTCGGAGTCGTTCCGGTGCGATATAAACGAGATCGAACTCGCCTTCGGCCATTTGCTCGAGGCGCTCACGCTGTTCGGGCAGCGTTAACGCACTATTAATGAACGTTGCCGGGACGCCAGTCGCTCGGAGGCTGTCAACTTGGTCCTTCATCAACGCGATCAAAGGCGAAACGACGAGCGTGACTCCTTCTCGCAACACAGCGGGCAGCTGATAACAGAGGCTCTTGCCCCCGCCCGTCGGCATGATGCACAGACAGTCCTTGCCTGACAGAACGGTCTCGATGACGGCTTGCTGACCAGGCCGAAACTCGCTGAGCCCGAATCTGGCGAGCCCCTCTTTCAGGTTTTCCTGTACAGCAGTCATCCGTGGTCTTGGCCGAGTATTTCCGTTACGGTTGTGGCTCCACATTATAGGGCGGGGCCGACGCGCCTCCAACAATGGCGCAGCACGAAAAACTACCGGCGCTTCTTCGTGTAGAATAGCTGTCCCTAAAAGAGAACAATTCGAGTCGCACAACCCCTCCAATAATTTGCAATCGCTAGACGCTCATAGCGTGCCACGTGAATGAAACTCAAAGGAAACTAATGAGACAACTCGTTCGACTTTCTATTTTGCTTTTCGCAGTTGTCCAGCTCGCGAACGCCGCGGAACCAATTGAGCGTTCACCGCAACTGCCAGAAACAACGCCCTGGAATCTCGAACATCTAAGCACATCGCCGAGGTTCGCGTGGGAAGATAGTGCGAGCCCCGTTCGCTCTTTGTTTTACGATGGCGAGTCGTATCAGGGCAAACCAACTCGCGTGTTTGCGTACTACGCGACGCCCGGCACGCTTCAGGGTGATACGAGGCTGGACAAAGAGTTGCCTGCCGTCGTGTTAGTGCATGGAGGTGGTGGAACGGCCTTTCGCGAGTGGGCGGAGCTGTGGGCCAAGCGTGGCTACGCAGCGATCGCCATGGATCTCGCCGGTTACCGACCGCACGAAGATATGAACCAACACAAACGCGAGAATCGTACGCGACTTCCCGATGGCGGACCCGATCAAGGGGATAGCGAAAAGTTTGGCAGCGTCGACAAGGCGGCTGACCAGCAGTGGTCCTACCACGCAGTTGCGAACGCGATTCGCGCGCATTCGTTGATACGAAGTTTCCCTGAAGTTGATGCTGATCGAACCGCCGTGACGGGAATCAGCTGGGGCGGATATCTGACTTGCATCGTGTCGGGAATCGACAATCGCTTTAAGGCCGCTGTGCCAGTTTACGGATGTGGGTTCTTGCACGAGAACAGTGCGTGGCTGGGACGGTTGAATGGAATGTCATCGGAGCAACGTGAACGCTGGGTCTCACTGTGGGATCCGTCACAGTACTTGCCAGCCGTATCGATGCCGATCCTGTTCGTTAACGGGACGAACGACTTTGCCTATCCGCTCGACAGCTATATGAAGAGCGCGGCTGCCGTGCCAGGCATGAAGCAATTCTGTATCACTGTTAAAATGCCCCACAGCCATCCTGCCGGTTGGGCACCTCAGGAGATCGGTTTGTTTATCGACCACCACTTGCGAGGCGGCTCGGCGCTGTCGACGATCGGCTCGCCAAATATCACCGACGGGAAAGTCCGCGCGAAGCATCGAAGTGAAGTAGCTCTTATGAAGGCAGAATTGCATTTCACGACCGACACAAAACCAATCAATCAGCGTGATTGGCAGACCGTGCCCGCTTCAATCGACGGCGAAACAATCTCTGCGAATGCACCTCCCGTCGGAACAACGGTGTGGTTCCTGACAGTGACCGACGAACGCGGTGCGATTGCGAGCAGCTCAGTCCTCTTTCCATAGGCGGCTCCAACGGTAGACAGCTGATGTAGTGAATTGGCATCCGTCCGACGGTAAAAGGACTGGAAGAACGGTGGCGGGGTTCGTCTTTGCCGGGATCAAACGTATCGCGCACATGCCAGTGCAAAAGGTATGCGACGGTTACACAGATTCAACCCTCAGTAGTCTCCCACCTCTTCACCGCCCGAGGCAGTCAGCAGGGACCTTAACGTCTCGAGTGGGAGCGTATCTGAAATGAATCGGACCGAAGCGTCGCATAGACTTACCATGCGACCGCCAGGATGGCGAAAGGGATCAACTGGCTATGAACGCGCCAAAGTCCTCATCGCGCGGCCCTGTCCACGGTACAGCATTGTTCGATTCCATGAGAAGCACCGTATTGCTGGATCCATCCATGATCTCCTTGAAGGCGAGTCCTCGTTCATTGGGCCAGGTCGTCGATTCGCCGACAACCGCAACGTAGTGCGTGTAGCCGCTTGGCGTGTTCTCCTTGTCCATTGGACAGTGATACGCTTTCGGCATCTGCTCGACGAGTTGGATGTTCTTCGGGCTATTCCAGGGCTCGCCAAAATCGTATTGCTTGTACAGCTCTGTCTGTTCCAAATAGGGCAGGATCAACACGCGCCAGCTATGCGTCGGATTGCCGTATTTATCTGGCAGATAAGCAGGTGGGAAACTACCGTGCTCTTCATGGTAGTAATGCATGGCGAGCGAAAGAAGCTTCAGGTTGTTCGAGCACATCATTCGCTTCGGGGCGCAACGTCCATTGACACTGGGCATCAGCAACGCAACCGCAAGGCCTATCCCGAATACTATGCACAGATAGAAGAGAACCGTACCTCGATTCCATGCCGGGCCTTGCTCCTGTGATTGGGAATTCACCACTCGGCTTCACCTCACGCTACACACTTTCGATTGGTTCGCACAACAAGTGGACAACGCAAGTTAACAAGATCCGACATCGAGCGCTGGACGAGAGTCTGCCGAGGACGTGAGAGGCTGCGATCAGGTACCGCTCCAGAAATTGATGATCCTTTTGTGTTCTGGATAACGATGCAGGACACTTACAATCCACTCCATGGCCTAGACCTTTCTTGAGCGATGATAAACGCCACCTACCGGCCGTTCGTAGAGGTCGACAAGTCGCCGTACAAGTCCGGTCGACGTTGCTGGAAGTTGCGGCTGTTTGCCCTTGCCGCTCGAATTCGCTTCAGGTTGATTGTCGCCGTGATGTACGACTCGGTTTTATCGGGACAACGCTCGATGATGCGAGCGGGCCAATCGCCGATCATGGTCCCGCTGCCGTAGGCTTGATTGGCGGAGATCATGCCGACGTGGCTTTGAAACATGATCGATCTCATGATGAAATCTTCGACCGATCCGCCGCGACCGTTAATCCAGACCAACAACTCGGCTCCCTTCAGCGACAAAACGCGGGCAGGTTCAGGGAACCAGCCGTCGTAACAGGTCATGATGCCAACTTTGCCAAAGTCGAAATCGAACACCGGCAAGTCCTGCCCCTTCTCCATAATCCATTCGGGATCGTTCTTGATGAACCAGTCTTTGGGCTTGTCGCTCGGAGGTTTTGACCATGCGGGAGTGCCCTCGAAATGATCGACTGCGGCGTGTGTCTTGTGGTATTTTCCTGCGATCTTCCCGGAGCGATCGAAGACGAGTGCCGTGTTGGCAAATGTTTCATCGTCGTAGACTTCCCAGCAGCCCACGATCACGTAGATATTGTTTTCCGCAGCTGCGGCAGAGATTCGCTTCGTTGAGTTCCCTGGCACTGGAATGTGGCCCAAGACGTATTCGGGGAAGACGATCAGTTGGGAGCCGTCTTTGCCAGCGCGATCGATGTAGGGAATGATCGGGGCAACTGGATCGTAGCCGTCTCGCGGCGAATCCCCCTTGTCGTAACCGGAAATTTGAACGGCAGCAACTTTGACGAGATCGCGGTTCGGCAGTGCTGGTGGCTCGCCAATAGCCGTTGCGTTCAATCCAGCTGCCAATATCGCCACGAGAACGGTTAAATATGTCGATTGGCTGAACTGCATGATCGTTGCTCCGCGCGGCGGGTTTAATTCTCGATCCGATACAAGTGCGTCTTCGTGCGGACTACCAGGGCATTTTCGATGGCGCCGGGCGACGCCATACACCCGCCGTCCAGCTGATTTTCAGCCAGTATTCTAAACTCCTTCGGATCGGCGGCGATGACTCGCATCTTTCCGTCTTCAGCGACGAAGTAGATGCGTCCGTCCGATGCGATCGGCGACCCGCTGTGTGAGCTGCCCATTCGCTCGGTCCAGGATGCTTTGCCAGTTTTGATATCGACGCACGAGACGATCCCCTTGTCGTTCACCATATAGAGGTGATCGCCGATAATCAGTTGTGATGGGCGCGTGGGCGTAGAGTGTTTTGTATCCCACTCGATGTGTGTCTTCGTGACGTCGCCGCGTCCGTCGGGACGCACGGCCAACAGGCAAAGACCTCTCTGCAAATTGATGAACACCTTGCCGTGGCTGTACAATGGTCTCGCAGCTGCGTTAAATCCACCGTGATATACGGTCCACAGCAGTTCGCCGGTCAGTGGATCATACGACTCGCTGGCGACCGACGCGGGACTGAGCAGCTGCAAGCGCCCTGCATGCTCGAACACCGTCGGTGTCGAGTAGGCTTTTTTGAGATCACCGTTGTCCGTGCCGTAATCGATCGTGCGATCTGTCTTCCAAACTGTCTTGCCTGTTTTCTTATCTAGCGCGGCGATGTACTGGTAATCGGCACCGTCGAATGTCAAATAAAGCAAGTCACGAAATATGATCGGCGACGATCCGGCAGCGCGAAGATGATCGCAGGGCAAATCCTGACGTGACCATGTTATCTCGCCCGTCGCGGTATCGAGACAAGCTGTTCCCGCACTGCCGTAATGCACCCACAACCGGCCTTCCTCGATAACCGGCGTGGGACTCGCGTAGCTGTTGTAGTCGATGCAAAACATCGGCTCCGCGATTTCGAAGACAGTGACATCACGAATGATTTTGCCCGACGATCCGTCCACACAAACTGCGGAAAGCCTCTTCCCATCAGGTGTCGCATTCGTCATCCAGATCTGATCACCCCAAACGACAGGCGAAGACCATGCTTTGCCATCGATCGCCGTCTTCCAGGCAACATTCTCCGTCTCGCTCCAGTTGATCGGCAGGCTGGCACTTGCTGACTGTCCGTTTCCTCGCGATCCGCGAAACTGGTTCCAATACTCTTCACCGGTCGCGAGGGAAGCGGTTAAGACAATTAGCAGAATTGCAAAACTCTGTCGCATGAGTGGTGTCCTCTAATCGAGATTATCTAACTGCGAAAGGCACGAATTACACGAAAGGTAGATGTGATTATCCTTCGTGTAATTCGTGCCTTTCGTGGTTGTCTCTTTACGTAGTCGCTCGCAGCGCTCGGTCTCCATCGACCGCTGCCAATAAGAATAGTCCATCAGCGTTCAACTTCCCAGAGACGCGGGCCGCATTAAGCGATCCACATCTGAAGCAACGATGCCAAAAAGCGAGTCGTTCCCCACGCTATACCGAAAGCAAGTAACACGCTGACCAGCATCACAATGGCCAACTCGGCGGCCTGAAGCCTGAAGATCGTGGTGCGACTGCAGCCGAGGCGAAACATGGTGTTCATCTCGCGTTCGCGCAGCCGAAGTGATAGCAACAGCACAAGACTAACCAAGAGAAGCGTCGCCAACGCGAAGAGTAACATCCCAAGGTCAATGAGCTTGCGAGCCTGAAGAATAATCTGCATCAACTCGTCGACGACTTCCGTCGGCTTGAGTATTTGCATCGTTGCATCGGGCGAAATGTAACGACCCAACAACAATGTTTCCGACTTTTCAGAATCGGGCAGGGCAATGATCGCTGTCAGAGGGAACTTATCGGCACTGCCGTGAAAGTGAAAGGAACTGAGATTCGCGTCGGTGACTTCCGCGTGTTGCGGCAAGTTCGCCCGCGATGCCTTGTGTTGGTGGTCGCCGTCGTCGGCACTCTCGTGGCCATGCCCAATGCCTCGGATGATCCAAGTCGTCTGTAGGTCAGTGAAGATTACGTCATCGTCAGCCGTTCCCTGACGTTCCAAGATTCCGACGACACGCATGTTAAGTGGCGTAGGACCAGACAGATCAAACAAGTTTTCCGGCTCGGAAAGTAAGCGATGCCCAGGCGAAAGATCAAGCTTCCGCGCGACGTCGGCTCCAAGCACACAGTCTCCCAATCGCTGCAATGAGGCACCTTCGGCAACAGCAAGTCCGCGAAAGCGATAGTACTCAGCCGTCGTTCCAACAATGACAAAGCCTCCCGCGCTAAAGCGGGCAAACAGCGGAATCGTTTCGGCGAGCTTACTGTCACTAATGCGATCGACTTCCGCCATTGTTATCGGCTCGGGCACGTCGCCGCGAAAATGCAAGCCATGAATCGCCAATCCGAAGCGACTCCCCTTTGCACCAATGATCAAAGGGGTCAAATCCGCACGCTTGAGCGATTGTTCGTGAAACTGCTCAATCGTCCAATGTGTCGCCATAGGAAGGTAAATCGTCAGAGCGATTGCAGCGATAAGGATCCCGGTTCGTCCGCGATGAAAGGCGATGTAACGACGAGCGAGTAAGAATGTTCCGGACATTCAGCGATTCCCCGCGACCAGCGCTGACACGTCGAACTCGGCCAGATCAATCGTCCGATCGAATCGATCGAGGAGACTGTGATCGTGCGTTACGAACAGCAACGTCGCTCCTCGTTCGTCGACCTGCGATAGCAACAGATCCAGCATCGCGTTGGCAGTTTTCGAATCGAGGTTTCCGGTCGCTTCGTCAGCGAGTACGACGTCGGGGCAAGTGAGCATCGCTCGGCAGATTGCTACGCGTTGTCGCTCACCTTGTGAGAGCCTTGCAGGTCGACGATCAAGTTTGTCAGACATTCCCAACGCTTCGGCGAGGTCTCTCGCCGCTTCGGTAGCGGATGCGTCGAGTCGCATCGCTCGATTGATTAGGTAAGGCAGCAAGATGTTCTCGCGAACACTGAGGTACTCGATCAACTCCAACTCTTGGAAGACCAAGCCGATGTTGGCGATGCGAAAGCGTCGTCGATCTGCATCATTCAAGGAACTGATAATGGTATTCCCAACGCGAATCGTGCCGCCTTTGGCAACTTGAACACCCGCTACCAACATCAACAGTGTCGTCTTTCCCGATCCGCTAGGTCCGACGATCGCGATCTTTTCACCACGCGAGATTGACAACTGGGGGACGCGCAACCGGAAGCCAGCATCGCTGTACTGAAACTCAAGGTTGCTAATCTCGATCATAGCCACGGATTCTCGTCTCGAATTTGATTCGCTTCTCGCCAAGTAGTTGTAGAGCTTGCAGCTTCCACGTACCTTCGTCCAGCACGACGGACACGCGCCCACGATACTCGTTCACGCGCGTATGAACGTGTCCCCAATGCTCGACCGTTCCGGCGACTCGCCATGTGGCTTCGGTCGTTGGCGTCGTGCCAGCGGTTGGCGGTGTCACTGAGAGGATTTCAACTTTGTCGACGTGCGATAGCGCGCCACCCTGTTCGGCCATCACCAAGGAACGCTTTACACGCAGATAAAGCTCGCGGAGGAGAGCCCCTTCAACACTCGTGGCGAGCGCATCGTAGACGTCACTGTCGTCCCGAAAATCAAACGCGCCATAGATGTTCCGGAGTAGCGCCTCAAGTAGCTCGCTTGTTGCCTGGTCCGTCAGCGCGCGGGCCGTTGCTGACACTGGCGCGACTTTCGTAGCGATCAGCTTTCCCGACCACTCGAATCCAGGGCGACTCACGCGGAAGTTATGTTCTTTCGGTACTTCGTTGCCAACGAGTACGATCGAGCGGAGGTACGGTGCATGTTCGCTGAACGTTGACCACTGCATCGCGACGGTCGCGGGAGTCTCGCGGCTTGGGTAGGTCAGAATTACACCGACACGAGCCTGATGGACGCTGACCCGACGCGGCTCGGCGTTCAACGCAAAGTCATTAATGTCGAGCCCGAAGAAATTCAATCTCGTCAACTGCGCCGAAACCTTCTGTCCATTCACCGAGGCAGGATTCCGATCCTTAAAGAATCGCTCGATTCCATCACGGGCGGCCTGCTGCTCGTCGACCTCAAGAAAATCTGGATGCTTACGTTGTAGCGGAACCCATTGTTCCAAGGTCAACAGCGGAATCAGGATCTCGTGCCGCACTTCGAATCGAGTGACATATAGAAACGAATACAAGCCACCATAGGTCGCAATGCCTAGTTGTTTTTGCAATTGTTCGTCGCGTTTGCGTCGCAACTCGCGAAAGCTTGTCGGCTCGTTTGTTGGTGGGTGGTCCCAATTGAATTTTGTCGAGTGCGGCCGGTTCAGCGTCAGTTGGATCGGGCGTTCGATCAGAATTCCGTTCTGCATGACCATCAAGTCCATCAGCGCCGGCAGGACCGCATTTGGCCCTCCAAATGACTGAGTGAACGTGAAGAAGTTCTGTCGCTTATCAACGGGAAACGACAGCACATAGTTGACCGACCTTTTCATCAAATCGGTCTGCCGGACCCCTTTCTCGCCAACCTTGTCAGTTTCCAGTTCTTCCAACGTCCCGACAAGCCGTCGTCCGTCGGCGTCGAGGATCGAGAAATAATCGAGTACGAACTGTTTGTGCTTCTCGGCGGCTGCCTTTAAGTCTGTGGCTGAATAGACGTAGTTCGCATCGGATTCCAACTCGTGATACAGGACGAGATCTTCCAGCATGATTTGCACGTCGGCATGGACGTGATCCTCATGAACGTCGATCACCGTCGAGCTGAGCGAGATCGGATGGGCGCTGACGCTTTCACCCCAGATGCACGATGCGACGACGACCGCAAGACATAATCGAGATACACCGACTATCCACTTACGCCTGTTTCCAAACGGTCTAGTTTTGCAACATTGCCATTCCAATGCTTCGTCCTTCATACTTGTGCGTTGGAGAATGCTTTGAGATCCGTACGGCTGCTTGCGAGGACTTAGGGTATCTTGTCCAGCACCGCACGCGTAAACCACGCAGGCACTTCGCGTTGATGCATCACCAGACGCTCGCCGTCGGTTATCTCAGCAAGCCAGGTCTTGTCCTTGTTCTCTCCTGAATTGTCAAACAAGTAGGCACGGTTTGTAAACTTGATCGCATTCATAAGTAGCGAGAGGGAAGCATGGTATCGCGACTCGATTTTATGCACTGGAACGGAATGACCGCCAAGTATGACTCGGTTTCGGACGCGAGACACGTTAATTGCTGGATCGTCCGTCGCAATGTAATACAGATAAGTACGGAATCCAGCTGTCTGAGCCTGATCCAAGAAGTCAACTTTGGGTAATAATATACTTGACTCACCACGCGAACATGTATAAAATAGGAGTGTCCAAGAGAGATCAACGAAAAGGACACTCAAATGACTACCCCAACCAGCCTCATCGAAGCCGTCAAATTCTTCTCTGATGTAGACCGTTGTAACGAGTACATGGTTCGCATCAAGTGGCCCGATGGCAAGATCACTTGCCCGAAGTGTGGCGCATGCGGCGACCGGATCGGCAAGATCGAAACCCGCAAGATGCTCCGCTGCAAAGACTGCCGAAAGCAGTTCAGCTACAAGGTCGACACCATCTTTGAGGATAGCCCGCTTGGTCTCGACAAATGGTTCGTCGCTGTGTGGTGTATCGTCAATGCGAAGAACGGCATTTCCAGCTATGAGCTGCATCGGGCGTTAGAGGTCACTCAGAAGTCGGCGTGGTTCATGTTGCATCGAATCCGTCTCGCCATGCAAGAGGGTTCGTTTCAGAAGTTGAGCGGCGTTTGCGAGAGCGACGAAACCTTCGTAGGCGGAAAATCGAAGAACATGCACAAGGCGCAGCGGGCTCAAAAGATCACCGGGCGCGGCGCAGTCGGCAAGGCCGTTGTGCATGGCGTACTTGCACGCGGTGGCAAGGTCATTGCCGAAGTCGTCAAGAATCAGAAACGCCGTTCACTCCAACCGAAGATTCGCGCAGCAGTCGAACCGGGCTCTACCGTCTACACTGATGCGTTGAAGTCGTACGAAGGTCTCGAAGATATGTACGCTCACGAGATGATCGATCACGCCAAAGAGTACGTCCGAGGCGACTGTCACACCAACTCGATGGAAAACTTCTGGGCACTTCTCAAACGCTGCATCAACGGCACCTACATTTCAGTTATGCCTTGGCAGTTATCGAAGTACGTCGATGAGCAGGTGTTCCGATTCAACGAGCGGAAGAAAACTGACGGCGAGCGTTTCGACGAGGTAATGTCTCGCACCGTCGGGCGTCGCCTGACCTACCGAAAGCTGTGCGAAACATAACGAAAAGCCGGGCATTCGACCGGGGCCGAAGCCATCTTGATTCTTTCTCGGATAGGGCCGAGAATACGAGCAGCGCTCCACTGTCTGAATCCTCTAGCGATGGCTAGATTGCGGCTTTGCCGCTAGGCTTTGGGGCGTCTTTTCTTTTGCGCACTGCATCAAAGTCGAAGTGCCATGTAGTGAAGTGGCTGCGCCAGCTTGATCTAGTTTCTTTGAAGGTGTCCATCCTTACTCGGCCTAATAGGTGCTTCACAAGGTCGTACTTTGCCGCTCCACGCTTGGAATGCGGGTTTGCCTTCTCATTGATATCGCATCCGATAATCCCGTTAAGCACGTCTGCAATCTGGATGAAGTGGTGCCCATCGGCTGGCGCGTGTTCTACGGACACGACCGGTCGAACCTGAGACTTCGTGCGCAGCATGTAGCGGTTGTTCAATCGCGTTTTAAGTTCATCAAGAGCGAACGGCGTGTCTCGCTTGTGCCAGTAGACGTGCAGTCGATCTTGCGCGCCAAGTTCCTTAACGAAGCAATTGAAAATGAAGGTGTTTACGAACGAGTAAAACCCTCGCTCGCGATCACCGTCGTGGTAGTCCGCAAGAGAAATATGTCTCTTGTCAACGATAAGTGAGCGGTAGCGCATTCGCCGTCGCTGGCAGTTGCTGACGCTGCCGTTAACGAAGTGCTTGTAGTGCATCGCGTTGCGTGGCGTCAGCTTCGTCCAATGGAAAGTGTGTTCACTAAGAGACGCGATGTCTTTCCAGCGGGAGATATTAGCACCGATGGTGCTAGTCATCTCCTTTGTCATGAACACGCCACCCAGGACAAGGTAGCGGTTATTGCCGTCGCTGTACGCTTCGTCGCATGCGACGTGATAGATGCTCACTGCACCGATTTCCCTTTCGGACAGTGAGGCCAATGCCGTGATCGCGACAACAAATCAAGTCGTGTTGACTTTTGGTGGGTGATTCGTATGATCTGTCGATGTTCACTTGTTGACCTCGTGTCACAAAGTCGCTCCGCCTGACAGCCGCTCTCACACACCCGTCAGGGGAACAATCCATTCAAACGCCTCAGAGTACATCCTCTGGGGCGTTTGTCATTTTAGGGATTTGATGATTGAATTGTCTAGTCAAGAAATGACGTAAAGTCTTTTCGGAAAAGGATTTAAGTCGTGACAAAGAAAGCGGTTGTACCGAGGGTCAATAAATCGCGCCACGAATTCGAGGCATTACCGGAGTTCGACAAGGCCATGCGCCACCTCATCACAGTGCCGAAAGAGACGGTCGATAAGAAGATGGCCGCCGAGCAAGCAAAGAAGAAGCGGAAGAAGTGACTCGCAATCGATTCACGCCGCTTGGACAATCTGACGCGTGACCGTCTCGGCAATGGTCGATCCATCGTCCTTTCTCCGGACGTGGCAAAATGATAATGGATTCTTTGCGAGCATTGCTTCGACGACAGCTTTCCGATGGCAATACATCCAGTCGGCGCAGCAGCACATCAAACACGATGTCGTGGCACCTGCAATCTCCACTGCGCGATCGATCTGCTGAGATGATTCTCTGCTGCGATAAACTTTAGCGAGCGTGTCAAAAAACTGCCGAGAGTTTCCGTTCTGTTGGTATGTAGTTCTAACTTCCTTTGGTGAGCCGAGAAGGCGAAGGTTATCATATTGAATTCCAGCCGCTGACAGCCGGTCGATTAGTGCGCGTTTTGAGAATCCTTTCTTCCTGCTTAGCGCTAGTTCTCGAATATCGATCAAGAACTCAATGTCGAATTGCTGCAATGTCGCGATGAATTGGTCAATGTTGAATCCGTTGTATCCGATCGTGTAAAGCGTCATAGAAATCCCTTCTGTCGACAGACTTCCTTTTTCACATGATAGAGCGCCGAGATCATCCATGATCCAAAGCGGCTGTGCGCCCCAAGAATTGCAAACACCCGATTCTTCGACGAGAAGATCCGCCCTTTAACTATGTCTACGATTGCATTTAATGCCGCCTCGTCAGATCCAAGAGTTGACCGTTGCCTGAGAAATCCAACGTAGTAACTCCACGCTAGCACCTTTCCTTCGCCCTCTCTGCCGGTCGCTATTTCGCGATACTTCAGGCGAAACTGATAAGGCACGCGCTCAGCAATATCTGTTTTGTCAAACATCAAGCTGCCTTGCCTGATTTCGCTCTTTTGTTTTTCTGTCCATTCCGTCTTGTCAGGTTTCCAAAAGAATTCGAGTGGCTCAATTTCAACGAGCCCGTTGGTCAAGCCCTGCGACTCAAGATCCTGAGCGCCATGAAAGATGACAGTGCGCATCCAGTCCCATCGCTCTTTCTCGCTCTCAACCTTACCGATTACTTCAATCGGTGTTCCGTGGACATAATGCCAACTTTCTGGGCGCTGATCCTTCGTGTCGCGATATGCGCTAACGCGAATGATGTCCCAGCGACTGTATTGTTCATCTTTTTCGAGAAGCCTGAACGGTATCGGGTAAAGTCGAATGAAGTTTCCGTCATGATCGACGCCGCCCGTACAGACGGTTTCCGTGTACTTGGTGCTTACCGCTGGGTAAGTTTTGCAGTTGACAAGCAACTCGATCTGCGCTCGGCTGTCTGGAATCTCTGCCATTGTGCTGCCGCTTATACTCGACGTGAAGAAATCGACGGAGAGCAATTCAGGCACGATAGCAGAGGTAGTCATGGGCAGCAACAAATTTCAACGCACAAGATTACGGCAGATTGTACGCATCTCCAGCGGCAAGAATATACCTCTGAAAAGGGGGGCAGTACTGCTTGGTGAGCCTAGTATATTATTACCCAACTTTGCTTCCGTGAGACATCACGGTCTCGAACGTGAACGAAATGCCAAGTTGTAAAAGTCGTTGTCGAATGAACTCGACCACGGCGGAGGCGAAATAAGAATTCATCGAAACTTGGCCAAAGTCGATATGGCTTTCCCTAAATTGAAGCTTCTCAGTCGCATCGTCCAGACCGGCAGATTGGAGGACCGTCGAATTGTGAAAATATTCTCGTAAATCGTTCGGGGAAGCGGTGATTTGGTACTTTGCCAGATCCAACGACGCTTGTGCACGAATCTCCTTCTCAATGTCATCCGGATTAAGGTAGATCCCCAAAAGTTGGTCGGGCAACAGCGACTTCAGCGTACTCTTGCCAGAGCCGTTCGGGCCGGCAAACATCCTCAGCCGACGAACAGAATCGCTCACCGTAAACGAATCTCATGACCGAGGTCGATCAACGTTGGTGGGTCGGTAATCTTGACGAGCCTCGCGCGACCGTCCGGGTAGACCTCGTAAATGAAGCCGTTCTCCGATTGAAGTACGCTTTTGCCTAGTGCAAGGACATGAGATCTGGCAGCAGCAAACGCTTCACCAGAGGCGAGCGGTAGCACGCTTTCGAGCATCTCAGAGTCAAGATTGTTAGTTTCCATATTCCAATGTCTCCATAGAAATCTTACTTCGCGTCTTTCGCCAAGGCAACGCCGTTGTTGTCGGAGACAGTGCAACTCTAATGCTGCATCGGTGGTGGCACACTTTCCCCACCGTAGGGTGCATGAAATGCACCAGGCCGGGAGAAGAGCGGTGTGTTGCACACACCCTACGAGGAAACTGTACCACTGCCGCTGCATCCGTACCATTGAGTTGCGACAGTTCATTCAACCGTCACCAGCGATTCGACCCAATCGCGAAACTCCATTCCCTTGGAGCTGACATCGGATGTGATCACGTAATTGCCTGGAGCCGCGGTGACGTCGACTGCCAATGTGATCGCCCCCGATTCACTAGGCTTGAGTGTAATGTCCGATTCGCATCGGATCAGCTTAATGCCTTCGGGGAGATTTGGCTGGACGTGAAAAGCTCGTCGCTTCGGCGAATGATTCGTGATGCGAACTTCCAAGTTGAGCTTCTTACCCGACTTGGTCGCGACACCGTAGGGATAGAAGACCGCCCACTGCTCATCGACGCCATAGTTCGGGGCGTCCCAGGGAAACAGCTCCTTCAGTATTTCGACTCGTTGATCGTAGCGCCGTTCCAGGTAATCCATCTCTTCGTCGGAGAACTCGAAGACGTAAGGAATATGTTCGTTGACGAGCCAGAATGGCTCGTCCAATTGCCGCAGCTTTTGGAAGCACAAACGAAACCCGCCTTCTTTGTGAACGAGATTGCGATTCAGCACGCAGTAATCGTCGATCCCAGACGGAGCGAATGCATCGCCGATGAAGAAGACCGGGCGTTCGTTCTTTCTCCGTGCCAGCATCGCGCCGTGGTAGTGCGTTTGGCCAGGGAAGAAGTGGAACGTCAGCTCGAACTCTTCCCAATTCATCGTCTTGCCGCTCGGCAATGCCTTGATACCTTTGATCGGATTCGAAGTCATCGCCGGCATGTGATAGGCAGCCGGGTTCTTCAAGATGTCTTTGTACTCTGGAGTCGCATAGACGGGACAGTCAAACTCTTCAGCCGCGGCCTGCACCATGTCCGTATGATCATCGTGGTAGTGCGTCACAAAGATGCCATCGACTTGCGTGACCAGTCCCGTCGTCATCAGCTTCTTCACCGCGTCGATCACGCGTTGATAACCGCAATCCAGCAAAAAGCCGTGTCCGTCGTCGGAGATCAACAGGCGACTGGTCGCTTGCTCGAAGACCCAATCCGGCGCTTTCTCGTGCAGCGAGTAAGGCATCAGATCGACGACGGCACCTTTGCCGAGAACTCGCTCGCCACACATTCGCATGCGGTCTTCTTTGAAGTACCAGTGCAAAGCGTTTGTTGAAAGGTAATTGTGATAGAGGGCTTGGACGCGGTCGATCAATTTGTCGATGGACGGCTGGGGATCTCGGATGACAGGGCCTCGCGCGGGTACGATCACGTCAGGCTTAGCCGCAGATATCTTTCGAAGGCTAGTCACGAGTTGAGCCAACCGGCTGCCATAGCCGTGATAGCCGCGAATGTTGGCTTCGGGAATCGCATCTTGAAAGCTGTAAAGATCAAACAGCTGCCCGTCTCCGTAGATCAAATCACCGGTGAACGCGATCTTCTTCCCATCAACGGTAACAACATACGACACGGCGCCTCGCGTGTAGCCAGGAGTTTCGAGGACTTCGAACTTCAACCCCTGCCACTCGACGACATCGCCCTCTTTGACCCAACGGTCGACCGACATCGGTGCTCCGAGAATCTTTGTCGATTGTTGTGCATAATCGTGAAACCGATTCTCTGTAAACGCGTTCCAAAAGTCGCCTGGCTTCTCGATCAAGTCCCGTTCCTGTTCGGGCGCGACGACAGCGGCTCCGGCAGCGATCGCCGCCTGGGCCTTCCATACAACATCTCGGCGATGATGCGTCAGAAGAACCCGCTCGCAGGCAGAACCTTTCTGATCGCCGATGCCATAAATGGCGAGATGCTTCCCGTTTCTTTCGACAACCGCCGCGTTAATGGCTCCGAGCTCAAACGACACCGTTGGCGTGAGAGTCTCGGCGGCAAAAGTCGGCATCGAGAGGAGCACAATGAAGAAGAGAATAGTTCGCATCATGTGATCGAGCTTTCAAGTTGTCGCTTGCAGGATTCGCTAGAGAAGTTACCGGATACGCGAGTACGATGGTCTTCCGAGCCCGACGAGCGGCGATCGTCTACTGTTTCGACGGCCTCGGACGGCCATCGTGCAAAGAGATCCACGCGTGAGCCGCGAATCACGCCGATGACATTATGCCCGCAACAAGGGGACTTTGCCATCACGACCAACGAGTGTTGGAAAGTCGACAGAACTCGAATTAGTATGAAAAGACGCGGGATTCCGGCGGGTGGTTGAAAAAGGGTTCACGGGAGGGAACTCCTTCTCCGCGGCTGGCGTCAAACCAGCAAGTTATGACCGTCCCTGGGGCCGCAACAAGCCGAGTAAGCAAACAACCTAAGCAGCATAGGGCCAGAAAATGCTAAAGCTTCGGACGGTACCACGTGATGACGGCGGCATGGAGATTCTTCGAATCCTCGACGATTCGATTCTGGGGCGATGGACACCGGAAGATCCGCTCTCCTACGAACAGAGTATTGTATGGTTGCAATCGCTCGATGGCCTGGACTTTGTTCGCTCGGCATTTATCCGAAACGCAAAGAGCCGCCGTGGTCCGCTCGTGGTAGGCGGCACCAGCATGATTCTCGGCTATGCCAAGCTGACGGAAGACGCTCCCGTAGATCGCGAGACCGGTCGCTACACGCGTCGGCTGTTCTACTTGAAAGAAGAAGACTCGCTGCTGAACATGAACCAGTTTCCCAAGGGATCGATCGATCCGCGTTCGGTCTTGCCCGGCGTCTGTGGCGAGCCGCCTCGCGAAGAGGAAGTCGAACGAGGCTATCCGTGGTACGTCAGTCGCACGGAGCTTGGGCTTTCTAATTCGACCCAGCCGGCGAGTTGATTGATCACTGCAACGCATCAGCTGCCTCCAGCATCTTTGTCCGTTTGGGGAGCGCCGTCTGCATCGATCGGCTCGATTTTCTCTTGCAGCACTTTGATCGCGATCGTCACCACGGGATCGCGAGTGATATAGGAAGTAGCGGTGATGCGTTGGCCTGGAATTCGCGGCACGGCAATGAAGTGATCTGGCAGCAGCGAACGGCTGTTCATTCCCGGCTGTTGGAGTAGCTTCTTGAGATCTTGTTCCGTTCTCGAATACTTCCTTTCTCCGAATCCTCCGGGCTGATTTCCGTTGAATCTGATAGACTCTCGGTTGAAGCCTATCGATTGGGTCCATCGTGTCATGCGACGATCAATCCCAGCCGACGGATTCGGCCGGTGAAAACTTGCTGTCGGCAACAACAACGCGCCGACACCATCAGCAAGTTTTGTCAACTCACTCACATGCCACTCGGCGACGGGCGTGCTGACTCCGACCAAAACAGCGCGCTCGTTGTCTTGCAACGTTGCGGCGATCCAGCACGCCCCGTTCGGCATCATGTGATCGACCAATACCGCCAAGGGAATATCAGGCAATAGACTTTGGGCATCCGATTTCAATTCATGAATACCACGTGTATCGGTGAATGAACCCAACGGCACTTCGCCGAGCAACTCGTCAGCCACCATTATCGTATAGCGAACATCGCCATCCAGAGCTTGGCGGAGATCGAGTACGAGGGCCTCAAAACCGGAGGACTTAACTCGCCGAGCTGTGTCGCGCAACTCACCGACCGTGCTGCCGCGTATCGAGTCGATTCGGACATAACCGATCTTCTTCGTCGGCTCAATGTCATACAGCCAACCGTCGCTCTCGCGAACTCGCCCGACCACCGTCTCGAAAGGAACTTCGCCACGAACCAGTTCGAGAGTCCTCGCTTCCGTTTCCTTAGGCTGTCGCACTGTTAACGTCACGGCTTCGCCGTCGTTACCGCGAAGCCGTTCAATGGTGTCACTTAACTGCATTCCCTCGGTATCTGTGCCATCGATAGTGACGATGACATCGCCATCACGGCCACCAGCCCGATTCGCAGGCCCGTTGGGAAGCACCTTAAACATCGCCGGACGGCCTTCGCTTTGGCTCAGCTGAATGCCAATACCGACGTAGCGGTTGTCGCGAATCTGTTGCTGGACAACGTATTCTTCCTCGGGAACGTATCGCGGCACTTCCCTTGCACGCACGCTCCGCATGTCCATCTCAAGCAAGTTGCTTAGAAACGCTGCCTGCAACTCCTCGTCCGCCGCACCATTTCGCCGGGCGATTCCCATCATCTGTCGTAGGAACGCTGCGTACTCGGCGGGCTCCAGTTTCGAGATGCTGCGTCCCAGCGCTTCGGGTCGAAACGCACCAACATCTGCATGCGAAAACATCCCCTTGATGCCACGACGCAGCAACTCACCGCGCGTAGGCGGATCGACGTGTTTGTCAAAGACGGTATCAAGCGAAGCAATCAGCAAATCGGATACGTCTGTTCGCGTTGCAGATTGAGCTGATTTCGACTCGTCGGCAACGGAACGAGAGGTAAATGTTAGGGTAGAGCAGAGCAGGAAGATGAAAACTATACGTTGAATTAACATCAGAGATCTCCGCGAAACTATCCACGACTGCATGACAGACGAAGTATACGAAATCGCAAGTCGGAAAGGGCAAAGATTTCCAGATTCGACACATCTGAGGGATTCGCATTGTCGTGCTAGTGAGTTCTGACATCGCCTCACTTCGAGGCGGCGTTATGCGAGTAGTTCCGTCACAACATGCCCATGGACATCGGTCAAACGTCGATTGATTCCGTTGTGATAGAACGTCAACGCTTCGTGGTCGATGCCGAGCAGTTGCAGGATCGTGGCGTGGAAATCGTAGACAGTTACCGGGTTTGCCGCAACTTGATAGCCGACTTCGTCGGATTCTCCGTAGCTGGTGCCCGCGTTGACGCCGGCTCCGGCCATCCATGTGGTGAAGACGTGGGGATGATGATCGCGTCCGAGGCCTGAGCCCTTTACTTCAGTGAACGGTGTGCGCCCGAACTCGCTGGACCAAACGACCAGGGTGTCTTCGAGCAGGCCGCTGCGCTTGAGGTCCTTTAGCAGTGCGGCGCAGGGTTGGTCGAGGTGGATGCCTTGGTTATCGTGATTGCGGCGGAGGTCTTCGTGGGCGTCCCAGTTGATGCGCGGCGATCCGAGAGCGCCTCCATTGTAGATTTGGACGAACCTTACGCCGCGTTCGACCAAGCGGCGTGCCAGCAAGTAGTTTCGGGCCGACGCACCGATGACGGGATCATCCACGCCGTAGAGTTGTCGCGTTTGCTCGGTCTCGTCTGCAAAGTCGACGGCCTGCGGGATGCTGCTTTGCATTCGCGCAGCGAGTTCGTACGATCGCACTCGCGCAACTAACGCGTCGTACTCAGGATTGGATTCGGCGAATTGACGGTTGATTTCAAGCAGCGTCGCCAGACCGGCAGATCGCGACTCGGGCGATACGCTGCTTGGCGTCGCCAAATTCGAGATAGGCGAATCGCCTGATGTACGAAACGCGACTCCCTGATGTTGCGCCGGTAGGAAGCCTTGGCTCCAGTTGTTCGACGCGCCGTTGGGTAATCCGCGAGGATCAGGCAAGACGACGAACGTGGGAAGCTCCTCGTTGTCGCTGCCCAAGCCATACGACAGCCAGGCACCTAGGCTTGGAAAGCCGTTCATCGTGAACCCGGTGTTCATCTGAAAGCAGGCGGGAGTGTGTGACGAGCTCTTCGTCACCATCGAATGAACGAACGCCATGTCGTCGACGCAGCGCGACAAGTGCGGAAACAACTCGCTCACCCAGCGCGCGCATTCTCCGTGCTGAGCGAACTTGTAGTAGCTTTTCCGCAAATTCCCAGGACGTCCGAAAAACGTATCGAGCGTTCCCTTTCCGGTCAACGGCTTTCCATCCAACTTCTCCAACTCGGGCTTATGATCGAAGGTGTCAACTTGGCTCACTCCACCGGGCGAAAAGATGTGGATGACTCGGCGCGCCTTGGCTGGAAGATGAGGTGGCGTTGTGGCTGGTTGCTCGGCACGAGCGGTATCGCCATTCTGGAGCATCCAGGCCAACGCCGCACCACCTAAGCCGGTTGCCGCATTGTCGAAGAACAGGCGGCGAGTGATCGTGTCTTGCTTTGTCATCATTGCACGTACAGAAATTCACTGCTGTTGAGTAATGCCCAACATAATGTCTGGAAATCCGAAGTGGCGATTAGTTCTTGCGATAATTGCAGCTCACGTTCTTCAGGCGTTCTGCCGAGCGCGATCGACCATGCCAACTGAATTCGGCCCTCCACATCTTGCTCAGCCGAACGGCGATCATGCAACGACGATGCCGCGGCTTCGACACGCTGGGCAAGTCGTTCGGCTTGCCGTAGAGCGAACGAATCGTTCATCAACGCTAACGCTTGCAGTGGGGTCGTCGTCTCGCGACGAGTCGGAGTCATCACCGACGGTGCGGGGCAATCCAACGCGTCGAGCAAGGGATCGCGGCCAGTATTCACGTTCATGCGATAAACCGTGCGGCGGTTGTACGCCGGTTCGTCACGATCAAACAACTTGTAGAAATAAGTATTAAATCGAGTCACTTCGAATGGCTGGACGCTCGGTCCGTACATCTGTCGATTCAGTTCGCCGCTGACCGCCAGCATCGCATCTCTTACGGTCTCCGCCTCCAGACGCCGCAGTGGAAAACGCCAAAGGAATCGATTGTCGGAATCTACGGAATGGGGGTCGGCCGCTTGCTCATCGCCGCTCGCTTGATAGCTCGTCGCGCTGGACTGCATCCGATATATCGCCGAGGTAACGATCAAGCGATGAATGTGCTTCAAGCTCCAGTCGTGTTCGACCAACTCGTCAGCGAGCCAATCCAGCAATTCGGGATGCGTTGGCAAACTGCCACTCGCGCCGAAATCGCTCGGCGTATCAACCAGCCCGCGACCAAAGTGATAATGCCACAGCCGATTCACGATGACACGTGCTGTCAACGGATGGTCGGCGTCGGTCAGCCAATTGGCAAACGAGCTGCGGCGTGCGGCGTCAGAAGGATCGTCTCCGCCGACAAGATTCAGTTCCGGACTCTTGATGGCTGACAAGGCAGCAGGCCCGATTGACGGCCCTCGTTGACGAACATCGCCACGCTCGAAGAGTATGGTAGGCGGTGGCTTTCGACGAACGCCGATGAATGCTTTACGAGTCGACTCTCGCAGCTGGTTCAACTGTGCCTCGGCTTGAGCAGCGCGCTCCTTCAATCGCGCAACATGCGTCTGCAACTGCCCGAGGAGTTCGTCGCGCTGCTGCTGGTCTTTCAGACCGCTTGTTAAAGTTGGCTCTTCGATCGAGGATAGCGCCCTGACGTCTGTCGCCGCTAACGCTGCGTGCCAGACAGCAGCAAGATCCATCTGGGCGCCGGGTTGTGGCCCATTGCGAAAGCTGGGCGCGACGAAGAAGAGCAGATTCTGGACACCGCCAGTTTCTAGCGAGTCGTAAGCAACTTCCTGCTCCGCCGCTTCGCCGATCTGCCGCCCCGTGTTAGGATCGTGCAAGTAGAGTGTCATTCGACCGTTGCCAGTTTCGGGGAGCGATTCGAAGACTGCCGCGATGTCGTACCATTGGTTAACACTTACTGAGTGTTTGTGGTTCAGCGCCTGCTCTGTCTTCTGTTTACTTCCCAGTGTGACGAACTGCGGATGGGCAGCTTCCTGGTTGTCGCCATCGGCGACGAACTCCAGTCCAATCGTATCGCGATGCTCGGAGGGGCTGCTGCCAATTCGAAAGATATCGTCCACACCGTTAAAGGGTTTCGTAAAGCGAACGCGCGCGAACAGCGTCATCGAACTCTGAGTCCGAGGGAACAACTCCGATCCCGCCAAATTCGGAATGATTGCATAGCCCGCGCCACCGGCTTCGTTGCGGAGCAGCGTACCCGCTCCCGTATCTGCAATCCGCTGGTCGGAGTTCAACGCGAGAATTGGTTCATCGACCGTTTGATCGACTCGCAAAGTCCACTTGCCAGCCAAGTTGCTCTGCCCGCCCTTCAAGTCGATCGCCGATTGCTGATCACTCTCATTGGCGTTCGCCGCAAATTGCCACATCGCCACCGCGCGATTTAGCGGTGGCAAGTTCTTGTCGTCCGACAGCGATTCGATCTGTTCTTCGATCTGCTGCAAAGCTTGTTGCTCTTTGGCGACGCTCGCTTGAAGTTCTGCTTCACGTCGTTCAAACACACTGCGTTCTTCGTTCGTGAGTACAAGACTTGCAGTGCGAGGATTTCCCTCGGATTGATCGACTCCTTCAAACACTGCCTTCACTGCGTAGTAATCAGTCTGAGGAATGGGATCAAACTTGTGGTCATGACAACGGGCGCAGTTGACCGTCAATCCGAGGAAAGTTTGCGAAATCACCGATATCATTTCGTCCATCATCACTTCGCGAGCCCGTAGTCGCTCGACTTCACTGGCCGCGACGGCGGCGGCGTGATCCCACGGGCCAGCGACCAAGAAACCTGTCGCCTCGATTCCGTCATGCGTTACTGGTTCGATAACATCTCCCGCCAATTGCTCACGGACAAACAGACTGTACGGTTTGTCGGCGTTCAGACTGCGAATGACATAATCGCGATAAGGCCAAGCGTGTGGCCGTGGTGCATCTTCTTCGAAGCCGTCGCTCTCGCTGAAGCGAACGACGTCGAGCCAGTGCCTCGCCCAGCGTTCTCCGTATGCAGGCGACGCAATCAGACGGTCAACAGCTGCTTCCCACGCACTCGGCGAATCGTCGGCCAGAAACTCGGCGATGTCACCTTGTGAAGGTGGCAGACCGATCAAATCGAAAGTGACTCGACGCAGCCACGTGCGGCGGTCAGTTTCCGCAGCCGACTCGAATCCAAATTCAACATGCTTCGCGGCGATGAAAGCATCGATCGGATTACGAGTCCAATCGCGACGGGCCATCGGAAGGTCCGGCGACGGAGGGCGGTGTACTGGTCGAAGTGACCACCACTGTGGTTGCTCGATAACGACTTCTGACGGCCAAGAAGCGCCCTTGGCGATCCAGCGTCGAATCGTTTCGACGTCGGCGTCGGCCAGCGGCGGCGCGCCTTGCGGCATCTCCGCCTTGCCGTCCTCGCGAGTGATCAAGTCGAGTAGATAACTCGAATCAGGATCGCCCGCAGTAACAACTTCGCCACTTTCGCCTCCTGCTTTCAAGGCTGCCCGCGACTGGAGCGAGAACTCACCGCGACGTAGCTTGTCGTTGTGGCAACGGACGCAGTGCGATTTGAATATCGGCGCGACTTGTTGCTCGAAGAGTTCGTCTGCATTTGCCGACAGCGTGCAAAGGGAGAGAACCAGAACGAGACCGTATGCAATAATCACGTTTGCTCAGTCTTCCTTGGTCACGTCCCACGAATCGGTCCGAAATGGTGCGGCTGGCAAGCCCGCACCGTTCACGAGATTTCCATTTGGATTGTCAGCCCAATTATATCGTGCGGCGACAGGTGTTTGTACTTTCTCATTCGAGAGCACGACCATGCCTGTTGCCTTATCGATCTTCGCATCCGCCGGATAGAACTTCTGATCTTCGTCAGCGACAGCAAAGCCTCGGAGTCGCTTGCCGCCTGAGCCCTTCAAGCCGTCCGCATGGATGAAATTAACCATCATACGACCGGGCTTCTTATCGCCTGCGTCGTTCGTCGTGCCAGTTCGATATTGAAAGAAACTCATCATTGGACCTGAATAGACGATCTCTAGTTCGTAGGTCGTGCCGAGTGCCCACAGCGCGAGGCGATGGCCGACGGTTTGTTTATCTTTTGGGTGAATGTCATTTGCTTCACCGACATCAGTCGTGATCGCGATACCGGTGTTCTTCAGACGCAACGTCTTCATCTCGCTTTCGCGAACCATCACCCAGCCGGTTGTTTGAACTGGGTGCTCCACCGTCGCGTGAAAGTTCGGGAGTTGAACGGTTAAGAACTGAAAATCTCCTTGCTTCCATCGCGAACGCCAATCGGTGATCAAGGTGTTCAATTGAGTCCCGTACAAGACGCCATCTTCGATCGAGTGCGAGTTTCTCTCGCCTTGATACCATGTCGCTCCGCGAATCGCGTATGGAATCAGCGGCTGAATCATTCCGTTGAACAAGTTGGCAGGGCGGTTTTGGTTAACGCGTGGATCACCGACAAGCCGCGGCCTTCGTGGGGTCGGCTTACCTGCCGCTTTGGCCGCATCCGCGCGCTTCTTCCAACTCGCTAGTGCCTTGTCATTGGCAGCTTGCACCTTCACTGGATCATGGGCGGCGATCGTGGCATCAAATGCATTGAGCTTTGGTACGATTGTATCGACCGCTTGTTGAGCTGGCAGGCTGGTCCAAGCTGCCACGTCGGTGCCTCCCCAAGAACTGTTAATCAGCCCTATTGGTACGTTTAGATCTTGATGCAGTTTTCGACCAAAGAAGTAAGCTGTCGCGGAGAAGTCGCCCACGGTATCGGCGCTGCACACACTCCAACTGCCCGAGCAATCGTCCTGTGGCTCTGGAGTCGCATGAGCAGCGGTCTTGAAGTGGCGGATCTGTGGGAAGTTGGCATTCTGTCGCTCCTTGTCAAAGTCCTTCGCTCGACCGACGGTCATGGCCATGTTGGACTGGCCGGAACACAACCACACTTCACCCACGAGAACATCGCTGATCGTGACCTTGTTGCTCCCGCTTGCAGTGAGCGAGTGCGGCCCTCCAGCGGACAAAGCGTCGAGTGTGATCATCCACTTGCCGCTGGCATCCGCGGTTGCTTGCTTGGATTGCCCATCAATGGTCACCGTCACCGTTTCCATTGGATCAGCCCAACCCCACACCGGAACTTCACTCTCTCGCTGCAAAACCATGTGGTCGCCGAAAACTCCTGCGAGCTGCACTTCCGCCTGTAGCGAACAGCAACATGACACTGACACCATCGCGACAAGGCTGCACTTCATCCAACGGCAAGCAAGCAAGATCATTTTTGACACTCCAGCGGACGATTCGGCTAATCTTTTCTGCGGACACGTTTGAACAGACATTCTAACTCACGCCGATCGCGATGCGAGTCCCGGGAACATGTCGAACTTCGCCGCACGATTCGCATTGTTGCGAATTCGTGGGTTTTCGACGATGATCAGAGTTAGCACAGTCAGCGCGTAAAGCGCCGTCGCCCCGCTGACTTTATTCGCGTCTTCCATTGGAACGCGGTAATTCTTTCACCCGTCCACTCAAGGTTACTCTATGTTGCGTCGTCTCTTGGTACTGTTCGCCCTCGTCTGTGTGTTCGCCGCAATTGCTGAGACAAACGTTTATGCCGCCAGCGAGCAGCCGAATATCGTGTTCATCATTTCTGACGATCACGACAACGAACACCTTGGCTTCATGGGCAATCAGGACGTCCACACACCGAATCTTGATCGGCTCGCGAAGGCGGGCGCGGTTTTCACGACGGCTCATCTTCCTATGTCCCGATGCCATCCGACTCTGGCGAGTTTCCTGAGCGGTCGTTGGCCGCATCAATCGGGGATCTATTACAACTACGGAACGGCCAAGCTCTCGCCGACGAATTCGCTGCCCAGCTTGCTTCGTGACGTAGGTTACGCAACCTACGTCGAAGGCAAGTACTGGGAAGGCGAACCGCGAGAGATGGGCTTCACGCACGGTGCTGGCAAGACGGCTCAGAGGTTTGTTCGCAAGGGGCAAGATGATCTGTTTGCGTTCATCGACGAGCGAGGCGGAAAGCAACCGCTGTTCATTTGGTGGGCACCGCTGATTCCACATACGCCTCATAATCCACCGCAGAAGTACCTCGATCTGTTTGAAAAGGACAAGATCCCCGTTCCCGATTACATCTCGAATGAAAATCGCAAAGAGTTCGTGAAGAAAGAACGATTGAGTTTCGCCATGGAAGCGTGGCTCGATGATGGCGTCGGCCAGCTCGAAGGGAAGCTCCGCGAGAAGGGATTATACGACAACACGATGTTTGTCTTTGTCATCGATAACGGCTGGTGTAACGGACGTGCTTCGAAGGGTTCGCCGTTCGAGAAAGGCGTCAGGACTCCCGTCTTCTTTACGTGGCCTGGAAAGATCAAGAGCGAACAGCGCTTTGATCAGCTAACGAGCACGCTCGACATTTATCCTACGATACTGAACTACGCCAGAGCCGAGATCCCTGATACTGCCGCAGGTAATAATCTCCGACCGATCATTGACGGCAAGTCTGAAGCGAATCGCGAGCAATTGTTCGGTGCCATCTATCCGGCATTTGTCACGAAAGGTGACGAGCGGCCGGAGCGTGATGCGTATGCGATCTATGCTCGTGACGAGCAATGGAAGTGCATCTTCTACTTACAGGACGTCAGACAGAGCGGCAATCAAAAGTACTTTCGCATCCAATCAATCGTGACGGACTATCCAACGCGGAATGTGGGCGACGAAGATTTATTTGATTTGCGGGACGATCCTTACGAGTTGAAGAATCTCGCCGGTGATGCAAGGAACGCCGAGCGAATTGCTGCCATGAAAGCCGCCGCATTGGCGTGGTGGAGGGAAACGGGAGGCAAGCCCTTTGATAAGGGCTAGTTGAAGGGACGATGAATTCCAAACTATTCGCCTTCGTATTTTTAATCGGACTTGGCGCTCAGGGTGCGCAGAACGGATTTGCCGGCGTTGACTTTAACCGAGATGTAGTGCCCATCTTGTCTGACAAGTGTTTTCATTGCCACGGACCCGACAACGAGACGCGCGAAGCAGATCTTCGCCTCGACAAGCAGCAAGATGTGTTCGGCGAACGGGACGGTCGTAGAATCGTTGTACCGGGAGACAGCGAACAGAGTGCGTTAGTCCGACGTATTCGCTCGCAAGATATTGACGAGCGCATGCCGCCCGCCCATTCGACGCGTCAGCTCTCCTCTACGGAGATCGACGTACTGACGTCTTGGGTCGATGAAGGCGCGAAGTGGACGAAGCACTGGGCCTTCGAGCCGCCACAACGCAGAGACCTTCCAGCCGTTCAGGATGCTGCGTGGACGCAGAACGCGATCGATCACTTCGTCTTGAGGCGACTCGAGCAAGAAGAACTGAAGCCATCGCAGCGTGCCGACCGCGAAACCCTGATTCGCCGTGTGACGCTCGACCTTACCGGACTCCCGCCAACACCTGAGGAGATAGACGCGTTTCTCAAAGATGATTCGCCCGGCAGCTATGAGCGGCTAGTCGATCGCTTCCTCGCCTCGCCTCGCTACGGCGAACACATGGCACGACCCTGGCTCGACGCCGCACGTTATGCCGACACGGATGGGTATCAAAACGATCGCATCCGCTATATGTGGCCGTGGCGAGACTGGGTGATCATGGCAATGAACGAAGGCATGCCATTCGATCAATTTACGATTGAACAACTCGCCGGTGACATGCTGCCCGATGCGACTCTGTTTCAACAGATCGCGACCGGCTTTGGACGCAATCATCGCATTAATTCCGAAGGTGGTTCGATTCCCGAGGAATGGGCCGTCGAGTACGTCGTCGACCGGGTCGATACGTTGGGTACGGTATGGCTTGGTCTGACCCTCGGCTGTGCGCGCTGTCACGATCACAAATACGATCCGATGACGCAGCGAGACTACTACCAGCTGTTTGCGTTCTTCAACAATGTCCCAGAGTGGGGACTGGGCCCGAACAATGGAAACAGTCCACCCTTCATCGAGCTGCCCAAGTCGTGGCCACACCTGTCGGCTGTTGAGAATCGGTTAATCGTGCCAGCGCGTTACGAGTTGAATACGAAGCAGGTATCCGTCGTTCGACCCAATTCCGGTGGTCCCGAAACAGTGATGGTCATGCACGAACTGAAGGAGCCTCGCTCGACCTACTTGTTGCGGCGCGGTCAGTACAGCCAGCCAGACAAGTCGGAAGTGCTGCGACCTTCGGTGCCAACGAGTCTCGGTGACCGACACGATACTGAGCTCAAAAATAGGCTAGATTTGGCGAAGTGGCTGGTGCATCCGACGAACCCGCTTACCGCACGCGTTACCGTGAATCGATATTGGCAGATGTTCTTTGGTGCCGGGATCGTTCGAACGAGTGAGAACTTTGGTATCCAAGGCGAAGCTCCGAGCCATCCTGACTTGCTTGACCGCCTTGCGGTCGAGTTCGTTCAACTCGATTGGGATGTAAAGTCCGTCCACCGATTGATGGTGACCAGTGCGACTTATCAACAATCGTCTTCGACAAACAGCAAATTGGTCGCGCGCGATCCAGACAACCGCTTGCTAGCTCGCGGGCCACGAGTACGTTTATCCGCGCATGAAATTCGCGATCAGGCATTGGCCATAAGCGGCTTGCTCTCGGATAAAATCGGTGGTTTATCGGTGAAGCCATACATGCCGCCCGGAATTTGGCGAGCCATCTCGAACAATAAGTATGCGCAAGACAAAGGCGAAAGTCTCTATCGGCGCAGCCTCTACACTTACTGGCGACGGACGATCCCGCCTCCCACGATGATGACCTTCAACGCCGCCGAGCGAGAGGTGTGTATCGTCCGCAAGGGCCATACTAACTCCCCGCTGCAGGCCTTGACGTTGATGAACAACGTCACTTTCGTCGAGACGTCGCGGCTGATGGCCGAGCGAATTCTCTGCGAAGGTGGCGACACGCTTGATGCTCAAGTCAACTTCGGATTTCGACTTGGCATCGGGCGGTTTCCCACGAGCCGCGAGCTAGATCTTTTACGAGACGCGTATCACGAGTTCTTTTGGAAGTATGAAAACGATCGCGCAGCTGCAGCGAAATTGTTGACGGTTGGGGAATTTCCACGAGAGAAGCGTCACGACACGATTCAGCTCGCTGCGATGACAATGCTCGCCTCGACGATCATGAACCTCGATGAAGCCGTGACGAAGGAGTAAGAGACTAGCCACAAAAAACACGAAGAATCACAAAAAGTAGAGAAGGGGAGAGATATGGAGTGGGAACATATTAATCAGTTGTGTGATGTTGTTCGTGAGACGAGTTTTGCGATTCATACTTATCATCGGAATGGACATCTTGAGAAGATTTATGAGAACGCTTTGGCGCATCGACTGCGGAAGGCGGGTTTAGAAGTTGAGCAACAACATCCACTGAAAGTTTATGATGAAGACGGCACTATACTCGGTGACTACTTCGCCGATCTTTTTGTTGAAGGTTTGCTTATCGTAGAATTAAAGGCAGCGAAGGCCGTCTCCGACGACCACGTCGCCCAACTGCTCGGCTACCTGAGATCAGCACGTGTCGAAACTGGACTCTTAATTAACTTCGGAAGCCAAAAGCTCTTCGTAAAGAAGTATCTCATGAGCATCTAGTCATATCGTTCTCTTATTTTTGTGCCTTCTCGTGCTTTTTGTGGCCAACCATGAACAATCTAAACGCAATCAATCGTCGCCACTTCTTTGGTCGGGGCGCGACCGGTCTTGGCACAGCTGCGTTAGCATCGTTGTTGAACCCTGACCTCTTTGCGGCTCGCGAGCAATCGCGCAATGCCATAGGCGGCCTAGAGTCGATGCCACATTTCGCGGCGAAGGCCAAGCGTGTGATCTGGATGTTTCAGTCAGGTGGCCCTTCGCAGTTGGACCTCTTCGATTACAAGCCGCAACTTCAGGAGCGATTCGGACAGGAGGTACCAACATCGGTGTATCCAGCCGACCGCAAGACGACCATGACCGCTGGACAAACAAGCTTTCCCACGGCACCAAGTCGGTTGAAGTTCAAGCGGCACGGTCAGTGTGGAACGTATGTTAGCGAGGTTCTGCCAAACATCGCGAAGATCGCTGACGACATTTGCGTTGTGAAATCAATGTACACCGAAGCCATCAATCACGATCCGGCCATTACGTTCTATCAAACGGGATCACAGATTCCGGGACGGCCGAGCATCGGTGCCTGGATGACGTATGGGCTTGGTTCAGAGAATGCGAATTTGCCAGGATTCGTGGCGATGACTTCTCGCGGATCGGCGAAGGCGGGACAGCCGCTGTACGATCGACTCTGGGGAAGCGGCTTTTTGCCGGCGAAGTATCAAGGCGTGAAGTTTCGCGGGCAGGGTGATCCGGTGCTCGACATTAATAATCCGCCCGGTGTCGATTCTGAGACCCGCCGCAAGATGCTGAACGCTCTAGGAAAGCTCAACGAGCTACAGCACACTGAAGCCGGGGACCCAGAGATCCGAACGCGAATCGCTCAATATGAGCTGGCATTTCGAATGCAGACTTCCGTGCCCGAGTTGCTGGACTTGTCGGACGAACCCGAGCACATCACGAGCATGTACGGAAAGGATGCCAAGCAGCCCGGTAAGTACGCGTATAACTGCTTAATCGCACGCCGACTCGCCGAGCGTGGTGTTCGGTTCATTCAGTTGTTTCACATGGGATGGGACCAGCATGGTAACTTGCCAACTCAGATCCGCGCCCAAGGCCGAGATACCGATCAAGCAAGCGCTGCGCTGGTCAAAGATCTTAAACAGCGAGGGATGTTAGAAGATACGCTCATTGTTTGGGGCGGCGAGTTCGGACGAACCGTCTACTCGCAGGGTGGCCTAACGAACAAAAGCTACGGTCGCGATCATCATCCGAATTGCATGAGCTATTGGTTGGCGGGTGCTGGCATCAAACCTGGATTGAGCTATGGCGAGACGGACGACTACAGCGTCAATGCCGTTGTCGACCGAGTTCACGTTCACGACTTGCAGGCCACGATTCTTCACCAGATGGGCATTGATCACGAACGCCTAACTTATAAGTACCAGGGGCGACACTTCCGGCTGACGGATGTGCATGGCAAAGTTGTGCGGGATATTTTGGCGTAAGATCGGAAAGATACTGCCTTCGAAGAATTCCTATTGACGACTCTCCTACTCAAGTAGTAGAACTCTCCTACTCGATTAGGAGACGGGCTCAGGGAGGCCCAGAAAGGAGTCGCAATGGGAAAGAAGCATCATTTAGCCGAACTGCAATTGGCCATCATGCATGCCTTGTGGGAGCGAGGCGAGGCGACGGTATCCGAAGTTCGCGACTCGCTCACGCCGGAGCGGTCGCTGGCGTACACAACCGTCGGCACGATGCTGGCCAAAATGGAAGAGAAGGGGCAAGTCGTTCATCGGAGCGATGGTCGCGTGAATGTTTACCGACCACTCATTCGCCAAGACCAAGTCAGTCGGTCGATGGTCACGGATCTGGCCGATCGGCTCTTCAATGGCGACGTCACGCAAATGGTTTGCCACCTGCTGGATGGAAGCGAGGTGACACCACAAAGCCTTGCGGAACTAAAGCGACTGATCCGACAGAAGGAAAAGGAGCTTAAAGATGAGTGACTTCGCTACCTTTTCTAACACGGTCGTCACCTTTGTTGCGACATATTTCGTTCATTCGACACTACTACTTGCAATGTGTTGGTTGATACTAACGCTTGCACGTCCGAAAAGTCACTTCCTCGCTGAACGCATGTGGAAACTGGCAACGGTGTTAGGCATCTTGACGGCATTTGCCCAACTGCTCGTCGGTCCAAAGTACTTCCACGTCGCCATGCAATCGCCAGGGGAAGACGTTCGCGCGTCCGCGGCCTTGATCTCGCCTAACGAACTTGGGGATGCTACCGCGGAAAAAGTAGTATTCGGCGCGACATCGGTTTGGCATCGGCAAGAGGTGGAGACGCTGCAAGAACTCTCGGAATCAGTGATCGGGCCACGAGACGACGAAGCGCAGGTTGTTTATCTGATTGACCAACCGTTTGCGGAGAGCGAAGCGGATTCGCCTCGCTTCGAAGATCCGTTAGATACCAGCCAGCCGATCTTCGCTCCGACCGACGAACCGATTCCGAGCGCGCTCGATGCTAACTCTGCCAAGCTACCAGACGAAGCTCAGTTCGCGACGAATTCTACGCAGAAGGCCAGAACGTGGCTGCCCGTCCTTCTGCAATCCGGTGCGATCGTGTTGGTGTGTGCCTTTGTTGTTGGCGGATTGTTGCTGATTTTACAAACGACGAGACTGCGACTCCGTTTCGGGAGGGGACGAGTCTTGCGGACCGGCACGGCTCGCACCGCGCTTGATCGCTTTTTGAAGCGTCATAAGATCCGCGGGAGAATTCGTTTGCTGTCGTCCAATAAGCACTGCGAGCCGATCGCTTACGGATTGTTTCGATGGACGATCGTCTTGCCGGAGGGAACGGAGGAGCGCCTCGAGCGAACCGAGTTAAAGGCGCTGTTGGCGCATGAGGTCGCACATCTGGTGCGAGGTGATGTGCGATGGCTGTGGGTTGGCCGCGTGTTATGTACCTGCTGTGCATTTCAGCCGCTGAACTTTCTGGCTCGCCGACGTTGGCAGCAGGCAGCCGAATACTTGTGTGACGATTGGGCCATTGAACGTGGCGTTCGGTCGCTAGCGCTGGCGCGATGCTTGACGCGAGTTGCCGAATGGCGATTTGGAGCGGAGACGTCAGAAATTGGCTTGGCCGCCGGCGGCTCGAAAGCAACACTAGTCCAACGCGTCAGACGTCTGGTCGATGAACAGCCACCAAGTGACGTCTGGAAGAGCCCATGGCGTCGCAGAGCACTGACCATGGGTGCTGCCGTCGCCGTCGTCGTGCTTGTGGGATTCGCGCCGCGCGTAGCCTTGCCGCTGACTCCTGTCGGCGAACGTGCATCCGATGCGAATCTGAAATCGATCGAAGCATTGGTCGATGAGCCGACGACGAGCGATTGGCACGCACTTGAAGAAGAGCTTCTACAGCTCGAAGCGGACTTGAGCCGTGTGGAGCAGCTAAGAGACGGCACGAACGAAAGTACAGAAGTCGCCGCGAATTTTCAGAAACTACACCGACGAGCCGCTTCACTACGTGCTCGTCGCGAATACATCACATCGTTAATTAAAAAGGAGTCGCAACGATGAGAACTTTACTCCGCATCGGCGCCGCAATCGCGGTGGTCATGGCGTTAGCGGTCGCGATTGTCGTGATTGTCCTCGTTCAACGGGAGAACGTGATCGCGGCCGATCCGCGACCGTCATCTAGCTTGTACATTGAGGAAGCTCGTACAGCATTGCCGACGCCGTTCCCCACTGACGAAACACAGATTGTGTTGCGAGTCAGACTCGTAGAGATCGATCACGAGAAGCTCGCCGAGTTGGGGATCGGCTTGGGCACTTTCACGCAAGAGGAGAGCAAGTCATTACCGCACTTCGGGCAATTGGCGTCGCTTAACAGCGGCACGGCGGATCTGTTTATCAGCTCGCTCCGAGCAAACGGAGTCGCAAAGACCCTTGCCGAGCCGACAATTGTTGCGGCAGAAGGACGACCGGCATCTTTTCATAACGGAGGTGAGTTTCCAATTCTCGTGCCACAATCCGCGGGAACCACGGCGGTCGAGTTCCGCGAGTTCGGTACATCCATCGACTTCACTGCGAACAAACAGCCGAGCGGCAATCTCCGGCTAGAGATGTGCGTTACTCAGGCCGAGATTGACGCATCCCGAACTGTCACGATTGACGGAAACCAGGTGCCGGGACTGAGGACGCGGTCTATTGATACGGCGTTTGAAGTACAGCTAGGTCACACGGCGATGTTCTATGGCGAAGAGGGTGATGGTTTATTGATTATGGTCACACCAGAATTAGTCGAGCCGGCTGCGAGTACCACGCAGGTTGCCGCCGCGCCGCCTGAGCCACTCCCGACCGCACACCCTCGGCGAACTCGAACAAGGTCGTCTTCGGGCACCAATCCAGCATCCGCCGTTCGACCACTCCCATCTCCGCCGCTCCCAGCCACAGCAGAGCAGCCCTTGATCGCGATGACTGCATTGGTTTACAGGGTCGATTCAGAATCGTTACGCGAGAACGGTATTGATCTCGGTGAAGCGTTCTCGCTCCCGGCCACAAATGGGGATGGGAAGAGAACTCCTTCCGCAATCGTCGACGCCAGAAAACTCGCATCACTGACGCGGCGTCTTTCCGAAGCGACCAGTGCTGAGGTACTGTCACGCCCGCAACTGCTCGCCATGAGTGGCAATTCCGCGCGAGTGGAAGCAGGTCGCGGCGTGCGGATTCCTAGACGGAACAGCGCGCCGTCTGTATCGGACGAGGAATACGCTGTTGACATTTCTGTTGATCTTGTACCAGTCGCACTAGGCGAAGGACAGATCCGGCTCGACGCGACAGTCAAGCGTTCATTTGTCGAAGACGAGACGGCCCTCAGGTGGATAACTCTGTCTGGGAATGCCGATCTCTTCACGGGCGAGACGCTGGTGGTATACGAGGAAGGTTATGACGTCTTGCTGCTGGTCACGCCACGTTTACTTCCCTCAGAACTCGAGGGCACACCGACACCAACTCGTCAACTGCCAAGCGATTTTACTCCAGCCAAGTCGCTCCCTGGCGATAACACCTTAGGTTCCCGAGAACCCACCGAACGATCGTTAGCGGCCGCTAAGGTAGAAGCCGAAAGCAAGCTGCAGGCGCTGACGGAGCACTTTGGTCCTCAGCATCCAAATGTAGTTGAGCAGTGGGGAAAAATTGCATCGATTGCAGAGTACCGGGCGAAATTGCAAGCCAAACGAAGCGAACAGGAGCGACAGGAAGAGCGGCAACGACACCAAGAACGACGAATTCGTGCGGTCAATGAATTCGAGCAAATCAGCCAGGGCCTATTTCCCGGCATCAATGTCGATTTACGAGAGGTCGGCAGCGGCGTCGTTCTATCGGGACGCATCAACGACAAAGAGCAAGTTCGCGTGCTTGCGGCGATCGCCAAAGACTTATTTCCAAACGTCATCAATAATCTGCGAACCACTGATACATCGGCAGTCTCAATCAGCGAAGGTCTCCACGAACTTCGCGAAGACGTGCATGTGTTGCGGCGCGATGTGAGTCGGTTGATCGATATCCTCGAAGATCGCGACAGCTCGTCGCTGAAGACGGTGCCGCCGGAAGATGATCAATCTTCGAACACCTCCGCCGATGAGGATGGAATCGTATGGCAGTTGATCGGCATACGTGTCGAACAGGCGGTAGTCCAGTCGGACACGTACCGCGGTGGCCTCAAGATCGTGGAAGTGAGGCCGGAGAGTCCGGCTGCGAAAGAAGGATTCCAGCAAGGTGACATTCTCGTCGGTCTCGACAATTGGGAGACGATTAATCGCGCGAACCTGCATTTCATCGCCGGACAGATCGACGAGGGCAAACCAGAGCCGCTGAGGTTTCATGTGCTACGCGCCAGCCACACGCTCTCTGGACACATGAAGCTTGCCATACAGACGGAAGAGGCGAAGGTGTACACCATTTGGGACGTTACACTCGATGAAGTGATCTCCATTGGCTTGCAGAACTCGAAGGCGATCCGCGACCTTGGTGGCGTGACGCCGTTCGAGTTCGACGGTACGAAGACGGTGGTGCTGTCGCGTGTCAACAAGGACGTGAGCCTCGCCAATTTTGAGACAGCCGTTCGCAATTATGTAAGCGACACCGAGGGAGCTTATTGGGAGTTGTGGGCCGCACAGCGCGATCTCGATACGACGAAGCAGTCGAGAGACGCCGCGCAAGTGTTGTGGAACCAAATCAATGAACGAATGCGTGGCGGGATCGTTGATGCACAAGCCGAGGCGCAGGCTCGCGAGCAGTACTTCTACTTTCGCGCTCAACTTCAATCGGCACTCAAGGAGCTGTATTCCTGCGAAGAGAAGTTGCGTTTCCTTATCGGATTGGCAAGCTCGGATGGCAGGAAGATGCGTGCCGCTGACGAACCAACAATCGACAAGTACACATTGAATTGGGACGACGCCAAGAAGAACGCACTTTCAAACAGTGTGGCATTGCGCCGGCAGCGGCAGGTGGTGAGGCAAGCCGAGCTTGAACTAACCGGCCGTAAGAAGTCACTTCAACCGCGGGGCGACCTTGCAGGATTGTTCACGTGGAATAACGGTCTGGCCGGTGAGGGTATAACGGACGAGGATTTAGCGGCTAAGTACGGGCTCGAATTCCAGCTCCCAGCCGGATTTCGTCAAGAGGCAGCTGCAGTGAAGGACTCAGAACTGAAGGTCGCGCGAGCGAAAGCCGTGCTGGAAGAAATGGAGAAGAACGCCGTGCAGCTGTTAACTCAATCAATGCGCGACGCTGACATTTTCTACCAATCAGCTCAAACACATTTCATTCGCCGGAAAGCGGCCACAGCCGAAGTGGAATCGACAACTTCGCTATACAGGAGTGGAAAGACCACGTTGGATCTCGTTCTCGATGCGCAACGACGGCTGTCCCAGAGCAAGACCGACTACACATCAGCGCTCGCCCAGTACGTGACGGCGATCAAAGATGTCCGTTTTCTTAAGGGCACGCTGCTCGCTGAACACAAGTTAGCAATCGATATAGCCGAAGAACCGGTGCCAGCTTCCCAAGAAACCGACGCTGCGCTTGTACCGCGTTCGCCAGCCATTCCCGATCCTACCGTCAAACTTGAATCAGGAGATCGGTTGACCATCGACTCGTTGACTGACGACTCTCTCAATCGTCATGTCAGCATTCTGCCCGATGGAACGATCACCTTGCCGCTGCTAGGCCAAGTGACCGCCGCTGGGGAAACGCTGACGCGACTACAAGATGTCCTTCACGAACTCTACCGCAAGTCGTACAGCAATCCAGCGATCTCGGTGAGCTTCTACGGCACGTCTGTCCGCATTGACGATACAAACCCGAGCGACTCGGCGCTAACGCAGTTGGAAAACATTCGTGATCCAACTTCAAACTTGAAGCCCGGCGACCAGTTGCTAATGGAATCATTTGTCGATTCTATACTCAATCGCAGGCTAACGATTCTCGGCGATGGCAGCGTCACGTTGCCACTGCTTGGCCAGATTCAAGCAGCAGGGCACACTCTACAGGAACTCACCGAGCTACTTGGGGAGGCGTACAAAGACCACTACAAGCAGCCTTCACTCACACTCAGCTTCGCCGGAACGTCGCTTCCGGCGAGAAACTAGTAAGGACCACCCTGAAATTTAGCTGTAACTGAGTACTCGCGGCATATTACTTCGCTCTCTGCTTCAAAGTCGTCGACTTTTGCACCAACTCGTTTAACTTACGAAGGTCGGCGGACTGCCCGGGAGTAGGAAACTCATACGGCAACAACCACCAATCTTCGGTGAACGAAGCGGACTCGCCTGGATTCAGTCGCTCACGCGGGCCGATCGGTTCTAGCTCGACGCGTTTTTCTTCAGGATACCAAATCGAAATCGTCAGGCCTGCGACTTCGTTATAGACGCGTTCGGGATAGACCTTGTAGCGTTTGACGAACATGACATCATGCGGCATCAAGTAGCCGAACCAACCGGCGTACGAGTCCATTCCGAGCTTTGGCTCTTTCGGAACACCGGTGATCTCCAGAAACCCATTGCGTGTGCGAATGTTCGGATCCGTGGGACGCAGGTTAATGAGATTCCCCGTTTCATACATCACATAATTATTGGGGAAGCGGCTGTTAGTAGTAAGTGGAATGACACAGATTCCGTTGCCGCGAGCGAATGTCCGACTCCAGTGGCACCACTCTGTCACGCCGTCCGAGATGTTGAAAATTGTCTGCGTGCAACTGAGGTGCGAGCCTTCCTTTGCCAGGCGAAAGTCGCGAACGAGTTGCGTGCCTGTCACGGAATCTTTCTGACTCGTTAGCTTCGCTGAACGCTCGGCAGTAATCTCGCCTTGCCACTTGCCAGACCACAGCAAGTCGCGACGCGGGATGATCTTTTCCGGGCCGATGTCAAATCGCCCAGCCGACATCGAAGCACGCTCGCCCGGGACGTAATCTTTGCCCCTGTCTTCCTCTTCGAGATACAACGCGTTCTCACCAGCAAGGGCGTAGACCAGCACGCGGCCTCCCGCTTCGGCACAGAGGACGACGCGGGTAGTTTCATTCCGAAGCTCAATGCAATTCGGGTAGCCAACGTAGGTAATCGTCTCCGCGGCTTGCGACTGCTCGGCGAAGTGCATAACAAAACACAAATACGTGACGAAACTCAGTCGACTTAAAGTGGGCATTTCTGTTCGCCTGTTCCTGCGTGATCGATCCGTCAGCGACTTCGCGATTCTGCGTTTTCGTGTTCCATCGTCCAACCTGGGAGCGTTACTGATTCTTGTGGTTCGACAAGCTTGCCGTAGAGTTCGGGGCGGCGAGCTTTGAGGTACCGTTGCCCTGACGAGTGTTCGAGTTTGTCGGCAGTCAGCAAGCCAACGACAACATCGTCCTCCAGCGCGTGACTCTCGATAAGTACTTCACCGAATGGATCGAAGATCGTTGCGAGCCCCGGCTTCACCGTGTCGTAATCCCAGCCGATGGGATTCGTGAAGACGGTGTAGACTCCGTTTTCATAGGCTCTGGTGGGCAGCCATCGCTGCAGCCAGTCCCTGCCCTTCGCGCCGCGAAACTCTTGTCGCAGTCGGACTGGATCGCGGTGGCGGTTGTTCCACAACTCACGATCGACAGTGCCACGTCCTGGCATGGCCGAGGGCAGACAGCAAGTAACGTGTGGCATGAAGATGATCTCTGCTCCGAGCATCGCCGTCATGCGGACGTTCTCGGGCAAGTTGTTATCGTAACAGATCAGAAAGCCAACTTTACAGCCGAGCAGATCGATGACCTTGTACTCGTTCCCGGCGGAGAGATGGGGGTTAACGAAAGGGTGTAGCTTGCGGAACTTCGTGATGTACCCTGCGGGCCCGACCGTGGCATAGCAGTTGTAGACGTTGTCCTCAGCGTCTCGCTCGATCAACCCCGCCATTACAACGACACCAAACTCTGCGGCGATCTTTGTTAACTCCCTGATCGATGGGCCATCGGGAACAGGCTCCGCGATCTCAAGCAGTTGTTGCTTGCTAAGCGGTTGAATCCAAGAGTATCCCGGAATGCAGCCTTCGTGAAAGCTCACGACCTCTGCACCCTGCTCTACTGCTTGCCGAGCCAGATCGCGGATACGACCGAGGTTGTAAGCCGGATTGTTGTCTCGGTTCTCGAACTGTGCAGCGGCAACACGGATGTCTTTCACAATGTCTGCTCCTAACGGCGTTTGCATCGTCATTAAACCTGTACGACGGCCTTGGAAGGCCAACGTACAATAGCATCCATACCATCCACACGCAGTATACCTGTGACGTAGAGTTTCGGGACCAGTGCGCGCAGAAACAATGCGCGCAGAAACAAGGACTCTTCAACGAAATTGGACATTGCCGTGAGCGTTGCAACACTCGTCGAACCCACTTCCGGACCGTTAGCTGCCGAGCATCATCGCGAGTTGGCTCTGGCAAATGAACGCGCGAAGAAGATCCGTAAGGCAGCTGGGGTCGCAGCGTTCAACGGTTGGATGACCGGAATATTCGCCCTCACATCCGCGCCATTCGCTCCGTTCAGCATTGCCGGGTTCATGGTTACGGTCGGACTTAGCATCGTCGCATATAACGAGTTCCGGGGGCGAAAGGGTTTGCTGCGATTCGACGTTTCCGCACCGCGGTTGCTCGGTTGGAATCAAGTTGGATTCCTCGCGATGATCATCGTTTACTGCTTGTGGATGATCTTCGCAGGTCTGACCGGTGATGGGCCGTTCGCGGCAGAACTTGAAGCGAACCCTGAGTTGGGGCAAGTACTCGATGGCGTTGATGGCCTCGACTATATCTACAAGCTAATCGTACTAGCGGTGTACGGCACGGTGGCGGTCTTGAGCGCGATATTCCAAGGGTGGAACGCGTACTACTATTTCAGCCGCCGCAAGCATGTCGAGGACTATGTGAGCGAGACGCCGGATTGGGTGATCGATGTGCAGCGGGCAACGACGGCGACCTAAATCTCGTTTCGGGTGTTTCTTCGGGCTACATCTACTTGCGAGGTGCCTTGAGGTCTAGGTTCGCGTCCAAGTCTTCGATTGTGACTTTCGATTCGACGCCTTCTGTCGGGACTTCGACCTTGGCGAGCCACAGCATCGCGTTCAATACGACTTTGCGATATTGGTCGTTGGCCCAGTTGTCGTGGAAGTGGCCACCGGTGAAGCCGAAACCTCGACCGCCGTCCGGTCGTTCAACCGCCCACATCATGGCCTCAGCGCGGCCTTTTGACGCTTGAATGTGTGAGTACGGTCCCTTCGGATAGACGTAAGGGCCGTCGCGCACTACGTCAGAAGGAGCGGCGACCAGGATCGGCGTGAACTTCAAGTTCTCGATGGTCTGTGACTTGTTGCCGGATAAATCGCCGATGAATCGCATGTTGAAGTACCATTCGTCTTTAACACCGAACGGCTTGACTCCTTGGGTGATCGGATGTTCCGCGAACTGTGTGAACTTTGGTTCCCAGATCGGATTGCACGAGAACATGTTTTCGTAGTGTCCGCCGATCCAGCGTTTGAATTCGGCACCAGCTTGGTCGGCAACTACTTCGACGCCGTAGTGCATACATCCGATGCCGACGCCTCGCTTGGTCCAAGCGTCGATCATCTTCAATCTTCGTCCGTCCTCTTGCACGGCTTCGTGGCGGCCACCACCATCCATATAGAACACGACTGCGTCTGCCTCGTCGAATACCGATTCGTCCTTCGGCCAGCCGTTCAGCACGGTTGTGACGTCTAAACCCTTGGTCGCCTGAAGGCATTTATTCAACAGTTGAACACCGGCATTGAATTCGTGCATGCGAGGCGGGTGTGAGGGCTTGCCTGCCATGATCACTAGCTGCTTCGTTTTGGCGATCGCGGGTATCGCAGATACCGTGAATGCTGCGACGGCAAGGATCAACGACCGCAATATGTGACGAGTAACCACGGAAAGCCTCCGAATCGTGTGAATTCATCATTCAATGGGCAATGTGCCTCGGCGAACAATCTACCAATTCGAATTGGATATGTCTCGTGAGTTCAGGGACGGCATTTGCTCCGGCAAGTTGGAGCAATGAACACGGGCGGCGGGCAGAAACGGAGGCACTATGAAAAAAAACGCGGCAGCTTGGGAACTGTCCGCGCTTCGTAGTTGAATTTCGATAGCTCCGTCGACGACGTGATATTACCACATCCATTCGATGCTGCCGAAGCCACCGTGATAGAAGATGTTGCCGTTGTCGTTCACCGTCGACACGCGACTGGCGGTTGGCACGCCACCGGTGAAAATGTTCGGTGCGACACCGTTAAAGTTCTCTGGGGCCAGTGCAACTCCATCGAGGAAGAGGAAATTATAGCCAGCCTTTACCGACCAATGAGGCCCAAGCCGCCACATAAAGTACAAGTTTGCATCCGCGATCAACGAGATGTCATTTCGATTGTCGTTCTCAGTGAACGTCGTGCCGGCCGCCGGTACGGTTGTCGTGGCCAGAATGTTCGTGGCTTGGTTCGCGTAGTTTCCGTAGACACCTGCTTTGATGTCAGCACCGATATTGACGCCTGGCGTTAGGTTTAACCACCCGTCACCACCGATCTGAAAGCCTGTCAGACTGTTTCTAGCCCGCACATCGGTGTCACTGAGGCCGCGGCTTTGCAGGCCGGGAGTAATGAGATCGCTGTCACCTCCAAGTGTGAAGTACTCGAAATCTTCCAGCAAGTACATGTACCGAACACCTGCCAGCCATGAGTATTGCAATCGGCAGTTCGGGGCAGTAAAGCGTTTCCGTACGTTCAACTCGAAGTTGTCAATTGTTGAGGAGTAAGACAGCGATTGCTGACGCGAACGATCGGTTTCGTCGAAGCCAAACGGAGTGTTGATTGCTCCGAAGTCACTGTAGATGGAGAAGATGTCGTCTTGGAAAGTCGGAGTGCGATTGGTCGCGGACGCTGCCCAGTTAAATAGACCGAAGTAGGTGAACTCGAGCGTCGCACCCGCGAAAATCTGCTTGGCTCCGGTTAAGCGGAATCCAAGCTCCTCCTTGAAGTTCAGGTCATCCGTACTTAGAAGAATGTTGCCGAGAACACCATCGCTGGCGAAGTCGATCGTCCGCGAGGCTTGTTCGCGAGTCAGATACATGGCGTCGAGTGTGATGTCGTACCAGCGAGGTGCGCACTGGCCGCCTTCACCATAAGGCAACAACCGGTTAACAAGTCGCTCGCCCAGTCCGGCCGCACTTCGCCCCGAGCACGCAGGACAACCGTGACCACCGCATGAGGTACAACCGCCGTAGCTACCCGGCGATTCATAACCGGCCGGAATCGTCATGCCGTTTGGAGTTGGGAACGGTTGCGGTGGAGCGTAGCTCGCAGGTTGGACGCCATAGTTCGGCTGCATGCCGACACCCGGACCATACGCAGCGGGTCCATAGCCGGGAGCCATGGGCATGTTGTACATTTGCTGAGGCGCAGGGACATAACCAGCCGCAAGCGGCGTTTGGTTTGCCATGGCAGCGTTTGCGAACTGAGCCATCGCCTGGGGAGGCGGCATGATGACGCCTTGCGGAACGCTGGGGCCGGTCGGGCCACCCGCGAACGATGGTGGGCCAAGCTGACCTGGAAGTGGCATCGAACCTGCCAGTCCGGGCGGTGGTAGCTGAGCATTTGCCTGGTTGGCGATGCTCGCTACGACAATTGCCGTCAAGAGAGTCAGGACGCTCCCCCTGAGATTCTTCATCGGGATGATCTCCACCACACAAACGGGTTACGCCAACGAATGCGGGTTGTCACTCGTTAGCTCTTCCAAGTTGCTTTGCCGCCCGAGTCACTCGCCAAACGGTAATCGCTACCATCCGTACGATCAAAACAGGCAGTAAAGTCGCTGGTATTTACCTATCGGTTCGGCATAATGCGTAAAAGCAGTTCTATCCGCATTGCCGGGATACTCCACTTAATCGGCAGAGTCGCCTTCGAAATCCTGCGTTTCCGATAATTCCTCAGCTAAGATCAGCTCGACGACTCCGCATCGAAGCCAGGCTGCGGATTGTGAAGAAGATGGGCAATTCGGTCTGGCGTTGTTAGTGTCTGTGCGGATTGCGAGTTGCGCTGTTATTTGGTCGGTTCGCCAAATTCCCGACCAGCCATCGGGCCGTCTTGCAGGAACTAAAACCATTAAGTTCTTGCGAAATGTCAGGCGTCTTGCCAGAATCTACGGAAGCGCGGCCGAATTGACCAAAACAACGACGGGACGAACCTAAATGGCGAAAGTCAAACTAATCGAGTCGACCGAGAAGTTCGTGGAGGTATTGGAGCGAAGCCAATTGTTCGCCGCCAGCCAACTCGATGCGATCAAAAAGCTCGGTGAAACCGCGGAAGATCCGCTGCCCATTGCTCGTACGTTGGTGAAGAAAGGCTGGCTCACGAAGTGGCAGGCGAGCCAACTGCTATCTGGCTTCTACAATTTGACTCTCGGAAAGTACCGCCTCGCTGACCACTTGGGGAAAGGAGAACTGGGGAACGTCTATCTGGCGGAGAATCCAAAGCTAGGTCGAAAGGTCGCGTTAAAGACACTGTCGAAAAAGCACACCGATTCCCCGGATCTGGTAAAACGCTTCTTGGGCGAAGCGAGCGCGGCGGCTGCTCTAGATCATCGAAATATCGTCCACATTCATGATGTCAGCAGCGAGGGCCAGCGACACTACGTCGTGATGGAATACGTCAGCGGCAAGGATCTACAACAGCGAGTTGATGCTGATGGCCAACTTTCATTCACCGATGCTGCTAGCTTCATCAAACAAGCCGCCGAAGGATTGCAGTACGCTCACGAACAGAGCGTGATTCACCGTGACATCAAACCCGCCAACATCATGGTCGGCGATCAAGGTATCGCGAAAATCCTCGATATTGGCGTAGGACATCTCCGTCAAACCGAGAGTAACCCTTCGGACAACACGGGTGAAATGATGCTGTCGGCGATCGCGTACATGGCGCCGGAGCACGCGCGAGGCCAAGAAGTCGATGAACGCTGCGACGTCTATTCGCTGGGTGGCGTGCTGTATTTTCTGCTGACTGCCCGAGCACCGTTCTCGGCAAAGACGGATGCGGAGCGAGCGGCGATCAAAGATTCGAAACGTCCCGTCCCGATCGCGGATCTGCGAGCCGACGCGCCGTCAGATTTCGTGTCACTGTGTGAGCGAATGATGTCGCTGAAGCCCGCCGATCGTTTTGCCTCGATGGCAGATGTACTTGCCGCGCTCGCGAGCATCGACGTCCAAGCGGCGGTCGATCCTTCGAGCAGCAACGATGCCGACGTGGACGATTTGGAACCGGTTGAAGTCGACATGGACGAAACGAAGGTTGAAGCGATTGAAGAGTCGGCTGATTCGCAGGAGTCTGAGCGGGGTCCAAAGGGAGCGTCACCAGCGATCAAGATCGATCTTGGTGACTCTTCGAAGCCAGTTGCGGCTGGCGCGCCAGCGAGCTTTTCGATTAATACGAAGAAGCGAAAGAAGAAGAAACCGGCTGCAAAACCGGCCGCAGCAGCGAAAGCAGAAGCGGAAACGCCAGCCGAAGAGAAGGAGCCTGACGCCATTGCTGCGGCAGAGCCCGTAGCGACCGTTGAGGAAACTGAGCCGGTTGAGGAAACTGGGCCCGATGAAGCAACTGAGGCATCGAGCACTGCGTCTGACCAACCCACGCCGGCTAGCACCGAGGTCAAGAAGGGCCCACCGCTAGCCTTGATCATCGGCGGAGTCTGTGCCGCGGCGTTGTTGTTGGTCGTCGGAGGAGGCGTCGGCGCCATGTTGTTGTTTGGTGGCGGAGATAAGGAAGTCACTCAGGCCACAGCGGTCGCCCCCGTCAGCGCCGAGCCCGCACCTGACTCGGAAGGCGGGAGCGACGACACGACGGACCCATTCGAGAGTGAAGCTGTGAGCAGTGACGAAGCGTCGGACGAGCCTGCCGATGACGTGGCCACCGAAACTTCAACTTCCGAAGTGCCAGCGACTGTGGCTGGCGATGCGACGAAACCTAGTGACACAACTGGTGAGGTTGCCGCCGTCGAATCGACTGGTTCCGAGGAGCCGCCCGCATCCGATCCAGCGGATCCCGGCGATGCGACCTCGGCTCCCACCGCCGAATCGACGACCGAAGAGCCGATGCCGGAGCCTGCTGCTCCCGTCGAGCCACCAGCAGAGAAACCTCAACCTGAACCGAAGCCCGAGCCAAAGAAGAAGCCACCCGAGAAAAAAGCTCCGCCCAAACCGAAGACTTTTGTCTTCAAGCCTGCGGTGGATCTACCAACGCCTGAGGCGGACACACCAGAGTTGATTCTTGGCCAGGTCAACATTCGCCCGGAGGACGCCGTCTTCATCAGCTTGGATGGCGGCGATATCGCCGCCTCCGGAAGGAACGAGTTCTCGCTACAGAATGCTCAGGACGGAGTGGCTCCACGTGACTGGGAGTTCTACCTGACCGATGGGAACACGGACCCAATCGTGATCGCGACTATGTCGATGCCCGAGAAGGAGCTGAAGTTTAAGTGGACGTCCGCCGGCGTTGAAACCTCGACCGCTACGAATCTGCGGAACTGTTCGATTCGGATTACCGCAGGCCAGGACAAACCGCAAGATCTTGCGCTTCGGATACCGCAAAAGGTTGCACCGATCAGTATCAATGTCGAAAAATCCGCCACGGCAAAGCTGCCTCTCGAAGGTGCGCCCGACCGCAGTTCGCTCAAAATGGAGGTCACCGTAAAAGGGCATAAGAGTATGGTCGAGCCCGCGCAGATCGAACTTGGTAAGGGTGGCAGTGCGACTATCTTCTTTGGCGAGAACCGTGAACAAGCAGCGCTCGCGCTGAAGTTGGATGTCAGTCTAAATGCTCGGGGTGTTCAAATAAAAACCGATCCCAACTTTATCGTTCCCGGTTCAACCTCTCTCGTTCGGCTCAGCAAAGGTACCATCAAAAAATATGAATCCGCCCAAGCCGATCTAGCGGGACTTCAGAATCAGGTTTTCCAAGGCGAGAAAGCGGTCAAGGCCCCGAAACTTCCACCTCAACAAAAGCAACGTATGATGGGGGCGCTTGCTCAGATAAAGCAGCAGCTTGAATTAGTCAATAAGATCGTCGAGAAAGTGGCCCAACTGAAAACCGATATGGCGGCAGTCGGTGCCGGTGCCTCGCTCCATGTGCGGGTTTACTCTGATACGTTCGAGAAGCAGATCGATTTGATCGTGACGGACCCGAACGTTGTTCCGGTTGCTCCGTAGAGTTGAAGCCATCGTGATCGCCCCTGTTCTCAATGGGGCTTGTCGATGCTGATGTCGTTCGCTCTGATGAGCGACTGGCTCACTTCATCGCTCTCGACCGCTGATTAAAGGCTTTCATGACATTCAACGCTCCGTTTTACCGCTGGCGCCCCCACCCTTGGCACGGGCTCAGTCCCGGCGAAGACGCTCCGAATGTCGTAGAAGCTTATATCGAGATTACGCCCTTCGATTTAATTAAGTTTGAGATCGACAAGGTCACTGGGTACCTGCGAGTTGATCGCCCGCAACGCGGATCGTCGCAACCTCCAGCACTCTACGGCTTCGTTCCTCAGACCTATTGTGGGCGCCGCGTTAGTGCTCTTTCCCCGCATTCTAAACGAGGTGACGGCGATCCGCTCGACATCTGTGTGCTGACTGAGCGACCGATCGCGAGGTCCGAGATCATATTGCGAGCGAAAGTTGTCGGCGGCTTGCAAGTCGTTGATGGCGACGAAGCCGATGACAAAATCATCGCCGTGATGGCGAACGACAACATTTGGGCGCATATCGCCGAAGTTGATGAGTTGCCCCAAGCGATCGTCGAGCGACTGCATCACTATTTCGCGACGTACAAGAATATGCCTGATAAAAAAACCGTTCTCACGATCGAAGGTATGTACAGCTCGGAACACGCACGGAACGTCGTCCAGGCTTCGCTCGAAGACTACGACGATGAATACGGCCGCTAGCAACCGTATCTTCATTCACGGCTGCTGAATTCGTCTACGCCGATTCTGAACTTCCCGTTAAGCTACGCGAGTTGGATGACCAGGAAGGTTGTCATATCGTCCCGCCATGGACGCAACGCGTCGAACGCCGAAACACAGGGAGGTGTCTTGCGATGGATGCAGGCTTAGATTTGGTGACTTCGGGAATCACTGTCGCGGACATCCGGCGGAATCTGGGACCGGCTGCGTTGTATCAGGCGGCGATTATTAGCGGCGATGCTCAAGTAGTGTCGTCGGGTGCATTGTCGACACGTTCCGGCACGAAGACGGGGCGCTGCCCCAAAGACAAGCGAGTTGTCGAGCATGCTCAAAGTTCGGGAGACATTTGGTGGGGCGACGTGAATGTTGGGTTATCGGAAGCGTCGTTTCTGACGAATCGTCGGCGTGCGGTCGACTATTTGAACTCGCGTTCACACCTTTATGTCGTCGACGGCTTTGCTGGCTGGGATAAACAATATCGATTGAAGATTCGCATCGTCTGCGAGAACGCCTATCACGCGTTGTTCATGCACAACATGCTGATTCGCCCAACCGCTGCCGAGTTGGCTGAGTTCGGCGAGCCGGACTATGTGGTTTACAACGCGGGCAAGTTCGTTGCGGATCCGAACACACCCGGCATGACCTCAGAGACGAGCGTCTGTCTAAATCTCGAAGCGGGCGAGTTCGTAATTCTCGGAACGCAATATGCCGGTGAGATGAAGAAGGGCGTCTTCACAATCATGAATTACTTGATGCCGAAGAACAGTGTGCTGTCGATGCACTGCTCGGCAAACGAAGGCGACGCTGGCGACGTCTCGCTGTTCTTCGGGCTCTCGGGGACTGGCAAGACGACACTCTCGGCCGACGCACAAAGACACCTGATCGGAGACGACGAACACTGCTGGACGGATGAGGGCGTCTTCAATATCGAAGGTGGCTGTTATGCCAAGGCAATCAACTTGTCTGCCGAAAACGAACCTGAAATCTTTCAAGCCGTTCGTTTTGGATCGGTCGTCGAGAACGTCGTGTTCGACGAGCAGACGCGAGAGGTCGATTACGAAGATTCTAGTCTGACCGAGAACACGCGGATATCGTACCCGATCGAGTTCATACCCAATGCGAAAATCCCCTGCGTTGGTGGACACCCAAAGAACGTGATCTTTCTAACCTGCGACGCCTTCGGCGTGCTACCGCCTGTCAGTAAGCTGACGCCTGAACAGGCGGTGTACCACTTCATCCGCGGCTATACCGCCAAGGGCGCCGGCCCGGAGATGGGAATCACCGAACCGGGAGCCCCGTTCTCGGCCCGCTTCGGGGCGGGCTTCATGGGCTGGCACCCGAGCCAGGCCGCC